>Ga0153954_1000048_pt1 | contig 119772 bp, 113 predicted proteins | sample TSFL038MetaG_FD_102277 | JGI IMG/M metagenome (GOLD analysis project Ga0153954, IMG submission 102277) | Attine ant fungus gardens microbial communities from Florida, USA - TSFL038 MetaG | ecosystem: Host-associated > Fungi > Mycelium > Unclassified | place: USA: Florida, Wekiwa Springs State...
AATTTTCAATATTGAACCACAGAGAACACAGAGATCGCAGAGGATTTTCAAAAATTAGGCTTTAGCTACTTTATGAAGTCCTTTTATGTTTTTTATTTCTCTCTGTGCCCTCTGTGTTCTCTGTGGTAGATCTTCTAAATAAGATGTTTACCATAAAAAATGGTAGTTAATTGAATTTTCAATATTGAACCACAGAGAACACAGAGGATTTTCAAAAATTAGGCTTTAGCTATTTATGAAGGCCTTTTATGTTTTTTATTTCTCTCTGTGCTCTCTGTGGTTAATCTCTAAAAGAGTTACCAGGAAATTTCAAAAAGGGAAGTAGCCAGTGGAGGCAGCTCAACTGAAAGGTGATGAGGGGCAATTTCAAGCACCTTTTTCCCTTTTCCAGTCCCTCCAAAGCGCTCTTCATCGCTGCAAAAGATAGGCGTGCAATTTTTTACACTACGCAATGGTAAGTTGTAAGAGGCGTGATAGTTAGGGGTAAAATTATGGACAGCCAAAATGGTTTTGCCTCTACCATTTTTTCTCAAAAACGAGAGAACACTATTATTGGAATCAGAAAAATCGACCCATTCAAATCCCTCAAAACTATCATCAAGAGCCCAAAATGCATCTTCTTTTAAGTAAAGATGATTAAGTTCTTTGACATAAGCCTTTAAACCATCATGGATAGGGAATTTGGTTAAAAACCACTCCACTTCTTTATTACAGTTCCATTCATTCCATTGGCCAATTTCACTGCCCATGAAAAGAAGCTTTTTGCCCGGATGGGTCATCATGTAACCAAAAAGAAGCCTTGCATTGGCAAATTGTTGCCAAACATCGCCAGGGAAACGGCCCATAAGACTATTTTTTCCATGGACAACTTCATCATGAGATAGCACTAAAACATATCTCTCAGAAAAGGCGTAGATCATGCTAAAGGTCAATTCGCCTTGATGGTGTTTTCTATAAACAGGGTCTTTTGAGAAATAGCGAAGGGTATCATTCATCCACCCCATGTTCCATTTATAATCAAAACCAAGGCCACCTGTGGCAAGTGGATGGGTTACTCCTGTAAAAGCTGTCGACTCTTCTGCAATCATCAACGCACCAGGGACTTTTTCATGAACTGCGCTATTGAGATGTTTTAAAAATTCGATGGCTCCTAGGTTTTCTTTTCCCCCATAGGAGTTAGGAATCCACTCCCCTTCACTCCGTCCATAATCTAAATAGAGCATGGAGGCTACGGCATCGACGCGAAGGCCATCGACATGCAGCTCTTTAAGCCAAAATATGGCACTGGCAATCAAGAAATTTCGTACTTCTGCCCGATCGAAGTTGAAGATATAGGTAGCCCAATGGGGATGCCAGCCCTGCCTTGGATCAAAATGCTCATAAAGAGCAGTTCCATCAAAACGGCCTAAAGAAAATTCATCAGAAGGAAAATGGCCTGGGACCCAATCTAAAATCACACCTATTCCAAGCGAATGGAGATGATTGATAAAGTATTTAAAGTCATCGAGAGTCCCAAAACGGCTTGTAGGGGCAAAATAACCTGTTGTTTGATAACCCCAAGATTCATCAAGAGGATGTTCAGAAACAGGAAGCAATTCGATATGGGTAAATCCCATCTCTTTAACATAATCTCCTAGAGCATGGGCCAATTCACGAAATTTTAAATCTCGTCTCCAGGAACCTAAATGTACCTCATAGATATTGAGCGGCTTTTGGAATGACCCCTCTTTCCTTTTCTCCATCCATGCATTGTCGGTAAATGTAAAATCGGATGTCGTTAAGATAGAGGCGGTCTTTGGACGCTCTTCAAAAGCAAGTGCGTAAGGGTCGCTTTTAATTAAAAGTTCGTCGTTTTGCGTCCTGATTTCAAATTTATAACGCATACCAGGTTGCAAACCTGGGACAAATAGCTCCCAAACACCAGAAAAGCCAAGACTCCTCATGGGGTTAACTCGGCCATCCCAATGGTTAAAGTCCCCTACGACAGACACCCCCTTGGCATTAGGAGCCCACACTGTAAACCTTGCCCCTTTGACTCCATAATGAGTGGCAAGTCTTCCCCCCATCACCTCATAAAGATTATAGTGTACGCCCTGAGAGAAAAGGTACTGATCCATCTCTCCAAAGCTTGGAGTAAAAGCATAAGGGTCTTCTGCTAAAAGACCCGAGTGATGAAAAATTTTATAATCTTGAACTGTCGGCTGATCTTTTGTTTTGAAAACAAATAAACCCGGTTTATCACCTTGATCAAGTTTGACCCGCTCCCCTTTCCACTCAAACCAAAGTTCTTTAGATTCTGGTCGAAAAATGCGAATCTCCCATCCTTGGTGGATAGGATGTGCCCCAAGAGTAGCATGGGGATTGTGAAGTTGAAGGCTAGGTGGCTGAGACGTAAGGGGCATAAACCCCTATATAAGCCTTTCTATGCTTTTTCGAAACGGTCTAAAAAAAGAATCTGACTTTCTTTAAGAACCAAAGGATTAGCAAGCCGAATCACAGTACGTCCAATACGGGCTGACATCAACCCTTTTGAATGGAGAGTTAGGCTATGGTCTTTAGCCGGTAAGATAGCAACGCGGCGCAATATCCCTTTTCTCCACTCCAAATCTAAAGTGTCATCTCCAACTTTAAGTCCTTTGATGCGACCTGCTGGTATTTCATGTGGGATGTGTGGGCATAAAAGCAAATGTTCGCCCTCTTTTTCTACAAAAAACGAGGTGATTTTGCTTCTTAAAGCTCTTAAAAAGGCGATGGGTGATTCGGATGAGAAATGATACCCCATCTTTTTTGTATCTTTCCCCGTCGGGACAAATAACCCCTCAAATCCACCTAAAAGATAGTTTGCAATGGGTTGATCTAAAGATCCAGGAAGTGGATCGTACCACACTAAAAGCCGATAAAGTGGAGCAAGAAGCTGCAACCAATCCCCTGCTTCAAACAATCTCTCTATCGTCCTCTTTTGTAATGAGACAATGGAAAGTCGTTCTGAAGGATTTGGTGCAGGAAAAACTTGAGCAGAGCGGGGTAAAGCAAACGAAAAATCGCCCCCTTTTTCTTGTTTTAGCTCAAACTCTCTTGAACAACGGAAGCGGAAAAACCCTTTTTGGTCCCAACCAAAAATAAGAATAGCTCCCTGCTCTAAGTCTTGAACGACTGTGAACTGAGTAATTGGCCCAACAACAGGAAGATCGATCGATTTTTTCTCTTCAGATTTCTCTAAATCCCAGTACATCAATGACGTAGGATAAACCTGTAAACAGAGAGAAGTCCCCGGCAATAAGACTTGAATGCCCGGAGTATGCGAAAAAGGATGAAACCGTTCTCTAATCGAAATTTGCGCCATGATTCGAAAAATTTTACCTACTCTTCTTATAGTTTGCAAAAATTAAAGTGATAAGAATGTTCCCCAACTTCAGGAGTTTTTGTAGTCATTGGTTGTTAAATAGAAATTACATAAATTGCAATTTTTTATTAATTATTTTATCCTCATATTTTTTATAAAAATATCATGATTCCCATTATTCCTCCTAACTCACCCCAACCCAATCCACCTATAGGAGATCAATCATCTCCTAAAAGGATTTTTTCATTTGGAGTATTTTCATTTCTATCAGGTATATGGGAACAATTTCAGAGATACTGGACAGAACAACCAACAACTCCTTCACCCATCACAAATCATGACATTGCCCTTCTGCCTACCAATTGGAGCAGTCCTATCTTCCTAGCCATTTTTCGCCAACTCAATCGTCAACAACAAATGCAAGTTTTGGGTCTGGATAAATGGTTGACAGAAGGCAATAAAGCAGAAGCTTGTAATCGTATTATCCATTGTGTTCTTGAAAGAGGCAAAGAACTTAATCTTTCTTTTCTATGGCTTACCTCTCTTCCTGACACTATTGACAATCTCACTCAACTTGAAACACTCAACATCTGCTTTAACAAGCTTACCTTTCTTCCTGAAACTATTGGCAATCTGTCACAACTTGAAACACTCGATATCGCTAGCAACAAGCTTACCTCTCTTCCTGATACTATTGGCAATCTCCTTCAACTTAAAAAACTCGATGTCGAGGTCAACAAGCTTACCTCTCTTCCTGACACTCTTGGTAATCTCCTTCAACTTGAAAAACTCCAGGTCAAATGCAACGAGCTTACCTCTCTTCCAGAAAGCATTGGTAATTTCCCTCAACTTAAATGGCTCAACCTCTACACCAACAGGCTTACTGGCCTTCCTAATAGCATCTTACAGCTAGCTCCAGAAGCAAGAATTGAACTAACAAATTCAGGTCTTTCAAATGATGTTTTAGATCGGCTTCAGGAACAAACACGCCAACCAGGCTACAACGGACCACAGTTTAGTATTTCAGTCAGAGAAAATCGCTCGACTGAAGAAAAATCTTATGAAATGCTTGTAAAGGATGTGTACGAAAGTATAAGAAAACCTGTTCCGGATGCTTTGAGTAAGTTAATAGAAAGTCCTGCACACAAAGCTGACCTGCAAAGCTGGCTCAATAGGCTCTCTTGGACTGCTGATGGACAAAATAATCTTGAGCGAAAACTTGCGCTCTTTAAGACCATTACAGATATTTTGGAATATGCAGCAGAAAACGAAGAATACCGCGCCCTTTTCCAAACCATTTTGATGGATGCCTCAAGCACTTGTGGGGACAGAGTAGCTCTTTCTATTCTCTTACTCGATGTGACAAAACAGATTGCTATCTTTGATAAGAAAAATCTCAAAGGTCTTGCAGACCTTATCATACGAGGACAGTTTATTTTAGGAATTCTAGAAGAGATTGCTCGAAACAAAATCCCTTCTTTGAAATTCTTTGATGAGATCGAAGTTTATTTTGCATATCCCATCTTCTTAAAAGAGACCTTTAATCTTCCTATTCATACAGATGGCATGCTCTATTTCACATGTAGCGGCTTGACAAAACAAGATATCAAAGATGCAGAAGAAATTGTTCATAGTCGATTCAACGATGAAAACCTAGTCATTAACTATCTAGTAACAAACGATGTCTGGCGACAAGCTCTAGAACTTAACTTTCCGACTGCTTTTAAAGACATCATGGATAGAGCTAGAAATAATAATATTGACCCTAAACCTGCTTTTATCGACCTTACCAAAGCAAACTATAGGTAATCAGAGTTGATTCTGAATAAATCAATTATTTTAATAAAATTTAATTTTCTATATAATTTAGACTAAGACTTCCCTGACTAATGCATCCATTTTGGAGTAGTCCCTGTAAAAGCTGACCTTCAATGAAAAAGAAAAAGCCATGCTCGTTGCTACAGCCTATTTTTTACATTATTTTCCTAAAGGGAGGATTGTAGCAATAGTGATGGATGTTTAATCCATTAGCAATGGGCATATGGGAAGATGCAAATAATAAAGAAGCATAAAAAAATTTGCAATGATGGCCTGGATCCTAAATCTTTTGAAGATGCCTGTAAAATTTTGGATATTCCTGAAGACAAGATGAACGACCAAAAATGGATTGCAGCGAAACATGCAAAACTGCAAGAGGGTTGGATAAAAATGAGGAACGGCAATAAAGCAATAGAATTAAAGAGAAATTATTAAAATGGCCTCTACAACTTCAAACAGTTTAGTTCGATATACTGGAAACAATACCTCTTTCGTGGATGGATTTCCTTATAATAACAAAGGCATCTCTAGCGATAAAATAGTGGCTATATCTGGCATATTCCTCGGAATAATAAATACCTTACACATGGGAGAGGATAAGCTTTCTTTAACATTGCTAGTTGTAAATTTTGCCTTTAGAGTAAGTGTTATTCACTCTAGAATGAAAAGCAATGATGAGGCAGTTGCTTTGCTTTCACTTGGAGCACTCTTTTTATTTTTCTTCCCTTATGGAGGTTTTATTGCAATAGCATTTGACATCTATTTTTTGGCTTTCTGTTTATATGCAGAAGCAAGCTATAAAGCTTTACTAGATAATCCTTTTGATGATGGAAATCCACTTAATCCCAAAAAGTTTGCAGATGCTTGCCAAATTTTGGATATTCCAAAAGACAAAGTAGAAAATCAAGCATGGGTCATAGAAAGATTGGAAACAAATAGAAAGGGTTTTAAACAAATAATAGAAAACGGAAAAAGAAAAAAAGTAGAAGTCACATGTACTTGGGCTCAGAGACAAATAGAAAAGCACCTGGAAGCCTATAATACAATTGCTTCCCACCAGAAATGGATTTCAAATTGAGATCTTACAAACTCAAAACAATCGACAACTCCAACCTCTTCGTTCAGCTATAATGGCTCATTTTAACAACACGAATCTACAATATTGCTGACAACTGGCAAGGAGAAGTCAATCTTCCAACTGTTGGTCTTAATAATCTCCAGCCTGATATAGGATATAAGTCTAACGCAAATATTTCTCATCCAGAAGGCTATTAAGGAATTAGCTGACCAATTAAATGAGTAGAGGTGTTTTCTGTTAAGAGAACATTGACGAGGCTATTGCGCTCTACTTTTTCTGCAATTTCGACAGGGAGAAAGTTATCGGTGTGCCCTTTTCCGTCATGTCCTTCGACTAAGACTTGCATGACGCGACCTACATATTTTGCCCGTTCATTGAATCCTGAAAGGTTAGCAACTTCCATAACCTCTTTTTTACGACGTTGCTTAGTTTCTGCGTCGATTTGGTTTGGATAAAGGGCAGCTCGTGTCCGTTGACGGATACTATAAGGGAACATGTGGACTTTGGAAAAGCCAACTTCCCGTATCACATCTAAAGTCTCTTGGTGATCTTGTTCGGTTTCTCCTGGGAAACCAACAATCACATCTGTTGTAAAAGAAAAATCTGGTTCTTTTTCGCGTAAGCGATAGCAAGTATCTAAAAAGATTTGTCGGTTGTATTTCCGGTTCATCCGTTTTAAAACAACATTAGAGCCAGATTGTAAAACTAAATGGAAAGAAAGGCAGGTGTGTTTCCCTTCTAAAACAGCATCCATCAACTTATCATCAACTTCATCTGGATCAATAGAAGAGATGCGGATTCTCTCAATGCCATCTACACGGTCGACAGCTTTAACAAGATCTGTCAAACCACCTTCAAAGTCGCCGATATTAATACCAGTGAGGACAACTTCTTTATATCCATTTTCAACAAGCCCTTCGACCTCTTTGACAACCTCTGGAATCGTTCTTGAACGAGAACGGCCTCTTGTATACGGGATGATGCAGTAGGTGCAAAACGAATTGCATCCATCTTGCACTTTTACAAAAGCACGCGTATGTCCATCAAAACCTTCAATCTGAAATGGAAGATGTTCAAGTTCTGGGAAAATAGGATGGAGAAGTTTTTCTTTTTCTTGGTTACGGCGAACAACTTCTACTCCAGCCATTGCCGCATAGCCTGAAGCGTCATTGTCGGCAGAACAACCAGTGACTGCAATTTTTGCATTCGGAAAACGTTTAGCCAATTGCCTAACTTGAAGGCGACTCTCTTTGTCAGCAGCGTCAGTTACTGTGCAGGTGTTGACGACGCACACATCTGGTTGCTCACTCTCTTCCATTCCCAAAGAGAGCATCTGTTGTCTGAACCCTTCAGCTTCATACTGATTAGTTCGGCAACCCAACGTGACTATTTTAAACTTCTTCAACTCTGTAGGCGTCATATCTTCCAGCAACGGCTCTCGGGAGTTCGATGTGAAGAATCACATCATTTTCCTCATACTCCCGTTTTAAAAGTGTCCCCAAACGCATCAGTTCGGTGGCTACTTTAAAATCACTTTGTGGGACACGAAAAACAGCTTGCTCGCGCAGCGCTTTGATCTCTTGCTCCATGAAAGCATGGAGATCGTCGAATCCCTCTTTTGTGAGTGCAGAGATAATAACATGTTTTGGAAATTGAATCTTCAAACGTTGGATCTTTTTTTGATCCTCGCAAGCATCGACTTTGTTAAAGACGTAAATGCTTGGGCGTTCCCCCGATCCGAGCTCTTTTAAAACTTTTTCTGTCGTTAAAAGCTGCTCTTCTGCCAAAGGATGGCTGATATCGACAACATGCAGCAAGATGTCTGCTTCTAAAGACTCTTCAAGTGTACTTTTAAAAGCAGCAACTAGTAAGTGAGGCAGTTTGCGGATAAAACCGACAGTGTCGATGGCCAATACCTCTTGATTGTTGGGTAAAACCATCCGGCGAGTGGTTGTATCAAGTGTGGCAAACAGCTTGTTCTCAACATAGACATCGGCGCCTGTTAAAGCATTTAAAAGGGTCGATTTTCCCGCATTCGTATAACCGATGAGGGCAAACGTTGGGACAAGATTTCTTTTCCTATCCCGTCTTTGCACTTCACGGATGTTTTTGACCTCATCAAGTTCCCGTTTGATTTTGATGATCTCATCTTTCAAAATCCGTCGGTCCAGCTCGATCTGCTTTTCCCCTTCCCCTTTTAAGTAGGCCCCGCCACCACCGCCGCCTGTTCCGCGCTGACGAGATAAGTGGGTCCAAAGACGGGTTAATCTGGGAAGTTGGTAGGTCTTTTCGGCCAATTCGATCTGGAGACGGGCCTCTTTTGTTCGGGCCCTTTGAGCAAAAACCCCTAAGATAACCTCAGTCCGGTCAATCACCCGCTTTTTAAAGACACTTTCTAAATTTCTTTGCTGAGCAGGAGTGACCTCTTCATCCAAAATGACCAGATCAATTTTATGAACGTCGTCGACAAGATCGACTAAATCTTCCAACTTTCCTTTAGAAATATAGGTAGCTGAATTGATTTCTCTTAAATAGATGGCCTCTTTGTAGGCAACCTCTACCCCGAAGGTATCGGCTAAGAGAGCCAGTTCTTCTAGATGTTCTTTAGAATTTTCTCTTTCGTAAGAGTGTTGAAAAAACGACAGGATCATCGCCTGAGGTTTTCTTGTTTCTTGTGTTTCGATCGTCATAATAAAATTTGTAGACCATCATACGCCAGTTCGACTCCAGTTGGAAGTCGTTTTTGTCCCTCATCTGCCCCAATTTCATGAGCAATGTGGGTCAAATAGGCACGTTTGGCTCCGACACTCTTAGCAAAAGATACAGCTTCATCAAGCGTCAGGTGAAGGGGGCTAATTTCATAACGGAGAGCACTCACAACAAGTGTTTCAACCCCCTGTAATTTTTCAAAAAGGTAGGGTTCGACATGTTTGATATCGACAACATAAGCAAACTTTCCAAAACGGAGGCCACTGACCTCCATTCCCATTTGCATATAGGTAAAAACCTCTAATTTAATGCCAAAGATGTCGACGCTTCCTTCATATGGCAATATATGAAATTCAAGTTTTGGTTGTAGCGAAGGAGAACCTTTTGCTGGCTCTACAATATAATTAAAACGTTGACGAAGATCTTTAAAAGTAGATTTTGAAAGATAACAAGGAAGTGGTTCTTTTCTTTTCAGAAAAAGAGGGCGCAAATCGTCAATGCCGCCCACATGGTCTTGATGGGCATGTGTCCAAACGATAGCATCTAGTGTTTCAATACCGTGAGTCAACGCCTGCTGCCGAAAATCTGGCGATGTATCGATCAAAATCCTTTTCCCATTCATGGTTAAAAGGGCAGAACAACGGAGTCTTTTGTCTTTAGGATTTTTTGATTCACATACAGGACAATGACAGCCGATCATCGGCACGCCAAGAGATGCACCCGTCCCTAAAAATAGGCAATTATCTCTATTTTCCAAGAAGCTTCTCCTCAGCTAACTGAAGAACACGCGGGTGGCTAAAATAGACCCACTGCATTGCCCCCGTATCAACGTGAAGATTGATACGATAACCACTGCCTTCGCTATTGAATTCAACTTCTTGAAACTGCTCAACTTTTCCCTCTTGAACTAGAGGGGCAAAGTATTTCATATAGAGAGCAAGTTTTGAAGTTTGAGCACTTTGAAAACTCTGCAATAAAGCCTCTGGAGGATCGATGACTCCTCTATCTCTTTCAATTTCTTTATAAAAGGCGCGATATGGGCCAATATCAACACGTTCCGTTGCCCATTTTTTAGTGGCATCATCTAGATGGGTGAATTTGATCGATTCAATTAAATATTCTGGTGGTCGATCTTTTCCTCCTGCAATGGCCCTATTGCTAAGGGTTTCAATGGTATCTGGCGAAAGAAGCACTTGAGCGACGCTCATTTGTTTATCTACTGCTTCTCCCCTCACCATCCAATAGACAAGTGCGCAGGCAAAAATAACGCCCGCAAGCAAAACCATCAAAAATTGCCAGATTTCTCTCATGAACTGTACTTATAAAATAGATCCCTAACTGTACTTATAAAATAGATCCCTATTTATGCAAAATTAATCATGATTATTTATAATTCGTCTCCTAAATGGAGTGATTATGTCAGCAATTGGTAGTTCGGGCTTCTTAGAGAATGCATACGGAATTTTTGCCGGCAAAACAACAGCCTTTGAATTACAGGTTCAACGTTTAATGAAAGCGGGTGTAACAGAGGCAAATGCAAGGGCAAATGTGCTGTTAACACAGATTATTGATTTTGCTCATCGCTAATGAAACCAACTGTAGCAATAGTAGGGGCAGGTCTTGCGGGTCTTGCCACTGGATTTTTTCTTTCTAAAACCTATTCTGTCACTGTTTTTGATAAAAAAGGCATTGGAGGCGGGGCATCTGGCATCGCCGCAGGTCTTTTACACCCCTTTGTAGGTCAAACTGGAAAGTTAAATACTTTAGGTTGGGAAGGGATGGAAGCATCTCTTGCTCTGTTATCAGGGCACATTTTACATAAGGGTCTTTTTCGCATCCCTTTTACTGCACAGATGGAAAAAGGATTTGCAAGTAACAGCGCTTTTAAGGCTGTAGAAGGGGGCTTCTGGCAAGAAGAGGCCTATGCCATTGACATCATGGCCTATCTGCAGTTTTTGATGGGTAAAATAGAGGCAAACGGTGGCCGACTTATCATCCAAAAGATTGAAGATCCACATCAGCTAAAATTTGATAAAATCATTTTGTGTCAGGGATGGGAAACCCCTTTTACACAAATCACCCCTGTCAAAGGGCAACTTATTGAGATAGGGTGCACTTTCCCCTACCCCATTTCTGCAGAAGGTTATCTTCTCCCACAAAAAAATAGCTCCATCATTGGGTCAACATATGAAAGGGGCTATACTTCAACAGAGCCTGACACCTCTTGTCTTTCAGAGCTACTTTCAAAGGCTGAAAAAATGATGCCAGGTATCTCTAAATACCCCATTTTGAACATTAGAAGCGGTGTAAGAGCATCCTCTCCACACAGACTTCCAACGATAGAAAAGATCGACAGCCGCCTCCATGTTTACACAGGACTTGGCTCTCGCGGACTTCTTTATCATGTCCTTTTCGCTAAAAAGCTACTCGAAATTTTATAACTTTGAGTAGAAATAGCTTAAAGGATAGGTGAAAAGGGCAGCTAAAACAGGGCTTAAAAACAGCCATTGTAAAGCAAAAGAGGGCGTCCCATAGGCAAACACAAATGGCAAGTAATAGTGTCTCATCACGATGAGGCCAATAATTAAAGCCGCAAGCGGGGCAATTGCCTTGCAAAAATTTGCAAACCAAGGACGACGGAGCTTTTCAGATACGCTTTGAGCCAATGGACGAACATCCCACCCAAGTCTTGGAACAAGAGGGGCAAGGAAATAGAGGATCAGCGGTATTAAAAGAAGCCCAGCCAATAATAACAAAGCTAAAACTATCGGTATACCGACAAGCGCTACACGGACAATAGATCCAACGACTGACAAAGAGCCAAGCCATTCGTACAACATCAGAGAAAAGATCAAGACGCCAAACGCAACAGCGCCAATCAACGAAAGAGAAAGAGCCGGAGAAAGCAATGAAAGCTTCTTCTGGATCACCTCTTTTAAAGATTTTTTCTTTTTTAGTTCAAAAAACAATATGCCTGCCGCTAAAAGAGGGCCGACAGATAGATAAATAGGCAGTAATAGCCCTCTTTCTCCTCCCATCCAAAAGAGTGGGAATAAGAGAAAAATCACAAGCAGAGTGAGAAAAATGATGATAAGCTGATTTTTTTGCATATAAGCGATCCTACCCGACTGTAAACTAAAAAGACAAGCTCACCTACAAGAGAGCTTATCCTTCATAAATATATTTTGGCCGATAAATCGGCACACCTTTTCCACCCCGTGCTTCGACACGTTCGTGTACAATTTGCGCAGAGATACCCACAACGCGTGATAAACCAAACAATAGCGTAAAATAAGCTGGATACGGAAATCCGGCTGCAGAGAGGACACTTCCAGAAATTCCGTCGACGTTTGGATATGGAGAGGCAATCTTGGGATTTTCTTTTAAAATCTTAGTCCCTACTTTTCTCATCATCAATGCAAAATTGACAAGAGGATCTTTAGGGAAATGGCTTTTTCCAAAATCGTAAAGCACAGTAGCACGGCTGTCTTCTACTCTTAAAACAGCATGGCCAAAACCAAAAACTAACTCTTTTCTCTCCAATCTATCTCTAAGTGCTTTTTCAAGGGCTTCTTCTGTTGGGTTTGCTCCAACCTCTTTGATCAAAGATTGGTTGAAAAGAAGGCAATCTTCGTTTGCTCTTCCATGCAATGGACCTGCAAGTGCATTCATGCTAGCGGCTATCGAACTGAAAAGATCTTCTAAGCCAGAAGCTACAGCTTTTCCTACAAAGGTGGAAAGATTCCCCCCGCCGTGGTCAAAGTGAAGAAGGACAAAAAGACGCAGCGCTTCAAGCAGCTCTTTCGATTTGTTTTTCACATTCAAAAGATCTAGAAAATTTTCCACAAATCCTAAATTGCCAGATCCTTTTGGTGTATCACCCCAGTTTGCGTGGTGATTGATCACTAAAGCTGTGATTTTGGGCATCAATGCAATGAGGCGCAAAGCATCTTCTTTCCAGTTATTTGTTGTGTGGTAAGCGCCTGTCAGCATGATAGCCATGGACAGCAATGACATGGGGGAAACTTCGCGAGGCAGTTTTAATATGGCCTCTTTTGCTTTTGGGTCCATTAAAGAACGTTTTTTCAACTCATTTGAAAAAATCTCCAGTTCTTTACTGCTTGGTAAATGTCCTTCTAGCAAAAGATAAATCACCTCTTCAGGGCTTTTAACGATCAATTCAGAAACAGGTCTCCCACGGTAATAAAGCCCCTTTTCTGGATTCACAGTTGACGTTGTCACTGTTCCAACCGGGAAGCCTCTTAACCCTGTGTCTAATTGCTCTTTTGTGATGGTAAATAAAACTTCAGCATCCATTTATTTTGTCCCTTTCAAAAAGGTAGAAATTTGATCGATCTCTTCCTCTAATTCTTTTTCCGAAAGCTTCATCCTTTTTTGGATGAACTCGTTATTCTCAATTCCCCCAATCGGAAGAACTTTTCCATTTTTATATTCTGAGGGGTAAGAATAAATCAGATCTTCGCGTACCCCATAAGGATTTTTGACAGAATTTTGCCCAACAGAAAACCAATCATTGGATGTTTCTAAACCCACAACAAAACGGGCTGTTTCGATAGCAGAATGGGCTGCTGAGGCGGCTGAAGATTTGCCTCTTGCTTTGATAACTTCAGCTCCACGAGATTGAATCTGTTTGATGTACTCTTCAGAAAGCCATTTTGGATCTATCTTCGAAAGAGGTTTTCCATCGACTAAAACATGGAAAATATCTGGGACTTGCGTAGAAGAGTGGTTGCCCCAAAGAGCTAAATGTTTGATGGCACTGACAGGCACTTTTTGCTTAATTGCAAGTTGGCTTTTGGCTCTGTTTTCATCTAGCCGTGTCATCGCAAAAAAGTTTTCCCGTTTTAAACGAGGCGCCTTTTCTCTTGCGATCCAACAGTTGGTATTGCAAGGGTTCCCTACAACAACAACTTTACACTCTGCATCTGCGACTTTATTTAGAGCACTTCCCTGTTCGACAAAAATCTTTCCGTTTTCAACTAAAAGATCTTTTCTCTCCATTCCGGGGCCACGTGGCTTTGCCCCTACAAGGAGAGCAAGTTCTACGCCATCAAATACCTTATAAGGGTCTGAACCTATATGCACCTCTTTTAAAAGAGGAAATGCACAATCTTCCAACTCCATCACAGTGCCACGAAGCTGAGGCACAACATCTTCTATTTCAAGAAGATGTAGAGAAATAGGGGTATCTTTTCCAAAAAGTTCCCCATTGGCAATTCTAAAAAGCAGGCTATAGGCAATCTGTCCGGCTGCCCCTGTAATAGCAACCTTTTTTACTGGCTTCATCATACCCGCAATCTAGCGGGTACATTTTATTGAAGCAATCACCCTTTATTCACAAATGTAGGAAAGGCCAAAGAGGAAGTTCACATTAGACTGCCCTACAAGACCAGGCACATAACCACGCGACTTTACAGATAGTTCTCCTGTTAGCAGAAAAGGCGCCTCCAGCTTATAGCTAACACAGGCTGCGCCTCTTGCACCAAAACGGGTATGGGCATCGTTACCATTTTGTTCAAAGCTTGGTTGCAACCACATATCGGCTTTGAATCCAAAAATCCAAGGACCATCATAGAAAAGGTAAGGAGTATCAATTCCAACTGAAAACGAACCATGTCCAGCTGTACTTCCCCCTTTTATCGAGACAAAGCTCCAGACATCTCCCCAACCGACATAAGAGCCAACTCCATATTCAAGCCCATAAGGAGCAAGCCAGACACGAAGAGCAGGGATAATCTTTGCCCCACAAAGATAAAAACCCCATGGGCGATCGCAAAGATCTCCATCCCAAAAATAGCCCCACATTGTAGACCAATCGTTCAAGTAGAGCAGGTCAACAAGGTTTAATAAGACACTCGTTTTCAACTCAGAACGACTGAGGACATTTTTTCCATAATAGTGATTGATGTGATCGACATAGGCTGCCATGTCGTTCCCTTCATCTTCAAAAAAATCATCCGTTTGTAAGCCAAGGGCATAAAAAGTAAGATCTGACACAGCCATCATATGCAAAATGGCCTCTTGCACAGGGAAATAGCCACCCCGTTTTAACCGATAGAGCGCAATATCGTTGGATAATCGATAGGTAGCTTCAACACCCCCGGTTGTTATCAAACTTTGTTGATATGGAGGAAGTTGTGCAAATTTTTCGCTAGAAAAAGAGGTAGCTCCTCCCCCTTTCCCATAAGGAGTGGGAACGTTGATGTCATAAGAGGCAGAAATGCCAGCTTTCCTTAAAAAAGCACCATGTCCAAAAACCTCATGCTGTAAGACCATTGTTGTCTCTGCAATCGGCATATCGATTAAAACAATATCCAGCAGCCTTAAGGTCTTCCCATACCAACTTGGCATGTCATACAGCCAATTTTTAACCGTGTAGTTATCGATAGCCTCATAAATGCGGAAAGCAGAATAAAGATCGATGGCACCAGTTTCTGGTGACATATATGTATCTACGGCAACAGCATAAAACTCTGGCGGGCAAAACCCGTCTTCTTCAGGTAGATCAAAAGTACTAAAAAGAGGAACAACAGCAAAGAGAGAAAAGAGGAACGATTTCATAAATGAACCGTATAATGTACTAGATCCCTCCTTTCTAAACGATAACCATTTGATAAGAGCAAAAACCGCTTTAGTAGCAGAGCATCAAGACATTCACCAAATCTTAAAAGTTCTCTTTGTATCAATTCTTCAAGTTGGAAAAGATCGTACGACATCTTTGGGCGGTAGTAAAACTCTTTCAATAAAGATCTGATCTCATTCAGTCTTTTTCGAAGTGATCTGTCAAAATAAATAATCCCTTCAAATTCTTGCCAGGGGGCTCTTTTTTTCTTCTCCAATAAGTGCAAAAACCCTGCAGCAGCACCTGGATCGATTGATTCTTGTTCTAACCGCTCTATCAGCTCTTTTTTAGTCGTAATACCTCCTCTTTCTTCTATCCATCCAAACAAAAGACCTTGAAAAAGGGTTTCCACCTCTTCTTTAAAGGAGATATTTTCTAAAGCAGCAGCAGATAACTCTCTTTTTTCTTTTTCACCTAACCGCTCTATTTGGATTTTTTCATAAGGAGTAGCTTCCATGTAGTTAAGAAGCCCTACCTCATCCAATAGGACTAAAAAACAGATTGGATCAACAGAGATACTGAGCCCTCTAAAATAACCTTTAAAATCTATCTTGGTGACTCGGCCACAACGAGCAAGATCTTTCCATGGCTTAAGTGCTGTGCGTAAAATTTCTAAATGTGCATGAGGAAGAGCTAAAATTTTGCTATGACCGCTTTCTTCAGCTACCAAAACATCTGAAATAGACCTGAATTCCTCTTTTTTTAACTGATATTGCAATGTAGGTGGCAATTTTAACCGATCTAGAACATCAAAAAGTCCTAAAATGGGGTAACCCCCCCCAATTTCTCTATGTGGCTCTAAGTTTGAAACCTCTTTGACTTTATTTTTGGCAACATTTTGAGGTACATAGGTCCGAATGGTCCGAGGATCTACCTTTTCTAGGGCGTAGAGTTTTTCCAGTTGATGACCTGCAAACCCTTCAGACTGCTTTAATTTCGTTTCACCCAGCATGTAGATATCGATCATTTCAATTGTAATTTTTTCTTGTCATATATTTAACAAGTCATGGAACTGATCTTAAAACCATTGCCATTTTTTGCCTAATCTTGAAATCTGTAAAAAGAAATCAGATAAACAAAACTATAATGAAATATGTCAAGCACTCCGATACAAGGTACTGTACCCATAAATCCAACTGCAGTTGCACAAAATGTGAGAATTCGCGTTAGTCCAAGCTCTCAACAAGTAATGACCCATTTTAATGCCGCGATACAGGCCAATGCTTCTTCTATTCCTCCTCAGATGCATGCAGCTCACATCCATCAAAAGAAAAAAAAGTCTTAAAACGCCAAAATTTGACCAAATATCTTCCTTTTCAGTGATATAGCCATTTTTCAAAGGATTGATTCCAAATCCCAAGAGCTGTTTTAATTTAGTTTCAGTCAAAGGTATGGGTAAATATGGCTCTTTTTAAACGTATTTTTCTTTTCTTAGCCGTCAATTTCTTAGTAGTCATCACCATTTCAATGGTTTTGAACTTACTGGGAATCCAACCTTATTTGACGGGACATGGCATTGATCTTAAGACACTTGCTATTTTTTGCCTTGTTTGGGGGATGGTGGGATCTATTATTTCTCTTTTCCTCTCAAAAACCATGGCTAAATGGCAGACAGGCATGGAGATCATCTCAGAGGACACAACCTCTCCTCAGTATAGAAGACTCATTGAGATGGTACGCCAACTCAGTAGACAAGCAGGCTTACCTCGTATGCCAGAAGTGGGAGTTTATCGTTCACCAGAAGTTAATGCTTTTGCTACAGGGGCAACTAAAGGTAGCTCTCTTGTTGCCGTTTCTACAGGGCTTTTGGACCGGATGAATGACTCTGAAATTGAAGGGGTCTTAGGCCATGAAATTGCCCACATCGCAAATGGCGATATGGTGACCATGTCTTTATTGCAAGGTGTCGTTAACGCCTTTGTTATGTTTTTAGCCCGAGCCTTAGCTTTTGCTCTAACAAGATCTGGCAGTAACGAAAATAGCAGAAACTCTTCCAGTATGAGCTATTTCCTTTTTGTTATGCTTTTTGAGACGCTCTTCATGTTCTTAGGCATGATGGTTATCTCTTATTACTCTAGAAGAAGAGAATTTAGAGCCGACGAAGGTGGCGCTACCTTTGCTGGTAAAGAAAAAATGGTTCAAGCTTTAAAAAAATTACAGCAGGTCATTGCAATTCAAGATCCAAGAGATAAAGAACAGAGCCGTCTGCAAGCATTTAAAATCTCCACTCCAAAAGGTTGGCTCAGTCTCCTTGCAACACACCCCCCTCTTGAAGAAAGGATACAACATCTGCTAGAGATAGCAATAAGATGACAAAGAGAACCAAACAACACGATAGTGAAGTATTAGCCGAGCTTTTGAGCTGCCTTGAAAAATTTCAAAGATTGAAATTGGAAAAATGGGAAAAGGTAGAAACTGAAGTAGATGCCACCAATCTTCCAGGCACTCCCACAGAAGATTGGATTATCCCTCCGGACAATGAAATTTTGGCCAATATTCTTCTGAAAGATTCTACCTATCGTAAGCTTAGGGAAGAAATTGATCGGCTAAGGCCAGAAGCTATTCATATCGCCCATTTTCTTAAAATGTCTTCAAGCCCGCTTGAATGGCTTACTTTTATCAACCCCTTAATTGGTAATGATGCTCTTGAAAGTGCCATTGATCATCTCAAACAGCTGATTACCAAGCAGAAAGGGACTTTTTATCTCCTTCAAAAGATACTTGCTTAAAAGTTACAGATCTTAGATATCTGGACACTTATCTTAGAGCCCATTGGAGCTGCTGCAATCATTACTGGAGTTGTTATCTCGCAGTAAGAAAACTAATGGTATTAATATTTAACCACAGGAAGCAGAAAGGAGCTTCTGATTCTCTCTTGTGTCTTCTTTGGTTAGTTCTGTAAATTAGCTTTAGATAGTTCTTTGATGAGGATTTCAATCTCTTCGAGAAAATCTTCGCCTTCGTAAGACTGAAGATCAAGTCCTGCCAAATTAAAGTATTTTTCCTTCCAAAGGTCTTCTGACCAGCCAATGATCGTCTGTTTTAAAAAGGCAATTTCATGGGTCAGTGAAACTGTTCTTTCTTTGGTTTGTGGGCTTAGAAGATTGATTTTCAATTGATAAAGCTTTGTTAGCTCTTGAAGATAGAGAAGAGATAACTCAAAAGGTTCTTTTCCTTTGTTTGTTTCAATCCATTTGCAGACTTTTTCCCAAGAGACCTTTTCAAAGCGGTCTGCTATGTCTACAAACCCACCTTTTCTAAGAGCACTCAGTGTCATTTCTTGTAAATTAAAAACCCTAAGCAGGTTATTTTTTGTGAAATCTTTGTCTGATACAAAAGAACAGATTATGCCCTTTTCTTTATCAAAAACAACTGCTGTACGTGTATTTTGATCAGTTAAATAGACAAAATTAAAGAGTCCATGTCCCTCCATTTCCATCAGCAGAGGATCAACTTTTTCTTCACCAGTTGGCTCAAAATAATACAAGACTAAGGTCCATCCTGCCTGATCTCTCCAAGAAAAGGGCCTTGCATAGCGTTCTGCCAATTCTCTTTGATTCTTAAAAGGGTCTTGGAAAATTTTCCTCAAAAGTGAGGATGAGGTAAATCTAGGATTAGACAATTCGTTTTCGATAGCATCTACTTCTAAAGTCTTTTCTAATCTATTTTTTCTCGAGAAAAATTGGAGCAAAACTTTGGAGTCAGCAGTGTCTGCTCTCAAAATATGCTCACGAAGAACATTCAAGGCATTTTCTTGATCATCTTGTTGATTTCTCAACATACCAAAAACAAATAGAAAAAGATAATCCTCAAAAAGTTGGCTTTCAGATGTTGTTCCCAGACTTTTTGCCATCTCATTCAAAATTAAGAGATCTTCCCACAATGCATTTTCTTGCCTGTCTACACCTTCAGGAAATAAGGCATGGAGGGTTTCAATAACAACCTGTACGATAAAATGTAGGTTATCTTTTTTTGTGGAGTGGGTCGCAACTTTTAGAAAATCGCACGCTTTTTGAATACGTGCATGTTGATCCATTGTTTCTGCAGCCAAGCAAATAAGATCTGCATATGCTTCTAAAAGAGGAAATTGTTCTGCCTTTTCCTCAATTTTTGTGTCTTCATGTTCCGTAAAAAGGAGATAACCTCGATCCAGCCAATAGGCTCCAATTTTTTTTGCCTCTTTATCCTGTTCTCCATACCAAAGAGTTAAAAATGCAAATTCTGGGATCCAATAAGCATGCCGACGAGCTATGCGAACAATATCTGCAGGAGACAGTTCTTTAAATTGAGCCGCTATCTTCTCAATTCCATACAACCAGTGATAGATTTTTAAGATCGTCTGATTAATAGCCTCCTTGATGACATGAATTTGGCGATTTAAAATGCCTGTTGGAATAACGGGTTTTATTTTTGAAGCAAAATCAAGAACAAGAGGCGCCGTGCGATCAGATATTATTGAATGACTAGCAACTTGCGCTGTAGAGACCGGAGTAACCATAGGTCAATATTATAGAGCAACAAACACTAGTCAGACAATCTTGCTAAAACTTTGTATTTTCAGACTTTGATTCTCATCTGAGCTTTGATAAGTTTAGGCACAATATGAGGAGATTTTTTCTTTGGTGGAAGAACAGTTTTTGTTTTTTTAGGCTTCTGAGATTTAACTTGCAGAGGCTTTACAGAAGGAGGCTGAATCTGCTCTTCAGGGAGGGTTTCTGAGAGTTTATTCAGCGAAGGGGCATATTCCATGAGTTCAAGATTTTGAATGTTTTCAATAGTTTCAATAATGCTTTCACTGCTTTCGACTACAGGCTCTTCTACCATTTCTGGAATGAAATAGAGGATCATCTCTTCTTCTACTTCATCTTCTTTGCTTCTTTCAGAAAAAGCCTCTTCTAATAGCGATTTTGCCTCTTCTAACGGGAGAATCTCCCCTTCTTGGTTAACAAACTCTTGTTGCTCCACTTTGCCCGTTTTTACGTCGTAAAGATAGACAATGCCATTTCCAAGAATAGGAATGAGTAGGGTGATGCTACGTAAAGTGCTTTTATCATAAATATGTTTCAAAAAATGAGATTTCAGCGCTTCAGAAAGTCTTTTTTGATCCATGAGATTTAAAGCACCTTTCAAGACAAGATCAGACACATTGGTCACTGTGCTAACAAATGGGATAAAGTCGGCGTTTTCGTCCAATTCAACAAAATATTCGCCCCAACTTTGCCTTTCAACTGCCCCTACACTCACAAGAAACCTCGATTTTAAAAATCTTGATTCTATGAAAAGTAAATTTATTGTCTAGGCTTTTATGAAAGATTTTGTAGCAAGAATTAAACAGAAAAAAAAGATGGTGCGGTTACCAAGATTTGAACTTGGGACCTCGACATTATCAGTGTCGCGCTCTAACCAACTGAGCTATAACCGCGAATGGAGGCTAGGAGACTCGAACTCCTGACCCTCTGAATGCAAATCAGATGCTCTACCAACTGAGCTAAACCCCCATCGACGTCTGAAAATGTACTCCAAGTGCGGTGTTTCGCGCAAGTCTTTTACAACTTACTCGAAAAAAACTATCTGCTCACCCATCCCCTGATCAAGGAAACCAAGAAAAGAATGATAAAAATAAGGAATAAAATCTTAGCGAAATCGGTAGCAACACCGGCAATGCCAGAAAATCCTAAAACACCTGCAATAATAGCGATGATTAAAAATGTGATAGCCCAATTGAGCATAGGTTTTCTCCGTTTTAAAAAGTATTTAACTACATGGAATGGGCTTTTAGAGTCAAATGCCAAAACCTTGAATAAGGTTTTGGCATTATTTTTTACTGACAAGCAGTAGCTTCTGGGTAACGATTTGGCAGAACAAAGGCTTCTGTTGTTACGACAAATGGCCCTGCAGATGTTGAAAAATTGGCTTCAATGAATACAGTTTTCCAACCTTCATTTGGAGCCTCTAATGACACCTTAGCTGGAAATGAGAGATTTGTCTCTTCAAATCTACAGCCAGTAAAATCGAAACGAAAATCTCGCTGTTTTGGGTTTGCAGAGCTCCATAATTTGATACTTTCTGGGCGAACCGCAGAAGAAGCCATCAAATTGCCATCCTTTACTTCCCATTTTAAAGCTGGTAGCTGTTGGTTTGAACTCACCATTTTGAAAAAGGTAAAAAGAGAAGGATAGTACTCTGCCATGTTGATTTTATGGCCACAGTTAGGGATCAACCTCAAGTAGGTAGGCCCTACTAGCCCTTGCAAATAAGTCTTTGTCGTATCGGGCATCGAAAACGGATCGCCTGAAGCCAAAATAATATACTTAGGCAATGTCAATTGATGGCGGAATGAATAGGGGTCTTCTTTTTGGACTAAAGCATTGTAGCGTTCATGGTTAAACATCCGACTATCTAAGCCAAGATCCAGGTAATCTTGAATAGCTGGTGACCAAGAGTTCAAAGAGTTGAAATGATGAGTAAAATTTTCTTTGATATTTAGAAAATCTGCTACAACAGGGATGATCGCTTTAACTCGGCTATCATTCGCCGCAGCTAAATAGCTAATCCACCCACGCTTAGACTCTCCTGTCAGAACAAAGCCTTTTGCTTTTCCTTTCAGGTAATCTTGTAGGGCTGTCAATACAACTTGGACAGCTTCTGCCATTTTTTGGTGAAGTGGGTATCCCTCTTCTCCTTTATCCAAAAAACATTTCCAACTATAAGCGACAAGAGCATCTTCTCTTTTTTCCTCAGTTCCTTCAAAGGCACAAGGTTGATTAGGGATAGCAAAAACCTCTGCGACGATTGCTTTTGTCTTTAACGCCCCTTCTATTAGCTGAGGAGAAACTTCAGGAAGAGGAGCATTGGTATCTCCCCCTTTTAAAAAAACTAAGACATTCTCTGTCTCTACATTTTCAGGGATAAATATCCTGACAGGATGTTTCCACTCTGGATGGTTTAACCACTGCACAGAGCGCACATTGAGGATAGCTGTCTCATAGCTACCCGTCTTTTCGCGAGAAACTTCTTTAAACGTTGCTACATCAGCTGACACAGACAACAAAAATGAAAGTAAAAGTGAGTACATGGCCCAAGATGGTAGCAAATGGGCAAGATATGTCAACATGCTACACTAATATTAGCTGCAGGCAAATCTCTATGATCTATTTACTCTCTTTGCTTTCTTTTGTTTTAAGTACTCTAAACGCATCTTTAATAGAGTCTGATGAAAATTTTTTAACCGGAAATAACTTTAAAGCCCATTGTGATCATTATGTCGACTTGAATGAGATTTCTTTGACCCCTTCTGAAGTAGGACCTGCAGAAATCATCTTTGTCTCTGGACCAAGACTTCGGCTATTTTTTGAAGAATTTCACCCTAAGCTTCCCCACCCTTACATCCTTGTCAGCCATGACGAAAGCGTTTCTGCACCTTGTCCCTTTAGCTCTTATTTAAATGATCCAAAACTTATTGCATGGTTTGGGCAAAACGTTCAACACGCAAAGCATCCTAAACTTCACCCTATTCCTCTTGGCCTGCAAAATAAAAGATGGTGGTTCAAATTTGGTGACCTGGAAGTCACAAAGAAAAAACTCAGCGAACCAGAACAAGAAAGAACCATTGAACTTTACATGAATTTCAATGTGGGCACTTATAAAAGAGAACGTGAACTTGTCTATAATCTCTTTAAAAACCAAGACTTTTGTTACATTTCCCCCGCCAAAGGATATGACGAATATCTAGACGACCTTCGCATTTCAAAATTTGTTTTAAGCCCAAGAGGCTACGCTCTCGATTGTCACAGAATTTGGGAATGTTTGTTAATGGGGGCCATTCCCATTGTAAAAACGTCTGATTTAGACCCTCTTTTTGAAGACCTCCCTATTTTAATTATCAATAATTGGAGCCAAATCACCCCTAATTATCTGAAATTTAAATACGAGGAGATGAAAAATAAAAATTATAAGATGGAAAAAGCCTATATCCCTTACTGGATAGATCAAATTCGCCGTGTGAAAGCCGATTATTTGCAAAGATTTAATTAGAAGAAGTCTCCTTGTAAAAAAAACAGTAAACATGATTTCATTGAAGGATGAAAAAATCATGGCTTGTTCTTAGTACAGGTTTTGCCCTCTTTTCCATGTTCTTTGGCTCAGGGAACTTAGTATTCCCTATCGCAGTAGGGACTGAATGTGGTGGGCACTACCTATTGGCTGGGCTCGGTATTCTTCTAACTGGAGTTGTCGTCCCTTTTCTCGGCGTTTTTGGTATGCTCCTTTATAAAGGAGACCTAAACAAATTCTTTAGTTATTTTGGGAAACCCGGGATTTTCTTTTTCTCGCTGATTTGCCTTTCAATTATGGGGCCGTTTGGCGTGCTTGCCCGCTGCCTAACAGTGGCGCACGGCGCTATTTCTCTTATTATCCCATCTGCTCCCCTCATTTGGACAAGTCTTTACCTCTGTATTGTTATTTTCCTTTTGTCGATCAATAAAAGCAGGATTTTGTCGACCCTTGGCATTTTTTTGACCCCCTTCCTCTTAATGTCGATTGGGCTCATCACTTTCTTTGGGTTACAAAACGGAACAATGCCTCACAGTTTAGATATTAAAGCGGCCGATGCCTTTTCATTTGGCTTTTTACAAGGGTACCAAACAATGGACCTCTTAGCTGCTTTCTTCTTCTCGACATTTGTGATCCAACAGCTACAGAAAAAAGAGGAAAACCCACAAAACCACTTCGTTAAAGCGGCTTGCATTGGCGGAGGCATTTTAGGGCTTGTCTACTTTTCTTTAGTTATCCTTGGATGGATCTATGCGCCGGCTTTAGTTGGTTACCAACCCACCGAAATGTTGGGACGTATTGCGATGGAATCTCTTGGCATGTGGGCTATCCCAGCAGTTGCGACTGCCGTGGTATTTGCATGTCTGACCACAGCCATTGTATTGGTCACCCTTTTTGGTGATTTCTTAAGAAAAGAGGTCCTCCAAAACAAAATTAGCAATGCACCTGCCTTGGCGATTACTCTTATCATCGGCTTTTTGGTGTCAACTTTAGAGTTTCAAGGCATTGCCCGTTTCATTGGGCCTTTGCTAGAGACAATCTACCCAGTTTTGATTGTGTTAACCTGCTTTAACATCGTCCGTTACTTTTGGGTTAAACAAAAAGCAATCGCTTAAAAAACTTAATAAGGACAAGGACACTGAAGACCTTGAGGACACTGAAGACAAAATAGTGCTTTTTAGTCCTCATCTTCCTCAAGGTCTTCGGTGTCTTCGTCGTCCTTTAAACTTGTTAATTTCTTACCGACTTAGAATCTTTTGATGCGAGTATGGCAATAGGGCTCTTTGCCGGTTTTACCGTAATAGTCCTGATGGTAGGTTTCTGCTGGGTAAAAAGTGCGTGCTGGTACCACCTCTGTCACCACATCAAAGCCGTTTCCTTTCAGTTGTTGGATAAGCTTTTCTGCAATTTGCTTCTGCTCATTAGTAAAATAGAACACAGAAGAGCGGTATTGATGCCCTCTGTCTGGCCCTTGACGGTCCAATTGCGTAGGATCATGAATTTCAAAAAACAGCTTAGCAAGTTCTTCATAAGATGTTTTTTTAGGATCAAAAACAATTTCCATCGCCTCTGCATGCCCAGTTTTTCCTGTGCATACCTCTTCGTATGTAGGGTTTACAACATGGCCGCCTGCATAACCTACTGTCGTTTTAATCACACCAGGCAAATTTTTAAAATAGTGTTCGACTCCCCAAAAACAACCGCCTGCAAAAAGAGCCCTTTCATACCCTTGTGGGGTCTTAAGTGGATTGAATCTCATGGATATGGAATTTACACAATGTCTGGTATTTTTCTTTGTTAAGTGCTCTCCCATAAAAACATGACCTAAGTGTGCTCCGCAATGGGTACACAAAATCTCTGTTCTCTCTCCATCGCGATCGAGTTTCTTTTCAACAGCCCCTTCAATCTCATCGTCAAAACTCGGCCATCCGCATCCAGATGCGAATTTGTCAGAAGAAAGATAGAGCGGAGCATCACACTGACGGCATAGATAGATGCCTGGCTCTTTGAGCTCTTCATATTCACCTGTTCCGGGAAACTCTGTACCTTTATGGAGGAGGACTTTAGCTTCCTCGTCTGTCAATTTGTGATATCTCTTCATAGAAAAATTTCGCGTTTTTTGTGTTATTTGTTGTATGTAAGGGTAATGACGACTTTGACCGCTACAAAACCGAACATCGCAGAACTCGTAACTAGATGGGGGTCATCAGCTGCCATCTCTGTTCTTGATCCTAACTGTGAAATCTTTTCGATACCAGAAGTAGATGGCGTCATTGGATATCGTTCAAACTCAGGATGTAATGTTGTCTATGGAGAACCAGTAGCTTCTCCAGATGATTACGAACAGCTCATCAAAGCTTTCCATAAATTTTCTGAAAGCCAAAATCGGTCTGTTATCTATTTAACTACGACCCCTAAATTTACAAAATGGGCCATGAATAATGTGTGTGGGTCATTAATAGAAATTGGGAACGAGTTGATTGTCGACCCTCAAAACGATCCTTCAGTCGGTGCTAAAGGACGTATCATCAGAAAAAAAATGTATCAGTCAGAAAAGGCTGGTGTAAAAGTTTTTGAATACATTCCTAAAAACAAAGAGATTGAAGCTCAAATTGAGCAGGTCAAAGAAACTTGGGTAAAAAATCAAAAAGGGCCTCAAGTTATTGCATCGGAAGCAAATCCTTTTCTTACGCATCATGGTAGACGTTGGTTTTATGCGATGCAAAATGGAAAGATGGTTGGTGCGCTTGTCTTGAGCCAACTTGGTTTTCATGACGGCTGGCTTGTTTATCTTTTAATGATCACACCTGATGCCCCAAGTGGTACATCTGAAAGGATGATGATGAGTGCCATAGAAGCTCTCCGAAAAGAGGGATGTCGCTTTCTTTCATTAGGTGTTTCTCCATCAAAAGAACTTGGGCAAATTGTTGGCATTGGAAAAGCCTCTTCCTGGATTGCAAGAAAGGTCTTTAAAACAGCTACAAAGTTTTTCGACTTACATGGAGCGCGCGAATATTGGCTGAAATTTCAACCTTCAGCTATCCCCTCTTCTATTATGTTTAGTGTTTCTCAGCTGGGGCTAAAAGAAATTTTAGGCATCATCCGTGCATTTAACGGGAAGATGTAGAATCTTTCTTCAAAAAAATAAGCAATAGCAATGTTGTAATTGCGGCTGCAAAACACCAGATGGATGTAAAACCATAAGTATAGACTATGTAAGCAATTGCAAAAGTAAGTGCGACAAGAGCACCTATAATTTTCATGTTAGGCAAACTTGAGATGAAAAAAGGTAGTGTCACAATAGCTGCATATAGGATAGCCAAGTAAGGAGCTGCATGTCCGTATGAGATGCTATGACCCACGATTGATGCTCTAATAGGTTCTCCATAAGCAAGGTATGCTCCATTAAAAGCAAAAAGCATGCAGCCTATCGTCAAAATCACCTGTAACCACAATCTCTTCTTTAGCACTGTTTCTGCTGCAAGAGCTGCTAAAGCGATCCAGACAGGCCATAACATGTAGGCAAAGAAGAGATAAGTGTATTGGGCAAACAGAGTCCACCCATTGGGATATTGTCCAGATGTAAGACCAACCCAAAGCCAACCTTCCGCAAACTGTTGAATAGCAAATAGAAGTGGAGTAATTGCAATCATAAAGCGACGATCGCCCCAGAATTTAGTTCCAAGGTAAATCCCAGCTGCAGCTAAAGCACCTGCAGCAGTAAAACTCACTTCAGCAGAAAAGCACATCTTACTTTTCTAATTACACAAACCACACATTTTCAAAAAGAAGTAAATTAACATTTAATTAAATAACTTTACTGGTATTAGAACATTAAAGAGATCTCTTTAGGGGAGCAAGTGCTCAAAAAACACTAATAAAATCCACTTAAAGAATTAAGAGAAAACCAAATATCACAACTTGCTTAAAGGAAACAAAATGAATACGTACAAAACTTTGATGATCACATGCGTGGGTTTATTAGCGAGCGCCTCTTCTTTGGCAGCTTGGAATTATGGCAACACACCTGCTTACAACCAAAATAGCAACTATGTTCAACACAGAGACTATGAGCCTGCTGATGGATATTATAGTGAACCACACTACCAAGGTGGTCGAGTAACTGAAGAAAACGATGATTATAGATCAATGGGGCCTTACTACAACAACGGCAACCACTACACTCCTAGCCAAAACTATAATCAGAACCCAAAAACTACTACACAGGGTCAAATGCAAGAGCCTGGTAAAAAATATCTCTCTTTGAACGTTGAAACAGCTAACGTCGGGGATCGCGTCCGTTCTGCTCTTCAAAAAGCACCTGGTCTTTCTAACAGCGCAAAAGCAATTTTAGTGACTGCCGATGCTAACGGACACGTAACAATTTCAGGTTCTGTTGCTACACAAGCAGAAAAGTCCAAAATTGAATCGATTGTACAGCAAGTTCAAGGTGTGCAACAGATCACAGACAAAATTACCATTCAAAACCACAAATAATCTTAAAGGGGAGAATTTGTATGCAAAAAGAACAACTAGAAAACCAATGGAACCAACTTAAAGGCCAAATCAAGCAAAAATGGAACAGATTAACAGATAAAGATCTGGACCAATGCAATGGCAAACACGATGCTTTGTGCAACTGTATTCAAAAAGCTTACGGCTGCAAAAAAGAGCAAGCTGAACAACAAATCCGTGACTTTAAACCAGAGCAAACTTCTTCTAAACAAGGAAGCAACATTGCTGCTAACCAAGGACAACAACGTCCAGATCAACGTGGCCAACACGGTCAACACGGTGGTCAACATGGCAACCAACCTTCTTCAAAAGAAAAAGGTGGCCATGAGCAAAGAGAAAAAGCAAGAATGTAATCCATTCTTCGAAATGCCTTCTTCTTTAGGAAGAAGGCATTTTTTTATCTCCGTTCAATTCGAACACGATCAACCACATTTTTATTCGAATTCACTGTGATATGTTCCGGTGAGATAACAATTTTTTGTCTCCCTAATTTAGAGGCAACAATCGATAAATTCGAATCGGCTCGGATCATGCAATCAAAATTCATCATCGAATAAAAATCTTTTAAAACAGCCTCTTTAGACTCTCCTGGTGTCTTTGGATAATCAAAAATGATATGTGGGTTTTTTAAAGCCGCTTCAAAACCTGCTGCAAGCTTTTTTGCATTTGGGTCGTTGCTAAAGATGTAGACATACATGGGACGTCTACCCATTTCCTCATAAAGCCATTTGAGCTGATCGATATAAAATTGTTCGGGCAAAAACTTATAAGGAAAAACCTGATGAATCTTTGGACTGGCATCTACCCCACAAGGACGTCTGATGTGAAGAGCAACACTCACTTTATCTACAGGTAATGGAATCGTTTTAATGGGGGTACGAGGCGCTAAACAAGGTTGCACCCAATCCAAAAATGCTTTGTCATTCCAATCAACAGCAATGTAAGGGCATCCGTTACGAAATTGTGCTTCGTTTGGATATTCTCCTAGGCTTTCTGGGGAATAAAGAATTTCATAAACCTTGTTTTCTGGATGATCAAGCAATGTAAGATCTTTGACTTTTACTGTGTTTTCTTTGGAGTTATAGGGTTTTTCTGTCAGATGTAGAACAAATGCATCTGAATACAAAAAAGGTTTATAGACATAAGGCATGCCATAATGGTAGGCAATCCATTTAGCATGAAGATATGCAATGAGATGATCGCCTAATCTACCAGCAGCGCCTCCATGAGTTACTTTAGGTTCTGCCAAAAGAGACGTGAAAAGAAAAAATGAGAAAATAAAAAGAAGGCGCTTGATCATTCTAATTGAAAAGTTGGGCTATACGGACCGACAAATTCCCTTTTCCACCATTGTCCGGTCTCTTTTTTTTCTTTAAATGTGGTGAATTGGTAATCGTAGGCTAAAGCTCTGATATATTTGGGAGGCGCATTTGGAAAAGGATTTGTTCTAAGTAAAGAAAGAACCGGTTTGGACCCTTGAAGCACACGGACTAAAAAAGCTTTGAACCAAGCCTGTCTTCCCACTCCAAAAGTCCCAAAAGGTAAAAACCAAGCTTGCCAATCTAGTCGAGGCTGAAAAGGGGAAATTCTTCGGGGGCGCCAGGTCACATCATCTGGTTTGAAATAAAATTCGTACTCTTTCCATGTTTTCCCGTCTTCACTCCCCTCTACGATAATTTCGTATCGTTTCGTTGTCATCACAGCAAAAATACCGTGTGGGTAGGCCAAATGGTAGGGCAAGAAGAATTGAAGAATAGTATTCAAAGGCCTTGAAGGAAAAAAAGTTTGAAGAAGATTCATCACCTGCAAAAGCAAATACCCCAATCCAAGCGCTGAGATAAAAATCTGCCAGATAAAAGGTGATGCATGCTCTATAGGTAAAGGAGCTCCCATAAAAGGGGCTAAAAATTGATTGTGAATTAAAATAAGACAACTGACAAAAGTCATGTGATTTAAAAAGGAAAGATTGCCCGTAAACCATATTGTCAATTGCAGTCCTGCTAATTGAGTAAAAACAAACAATCTCACCCAAGGAGGAGAAAAAATAAATAAAGGAACAATCAATTCAGCATAAAACATGATCAGAGCACAGATTTTATGCACCCAAAGAGGAAGCTTATGAAAATACCAACTTTGCGTATTTGGAAGAGGTTGTGTGAGATAATGGTAAGAAAGTGCCGTTAAATTACGCCAATTGACGTCCCTACTTTGAAATTTAGAAATTCCAGCTTGGATATGAAAACGTAACAATAAAACGTTAAGCCCAAGCCAACCAAACATATTATATGGGGCAGTTGAAACAGTTAAAAATGCACCTGCTGTCAGTTCTAGCAAATAAGTTTCCCATCCAAACATGAGAAAATCTTGTCCAGCCGAGGTCAAAGAAAGGTGGATCAAATAGAGAAGAAATAATACCCACGGTGTTCCTATTCCAAGCGCAAGCAAAAGGCCAAGAACAATTCCTGACCAACTCAATGCAATTAAAGCCTTATCGCTTGAGTTGAACCAAAAAAGTGTCGGTATAAGCGTATAACTTTTCTTACCAAATCGCCGTTTGACGAAAAATAAAAACTCACTAATAGGCAAAATCCCCTCGCTTCCAAGTAAGCCTTTGATTTGGAAGACGAAGGGAATATAAGCAACAATGTAAATGACCCCAAGTAACCTGACAAACAGGTCTATTGCTAACGAATAGAAAGTAGGATCAAGTGCAAAAGTATCGATTGTTTACATCAGTAATTTTTGTTGGTGTCTACAATGAAGCTGCTGTTGTCTGCAAGAGGAAGATAAGGTCTTACACCATAGTCATCACATAAACCAGCTCCTCCAAATGAATAGGTAATGCCAATTGTCACGTTAAAGGCATAGTCTTGTGATTGTTCATGTATAAAGGTTGTTGTTGGATGCATATATGATGCGTGCCCTTCAATACTAAATGCAGAAGTTAGTGGAGCTCCCATCCGCGCACCTGCAACAAACTGACCAGATCTGTAATGTTTAGGAACTGGTCCTTCAGCTGGTCGCAACCCTCCATAAGGAAGACCTACCCACAACATTGTGTATGCACAGTTTTCAAAGTTATGTTGCCAATATAAATTGATCTGGTTGATCCCTCTGAATTGAGCGAGATCTCCTCCTGGCATTCTTTCTGCTGTGTGGACAGGATTTGCGCCCCAAATTCCAAATTCGTCACTACAATCCCATAAAAATCCTGCCTGATATCTAACTTGAGCCATATCTACTTGGACTCCAAAAGCACCAAAATACTTATTAAACATCCAGTCATAAACAACACCAAGGTTAATGCCAGAAGCACAGGTGGTTTTCCAAAAAAATCCGGTAGTTAGAAAAACCTGCTGTTGTGCGGCTCTTCGATTCCCAAAAGGAGAAGATTCTCTACCATTCCAATCATAAGCACCCCAACTTGATCCAAACTGGCCTCCAAGCCCATAGCATTGTAAATAAGGCAAAGGAAATCCGATATTGAGTGCAACATAAGCCCCATCATTATTGATCCAACTCCCCTCTGGAAGACTTCTAAAAGTGTCTGCACTGACGTTAAGGTCAATAGAAACAGGGAAAGGGATGCATACATCTGCTGAAAGAGTGGTTGCGCCTACAGCAATAAGCATGAAAGATGATGGTTTGAAAATACCCATGTTATGACGTCCTGATATAAATCTGATCAGGAAAAAATTACGCCACAAACCAGAAAAAAGCAACTCTCTTGCTTAGAGGGGTGAGGACGGTTTGAAGGATAAGGACATTGAAGACGATGAGGACCTTGGGGACAATGAGGACGAGGTGAAATTAAGTCCTTAACGTCCTCATTGTCTTTGGTATTTTCATCGTCCTTTTGTAGTGGTTTGCGCAGTTTTATCGTAATACTGACGCACTGATTATTTTAATCTGCTTTTTAGTCTTACCTGAAGGACTTCCTTGGGCTTCAATCGCATTCACAACATCTTTTCCTTTGATCACCTCACCAAAGATTGTGTGCTTGTTATTTAGCCAAGGGGTGTTTGCTACGGTAATAAAAAACTGACTACCATTTGTGTTTGGTCCAGCATTTGCCATAGCAAGCAAGTAAGGCTTATCAAAACCAACACCTGGACTAAACTCATCTTTGAATTTTCCACCCCAGAGAGATTCGCCTCCTGTACCATCACCTTTTGGATCCCCTCCTTGCAACATGAATCCAGGAATCACTCTGTGGAAGATGGTGTTATTGTAATAACCTTTTTGAACAAGACCGATAAAGTTTTCGACTGTTTTAGGCGCAACTTGTGGGAACAACTTCAATTCAATGGTCCCTTCTGATGTCTTTAGCTCGACGATAGGTTCATTTACTGCTCCAACAAGTGAAGAAACAGCAAGTAAAAATGTGCAAAGAATTTTCATACATCCTCTTTTGAGATTTTTTAGAGGACAATACGCCATCAAAACATTCCCATCAAACTCGCCTTATTCTGCAAAATCGGATAAAGTAGTGAATGTGAAATCGCTTTTTTTCCTTCCGTTTCTTCTTACGACTCCTCTTTTGGCAGTATCTCCTGCTTTCTCCGGGGATGCGCCTTGGATGACAGGTCCCTTGATCACACCATCTGCTCGAGTGCTTGATCCTGGTCAAGGTCTCATTGAACCTTATGTCTATTGGTTTGTGATTGATGGATTTTACCAACACGACTGGTCGGTTCAATCAAAACCAACTTTTTATCAAGTCGTGCCAGAATTTGTAGGAAAATTTGGTCTTGTTGAAAGACTCAATTTCACAATTGCGATGCGCAGTTATTACAACAGTGTAGATGGCACATCTGATACAAGTTTTGGCGATATCAATGCAGGATTTGATCTTGCTCTACTTCATCCTGACAAAGAAGGCGTAGCTCTTAAACTATCTGTCCAAGAGTTCTTTCCAACCGGCGATTATAACGAACTACAGATCGATTCATTTGGTACGGATGTCGGAGGACTTGGATCTTGGGGTACCCTTATTGGCCTTACTGCCAATAAATTGTTCCATTTTTGTGGAGAGCATTATCTTAACGTCCGAATCAATACGACCTATTTATACCTCACCAAAGTCCATGTCAAAGGGCTAAACGTTTATGGCGGTGGCCCAGAAACAGAAGGGACTGTCTATCCAGGAAGAATTTTTCGTTTCCTTGCTGCAGGTGAGTTTAGCCTGACTAAACATATCACACTTGCTCTAGATTTCGTCTCTATTTTTGGTTCAAAAAATCGTTTTGTCGGCCATACTATCGATCCTTTAGATCTTGGTTCTGACATCCAATTTAGCCTTGCACCAGCTATCGAGTATAACTTTAACAAAGATATCGGAATCATTGTCGGCTCATGGTTCACCTTTGCCGGACGTAATAGCCCTCAATTTGCAAGCCTTGTAGGCGCCATCAACATCGTAATCTGATGACACTCCTTTTAAACTGCCAAAATCTTAGTAAATCGTACGGCTCAAGAAAGCTTTTTAAAGATCTTTCTTTCAGCATTTTCACCAAACAACAAGTAGGCTTAATTGGCCCAAATGGGGCTGGAAAGTCTTCTCTACTACAAATATTGGCTGGCAAAGAAAAACCTGATTCAGGACTTGTCTCTTATAAAAAAGGGCTTGTCGTTGGATATGTTCCACAAGTCTCTCTCTTTCCCGCAAAAAGTCCGAAGCAAATTCTCTTAGATGTTTTGAAAGACCAACAGATGGCCGATTATGAAAAAGAGACACTGGCGGAAACATGGCTGAGTAAGCTTGGATTCAAAGGGGATGAACCGGTCGCTTCTAACCTTTCTGGAGGCTGGAAAAAACGGTTAAGTTTAGCGCATGAACTGATCCGTTCCCCAGATTTGTTGTTATTGGATGAACCGACAAACCACCTCGATTTAGAAGGTATTTTGTGGCTTGAAAAATTTTTAAAGAGAGAATCTACGTCTTATATTCTTGTTAGCCATGATCGCTCTTTTTTAGAGCAGATGGTCAATCGTGTTGTAGAAATCAACCCTACATACCCTGAAGGGCTATTTTCTATCGATGGCAGCTATCTCAACTTCCTGGAAAAGAAGGAGGAGTTTTTAAAAGGGCAATTGCAGCAAGAGCGTTCTGTCGCCTCCAAAGCACGTAGAGAGTTAGATTGGCTGCGCACTTCTCCTAAAGCTCGCACCACAAAAGCTCAATCCAGAGTTGATGGAGCACATGAGGTGTTAGAAACTCTTTCAGATTTGCAGCAAAGAAACCGGGGCAAAAAAGCTTCTATCGATTTTGCAGCTACTGAGAGAGAGACTCAAAAACTTCTATCTGCAAATAATTTAACAAAGTCACTTGGAAATCGTCTCCTTTTTAAAGGGCTAGATCTTCTCCTCTCACCTGGTCGGCGGATTGGATTGATGGGACCAAACGGTTCTGGAAAATCGACCCTTTTGAAAATGTTGGCAGGTGAAATTGCACCAGATGTAGGGACAATTAAGCGCGCCGATGATCTGAAAATTGTCTACTTTGATCAACATCGAGCAAAACTGCCGGGCCATATCACCCTAAGACAGGCTCTTGCCCCTGCAGGAGAGTATGTCGATTTTCGTGGTCAAAAAATCCATGTCAACGGCTGGTGCAAACGGTTTTTATTTTCTCCCGATATTTTAGACCTACAACTCGACGCCCTCTCTGGCGGTGAAAAAGCACGGATATCGATTGCACACCTCATGTTGCAACCTGCTGATATTCTTCTTTTGGATGAACCTACAAACGATTTGGACATCACCACACTTGAAACACTAGAAGAGAGCCTTTTAGAGTTTCCAGGGGCTGTTGTTTTGATCACTCACGACAGAAGAATGCTTGAAAGGACATGCAATGGGTTTTTAGCTCTTGGAGATCCTGAAAAGACCACCATTTTTGCTGAGTATGCTCAATGGGAGCGTAGTCTACAAAAAGAGACAAAAGAAGCTACAACTCCAAAAGAAAAGAGCGCCTCTTCTTCTACTAAAGCCAAACTTTCTTACATGGAAAAAAGAGAGTATGAGCAGATGGAAGAAAATATCGGAAAAAAAGAGGCTGAAATTGCGAAATTAAACCAACTTTTGCAAGATCCTGTCATTTCCCAAGATGCTCTTAAATTGCAGACGCTCTGTACAGAGATCAATTTGGCAGAGACGCAGTTAGAACAACTTTTTTCCAGATGGGAAGAACTTGAAAAGAAGCAGAGATGAAACACTATCGAGTAAAAAAGAGTTCTTTAAAGGGTGAGATCCAAATCCCCTCATCCAAGTCGCACACACTAAGGGCCATTTTATTCGCGTCTCTTGCAGAGGGAAAAAGTATCATCTATTGCTATCTTCCCTCTTCAGATACTTTTTCGATGATCAAAGCTTGCAGGCTGATGGGTGCGATTATCGATGTCTTTGATGATCGCTTAGAAATCGAAGGCATTGCAGGCAATATTTCTTCTTTTGAAGATGTGATCGATTCAGGTAATTCAGGCATTGTATTCCGTTTCTTTACAGCTATCGGAGCTCTTACAAAACATCCTGTTGTGATCACAGGTGATCACTCTATTCGTCACTCAAGACCCATTCAACCTCTTTTACAGGCATTATCGCAGCTTGCTGTTTCAACTAAAACGATGCGCGGAGATGACGGAGCGCCAGTTATTGTTGAAGGCCCCATAAAGTCGGGGAAAGCCTCTCTTGATGGTTCTGATTCACAACCTGTTTCTGCCCTCATCATAGCCTCAGCTTTTGCCGAAGGCCCTATTGAAATAACTGTTAAAAACCCGGGTGAAAAACCTTGGATTTTATTAACGCTCGATTGGCTAGACCGCTTGAATATCCCCTATAAACGAATCGACTTTCACCATTACCAACTCTTTGGAAATGCCCACTACAAAGGGTTTGAATATGTTGTGCCTGGAGATTTTAGTTCAGCTGCCTTCCCTATCGTTGCTGCCCTTGTCACACAATCCGAACTCGAAATAAAAAACATTGATATCCACGATATACAAGGCGATAAAGCTTTGATTGATGTTCTACAGAAAATGGGAGCAAACATTGAAATCGATGAAAAAAAGAAAGCTCTGAACATTAAAAAAGGTAAGCGTCTTTCTGGTATCTCTGTGGACATCAACGATTTTGTCGATGCTCTCCCGATTTTGGCAGTAACTGCCTGTTTTGCTGAAGGGAACACTCTTATTTATAACGGGGCTATTGCCAAACAAAAAGAGTGCAACCGGATCGATGCCATCTCTAAAGAACTGCAAAAAATGGGAGCCAATATCCATGAAACAGCAGACGGTCTTTTGATAAAAAACGGGCCCTTAAAGGGGGCTATTGTCCATTCTCATCATGACCATCGCATCGCGATGTCGCTTTCTGTCGCTGCTTTGGGGGCTATAGGTGAAACTGTTGTTTCCGATATTGATTGTGTCAATAAAACATTTCCCTCTTTTGTCTCAGATTTTCAAAAGCTTGGTGCTGTAGTTGATGAGGTTGTATGAGTTGGATTCTTTGTGGTCTACAGCACTGTGGGAAAACAACTGTTGGTCAACTACTTGCCAAAAAGTTAGGATGGTCTTTCATTGACATCGATCGTTTGATTGAAGAGACAGATGAAAAAACTAGAAGCTGCCGACAAATTGTTCAAGAACAAGGAGAAGCTTACTTTCGGAAATTAGAAAAGAAAGTGATCTTTACCCTCTTCCCTTCATCTGACAGCGTGATTGCTTTGGGTGGTGGAAGTCTTCATGACCCTGAAAATAAAAGGGTCTTAAAGCAGCAAGGAAACTTTATTTATCTTAAAGCAACTCCTAATCTTCTCATTAATCGATTTCGTTCTTTGCCAGCCCACTTAGACAGCTTTCAACGGTTTTTAGAAATTGCAAAAGAGCGAACACCTATTTATGAAGAGGTAGCTGCTTTGACTGTAGAGACAGACCATCTTTTGCCAGAGCAAATTGTTGACCAAATCCATTCGATGCTGGAAGCTAGGAAAAGTTATGGGAAGTAATTCATTTGGCACTCTATTTAAAATAACTACCTGGGGAGAGTCTCACGGCCCTGCAATAGGTGTCGTCATCGATGGATGTCCTGCAGGTCTTGAAATTTCTGAAGCTGAGGTGCTTCAAGCTCTTTCAGAACGGGCTCCTGGCAAAAGTCCCTACACCTCGCCAAGGCAAGAAAAAGACGAAGGGACAATTCTCTCTGGTGTTTTTGAAGGGAAAACAACAGGCGCCCCTATTTCTATTCTCATTCCTAATCACGATGTCGATTCTAGCAAATATGAACCGATCAAACATCTTTTAAGACCTGGTCATGCCACTTACACCTATCTCAAAAAATATGGAATTTTTGATGGAAGAGGTGGCGGCCGTTCTTCTGGAAGAGAGACAGCTTGTCGAGTAGCTGCAGGCGTCTTTGCTAAAAAACTATTGGCTAAAGAAGGGATCGAAGTCGTCGCCTACATTAAACAAATTGCAGATCTTTCTGCTATTATTGAAAAACAGTCCTTACAAGATCTACGCAAAGAGACCTATCAAAGTCCCATCTTTTGTCCAGATACTTCAGCCACAAAAGCGATGTGTGCTCTTCTTGATAAAGTTAAAAGTGAAGATGATTCAGTAGGTGGCATTGTCGAATTCATAGCCGTTGGCCTACCCGCAGGCTTAGGCGACCCCATCTACGAAAAACTAGAGGCAAAATTTGCCTATGCCATGTTAAGCATCCCCTCTACAAAAGGTTTTGAAATTGGTTCTGGTTTTGTTTCAGCAGAAATGAAAGGATCTGAGCACAATGACCGGTTCATCTCTCAAGATGGAAAAATCCTCACAGAAACAAATCATGCAGGTGGCACTTTAGGTGGCATTTCTACAGGAATGCCAGTCGTAGGAAGAGTAGCTTTTAAGCCCCCTTCAAGCATTATGAAAGAGCAACAAACATTAACTGTCGATGGAGAAAAAGCTATTTTTCAGCTTCCTGCTAACTCCAGACACGACCCTTGTGTTGCTATCCGAGCTGTCCCAGTAGTAGAAGCGATGTGTGCCCTCGTCATTGCCGATGCTTTACTGATGAACCGGTCAGCAAAAATATGAAGTTAATTTGTACAATCCCCTCAACTTCTATAACTTACGACATAGAAATTAGAGCAGGTTATTTAAATCATCCAGAAAGGCTCGTTGAAGGGATTCATCATCAGCGTTTAGCCGTCATCACTCAAGAAAATTTGGCTCCTCTTTATGGGCAGCAACTTTCAGAAAAACTTCATGCAGATTTGTTCACATTTCCAGAAGGAGAGGTCTATAAAACTCGTGAGACAAAACAAAAACTGGAAGATCAATTGCTTGAAAAGGGATTTGGGCGAGATAGCTGTATTATTGCATTAGGAGGAGGCGTTGTCACAGATTTGGCAGGCTATTTGGCTGCTACTTATTGCCGTGGTGTCCCTTTTGTTTCTGTTCCAACAACACTTCTTGCTATGGTAGATGCTTCTTATGGCGGAAAAACAGGTGTGAATACTCCTCATGGAAAAAACCTCATTGGTGCTATCTATCAACCTAAAAAAGTAGCCATTGATCCCCTGTTTCTTAAAAGCCTTCCACATACTCGCCTCCAAGAAGGCGTTGTTGAGATGATCAAGCATGGATGGATTGCAAACTCTGCCTATTTTTCATTCCTCGAAACACATGTTAAAGCACTTCTTGCCCTCGATTTTGACATCATTGAAAATGCCATCTTCGAAAGTTGCCGAGTTAAAAAAACCATCGTAGAAGAAGACGAAAAAGAAAATGGGAAACGGCGTCTTTTGAATGCAGGCCATACAATAGGCCATGCGTTAGAAACTGTTTCTAATTATACCCTTTCTCATGGTGATGCTGTCGCTATTGGACTTTTAGTCGAAGCTCGTATGGCTAAACAAATAGGAGGCTTGCCTGAAAATGCTTACCAACGCCTTTACAATTTATTAAAAAACTTTGGCCTTCCACTACAAGTTCCTTCTCAATTTTCAGAAGAGGCCATTCTCAATGCTCTTCCTTATGATAAAAAAACGATTAAAGGAAAACCACGCTTTGTCCTTTTAAAAGACATAGGCTCTCCCCTCCCCTTCAACCAAAATTACTGCACAGAAGTAGACACATCTCTTATCCAAAAAGCCCTAACTGAAACCTAAAAACTAGCGGTAATTTTCCGGTCTTCAAGGTCCTCATTGTCTTCGGTGTCTTCATCGTCCACGTCCTGCTTAAGACCCTCATAACAAGTCGCCTACACTGATAAGCTATTTTGTTTGTAATAGTTCCTTTCATGGGTTATGGCTGTAAAAAAGGGGGGGATTATGCGTCCCATCTGGTCTGGGGCCATTACATTTGGCTTATTAAACGTTCCCGTGCGTTTACTCTCTGCAGTTGAAGAACGTACGCTTGATTTCAATCTTTTACATAAAAAAGATCACGGTCATATCCGCTATGCCAAGATCTGCGAAATCGAACAAAAGGAAGTCCCTTACGAAGAGATTGTTAAAGGGTATGAGATCGAGAAAGATCGTTATGTGATCATCACCGATGAGGATTTCAAAAAAGCAGAGCAGGCTGAAAAAGAGAGGGCCGGTTCCATTGATATTCTGCACTTTACAGACGATGACCAGATCGATTCGATCTATTTTGATAAACCTTACTATCTGGAGCCAGGAAAAGGGGCAGACAAAGCTTATGTTCTTCTTCTTGAAACACTAAGAGAATCTAAAAAAGTTGCCGTTTGCAAGTATGTCATCAGAAACAGAGAGCGTCTTGGCATCTTAAAGCCGTATGACAAAATTATCGTGCTCAATCAGATGCGTTTTGCTTCCGAAATACGGAGCATTGAGGACTTAAAAGTCCCTAAAAAGGCTGAAGTCTCTAAAAAGGATCTTGCCATCTCCTTAAAACTTGTCGAACAACTTTCAGAAGACTTTAATCCAGAAAACTATCATGACACTTACTTGGAAACTCTTAAAAAAGTGATCAAAGCTAAGGCTAAAGGCTCTCCAGTCAAAGCAAAATCTACACAAGAAAAACCAAGCAAAGTACACGATATCAGCGCCCTCTTGAAAGCAAGTCTTGAAGAGACAAAGCATAAAACTCGTAAAAAGGCTTGAAAAACCATGTCTTTGAAACAGTATGAAAAAAAGCGGGACTTGAAAAAAGGGGTTGAGCCTGCAGCTAAAAAAAAGACAGGAAGAAAGTCCAAAGAGAAAATCTTTGTTGTTCAAAAGCATGATGCCAGCCATTTGCACTACGATTTTCGATTAGAGATCGATGGAGAATTGGCTAGTTGGGCTATTCCTAAAGGGCCAACGCTAGATCCAGAAAACAAAAGACTTGCCATCCATGTAGAAGACCATCCTTACGACTACAAAGACTTTGAAGGGGTCATTCCTCGAGGATATGGCGCAGGGACCGTGATGGTTTGGGACAATGGCACTTACGAACTAATCGATGGTTCTGTTGAAGATGGAAAGTTGACCTTCATCTTAAACGGTGAAAAGCTCAAAGGACATTTCTCTTTAGTCAAACTGAAAAACCGTGAAAAAGATGAATGGCTTTTCATGAAAAATCGAGATGCATTTGCCACCACAAAAGACATCCTTAAAAAAGATAAATCGGTGCTAACCAACCGTTCTTTGAAAGAGATTGAAGACGATGCATAAGATCAAGCCCATGCTTGCTTATCTTATGGATGCACCATTTGATGATAATGGCTGGCTTTTCGAGATGAAGTGGGATGGCTTTCGGGCGATTGCGGAGGTAAATCGATCAAAAGTTGAGCTTTATTCTCGCTCTTTTCAACCTTTTAACAACCGGTTCCCTACGATAGCTGAAGCTTTAGCGAAGTTAAAAATAGAGGCCGTTTTTGATGGGGAAATTGTAGCAGTAGACAACAAAGGGACGCCATCTTTTCAGGCTTTGCAAAATTCGATGAAGGATGCAAGCGTTCCCATTATTTACATGATCTTTGATCTTCTTTTTCTTGAAGGAAAAGACTTAAGAGATTTGCCTCTGATAGAGAGAAAAAAGACCTTAAAAAAACTGCTTCCAAAAACCAAAAACTCTGTTTTGCAATATAGCGACCACGTGGTTGGGACGGGAAAAGAGCTTTTTCAGGTAGCAGAGAAAAAAGGTTGGGAAGGGATCATGGCTAAAGAGGCCGACAGCCCTTACATCTCTAAAAGAAGTCGTTCTTGGCTAAAAATTAAAACACATGGACGACAAGAGGCTGTTATCTGTGGTTTTACGCAGCCTAAAGGGTCACGAGAAGAATTTGGCGCACTCCTTTTAGGTGTCTATGAAAATGAAAAACTTCGCTATGTCGGCTCTGTGGGGACAGGTTTTGATAGAAAAACTCTTAAAAATGTGATGGCCAAATTAGAACCCTTGATCACAAATCAGCCGCCTTTTAAACCTCTTCCAAAAGGTTTGAAAGCCACTTGGGTCAAACCAAAGTTATTATGCGAGATCTCTTTTGCAGAATGGACAAAAGATGGCCATATGAGACAACCCGTTTTCTTAGGTTTACGTGAAGATAAGAGGGCAAAACTTGTGAAAAAAGAAAATCCACTATTTACACACACCGACAAACTTTATTGGCCTAAAGAGAAGATCACTAAAGGCGATCTATTGACTTATTACGACTCGGTCTCAAAATATATCCTCCCCTATTTGAAAAATCGCCCAGAGAGTCTTCTCCGTTTCCCCAATGGAATTGAAGAGAAGGGCTTTTTTCAAAAAAACATCGAAACAGGGCTGCCTGATTGGGCAAAAACGGTTAAAGTGGAACATTCGGATAAAGAGGTGAACTATCTTTTGATCCAAGATAAAAACACCCTCCTTTTTGCAACCAATCTTGGCTGTATCGACTTTAATCCGTTTAATTCGACCATCAAGCATCTAGAATACCCAGACTATCTGATTTTGGACCTCGATCCGGAAGATATTGGCTTTGATGCAGTGATTGAGACAGCAAAAATGCTGCATGAATTGTTAGATGAACTTGGTATCCCCAGCTATCCAAAAACATCGGGTAAAACAGGGATTCATATCTACATTCCTCTAGGAGCAAAATATACCTACGAGCAAACCAAACAATTTGCAGAAATTTTAGCCCATCAAGGCCATGAAAGGCTCCCTAATCTCACCTCGGTTGAAAGATCTCCTAAAAAACGACAAAAACGGGTTTATATCGATTTTCTGCAAAATAACTTTGGGCAAACATTAGCTGCTCCCTATTCAGTCCGGCCTGCACCCGGCGCTCCCGTTTCTACACCCTTGGAATGGAAAGAGGTGAAAAAAGGGCTCGATCCGCTCGATTTTAACATCAAAAACACCCTACAACGGATAGAAAAAAAGGGAGATCTCTTTGCAGCTACTCTTGGAAGGGGAATCAACATTGAAAAATACCTTTAATTCTTAACAAGAATTTAACTTTTTTTCTCTATAATGATTTTTCTTAACTGATAGAGGAAAAATGCAGATAGGCAATTGGTTACCCCATTTTATTACGTTAGACCAGCTTTCAAAATCTCCTGTTCCTCAAGTTTCTTCTCTAAGCCCCATCCATTACGTTGCAAAAGAGCTAAACGCTCTATCAGGCGATTCAGACTTCTCTGACCTTGCTCTTGCTCAAAAAGTTCAAACACTTGCTCAGCAAAAGCTTGAGCTATACAAGACATTTATTATTGGTCGCGTTATCAAATTCATCTCTGCCTGTATCAATGGAGTAGTAAATGGTCGATTTATCAGTGCTGGAAAACTTGCTCATGAAGTTGCTCAAAAAGCCATCGCGCAAATAGCTCAAAAAGAAGCTGCAAAAAAAGAAGCGGAAGAACGTCCATACAAAAAAATGGAAAAAGTTTTCCGTAAACACTTCGAATATAAGGGAACTGAAGGACCTGTTGATTTTGCTTCTCCATTCGTTGATCTCTTCAAAAAACTATCGTTAACAAATTGGACAACCTCAAAAAGTGGATTGTTTCAATCTGTTCAACAAGCAGGATCAAGTACCATCACTGCAGATTTTGGTTTTGGACCAGTAAAAGTCTTCTTACCTCAAAATTTTCGATTCAAAATATCACAAGAAGGCAACTTCTTAAAAACACTCGTTTTCCCTACACCTATTCCATTTTCTTATACAGCTGTCACTTCCAAACTAGTCCCAGACTTTCTTAAAAGTTTAGCTTCTCACTTTCCCGTTCCAGACCTCAAAGGGACACTCAAAGGTTTCACAATGTTTGATGACTCAATTGAAGTCACTTATCAAATTGCTGGCATCGACCGAACATCTTCTATGACTATGAACGAATTTGAAGCATTGTTACAAGATGCTGCCATTGAAAAAGAAATATCTCTAAAACTTCCAAAATCATCGGTCATTGCTAAAGAAAAACCTCGTTTCTCCTTTTACGGAAGTGAAATGGAAACATCGTTTAAGAAATATTGGAAAGACGATCAATTAATTTTCATTTCATTAGCTTGGAATAAGTTACTTCAAGATTCTTCTTTTAAAGATTGGGAAAAAAGAGATAAAGATAAATTCACTCTATATTTAAAAAATGTCCATACTTTGAGAAACAGCAGAGGCTTGCTTAAAATAGGTCCTGAATTAGAAATAAATATCATAAAAGAAGATGAAGGAAAATATTCATTTTGTTTTCCTAAAAACGGTGTTTCGATATTTCTACCCTTTGGAAGAAAAGTAAATGTTATAGCTATTACTCCTGATCCAGATAATACAGTGACTGTAAAATGCGAATCGAATATTCCTTTCTACACAAAAATAGAACTAAATGAACATCAAGTCATTGCCATTACAATGATAAGTGAACTTCACTTGTAATTGATTCTGACAAGTCTGTTAAATGATTCTGTTTAATATTGCGAACTTCTCGTATTCTTTAGATCTTTCATCATCAAAAAAATAGGAAATTATGAGTAGCGTTCTTCCAACAACAAGACAACAACCATCTAATTTATTACCTTCTATTCAAGGAGCTATCGTAGGAGCTACATCAGGCGCAATCGGAGTTATCTTTGTCTCAGGTGTAGGCTCTTTGCATCAGCTTTTGGAAATCGGGATGCGATCAGTCGGTGGAGAGCCTAGATGGCCTATACTTGATGAAGACTGTGCGCTACCTGCCTTCAAGAATCTAACTTTCTGCACCGATCCACAAACTCCCGTTCCATTTGCTCTTTGGGCAAGTTCTTTGATAGCAGTTTCTACACTAGGAGGTGCCGTGCTTTTTACTTCTTTTAGTAACTTAATTAAGCATCCTAATGTTGATTAACTTTAAGAAGAAAAGAAGGTCATCTCAAAACAGATGACCTTCTTAAATGACTTGCTTAATCTTGCTCCAAATGAACGTAGGTAGCTCGAACGGCTTCAACAACAGAAGGATCTGACAAGGTAGAAACATCACCGAGCAGACGGCCTTCAGCAATATCTCGTAAGAGACGTCGCATGATTTTTCCACTTCTAGTTTTTGGAAGATCATAGATAAAAATAATCTTCTCTGGCCTCGCTATGGGGCCAATCTTTTTTTCGACATGACAAAGCAAAGCTTTTCTTTGCTCTTCATCTGCTACCTTTCCCTCTTTTAAAGTGATAAAGGCAGCAATAGCTTGCCCTTTAATTGGATGAGAAATTCCAATGACAGCAGCTTCTGCCACATTCTTATTATCAACAAGAGCATGTTCCACTTCAGCCGTACCAATTCTGTGCCCTGATACATTGATCACATCATCGACACGACCAAGAAGCCAATAATCTCCTTCATCATCTCTTTTGGCTCCATCTCCAGTGAAGTAGTAGCGATTTTGCCATTTCTTCCAATAGGTCTCTTCATAGCGCTGTGGGTCTTTATAGATTCCCCGCAACATGGAAGGCCAAGGAGAGGTAATCGCAAGGAAACCATTCAAGACTTGCTCTCCTTGATTATCCAAAATTGCCACCTCCATGCCTGGAAGAGGTTTTGTTGCAGATCCTGGTTTAATAGGACTTTTTCCTGGCACGGGAGAAATGACAATAGAACCCGTCTCTGTTTGCCACCAAGTATCGACCACAGGACATCTTTGTTTGCCTACATTGCCGTAATACCAAAGCCAAGCTTCAGGATTAATAGGCTCACCCACCGAACCTAAAAGACGAAGTGAAGAGAGGTTTGCTTTTTCCAACCACTGTTCTCCCCACTTCATGAAAGTACGTATCAACGTAGGAGCTGTGTAAAGTATTGTTACTTTGTATTTTTCAATGAGCTTCCAACACCGGTCTTTTTCTGGAAAATCAAATGCCCCTTCATAGACAAACAAAGTCATTCCATTGGAAAGAGGCCCATAAACAATGTAGCTATGCCCTGTGATCCAACCAACGTCTGCTGTACACCAATAGATATCTGTCGGCTGTACATCAAAAACAAGACGGGTGGTTTGAGTGGCCTGAACTAAATAACCCCCAGTTGTATGGACAATGCCTTTTGGTTTTCCTGTTGTTCCTGACGTGTAGAGGATAAAAAGAAGATCTTCACTATCCATTGGTTCTGGAAAAGAGACATCAGATGCAGCAGCTAAAAGTTCGTGATACCAATGATCCCTTCCTGGTGTCATTTGAACAGACTGTTCAGCATGACGAACAACAAGGAGGTGTTGAATAGAAGGGCACTCTTTAACAGCCACATCAGCTGCCTCTTTTAAAGGAGAAAGTTTTCCACGACGAAATCCTCCATCCGCTGTAATCAGGACTTTTGCCTCTGCATCTTGGATCCTGTCACGTAACGCCTCTGCAGAAAACCCTGCAAACACCACATTGTGTACAGCCCCAATTCGTGCGCAACTTAACATAGCGACAATGGCTTGAGGAATCATGGGCAAGTAAATTGCAACACGATCCCCTTTTTTAACTCCAAGGGCAGTTAAAACATTACTTAGTCGACAAACTTCTTTGAGAAGTTCTCGATATGTATAGCGCTTTTCATCTCCCCTCTCCCCTTCCCAAAGGAGGGCCATTTTGTCTGCTAATCCATTTTCAATATGTCGATCAAGACAGTTATCAGAGGCGTTGAGTTTACCCCCTAAAAACCATTTTGCATAAGGAGGCTTCCACTCTAAGAGTTGTCCCCACTTCTGCATCCACCGGATGTTATCTGCTTGTTGTGTCCAAAAATCTTCATGTGTCGTTTGCATGCTTGAAAGGATTTCAAAATACTTTGTTAATTTCAACGCCTCTCAGATAAGATGAGATCTATGACTAAAAAATGTAGATGCCAATGGGTAACTGAAGGAAACACCCTCTACGAAGCGTATCATGATGATGAATGGGGTGTCCCTGTTCATGATGACAGAAAACACTATGAATTTTTGGTTTTAGAAGGAGCCCAGGCAGGCTTAAGCTGGTTAACTATCTTAAAAAGAAGAGAAGGATACCGAAAAGCATTTGCTAATTTTGATCCTGCCGTTGTTGCACACTATGATGAGAAAAAAATTGAAGCCCTTTTGCAAGATGAAGGGATCATCCGCAACCGGCTGAAAGTGAGATCTGCTATCGAAAATGCAAAACGTTTTCTAGAAATACAAAAAGAGTTTGGAAGTTTTGACCGCTACATTTGGTCTTTTGTTGGTGGAAAACCTTTAATCAACAAACGAAAATCGATCAAAGAACTTCCTGCAGAGTCACCAGAATCGGTTGCGCTTAGCAAAGATTTGCGAAAAAGAGGATTTAATTTTGTAGGACCCACTGTCATGTATGCTCATATGCAAGCTGTAGGGCTTGTAAATGACCATACAACCGACTGCTTCCGTTACAACGAGGTCAACAAATCATGAGAGCGATGGTCTTAAAAAAACAGGCCCCCATCGAAACCGCTCCTCTTGAACTCCTCGACATTGAAATTCCTGAACCACAACCTCACGAAGTACAACTTAAAGTAGAAGCTTGTGGCGTTTGCAGAACAGACCTCCATGTAATTGAAGGAGATTTAAAACATCCCAAACTTCCACTTGTTCCTGGCCATCAAGTTGTCGGGGTCGTCACCAAGTTAGGATCTAAATCTAAACGATTCAAAGTAGGCGATCGAATAGGAGTAGCTTGGCTACATCACACGTGTGGTAAATGCCATTTTTGCAAAGCTGGAAAAGAAAATCTCTGCACACAGTCTCTTTACACAGGCTATAACGCCAATGGGGGATATGCAGAATATGCAGTCGTTCCTGAAGATTATGCATATGCCATTCCAAAAGGTTTTTCAAATGCATTAGCTGCACCCCTTCTTTGTGCAGGCATCGTTGGCTATAGAGCCTTTAAACGTGCTGCATTACCGAAAGGCGGCAAGCTTGGAATCTACGGATTTGGCTCTTCCGCCCATCTCATTTCTCAAATTGCCCTTCATCAAGGGGCAGAAGTTTATGTCTCCACAAGGCATCCCCGCCATCAAGCTTTTGCAAAGGAGATGGGGGCTATTTGGTCCAGTGGAGATATCCACTTCCCAACACTTTTAGATAGCATTATCGTTTTTGCACCTGCAGGAGAGCTTGTACCTAAAGCCTTAGAATCGCTTAAACCTGGAGGGACGGTCTCTCTTGCAGGCATCCATATGAGCGATGTTCCGAGCATGGATTATGAATCTCATCTATTTCATGAAAAAAACCTAGTCAGCGTTGAATCCAATACTAGACAAGATGGTGAAGAGTTTTTAGTTCTAGCAGAAAAAATTCCTCTAAAACCACATATCACGACCTTTCCTCTGGAGCAGGCAAACCAGGTGCTTCTTCAAGTCAAACAAGATGCTCTTGAAGGAACTGCCGTCCTTACATTTTATTAATAAATAACTTACAAAAGACTTAATTCCTTCTTACAAATCGCTTCTACAGAGCCGACTTTAAGAAAGGTATTTCGTAAACCAAGCAGCAGCAAGTTCTGCTACGGTTTTTAGGGCGCCTGGCTCTTCAAACAAGTGGGTGGCTCCTGGAACGATGTCTATTTTTTTGACCCCTGGCAATTCTTCATAAGCAACCTCGTTTAAAGATATGACCTGGGTATCATTGCCACCAACGATGAGAAGGACAGGTGCTTGGACATCTGAGAGGACATCTAGTGCAAGATCTGGACGACCTCCGCGAGAAACAACCGCAGCAACTTTATCTTTTAATAAGGCAGCTACTGCTAAAGCAGCTGCAGCTCCTGTACTGGCGCCGAAGTAGCCTATTTTTTTCCCACTGAGCTCAGGCTCACTTCGCACCCAATCAGTCACACTTTTTAAACGATCTGTCAAAAGAACAATGTCAAAACGGTATTCTCCGGTGATGCTGTCTTCTTTTTCTTCATCTTCTGTCAATAGGTCGAAAAGAAGCGTGCTTAATTTCTTTTCTACAAGAAAGTCTGCGACAAATTGATTGCGAGGACTATGTCGTCCACTACCACTTCCATGTACGAATAAGACGATTCCCGACGACAATTCAGGCATAGTTAAAATCCCATGCAATGTCTGATCTTGGCATTTGATAGTGACTTCTTTCTTCAATATAACCATCTGAAAACCACCTATTAGGGCTCTTAACATTAATTAACAATTCTTTGCAATTTCTTAAAATAACCCAATGATATGAAGGGCTTAAAGAGATATGCAGGTTACATGCCAATGTATCCAGCTCCAGAGTTAATAAAATAAATAAAAATAAGGAGAATATTATGAATATCATCGTTAAATGTGCTTTTGCTGTTTGTGCATTGTTCGGCAGCTCTACGCTTTCTGCTCAATGCGGCTACTTCAACAGCTGCGGAGAAATTGTTCCTGTAGAAAGATGTGTTATTGAAAAACGTTGCTGCTCTAAACCATGCCGCCCAGCTCCAAAACCTTACTGCCCACCGCCAAGAGTGATCTGCTACACATGCCCATCTTGCCCAGAATATGCTGCTTACTGGTCACAACAAGATGAAGCGATGGCTCGTGATGTTAACAACGTTCGTGGCGCTCCAGCTCCAAGTGAAGTTGATAAATGGGAAAGCACTGGTTTCAATGACAATGGAAACCGTACAGGTGGTGCTGGCCTAAAAGACACAATCAACAACATGTTGAATAAATAATCTCAAGCGAGTTCGATGAGGTTTAAAACCTTATCGAACTCGTATCAATTTCATGAGGACATGTGTATGAAAACTTTACCATTGTTTGTCTTGGCAGCTCTCTTAGTCGCTTCTGAGATAGTTGGATATGGATATGGTTACGGCTACGGTTATGGATACGGGAACTATCCAATATCAATGCCAAATCCCAACTCCACTAATAGTGAAGATGTTTTAGCACGCGTCAGAATAGCTCTTGAAAACGATCCTATCCTTTTAAGAAATGGAACAAATATCCAAGCCTCGATCGATTCAAGTAACCGCGTTTCATTAACAGGTATTGTTTCTCAAGCTGCAGACAAAAGACGCGCTGAAACAATTGTCAGAGGCATGAGAGGGGTAAAAACCGTTAACAATTACATTAACGTCTATCGGTAAAAATAGGACGATCAGCTTTTTCTCTTCATTAAAAGCAAACTTTTTTCTTGCCATGATTTTATCATAACGATTAAAGGGATGAGTTCGGCAATTGTGCCGACAACAACCTTAAGGTGATAAATGTCGATCATCAGCAACATTGGATTTATCCTGCTAGCCATCTATTTGATTCTTGCAGGCTTAGGAACTTTGGCCGGTTTGGCTATTCCTGCCATCATCATGGGCCTCCTTGCACTTGCATCGGGAATTTTTATCCTGCTCGGAAAGTAGAGCAAACTTACAAAAATAGCGCACTCTGTTAGATTTTTTGATCTATGATTGCGCTATTTTCTCTTCTTCTCGTTTCATTTTTTCTTCCCCCTCCTCCCCTACCGCCACAAAAGCCTATTGGCCAAAAACCCTATATTCAAGGGGTGTTGCACAATCAACTTGGCAACCAGATGTTTGAGATTGCTGCTACGGTTAGCCTTGCTCTGGATAACGATGCCATTGCCGTTTTTCCTGAATTGAAAAATGACCGAAAGATGAGTTGGTGGAAATTCTCAACAAATCACCGCTATGTTTTTTGGAGATTGAATATTGAACAGCCAAAACGCCCTTCAGCATTTTCTTTCCAACATTTTGGCTCTACCTACCAAGAGATCCCCTATGAATCTGACATGCTATTATCCGGTTATTTTCAGTCAGAGAAGTATTTTTCCCATCACAAAGAAGAAATATTAGACTTATTTGAACCACATCCAAGCCTTCTTGATTATATCTATCGCAAATATCCTTGGTTAAAAACAGCTTCTAAAACAGTAGCAGTCCATGTCAGATGTTATTGGCCACACCTTCCGAATGGGTCACCCGATGGACAAGGCGTTTTATCAACGCCTTCTCCAGAATGGTTTGAACAGGCTATTTTACAATTTCCTTCAGATCACACCTTCGTTGTTTTTTCTAACAACATTCCTTGGTGTAAAGCTCACCTGACCCACATTCCAAGAAGATTTGTCTTTATGGAAGGAGATCCCCATTTTGTCGACCTATTTGCCATGAGCTTATGCGAGCATAATATTATCTCTAATTCATCGTTTTCGTGGTGGGGTGCCTACCTCAACAAAAATCCCGATAAAATTGTCATAGCCCCCAAGAAATGGTTTGACAAAGAGTCAAATCTCGACAGCTCTGACATTGTACCTGAAGGCTGGATCATTCAAGATTAATTTTCTTCAAGAAGAAAAACTAATAAACAATAGCTCTCTCTCTGGGCACTCTGTGGTAAAAAATACTAAGTGTAGATTTAATAACCGTAAGGGCCTGGACGAGGGGCTTGTTGAATAACAGGTTTTGATGGAGGTGTTGCAGGCGTTGGGAAAATAGAGTCATCTGGATTGATCCCAGGTTGAGCTGCATTGTTATTTCCAGGATCTTGTCCTGGCATATCAACAGCCTCTGCAAAAAGAAGAGGGCATGCAAATAAAAAGATTGTAAAAGCTTTCATAGAATTACCTTTTTTCCATTGATCCAAGTGCTTTGCACTTCGATATCTTTAATTTTTCGTGGTTCTACATCTTTAGGATTTTGGCTTAATACAACAAAATCAGCCTGTTTTCCTGCTATAATGCTACCTAATTCTTTATCTCTAAATGTTTGCTCTGCAGCAAATAGAGTCATCGCTTTAATGGCATCCTCTACAGAAATACCATTGACCTGATTAAAGGTTCCACTGCCTAAAGCTTTGCGAGTAGCAACAACTTCTAGCATCAGCAAAGGGCTAATGGTTGTAGTGGGAGAGGCATCACTTAAAGTAAACTTCATCCCCAATTTTTTTGCTGTCCCGGCTACATCCACTTGATCTGTACGATCTTTACAGCCCGTTCCCCAGCAATAAAGATGTTGATTCGTTACACTAGGGGCAATTTTCAAGGAGATCATTTTCTTCAAAGACTGTTCGTTCGCAATTTCAGCATGTTCAATCCTGAACCGATGATCATCTTTAGGGTGTTGTTGCAAGACATTTTCTAAAGCAACTATAGAACGCTCTACCTCTTCGCCACTATTTGCCCGGATAGAAATTTGTAAGCCTAAACGACGCGCCTCAGACACTAGAGGATCAAGCTTTGTCTCATCAGCCCAAATTTTTACCCCTAGCACACGGAAACGGTCATCATTCTCTTTTTGTAAACTGGCTATATTTTTCATTTCATCTGACACAACATAGCCTTGCAGTCTAATTGGGGCATTTTCACTATGTGCAACCTCTTTAAGAGGGTCGATTGCATCTTCAAGGCTTAAATCTGTAATCGTGGTATAGCCATCTTTTGCATACCCTGTAGCAACCTCTTTTGCATCTTTTTCAAATTGTTCACTAAAAGGTTTAAAACCGATAAACCCAGGAAGGAGGGTTCCCCCTTTTAAGTCGATAATCTCTGTCTTATCCCCTTTCCATTTCAAGATATCGCTCTTTTTTCCGACGGCTAAAATTTTTCCCCTTCTTACAGCAACAGCTTCAGCAGTAGGAGATGCTTCATTGATCGTAAGAATATCTCCACCAAAAAAGATTAGATCTGCCCGATCAGAAACCTCTTCCCCTGAAAAAGAAAGAGTTACAAGAAAAAAAGAAACACTTAGAAAAAAAGAAGGCATAAACTTCTTATCTAACAAAATGTTCCTTTGAAGAAAAGTTGTATGAATAATCGAGAGTTTTTAGGATGCGGTTATGACAACATCACCTATTTCCTCTTCTTCTTCTCCTTTAGACCCAGATACTAGTTCTGTAAAAATTGGAAACACACAGGTTAAATGTTATAACTGTCACCACAAAGATTTAACCATCAAAGCTGTAAAAGAACAAATCGAGGTTGCAACATTAATTCAATGCGCCTCAAACCTATCAACACTTCAAATGACAGGCTTAGACGCTTCAGCCTCAACCATTTTCACACTTTCAAAAACTATAAACGAAGAGCTACAAGGAAAGAGATTAACAACTTTTCAGTCTGCTGCCGACATGTGCAATCAAGTCGACCCTTCTGGCGAATGGTTAAAGAGAGTATTGCCAGACGGCGAAGGAGATACACTTGCCTCTTTTGCCTCTGTCTTACAAGAAGTTATGATAAAAATGGGAGTACATCCTAATCCTACCATTAAAACGGAAACGGTTTCATATAAATCTGAAAACTTACAATTACAGCATACTGTAACCGATCAATTCCGCACTTTATTAGTGACTCATCTAATTCACCCCCCTCACGGGCAGACAAATTTTGTCATTGTTAACTGCGACCAAGCTTTGACTATCAATGGCGCTTTAGGGATGAATGGTGGGGTAGGTTCTAAAATTTCTCCAGGTGAATATGGCGGTAATTTCTGCATTGTAGGAGGCTTTAACAAAGAGCATGACCGAGTTTTGCTTCTAGATTTGGATTTAGCCTATCCTGCAGAGGGATCAAGCCCAGCCAAAGAATCTGGTATTTACTGGGTACCGCTTGCAGATCTAGCTGATGCTATGAATACCTGGGACGACATAGCAAAGTCTAACAGGGGCTACCTTTCATTCTCTCTCACAACAGCTTAAGAACCACCATCCATTCTTAATAAAAAACCCTTACAAATATGGAAAAGGGGGTGTTTATGAAAGATGTTATTACAGATGTTATTGTCTTAGAGAGCACAACACAAGCTTTTGTCGATCACCTAAACAGTCTTAATGGACCTCCTATCTATAAATTAACCCCTACTGAAGCCAGAGCCGTCTTAGAGAAAATACAGGCAGAACCCGTGGAAATGCCTGAGGTTCAAAGAGAAGATATAACTATCCCTGGGCCATCTGGTATGGTCTCAGTACAAATTATCCGTCCTATAGAAACGAATAAGGCTCTCTTGCCTGCTATTATCTATGCACATGGAGGCGGCTGGATTTTAGGTAGCAAAAAGACGCATGCAAGATTAACAGCTGAACTTGCTGTAGGCGCCGACTCAGCCATTGTCTTTGTCAATTATACCCCTTCTCCAGAAGCAAAATTCCCTTCCTCTCTAGAGGAGTTCTACACTGTTGTTAAATATGTCTCTGAAAAAGGGGAAGAGCTTGGACTCGACACAGAAAAAATGTCCATTGCAGGAGATAGCGTAGGAGGCAATATGGCCATCGCTGCTATGCAACTCATTTTAGGAAGCAAAGATGGGCCCGATATCAAAAAACTTGCTCTTTTCTATCCTGTTACAAGTGGAGACATGAACACAGAATCTTATGCTCAGTTTGCTGATGGACCATGGCTCACAAAAGCTGCAATGGAATGGTTCTGGAATGCCTACGAACCTAATAAGCTTACAAGAAACGACCCACTCCTTTCACCTCTTCATGCTTCTGTTGGACAACTAAGGAGATTTCCTCCTACTTTAATTATCACTGACAGAAACGATGTGTTGAGAGATGAGGGACTTGCTTTTGCTGACAAATTGATGGAAGCCGGTGTGACAGTCACTGCAGTCTGCTTTGAAGGCGCTATTCATGACTTTATGATGTTAAATCCTCTTGCCAAAACACCTGCCACTCGTGCAGCCGTCGACATGGCAAGTCGTTTTTTAAGCTAACACTTTACAAATGACTAACTCTCTTTCTTTATGGAAGAGAGTTATTTTATCTTTAATATCTTTCACGATAAAATCATCTTCTAATAAAGGTAAAAAATGTCTTCTGCTCAACTTTCTCCTCTATCACCCTCTGCTCTAGTTAATTTTTTCCGAGAAACACCTCTAATTCAAACAAAAAATCTTCCCAAAGCTAATGAAAATCTAAATCATCGAATTGCTGAATTAGAAGAGTTTACTAATGAAAACCATCAAAAATTACACGCATGCTTACTTCTTCTCGAATTAAGTAAATATAACTCTACAAATTACCCCGACCTTAGCGTATTAAGACCTCTTCATTTTTTTATTATGGGAAAACCTAATGATTATATTGAAGAAAGCGATCTCCTTAAAAAGACAATCAGAGAATTATTCAATGCAAAATGCCTTTCTTTTCTTCCTTCAGAAGATTTAGACCCAAACATATTATCCATTCTTTCTTCTAAACAAATAGTAAAAGCCCGGATATGCCTTAAAGAAACCATCGAGAAAATTAAAGCATTTCTCAATGAAGAAAAACCTTGGGAAACAATCGGTGAATTCATGCTAAAAGCTGATATTTATTTTGATCATTTGCACTTTTATTACTGTGATGCTGAAGATGAAGTGAAATCAATTCAAGAGGTAGAAAGATTAGTAAAAGAAAAACTTGGTCGATTAAAAAATAATCTTAATCCTAGAGCTTCTTTGGCTATTCATAGACTCTTTCATCAAACTGAATATGTAGACGATGCTCAGCCGATCGGCACACCTGTTAAAGCCCCTGGGTTTACCTGTAGATCTTCAAGAGATAGTGCCTTCCTCCTAAGTGAAGGATCAACTCTTCCACAAAAGTCTAAAGGTATCTTCAGAAAATTCGTCAATTTATTTCAAAATACTTAAAAGTATTTAAAAATAGCTTTAGGCTCTGTTGAATATTCCTAAAGACAATGTCTTTTGTCCATTCTCTTTTTCGTGTGGTTTATTTAGACACTTTCTTCGAACGTAAAGAGTGCTTGCTGCTATCAAAAGCAATCCTCCAGCCGTTAAAAAAAGGGCTGTCACAATTGTAGAGGTGGTATTTAAACCTCCAGAAGCACCATCTCCACCTGATTGAGATCGAGTCGGAGAAGGTGGCGGTGGTGGCAAAGTGTCTCGCGGCTCAGCTGGAATTGGCCCCACCACTTTGAATAAAAACGGCCACTCAAACGATCCATTTGGACAAGGGTTATAAACAAACACTGTCACGTTGGAAGAACTTCATGCTGTAAAAAAAGCCGTTAATAAGCCTGTAGAAGAGTTTAAATGGGCTTCAGCAGGAAAACCGGTCGCATTAAAGAATGTTGGAGGGATATTATTAAACAGAGATGCCACCTCTAACTGATAACCTCCAATTATTGTTTGAATTTCTGTCGTCAAATTCGAAAAAGGTGTCGGAAGAAGGGCCTTGAAAGGCCCCTTTTTTGCCGACAGATATTAATCTGAAACAGTAGTTAGAAGAGCTGCACCCCAAGTGAGGCCGAATCCAAAAGCTGTCAAAAGAAGATGACTGTTCTCTTCTAGCTTTTGGGTATGCAAAAGTTCATCTAAAGCAATGCCAATAGAAGAGGCAGAAGTATTTCCATATTTATGGATGGTCACATAGACACGCTCCATAGGCACTTCAAAACGTTTACCAAGAGCTTGAATAATTCTCATGTTAGCTTGGTGAGGGATCAACCAGCTGATTTCACTCTCTTTGATGCCAGCGATATCGAGACAATCTTTACAAGCCTGCTCCATTTTACGGACGGCATGTTTGAATATTTCACTGCCGTTCATATGAAGTGTATGTTTTGCCTCTCGAACAGTCTCTTCTGTCGCTGGATAACGACATCCGCCGGCCGGAATCAAGCCCAAAGGTGCAAACTCCCCATCTGCTCCAAGGCATAGTGAATCTAACAAAAGCCCCTTCCCTGCCCTATTGCTAACGACACTAGCAGCAGCCCCATCCCCAAAAAGGATGCAGGTCGTCCGGTCTTTATAATTGACAAAAGCAGAGAGTTTTTCTGCTGCGATCACCAAGATATTTTTGGCGACCCCAGACTCAATAAAGGCTTTTGCAGTGGCAAGTCCATAAAGAAAGCCTGAACAGGCAGCCTGAATATCCATAGCTGCTGCTTTTTTGGCCCCGATTGCCTCTTGAATAAGACAAGCTGTACTTAAAGAAAGGTGATCTGGAGTTGCAGTGGCTACTAGGATAAAGTCGATCTCTTCGGCTGTCATATTGGCATCTTGAAGCGCTTTTTTAGCTGCTTCGGCCCCCATGGTCGAACTAAATTCGTCCGCCCCAGCAATCCGCCTTTCTTTCATGCCTGTACGGGTGACGATCCACTCATCAGAGGTTTCAACCATCTTTTCCAAGTCTTGATTTGTTAAAACTTGAGCTGGAAGGTATGAACCTGTTCCAATGATTTTCGTCCTTTTTCCCATGAGTCACTCCATTCAAAGAAAATAGTATAACATCTACTAAGAAAAAAGGCTAACTAAGATCGGCCCGGACGATGTGGGCCTCCTCAGTGTCTAACTGTTGTTCAATGAGAAGGAGCAATTGGTCCCCTATTTCGCGCCGTTTCCACATCGAAAGGAGGTGTTTTCTTTGCTCTTGGATCACCTGATGTCTTGCCGTATCGATATTGTGCATTTGGGGGCTAGAATGGGTAAAGCCGAGCAACCGTCTCTGCAATTTGAAGTAGGTTCTTAAAAAATCGAACTCTTCTTGCGTGATAGCTTCAGTTGTATGAAGTTTGTTCAATTTATCATCGGCTACTTTGGAAAGTTGCTTACTCACTCTGCGGGTATCTTCATCTTCACGATCAGATTGAACGTTTAGGGCTCTAATCAAAAAAGGAAGGGTTAGTCCAGGAATAACAAGTGTTAACAAAATGACGTTAAACGTCATAAAAATGACCTCGTCTCTTCCATCAATGGCTTCGCCCCCTGGCAATGTCAAAGGCAATGCTAATGCAGCAGTTAAAGAAACAATGCCTCGCATCGAAGACCACCCTAAGATGACCCCTTCACGTAAAATTTCAGGACAAATTTTATCAGCATGAGGACGATAGAGGGCTTTTAAATAAGTGACACCAAATCGACCCATGATCCACAAAAATCTGACGGCAACGATGGCAAAAGTCACTAGAACAGAATAACCAAAGAGTCTCCAAATCTCCTCTGCCGTCATCACTTTAGTGATATTTCGAAGCTGTAGTCCAATCATGATGAAGACTAAGCAGTTCAATACAATGACCCAAATATCCCACGTGACATAACCTAAAACTCTTCTTAAGGGCGATCTGTGAGAAATGAGAAAGCGCGATCCAATGAGTCCCACAACGACGACGGCAAGGACACCAGAAACATCTAATGAGTCGGCAATGATGTAAACAATATAGGGAATGGTAAATGAAAAAAGGACACCCACAACAGGCTCCAGATATTGACTAGAAAACCTTTGGATCAGTGAGCCTAAAGCAAGGCCTAATCCAATCCCCCCTGTTACAACTTTTAAAAACTCAAGGCTACTTTCTGCAATAGAAAACGACCCTGACAAAAGGGCAAGAACAGCCATCCGGTATAAAACAAGGGCAGATGCGTCGTTGACAAGGCTCTCCCCTTCTAAAACTGCAGACAACCGATTTCCAATTTTGAACCGTTTTAACACTGCAGTTGCTGCTACCGCATCTGGCGGAGAGACAATAGCCCCAAAAGCAAAGGCAAGAGGCCATGGAAATTGCGGTAATAGCCACTTAAAAAGCATACCGACAATCAGAGTTGTAACGACGACAAGCGTGATGGCTAAAGAGAAAATCTCTTTCCAATTACGGCTAAAATCCCGAAATGAGATGCCAAAAGCCCCGTAGTAAAGAATGGGAGGCAAAACAACAAGCAAAACTGTATTTGGATCAAAAGTAATGCTGGGCAGCCCTGGCATAAAGCCTAAGAGAGCTCCACCAAACACAAGGGCAATGGGGTAAGGGATGTTTAATTTACGAGCGACACCAACTAAGATGGCGGCAAAAAACATCAATGTGACAACGACTTGAAGGGTATCCATGGCTTATTCTATTGCATCAATGAGCCTGATTGCGTCTTGAATCGCAAAGGCCTTCTCATCGTTATCAAAATAGCAATAGGAATCAATCCTTTCTTTTTTCCATTGCAAAAGACGCTTTTTCCACAGTGTCAATTGCTGTGGGGAATAAGAACCTTTGTAGGCCTTTTTCGGACCGTGTAATCTGATATAGACAAAAGATGCCGTCACCTCTACTGGGGATAATTTTCCATTCAAATCTGTGATGCAAAGAGCCACTTTAAACTTCTTCAAAAGTTTGTATATCTCCTCATTGAACCAAGAGGGATGACGAAATTCAAACGTATATAAAAAACCTTTTGGTAGGAGCTGAAGAAAATGTTTCACTCGATTTAAAGTCTCTTCGGTATTTTTAAACGAAGGGGGAAATTGGAATAAAATAGGCCCCAACTTCGACTTCATTGGCGTAAGCAGGTGAAATAAATGCTTAACTGCCTCTTCGCAATCTGCTAACCGTTTGATGTGGGTGATGTAACGACTTGCCTTAACTGAAAATAGAAACTTTTTGGATGTGTCTTCAGTCCATTTTTTAACCGCGTTTTCTGTAGGCAGTCGATAAAAGGTATTGTTGATTTCTACAGTAGAAAAACTGCAGCTGTAATAAACAAGCCATTCTGGCTTTGCAAGACCTTCAGGATAAAATATTTCCTTCCAATGATCATAAAACCAACCAGAAGTCCCAATATGGATAGACATTTCACCCCTCCCCTACCCCTCACATAAGTTTCGAAAAGGATTTTGTAAACTGAAAATTGGGGCTAGATTCAGTTGCAAATAAAAGATTCTATCTTAAAGATCTTGGATCAAAAGAGTGTTGTGCATATTTTTTTCATCGTAAATATTTCATTTACAAGATTAACCACAGAGAGCACAGAGTTCACAGAGGATTTGCAAAGGGGGTCGGTCCAGTTCATCCACATTTTTTGAGATGTAGCCGTTCTTCTGACTGAAAGAAGCACAAAGCGACTATAAAACCTTTAATTAAATTATATTTTATATATAATTATTTCATGCTTATTTCTTTTCTTTCAGGACTATTTCATACAACTGCTTCAGTGGTTGGCAATTTAACTGCGAAAGATAAAAAATTTACTATCCTTGGGGAAAATAGAGAACATTCTTGGATGTCATCTATTCTACTTCGTATTTCATCTATTTCAGCCTTCATTTATGAAGGCACAGTCTCGACTTTATCATGCCTGAAAAGCCATACAATAATCCCCTATAAGGCTGATGAAAACTGGAATAGCCTTATTTTCCGGATAAAATTGTGGTGGCTAAATCGAGAAGATCAAATCAAAGCCCTAGGATTAGATAACTGGGTAACAGACGGCAATAAAGAGGAGGCATGCAACCGCATCATTGAATGTGTCCTTAAAAAAAAGGATACTTTAAAGCTATCTAATTTAAACCTCACTTCTCTTCCAACCTTAATTAGTAAGCTCTCTCAACTTCAAAGACTTGGCATCGATTGCAACAAACTTACTTCTCTTCCAGATTCAATAGGTCAGCTCTCTGAACTTAAATGGCTCGGCGTCCATAATAACCAACTTACTTCTCTTCCAGATTCAATAGATCAGCTCTCTCAACTTCAAAGACTTGACATCGATTGCAACAAACTTACTTCTCTTCCAGATTCAATAGGTCAGCTCTCTAAACTTAAATCGCTCAACGTCCATAATAACCAACTTACTTCTCTTCCAGATTCAATAGGTCAGCTCTCTGAACTTAAATGGCTCGGCGTCCATAATAACCAACTTACTTCTCTTCCAGGTTCAATCTGTCAGCTCTCTGAACTTGAATGGCTCAGCGTCCATAATAACCAACTTACTTCTCTTCCAGGTTCAATCTGTCAGCTCTCTGAACTTAAATGGCTCGGCGTCCATAATAACCAACTTACTTCTCTTCCAGATTCAATCTGTCAGCTCTCTGAACTTGAATCGCTCAACGTCCATAATAACCAACTTACTTCTCTTCCAGATTCAATAGATCAGCTCTCTAAACTTGAATGGCTCAGCGTCCATAATAACCAACTTACTAGTCTTCCTAATAGCATCCTTCAGCTACGTTCAGTGTTAACGATTGATCTGACACATGTGGGACTTTCAAATGAAGTTTTAGCAAGACTTCAAGCTCAAACTCAACAACCAGGTTATAATGGCCCACGATTTAGCATTTCTGTGCGTGAAAATCGTTCGACTGAAGAAAAGCCGTATGAAGGACTTATTCAATATGTTTATAAAACCATCAAAAAAACTGTTCCCAATAGTTTAAGCAAACTAATAGAAGATTCTGCAAAAAAGGCCGACTTACAAAGTTGGATAAACAGATTATCTTGGACAGCAGATGGACAAAATAATCTTGAGCGAAAACTTGCACTCTATAAGACCATCACAGGCATTTTGGAATATGCAGCAGAAAACGAAGAATATCGCGCTCTTTTTCAAATCATATTAATGGATGCTTCAAGCACTTGTGGGGATAGAGTCACTCTTTCTATTCTCTTATTGGATGTAGCAAAACAGATTGCTGCGTTTGATAAGAAAGATCTCAAAGGACTTGCTGACCTTATTATACGGGGACAATTTGTCTTAGGCATATTAGAAGAGGTTGCTCAAAATAAAATCTCTTCTCTTAAATTTTTTGACGAAATTGAAGTTTACCTTGCATATCCCATCTTCTTAAAAGAGACCTTTAATCTTCCTATTCATACAGATGGCATGCTCTATTTCACATGTAGCGGCTTGACAAAACAAGATATCAAAGATGCAGAAGAAATTGTCCGTACGCGTTTAAAAGATGAAAATGAATTTATCAATTATCTGACAACAAATGATGTCTGGAGAAATGCTCTCAAGCTTAATTTCCCAGTTGAATACAAAACTATCATGGATAAAGTCACTAATGAAAGCATAGATCCCAATCTCGATTTTATCGTCCTGACTAAAAAAGCTCTCGGTAGTAGATTTTTCACTTTTTAGGCCTTGTTCTTTATTTGAATGTGCAACCTTGTTCCTTCAGATAAACCTCTTTGTAAAAGCCTGTTCTCAATGCTTGCGAGCAAGCTAAAAAGTAGAAAGCCTGTTTCCAGCCCGATCTTTTCAACCACGAACTGTTTCTCCGAAATGAATCTGGCAATGCATAGAGGATCTGTAGGCACTTTTTTTCTGCCAAGACTTTACTCTGTTCGTCAACGACGCAAATGGCCGTTTCTTTCACTGAGATGTCCAATGCGATATCATGCTTCATGAGCTGTCTCACTTTGAGTTTTTTCTCTACAAGCGCGTCGCAATTACATCATGTTGTATAATTCTTTTTATCGTAAATATCTCATTTACAATATTAACCACAGAGAGCGCAGAGGACTAGAGAGAGTAATAAAAAACATGAAAAAGTCTTCACCAAGTGGCTAAAGTCTAGTTTCAATTTTTTGAAAATCCTCTGTGATCTCTATGTTCTCTGTTGTTGGATATTTAAAATTCAATTATTTTCATTAAGCTTTAACTACGTAACAAGGCCGATCAAAAGCGCAGCCATCTGTATGAAAACCTTTTCTTGTTCATATATTGTATCTCTTCTCTTATCTCTTTCTGCTTTCGCTGACACTATCGACACATTTTATGGACCGATCGATGTAGACGAGCCTATTCTTTTAGAACTGATTTACAGCAACACTTTTCAAAGGTTAAAAGAGGTTCATCAATATGGTGTTGCTTTCTATGCTACATCTTACAACGAACCCTACAATCGCTACGAACATTCATTAGGAGTTTTTGTCATCTTGCGTAAAAACAATGCGTCGTTAAAAGAACAGATTGCAGGACTCCTACACGATGTATCTCATACAGCCTTTTCGCATGTGGGAGATTGGGTTTTTGGAAAAGAACACCAAGAGATCGATTATCAAAATTCAACACACAAACAGTTTCTAGAAGAGAGTGGGCTTGAACAAATTTTAAATCGTTACGGTTATTTGGCTGAAGAAATCATGCCGGAAGCAGAACTGTTTCCAATGTTAGAACAAAAGTCGCCCAATTTAAGTGCTGATCGACTCGAATATAATATCCAAGGAGCTTATTACCAAGGGTTCATAACTTACGAAGAGGTGCTTCAACTCTACAATGAGACGCTCTTTAAAGATGGGTTTTGGATCAGTGAAAATAAAGAATTGATGGTTAAATTAGTCCGCTTTTCTCTTTTCATGACCCTCGATTGTTGGGGAAGTGCTTCAAACCACTTTCTTTCTCGCACTTTAGCCGACGCTATTTTACGGGCATTAGAAATTGGACTTATTTCGCTGCAAGACATTCGCTTTGGGACCGACGATATTCTCTGGAATCGTTTGATAACCTCAAATGATGAGATAATCAAATCTCTATTAGATGTACTTTTTCATCCAGGTGAACACTTCTGCTTAGTCGATCCATCTGAAGCTGATGAGATCGTTAGATCTAAATTTAGAGGTATTGACCCTTGGATCAAAACAGACCAAGGGCCCAACGGCTTACAATGTTAGATCCTCTTCTCCAAGCTGAATATCAAAAAACAAAGAAGGTCATGGAAAAAGGGTGGTCTTTTAAATTTTTGCAGCCTGTCCATTTTTAGTCTTTTTTAATTCCATCACACCAAGATGGCATAGAACTAACCGATAAAAAGCCTCTCCCATCTCTTCTGGTGAATTATAACCTTCCCAACAAGCTCTTTTTTCTTTGATTATGTTTCTTTGTTCAGGAGTGAGATTCCTTTGAATATAGACAAGATATTCTTCTAGAGCTGGAAGCGAAATTTTTTTAAACGCATCTTTCCAATTTTGTTCATACAACTGATAAAATTTGCCTCCAGTAAAAGCACTCATGACTTCGGAAAATAAAAATCCAGCGGAACTCATCTCTCCTCTCTCATGAAGAGTGATAGGCAAAAATCCAAGAGTTAACATTGAACTTACTGTACGTTCGATGTGCATGTTGTGAGTAATGATAGACATCCACTTTAACCACTTAATGCCACTTTCATAGTAACTCTGAAAAATTCTCTCTCTCACATCTCCAAGAGCTTGCACAATTTGCATTTCTAAACTTTGGATTGGGTCATCTGAGCCTAATCCACATGCAAGGATCTCTTTTTTTAAGAGCTTTGTGGCACGGTTGAGCTGTTCTGAGCAATAGCCGCCTCCTTCAACTGATAATCTGATAAGAAGATCGATAGCTTCATTTAAAGCTTTATTTTCAGCTTTATTTTCAGCTTCATTTAAAGCTTTATCTTTGGTACATTTCTCAGAAATATTCAATGCTTTTTGCCGCAATTGAGCATCCTGAGTTAGAAGTGGAGCGATCTTTTCATTAAATTGATGATTCTTTTCCAAATATGCTTGAATGTCTAACCAAGACTTTTGCGTGCCAGTTAGTAAAAGATAGGCTTGTCCTTTTAGTTTTTCATCTTCATCAAACAATTTTTCTATTTGTTTGTGGAGAGGAGCCCTATCTTCGATAATTTGCTTCCATTCTTCGGGGAACGAAAGCTTATACAGATAAGGAAGACATTGATATAAGTTCTTTTGAGCTAAAGGAATATCATGTTTATCTCCTTCAACAAAGCATTTGCCTTTTAAAACGCCTATAAACGTAGATATTTCACTTCTCAGGTATTCGGCCAGATATTGATTAGGTTGAATATTCTTCGCTAATGCAAGATTTTTTAGGTATTTCATTGGATCGTTTTTTAGTTCAATCTCACCAACCTCTGGAAGTTGTGATTGTAAGAAGGCTAAAAATCGTTCGTCGTCTCTTACTTTAGGAAAAATAAGCCATCCAAACTTTTCCCAAGGGAATGAATTGAATAAGACTTCAAACGGAACAAAATCTTGAGTTTCCTCTAATGGATAGTTGTCACTTACTTCTTGGGTAAAATGAGAAGGGACAAATTTAAAATCTTCTTTCTTAGAAGCCAAAATGATCAGTATGTCTTCAAAACTGAAGTCCTTTCTCCCCGGAGGTAGTGCATCGCATTCGAATAAAGTTGGACGTTGAATAAAAAGTATTTTCTTAAACACAGCATCTAATCGCCTTTGTAGGGCCAGATTGAGTTCTGGAAGAAATCCTATTGGTTCGAAAAAAAATGTCATCAAACGATCTAGAACGGTTCCGTCTAGAAGATCTCCGGCAAAGGATACAGCCGGTCCATAAGTTTCGACAAAAATTTGTGCATCAAGCGGAACTAAGTTATTGCTTGCAGCTATGTGAAAACCTACTGCTAAAAAGGCGGCTGCAGCATAAAGAGGCTGACCTAAAAGAATCAAAGCGATAATACCCACAATAGTAGCGACACGCATGATATCGGTGGTGTGTTCTGCTAAAAAATGGATAGCAACATTAAGCTTGCCATGCATATCGGGCAGCTTTGGTAGCGCTGGAAGAGATGCATGCAAGCTTTTCTGTAAATCAGTGTAAATCCCGTGTTTTAAGGCAGCAATCGCAAGGAAAACCGGCGAAATAACTAAGGGAGCCACATTACAAAGAAGCTCTGTCCTTGCAGAAACCTCCCCCTTTTTCATAGCAGTGAATATTCTTAAAGCAAGAGAAGAGAGGCCTACGGCTTGGCCTATGTCTGCAAAAGCTCCCAAATAGTAATTTTTACCAAGTTTTCTATCTTTTGCTTCTGAAACACTTTCTACAAGCTCAGCGCCACAGCTAAAACCCCCACATGCAGTCACTAAAGTTTGAAATAAAACACTCATCTTCTCTCCCAATGAAAAATGGTATTATCTAAATATGAATATTTTGAGTGAAGAGAGAATCTGCTGTTGATCTTTATCTCTCCATTTCCGATATGTCAGTAAAAGCATTCAGGAGGCTTTATTTGTCTACAACCTATCTAGAAGAAAAAACTGCCACCGAACCGTTGAGCACCAATGAGCTCAAAAAAATGGATGCTTATTGGCGTGCTGCCAATTATTTATCGGTGGGTCAAATCTATCTTCTTGATAATCCGTTATTAAGACGTCCTCTAAAAATTGAAGATGTTAAGCCACGCCTTTTAGGACACTGGGGCACAAGTCCTGGCCTTAACTTTCTCTATGTCCATCTCAATCGTGTCATCAAAAAAAATGATCTCGACATGATCTTTGTCACTGGACCTGGACATGGGGCTCCGGCGCTGATAGCAAACACCTATTTAGAAGGGACATACAGCGAATTTTATCCAAATATCTCTCAAGATGAACAAGGTTTAAAAGCCCTTTTTAAACAGTTTTCCTTTCCAGGTGGGATCCCAAGTCATACAGCCCCAGATACCCCAGGCTCTATCAATGAGGGGGGAGAATTAGGCTATTCTTTGGCTCACGCTTTTGGAGCCGTCTTTGACAATCCAGATTTAATTGCTGCCTGTGTGATTGGAGATGGTGAAGCCGAAACTGGCCCCTTAGCTACAAGTTGGCATTCGAACAAATTTCTCAATCCCGTTCACGATGGCGCTGTCTTGCCTATCCTCCATTTGAATGGATACAAAATTGCAGAACCCACCATCCTTGCACGTATTAGCCATGAGGAGCTTCAGCAGCTTTTTTCTGGCTATGGCTATAAGCCATACTTTGTTGAAGGGGATGACCCGGCTGTTGTCCATCAAAAACTTGCAGCTACATTAGACCGCGTCATCAAAGAAATCCAAGCCATTCAAAAAAGAGCTCGCTCTGAAGGGTTTAGAGAACGGCCTATTTGGCCTATGATCATTTTCCGCACCCCTAAAGGATGGACCTGTCCAAAAATGTTAGATGGTCTTCCTCTTGAAGGGACCTGGAGAGCACATCAAGTACCCATCACAGATGTTCAAACAAACAGAGACCATTTCAAAATCTTGGAAGCTTGGCTAAAAAGCTATAAGCCAGAAGAGCTTTTTGACAAAGAAGGTGCTTTTTTACCTGCACTAGAAGAACTTGCTCCAACAGGCTTAAGAAGAATGGGGGCAAATCCCCATGCAAACGGAGGCCTTCTTCTTCGCGATTTAAAAATGCCAGATTTTAGAGATTACGCCGTCGATGTGCGACGACCTGGATCTGTCACAGCAGAAGCGACACGGGTGACAGGCACTTTTCTTCGAGATGTATTAAAAAACAGCCAAAAAGAAAGAAATTTTCGAGTTTTTGGGCCAGACGAAACTGCTTCAAATCGTCTCGATGCGGTCTTTCAAGTTACAGATAGAACGTCGACAGCCAAAATCTTAAAAACAGATGATCACATCTCTCCTGACGGCCGGGTCATGGAGGTGTTGAGTGAGCATCTCTGTGAAGGTTGGCTTGAAGGATATCTTCTGACAGGACGGCATGGATTTTTCTCTTGTTACGAAGCTTTCATTCACATTGTAGATTCGATGTTTAACCAACATGCAAAGTGGCTAAAAGCATGCCGCCATATCTCTTGGCGTCGTCCCATTGCCTCTTTGAACTATCTTTTGACGTCCCATGTTTGGCAACAAGACCACAATGGATTTAGTCATCAAGATCCTGGCTTTATCGACATTGTGATGAATAAAAAAGCCGATATCGTCCGCGTCTATCTCCCACCCGATGCAAATACCCTTCTTTCGGTCACCGATCACTGCTTAAAAAGCCGCAACTATATCAATTTGATCATCGCCGGTAAGCAAAAAGAGCTTCAATGGCTCTCTATGGAGGAGGCTATTAAACACTGCACAGCAGGCCTTGGCATTTGGGAATGGGCAAGCAATGACGAAGGGTCCGAGCCCGATGTGATCATGGCATGCGCTGGGGATGTCCCCACGCGAGAGACTTTAGCCGCTGTCGAAATTTTGAGACATTTTTTTCCAGAGCTCAAAATACGGGTGATCAATGTGGTTGATCTCATGACATTACAACCTCCAAGCGAACACCCTCATGGATTGAGCGACAAAGAATTTGATGCTTTATTTCCAAAAAACACTCAAATCATCTTTGCCTTCCATGGCTACCCTTCTACTATTCACAAACTTACCTATAGAAGAACTAGCTATCCTTACATGCATGTCAGAGGCTACAAAGAAGAAGGGACAACAACGACCCCTTTTGACATGACCGTTCTAAATGACCTTGATCGGTTCCATTTAGTAGGTGATGTGATCGACCGCCTTCCAAAACTTAATTCAAAAGCTGCCTACGTCAAACAATATCTCCGTGACAAACTCATCGAACATAAAGAGTATATCCAAAAATATGGCGAAGACATGCCAGAGATAAAAAATTGGAAGTGGACGCTGACCAAACGATGAAAATTTTGGTTCTCAATTGCGGATCTAGCAGCATCAAAAGCGATCTCTATGACTTTTCTTCTGTTCCTGAAGATGTTGTTGCTCCGCTTTGGCATGCCCATTTGAAATGGAAAAACAGTTTTGAAAATCCCACTCTCACCATCCAAACAGAAAAAAAGAGCGTTGAAGAAAAGCTATCAGCTAAAGACGTTGAAGAAGGTCTTCATCAACTGCTCGATACACTTTATAAAGGTCCTTCAGCTGTCATAAACTCTCTCAAAGAAATTGATGTCGTAGGCCATCGAATTGTCCATGGAGGAAAGACTTTTCAAGAGAGCGTTCAAATCTCTTCCGACGTGAAGAAAAAAATCGCTCAACTTGACGAGCTTGCACCTCTGCACAATCGAGCAGAGCTAACAGGAATAGAATGTATTGAAAAGCTTTTAGGGAATGTTCGACAGATAGCCGTTTTTGATACCGCTTTCCACAAAACGATCCCTTTGCCGGCTAAACTTTACCCCGGGCCTTATCACTGGTATGAAGAGGGCATTCAAAAATTTGGCTTTCACGGAATTAGCTATCAATATTGTTCTAAACGGGCCTCTCAACTGCTTAACAAAAAAAATCTAAAAACAGTCATTTGTCATTTAGGTTCGGGTGCTTCACTTTGTGCTATTCAAAATGGACAAAGTGTCGACACAACCATGGGATTTACCCCTCTTGATGGCTTGATGATGGATACCCGTTCTGGATCTGTAGATCCTGGCATCCTCCTCTACTTACTGGAAAAGAAAAAAAAGAGCCCTTCAGAAATTTCTGATACGCTTTATCACAAATCAGGTCTTCTTGGTATTTCAGAACTTTCAAGCGACATGCAAGAGATCATCGAACAGAGTGAAAAAGATCATAAAAAAGCCCAACTTGCCCTTGATCTATATCTCCATCGATTAAAAAATCTTATCGGCTCTATGACAGCTTCCTTGAATGGAATAGATCTTCTCGTATTTACCGCAGGCATTGGAGAAAATTCCCCCCTTATCCGAGAGCGAACCTGCAAAGAGCTTTCATTCCTTGGCCTTCAGCTTGACCATGAAAAAAACAACCAACCTTCAAAAGAAGATCGGCTACTTTCTACACCAACTTCTAAAGGCCAAGTACTACTCATCCATACGCAAGAAGCTTTCGAAATCGCTTGCGAATGTTTCAAGCTAGCTAATCATTAATAGATCAAAAAAGAAGCGGCCTCTTTACTTCTGTAAAGAGGCCGCTTCGCTTTGCTTTAGTCTATTTGGTTTAGAAGACCTTGTTGACCATCAAAAGAGCTTGATTAGACATATAGTACTGACCAAATTCCCCTTCATATCCAATTGAAATGGTATAGTCGTTGAAGGTTACCCCAACATCAAACTCAACATCTCCAAGATGGAGGTTGTTTCTAAGGGCAAAAAGATCCATGTTTGTAGGCAGCCCTACAAATGTTCCTTTGACTTTTCCTACTTGGAAAAGCTGCTCATAAACATAGCTTGTCTTTTGTTGGATAAAGAATGTACCCCAGTTATAGGTGATAGGAGCAAAGAATCTTAAGCCTGTTTCACTGCGAAGCATCGAAGGATTGCGAGACTTCCCACGGAAATCAAATGGACCACCTCCATGTTCAGTGTAGCCATCTTGCCATGCAAAAGCCCAATCAAGAGATGAGAATGGTACAATCTCTAGGTCGCTCCATTGAACAAGATAACCAAGCTCTAAGCGTGGAATAACTTGCCAAAGTGGAACAGAAGTTTTTGCATCGGCAGTAAATCCTGAAAATCCAATGTGACGATTGTTTTGGATCCGGCTATACATTGTGGTAACAGCAGGAATAGCATACCAATTTCTCCATGAAAGCCCTGCATAGATGCTTCCAAAGTAGTCATTTAGACGGCCATCTCCTCTATTTAGATCCAAGTTAAAGTCTGTGTAGGCATAACCCCCAGCTGCTCCAACTGCAACAGATGGGCAGAGGAAGTAATCAGCTCCTAGAACGATACCACCTGTTGTTCCATGGAAAGAGGGGTTTTGTAAAGACTCTTCTTGGAAGAACCATTCACCAAAAGCATTTGCCCAAACTGAGAAAGATGTTTCTGGTGGACATTCACAACATGTGATCTGTGGATAACATTCCAGATGCTTTGAGATCTGTCGGTTGACTGTGAAAGCTGTTTGCATTCCGATATAAAGCCCAAAAGCGTTTCTCGCTGGAGATATGCTATCAAGCGCATCGACTAAAAGAGATGGATCAAGATCTGCAATCAGTTTAAAGGCTTCGGAATTTGGATTGGCATTCAAAGCATTCGCAATTGTTAAAGCATTTCCTGATAACCCAGCTGTAGAGATCAATGGGTTTGGAGGTGGTGGTGGAAGCAAAGACCAAGTTAGAAAGACTGCATCCATACCGTAGAGGATCTTAAAATTAAATCCTGATAAACCACCTGTCACAGTACTGTTGTATTGTCCAGTGAAGGGTCCAAAGATAAATTGCCGCTCACCTGTGCTTGGATAGCTACCAGCTTCTTGGCTCACATTGACAGTACCATTTAAAGCAATCGTACTTCCATCTGCCATAATGATCAGAGAATTGTCTGACGGAGTCACATTAATATGAGTTGTCGATCCAGAATGAAGTGTCAAATTGTTACCAAAGATAAGCTGTCCAAGAGGGTTGCCAGGAGAAAGAGTACCAAAGATATCCCCTCCGCCTAAAATGATTCCTGTACCACCTACTGTTCCTCCCGATGTGACATTAACAGCACTTGCAATCTGTCCATTGACGTTCAACCTGCCACCGGTGACGTTTGTTAAACCTACATAAGTACTTGCCCCATTGAGATTCAAAGTACCAGGCCCTTGCATATTCAAAGGGTTTCCTGTTGCATCGGGGCTAGGAATCCATGTACCACCGCCCGGAATGGAATTCGTGCTTGAATCTGAAATGCCGTCAGATAGCGTGATGGTGTTTCCAGTTCCTGGCGCAAAATTTAAAGTAGAGCCATTTAAACCAAAAATACCAGGCCCTGCTACTGCCCCTAAACCGCTGGAGATATTTCCTCCGCTCATTGTTGCATTACCTGTGAAGATCACTTCCCCACCAGCGTTTACAAAGACAGCTCCTCCAAATCCAGCTCCATCCCCACCAATGCCAGAACTTGAATCTGTGACTGAGCCTCCAACGCCAGAAGTCCCTGGGCCATGGCCAAAAAGTCCACCACCGCCGCCAGCGCCAAATCCACCGTTTCCGCTGCTTGCAATACCTCCACTGCCAGAAGAGCCTCCGCCGCCGCCAAAGCCTCCATTGCCCGGTTCAGCAACACCAGCACCGCCGCCACCGCCGAATCCTCCATTTCCACCAGAAGTACCGGTCCCTGCATCACCGCCACCACCACCACTTCCGTAGCCTCCTATGCCTCCAACACCAGCTGCACCACCGCCACCGCCGCCAACACCGCCATTGCCACCATCACCAGATGAATTAAGGAGATTACCGCCACTACCGCCACCGCCGCCGCCAGTGCCGCCTAAACCACCAGCACCAGCAACACCGCTGCTAGCATTTCCACCAGTTGTTCCATTGAGGCCTCCACCTCCACCCCCACCACCAAATGAAGGGGTGATATTAGTTCCTCCTGCGCCGCCACCAGTGCCTCCGCCACTAAATCCATCGGTGCTATTGACACTCATGCTGATTGGAAATGTGCCTAAGCCTCCACTACCACCACCACCAAATACGTAGCCTGTTACGCCTGCTCCATTTGCTCCTGGTTGACCATCTCCACCATTCGATCCAATGATAGCGCCACCGCCGCCTCCACCACCAAAAACACCTGGCCCAGAATTAGAGCCTCCATCACCACCGTTACCACCGGCTCCGCCACCGCCACCGCCTGTAGCGCCTCCACTAGTGCCCCCGTTTCCAACAATTCCTCCGCCACCGCCAGGTCCGTTTCCTCCTCCATTACCTCCAAGTCCCCCGCCTCCGGCAAGAAAACCTGAAGAACCACCTGTTCCTCCGATAGCACTGTTGCCTACAAAACTTACGTTGTTCAATGTGACTTGGGCCTGATCCACAAAAAGGGCCCCGCCTGCTCCCATGCCGGCTCCGCCACCGCCTCCACCCCCGTCTCCTCCTTGAGCAAGACCATTTTCAAGGCTAAGGTTTTGCAACGTAACAGCCCCTTGTCTGATAAATAAAGGACGGAAACCATTCCCATTAATAACTGTAGGAGTTCCAGAAGCATTACCGATTGTAAGGCTATCTGCTTGAAAAAGGTTAATGACAGAAGGATAGTTGCTTAAAGTGACTTCAGGCACTGAAAATGAGATCGTATTAGAACTAGAGCCAGAAGCTTGGGCGTTCATAATTTGGTTTAAAACGAAACGAAAATCGCCCTGAGTGCCTGCTCCTGCGCCGCCAGTTGCAACGGCACTGTCTCCGCCAGTATTAACAGTGTAGTCAACGCCAAATGCTTTTGTAGCAATGAGAGTTGCAAAGGTGATTTGTGAAAACCATTGTCTAGGATGAAACATTATTTTTCCTTCTTGATAAAAGGAGAGATTTAGCAATAATCATCTTTTTAAGAAAGGCTATTTCTTTTCTTAATCGACTGGCTCGACAAGGTGAACAAAGGAATTATTTGTTTTTAAACTCTTTACAAATCTAGGATATTGCAAGATTCAGAAATGCAATGAGAACATTCATGTCTTCGACAAGCCTGTTTAACCCAATGCAAAACATCGTTACATGCTGCAGGGACTATAGAAAGGTGGTTTTCGCCGTGGTAAACACGATAATTGCAGCAATCAATAGCTTCAAGAGGAGGCCTTGGTAAAGAGCAAGAAAGCGGATAAACTTGCCCATCCTCTGTTGTTACACAAAAAAGATGGCTCGCTTGAATTCCATTTGCTCTCCAAATCAACTGTTTTTCTCTCCAATCCCCTAGGCACTCTGTAGCCATTTGGCTTTGCCATGAGAAATCTTCTAAGATGTGGCTATCCATCTGACTTGTCCAAACCATGTTACAGCTTGTCAGATAGTCAACAAACTTTGTCCCATAATGGACGCCTGCAAGCGAAACTAAAGAAAAGCACCGTCCATCTAGATCTTCAACAGCTAATTGACTCTCTAAATGCATAGCGATGCGACCCCCATTGGATGTCCCAATCAGAACAATGGGTTTACAAGGATTTTTCACCGCATAATCTTTAACAATGGCTAAAAGAGGTTTTGCTGCCTCTTCTAAAGAGCAATTTCCTTCTGATATCACGTGAGGGGCTAAGCAACAAAAACCTAGCCGATCTCTTTTAATTTTGATCAGATATTCATGCCAGTTATGAGGAAGTCCTTTCCAGCCATGGATGAAAAGAATAAGTCCTTGATTTTCTCTGGCTTCTGGATGGTTCCACGGTAGAATTTCTTCCGGATAGCAATATTTTCCTGTCTCTTTACAGAGAATAGGTTGGAGAAAAATGTGGGTATTATGTGGGTAATAGGAGGTATGTAACTTTGTCAAAAAGTTGCGGAACATAGCACCCAAAATCCGAGCATTTGCTGCTGCAAATGAACTTTTTCTCTCCCAAGTTCCTCTTCTGTCTACGACTTCCATTAATGGCATCTCTCTGCTTTCTACAAGCGAAAAAGATTCATCGCAAAAAATTGCACAACTGAGTGACAAAAAACTGAATAGAAACTGAATGAGAGATTGAGTCTTCACAAGACACCACCACCTTAAAGGTTGGCTTATACTACTAGGAAAATTTATTCAATCTAATTGAGAAGAACAAAAAAGTTAATTTTTCATTTCTTTGAAGTATTAACTCTTAAAGGATCTTTTATTATTTAGATTTGAAGGGTTATTAAAAGTTGGGGGTGGGTGGATTCGAACCACCGTATACCGAAGTAGTCGGATTTACAGTCCGATGCAATTGGCCGCTATGCGACACCCCCGGACAAAAATTGCTGACAGCAGGACTTGAACCCACAACCGTCCGATTACAAGTCGGGCGCTCTACCAATTGAGCTATGCCAGCGTAGATGTGGTAGACAATAACAAATCTACCACGTTAAACACAAGGGGGTCAGCTATCTTTTTTCCATTCTTTGTAATTCGAAGGAAATTCTGCTACAGGAATCTCTAAAGAAGGGGGTACTGGAGGCAGCTCTTGCTCTTGTGCAGAGCCAATTTCTTTAGAAAAGACATCTTCTAAAATATCTTTTGTTTTTCCTTGGATTAACTTTGCAGAAAACGTCCTTTTTGATGAGGCATTTGCAGAAAGTGCCCTCGCAAAAAGCGGTTTTCTTGACAGATCACTTTGAGGAAGATCCTTCCCCCAGCAACAACTTTTGTATTTTTTTCCCGATCCACATGGACATGGATCGTTTCGGCCAGCTTGTTTAGACATTTTGTCAGTTATAAAGTAAAATTGATGAGAAACCATTTTAAACATTCACATAAATTCTAGGAATGCTTCTCTTTAGAAAACTTGAATCTCAAGTCAGAAAGGCCCTTTTCACCTACGAAATGATCCCTTCCGAAGGGGGCGTTGGCGTTGCCTTAAGCGGTGGTAAAGACAGTTTAAGCCTACTCCACCTTCTAAAAAGGATTTCTGGACGTGGGTTTAGAGAGTTTCCACTCCATGCTTTTCATGTGTCTGGCGAATTTAGCTGCGGCGCTGGCGTTACTTCCGGATATTTAAAAGAGGTATGCGACTCTATCCAGGTTCCCCTCACCATCTTAAAATCGGATAGAACTTTAGAAGAGCTTGAATGTTATAGCTGCTCTAGAGAAAGGCGCTCTCTTCTATTTGATGCCGCCAAAAAAGAGGGCGTCTCAACTCTTGCCTTTGGCCATCATCGAGATGACAATGTCGTTACTCTCATGTTGAATCTTCTTGGTAAAGGGGAATTTGCAGGCGCTCTCCCTAAAATCCATATGCAACATTATGGAGTCACCATTGTTAGACCCTTAATCTACTCGACTGAAGACCAGATCATCGCCTTTAGCAAAGAGGCTGGTTACCTAAGAGCTACTTGCCGCTGCCCCAAAGGCCAAACTTCAATGAGAAGACAAACAAAAGATGCCTTGGCCATCTTACAAACTACTTTTCCCGATCTTTGGGACAATCTAAACTCAGCTGCATTAAACTACGGCTCTCAAAAAGCTGCAGAACCCTAACAACATCCCTTTTCAAGCTCTCATCAAATTGTGAAATTTTCATGAGTGATAATTACGTAAGCGACCACCCAAATGAAGTAAAAAATCGGTTATTAACCGATCGATATAAGGGGACCAAAGTTCTTTTTCCATCAAACATCGATTTGAATTTGCAAAAGACAACAAAGCTTGTAACCAGATACAATATCGACTTTTCAATACCTCTAAAAGGCATTTTCATCTTCCTTTAAGAAAATAAAATATGCCCTCAAATACTTATCAACTTAGAGTCTAGAACTTAATGCTACACAAAAAATAGGCGACCTTATAGAATTTAGCCATCTTTCCTTCGTCGAAGGGGCGTATAGCTCAGTTGGTAGAGCTCCTGTCTTACACACAGGCGGTCATAGGTTCGAGTCCTGTTGCGCCCATAGTACGATACTCCACGCGGGAGTAGTTCAATTGGTTAGAGCACCGCCCTGTCACGGCGGAAGTTGCGGGTTCGAGCCCCGTCTCCCGCGAATTCTTTTTCAAGCCTAAAGCTCCAAGAATTCGTAGCTACAAACTCTTTTTTGTGCTACAATGCCGGAATTACATGGCTACTAGTATTACACACACAGAATCCTTTACCGCCCAGATGATGTATTATTTCTGGACACTCATTGGCGCGTTTCTTGCTGCAGTTGCTTTGGATATTTTCTTTATCCCAAATAACCTGTTCGACGGTGGTACAGTCGGTATAGCCATGATTATCTCTAAATTTTTAGGGAAACAGCTTCTTCCAATTCTTCTCATTTGCCTCAACATCCCTTTCATCATTATGGCATGGAGAAACATCGGAAAAGCTTTTGTGACTCATTTGGTGATAGCCAACATTTTCTTTGCCGTCTCACTTGCCCTTATCCAGACCTATTTCCCCTACACATTCAAAGGCGATACCATTGAGGTTGTCGTCGTAGGTGGAGTGATTTTGGGAATCGGACTTGGATTGATTATCCGAAACGGTGGCTGCATCGACGGAACAGAAATTTTAGGTATCATCATCCACAAACGGACAGGCATCACTGTGGGCCAGGTCGTAATGGCTTGCAACATCCTTGTTTTTGCTGCCGCCGGCATCATTTTAAAAGACTGGCACCCAGCTCTTCTTTCAATGATCACCTACTTTGTCGTGATGAAAACAATGGATGGTGTCATTGTCGGTCTTGATGAGACAAAATCTGTCTTGATTGTTTCCACTCAATCTAAGGCTATTTCTCAAGCCATTATGCATGAGCTTGGACTTGGTTTAACTATTATGTATGGACGTGGTGGCTTTTCAGGCGTAGAAAAAGAGATCATCTATGTCATCTGTGAGCGTCTGCAACTTGCAGACATGAAAGCACTTGTCATGCGCATCGACCCTAACGCCTTCATGGCCATTGAAAATCTTCACGAAGTAGCAACAGGTTCTGCTGAACAAAAATGGCAGCACGCTACAAAAATGAAGAAAATCTCTTCTACTCTATTTGGCAAAAAGCACTATTAATTACCCCAACGTTTTGAAGGCAAATGGATGCCGAATTGGTCGATGATCCGATCGCACATCAATTCTTCCGCTTCTCTTAACGTTTTTGGAAGGGCATACCAAGCTGGTAAGGGAGGAAAAATAGTAACTCCCATTTTTGCTAATTTCAGCTGATTTTCTAAGTGGATAACGCTCATCGGCGTTTCACGTGGCACTACAACGAGCTTTCTCCCCTCTTTGATGGTGACGTCAGCAGCTCTACGAAGCAAATTGTCGGAAAGCCCTACTGCAATAGCCGCAAGAGAGGCCATGCTACAAGGTGCAATGATCATCCCTTTAGTGATGTGAGAACCAGATGCAATGGGCGCCATAAAATCGTGGATATGGTGGACAGAAACCAAAGCCTGTGATTCTGCTGGCAACTGAGCCTTCATCTTTTCTGCCGTAGCAAAAAGTGGTCCAAGTTCAATATGGGCAGAAAGCGAAGCATCTTTAGTCATGACTAGCGCCACCCTTTCCCCTGCTGAAGTTAATTTTTCGAGCAGAAGATACGATAAAATAATGCCAGAGGCCCCAGATATTCCTAGTACAATCATTTAAATCCAAAAGGTCAGGAGAAGCAAAAGTCCCCCATATAAGTTACAAGTTTGAAAGGCTCTATTTGCAAATGGCCCATTGTAAACGTTTGATGATAACAAAAAGCGTCCCCATAAGATAGCTAAAGCAATAGCACTCATATAGAGATGAAGGGAGATCAAACAGCTAATGGCCAATAGAATCAAAAATCTTGCAGTCCATACAGTTTTGTCGATTCCGAATCTGGAAGGAAAGCTTTTTAAGCCCTCTTTTTGATCTACCTCTCGATCTTGGATGGAGTAGAGAAGATCGCCAGCAGTGATGAGGAGCGCGAATGCGATACCCAACCACAGGGATTCTGGTCTAATGGAACCAAACAGGGCAATTGAAAGAGCCGTTGGCAAGAAAAAATAGATCGACCCTAACCAAAAGTGACAAAATGGAGTCCATCGCTTTGTCCAAGAATAAAAAACGATCAACAAAATAGGGGCTATTGCAAAGAATACAAGCTCTTTTTCGAATACAAATAGAGGTATAACAAGCAAAAGAAACGAAAAAAATGTGACAAGATAGGCTTTTACCAACGAAAGTTGACCACTTGCTAAGGCTCTCGTTGCAGTTCTTACATTCCTTTTATCAAATTCATTATCAATGATTTGGTTGAGGCTCATCCCCACACAGCGAGCTCCAAAAAATGAACCACCAACCGCCACCCAAAACATAATGCCTTGACTTTGAATAGGATAAGCCATTGCCAAAACAAAATAAGAGACTAGTAGCCAGGGCAAAGAAAAAAGGAAACGGTCTAGCTTTAAATCAGTGATTAAAAAGTTCATTTGAAAAAGTCGAAGCCTGTTTGTATAAGTCGAATTATGACCGATCCGAGTTTTTTTGAGTTCACTGAACCTGGCGTTACCCCAACTCCCGATTCATGGCGGGTATTCCGTATCATTTCTGAATTTGTAGACGGCTTTGAGACCATGACACACATTGGTCCGTCTGTGTCGATATTCGGATCTGCAAGAACACAGCCAACAGACCCCTACTACAAACTTGCTATACAGACAGCAAAAGCCATAGCCAAGAAAGGTTTTGCTATTATCACCGGTGGTGGTGGCGGAGTGATGGAAGCTGCCAACCGTGGAGCTCAACAAGCAAAAGGAATCAGCTGCGGGTTAAGCATTCAATTGCCTTTTGAAGCAAATGTCAACAGCTTTATCGACAGAAAATATGACATGCACTTTCGTTATTTCTTTGTGAGAAAAGTGATGTTTATCCGTTATGCCCAAGGGTATGTCTTTTTCCCCGGCGGCGTTGGAACAATGGATGAGCTTTTTGAAGCGCTTACTTTAATTCAGACTGAAAAGATCCATCCCTTCCCTATCTATCTAATGGGATCGCAATATTGGAAAGGATTAATGGACTGGATGAAAGAGACGGTTTTAAAATCTGGCTGCATTGGCCAAGAGGATATCGACAGGATGCAAATCACTGACGACCCTGAAGAGGTCGCCAGAGGCATCGAACTTCACTATCAAAAAAACCGGACTATTTCCAATTTCTAACAAAGATTTGATCTATCTTCTAAAGTTAGCTGGCTGAAAAAAGTCTCTAACTCCTAATGTCACTTTAGATAAAAGTGGTTGAATTTGAGCGCGCACTTTTTCCTGACCAAACACTGCACCGGCTAATAAACTGATTACCAAGGCTTTTGATTTGGAAATATTGAGAGAATATAAAATCCCGTAAGCAACTACCGCAACAAGAGCAGCTATTTTCCATGAAAATGTAGACGTTTTTCCTCTTTCAAATGGAGGACCCTTTTCATTTCTGCTTTTATTAAAACATACGATAAATGTACCTTGACCACCACCATTTGATCCATCACTTAAAACAAGTGAATAATTTACTGGATAAACCGCAGGAACTTCTTTGAGTTGTTGCAATAACTCATCTTTAAATGGATTTTCATTAGCTTTTGCTATATCGTCGCCCATTTTTTGTAGATTTTGTTCTATTAGAGAAATTACTAGTTCTCGAAGGCTTATTGGTGGTTTACCGGTAAAATAATCCGACTTTGGGGGTAGTCCAAGGTGTGGATAAAATCCACTCACTGTTGACATTAAAAACTCCTAAATAACATCCTATTAAAATAGGTTAGCAAAACTCGATTTAAGGGAAAACTTTTAGAAATTTTTCAAATAATAAAGATAAAGAATGAATTAATAGTGCTAACTGACGACTCTAAAGAGTCATCAGCGGATTGATAACAACTGTTCCACCATTAACAATAACATTTGTCTGACGACCGTTGTTATTTCCAGTAGCAACTTCTGCTTGTTGTTGATGCACTTGAGATCCTTGGCCTCTTCTAACAGCATTTCCTAAAGGAGGAACACCCCTATCCTCTCGATGAGGAGAATTATAATGACTTCTCGGATGTCTTGGAGAATTTTGGGACTGAAATAGAATGATAAGCGCTAGGAAATCTAATAAATGCTCTCCCCAATGAGTTACAACTTCCCATTGATGGACAGTCATAGGAGTATAAGTTACTCCATGGAAAACACTGAAATTCCAAGAAGCAGGTGTAACGATTTGCTGAATGCGTCTTGTAGGTTCTTGGGCTGCAACAAAACCAAGTAGTCCTCCTGCTAGCAAACTAATGATCACAGCATTTGGATTTGGAATCTCGACTGAATATGCAATAAACAATGTACACCCAAAAGAAACAGTTGCAGCAAACCATGAAAAAATAGGCTTGGCCGCTGCTGCTGTATTTGAAGCAGTAGTCGTAACATTTGGTGCTGGAGGAGCTGATGGAGGAACTCTTGGATATGGTTGGTGCTGGAAACCAGCTTCATTTGGGGGCACAAAATAAGGATTAGTCGGGGGCTGTGGTGGTTGATAACCATAGGCTGCAGAATAAGGTGGAGGTAAACCTGAAGGATTGGACATGTAACTCCTAAACTTTGGAAGAATCTTGAAATTTTTGCTTAAAAGGGAAAAGAGTATCGAAAGAATGTAAAGAGAGCATTAATTTTTTCTTCGGATCTCTTTAAGAAAAAAGGGTGGCCTGTTTACCACCCTAAGAGTTTTATTTAAGATTGTCCTTCGAACTTGCAACCTTTTTGAATCAGGTCGTCAATATAGAGAAGATTAAATTTACCACTGACAAAGTTTGGATCATCCATCATGTATTGATGGAAAGGAATTGTCGAATGAACACCACCGATATGAAATTCGCGGAGGGCTCTTTTCCCTACGCGGATCGCATCGTTTCTGTCTTTTCCTTTTACAATCAACTTCGCAATCATTGAATCGTAGTTAGGTGGGATAACATAACCGGAATAGCATGCACTATCGACGCGAACATGTGGACCACCAGGAGGTAAATAGTACTCTAGCTTACCAGGAGAAGGTGAAAAGTTTGTGGCTGGATTCTCTGCATTGATTCTGAACTGAATCACATGACCACGTGGGACAATATCACTTTGCTTAAAAGATAAGGTATTCCCTTGGGCAATTGAAATTTGCTCTCTCACCAAATCGACACCAGTTAACTCTTCAGTGACTGTATGCTCTACTTGGATACGGGTGTTAACTTCCATAAAATAGAAGTTTTTTTTCTCATCGAGTAAGAACTCAACGGTACCAGCAGAGTAATAACCAGCTTCTTTAACAACTCTAACAGCAGCTTCGCAGATCTCTTTTCTTAACTCTGGAGTCAACGCTGGACTTGGAGTCTCTTCGATCAATTTTTGACGTCGACGTTGAGTTGTGCAGTCCCTTTCATAAAGATGGACCACATTCCCCTGTTTATCCCCAATCACCTGCACTTCAACGTGTCTTGGATTGACAATCATCTTTTCTAGATAGACATCTGGATTACCAAAAGCTGCTTCTGCTTCTGCTCTTGCGGCAGAAAACTGTTTTGCAAATTCTTCTTCATTATGGGCAATACGGATCCCTTTTCCACCACCGCCTGCAACAGCTTTGATGAAGATTGGATAGCCAATATCTTTTGCCACTTTTAATGCATCTTCAAAATGGGTGACAACACCATCAGAACCGGTAATGATTGGACATTTTGCCCGTTTGGCTGTCTCTTTAGCTTTTGCTTTATCACCTAGTAACGAAATAGCGTCACTTGAAGGTCCGATAAAGTTAATGCCAGAGCTTTCACAAATGGAGGCAAAGTTTGCGTTTTCGCTTAAAAAGCCAAAGCCAGGATGGATAGCATCGGCCCCTGTGATTTCACAAGCAGACAGGATGTGCGGGATACGAAGATAGGAACGTGCTGATGGAGGCTCACCAATGCAGATGGCCTCATCAGATTCCATCACGTGAAGAGCTTGCTCGTCTGCAGTCGAGTAGACGGCGACAGTGCTGATGCCCATATCGTGACAGGCGCGGATGATCCGGACAGCGATCTCGCCCCGGTTTGCTATAAGAACTTTTTTCATGAAACGCGTATCAGTTTGGAGCCAAATTCGACTGGGTTACCATTTTCTTGCAGAATCTCTTGCACTGTTCCAGAGACGCCAGCTTTGATTTCGTTCATCACTTTCATCGCTTCAATGATACAAACAATTGTACCTGCTTCAACTTTGTCCCCAACTTTTACATAAGGAGCATCTTGAGGTGAAGAGGCGCGGTAGAAAGTACCAACCATTGGAGAGGTGATAAAAGTCCCCTCAACAACAGCTGGAGGCAAGCTTTGTTGCGCTACTGGAGCCATAGAGCCTTCAGCTCTTGGGAAATCGATCAAGCTACGTTGACGATCTTCTACAACTTTCATTGCAGCGACGTGGAGCAAATCGTTTGACAGGCCACCTGAGAATTGATTTTTGTCTTCTCTTTCGAGTTCGACTTCAACTCCGTCTTTTTTGATCACAAGTTTTTTGGTCCCATGCTTTTGCATTGCGACCATTAATTTTTCAATCTCTTTGCTGTCCATCAATTATACCCGCTGAATGTACTCTTCTGTTTTTGTATCAATCTTGATGATATCACCCACTTCAATGAAGGGAGGAACTTCTATCTTGGCTCCTGTTTCAAGGAGTGCAACACGTGTTTCATTGGCTTTACTTGCCCCTTTATCCTCAATTTTAGCAATCATTAACTCTAAAAATTGAGGTAGTTCAATGGATGAAACTTCATCACCAAAGAAAAAGCCTTTAACTTCTGTCCCTTCTTTGAGGTAGTGGACTTTTGAACCAACAACGTCAACCGGCACAAGGTGTTGATCAAGAGAGCCGATATCGAGGAAAAGGTATTGATCTCCTTCGAGATACAAAAACTCCATCAACCGCTCTTTCAAAGCAACATCATCTACCGACTGATTCAGCTTAAAGTTCTTCTCAAGTACCTTGTGGGTGCTAAGCTCTTTTAGCTTCGTTTTAATAAAGGGCGCGCCTTTTGGCACTGTCACTTTAGTGCACGATTCTACCCGATAGAGCTTTCCACTGATTGAAAGGGTCATTCCTGGCGTGACCTGATCGCTAAGTACCACGTTTTTTCCTAATGGTTAAGGGCCTTACGCATTTTTTGTAGGGCCAATTTGAAATCTGGTGCTTTGTAGAGGTATGTTCCCGCTACAAATTGGGTTGCGCCTGCATCAAAAGCAAGTTTTGCAGTCTCTTCATCAATACCGCCGTCAACTTCGATAGGCAAAGGTCCGAGGGCATGGCCATCATCGCGGCTACTGCTTGTAATGCCTCGCGTAGTGATGGCTGAACGGACAAATGTGATTTTTTCAAGCACATCTTGCTCAAACTTCTGTCCACCAAAGCCAGGAGAAACTGTCATAAGCAAAATAGAGTCGACCCTGTCTAAATATCGCATAAGAAGCGAAGCTGGTGTCTCTGGATTGATAGCAAGTCCAACCTGCACATTGCATTTTTTGATGTAGTCGATCGTCTCATCCACATCTTCCGTCGCTTCCAGATGAAAGGTGATCCTGTCGGCTCCTGCTTCTACAAACCTTTCGACAAAGTCAAAAGGGTTGTAAATCATGAGATGCACATCCAGAAAAAGAGAGGTGTGGCGATTGATAGCAGCACACATAGCCGGCCCCATTGAAAGATTGGGAACAAAAAGGCCATCCATGATGTCGATATGGATGCCGTCAACTCCGGCATCCTCCGCCTTCTTTACTTCGTCAGCGATATAGGCAAAATCGGCTGCCAAAATAGAAGGAAAAATTTTGGTTTTTTTGTGAGGCATATAAAGGATGCAGTGTAACATGATCCCAGAAAAAACAAAACCAAATCCCCCGTTTTGCAAGTAGTACTTTAATATGATATGAGGAGGACATGCGATCGACTACCTTAAAGACTGGACTTGCTATGTTTGCTATGTTCTTCGGAGCTGGCAACGTCGTCTACCCCTTGGCTGTTGGCCATCTCGCTGAAGATGGCCATCTTTTTGGGATATTAGGATTGCTTATCACGGCAGTTGGCGTTCCCTTTTTGGGTCTTATTTCGGTCACTCTATTTGGTGGAGATTACGACACCTATTTTGGCCGCCTCGGAAAATGGCCTGGTTTTATTGTCGCTGTTTTGATTTTGGCACTGATTGGGCCATTCGGGGCTCTTCCTCGGACAATCACCCTCTCTTTTGCCACGACTAAAATGTTCTACCCAAGTCTTTCTCTCCCGACTTTTAGCCTTTTGTCTTGTGTGCTTATTTACTTGCTTACGGTGAGGAAAAACAAAATTGTCGACATGATTGGGGCCTACCTCACCCCTGTTCTTTTGGTTTCACTTTTCATCATCATCATCAAAGGCATCGTAACGGGCACCCCCTCCCCCTCAACTTCCGGTCCGAGCGAACTATTTTTGGATGGATTGAAGATGGGCTATCAAACGATGGACCTACTGGCAACGCCCTTTTTTGCCTCCATTATTGTCGGTGCTATTGCAATGAGCGCTACTACTAAAGGAGACAGCACGCCAAAAGCTATTGTCAAAGAGTCACTGAAAGCAAGCTTAATAGGCGCTATTGCCCTCAGTATCACCTATCTTGGCCTTGGAGTAGTCGCCTCACGCTGGTCATCTCTTTTAGAACAGACCAAACCTGAAGGCTATTTGGGAGCATTGGCCATTGAAATTTTGGGGCCTTATGCTGGCATTATCGCTTGTATTGCTGTTGCCCTTGCTTGTTTAACAACAGCTATTGCTCTTGCAGCTGTTTTTGCAGATTTTTTACAGAAAGATATCTTTCAAGATCGGATCGGATTTGGGGCATGCCTCATTGCTACTTTGATCATCAGTTATTTTTTCTCAACGCTTGAATTCACAGGCATCATGAATTTTTTGGCGCCTATCTTGATGGTCTGTTATCCCGCCTTGATCACCTTAGCACTCTGCAACCTACTCTATAAGTTGACTGGTATCAAATGGGTAAAAATCCCTACCCTGATTGTCTTTCTTTTAAGTATAATTTTGACACTTAACTAAGTGTCACGGATGCGATTTTTTTACCAATTACTCTTTTTTCTCTTTTTTTCAACAGCATATGGTGTCGATCAAATTATTTTTCTATTTGATAATGGAGAAAAAAACATGGTCGCATCAATGTTCGAATTTGCAGAAAAAGAAGATCCAAATGGCCTGCAAAATTTAGACTTTAAGATCGTTTTCATGGGCGCTTCTATTGACGCCATGAACAAAGCCCCTTTTTGTCACTTTCCAGAGAAGCTAATCCACTACAAAGAGCTTGGCATTGATGAAACTATCGATCACACATGGAAACGTGATAGAAAAATTGACCCTCGTGAAATTGAGGAACTTGCAGAACAGCTTCACATTGAAAAGAAAGTTTGGGTGCCTGTTTCTTGTTCTATTTTTGAGCAAATTTTATGCCACTTTCAAGATAACACAACAGTTGATGTGGCGGTTTTAAGGGATAACCCTAATGCAACTGGAGATTCTGACTATTTTGTTGTGGCAGATAAGATTCAGCAATTAGCGCATAAAGTATTAGTGCCCTCTGAAGCGACTGCGGTCTCCTTAAAACCAGAATCGCAAAAGATTGTCATCATGGGTCATGGACCCACAGACGAATGGATCGAACAAGCTAAGGCGATTGATAAAACAAAAATCATCAAACGACTAAAACTCGACGAAAAGGTGCCTATCGTTGTTTTCGCAGGTTCTTATGGTGGCTATTATGAAGAGGCTTTTAAGCTATTTTTAGACATAGTGCCACATGAAGATGTACAAGTCTTAGTTGTGCCCCACCCTCGTTATAAAGGGGCGCTTGAAAAAGAGCTTTGTAAAGGGCTGCCGCACAAAATTGTTGCAGAATTTCAGAGCGAGCCGACTGAATATGCAAAAACTGTTGAGGCGATAGCTATAGCAGATACGGTCATTACGACAGATGCAACTTCAACCGTTGTTTTTCATGCAAATGCATTGAAAAAGCCGGTGTTTTTAGTGAACGAGAGGACCTCTTTAGCTACTGAGACAGTTATTGAGAAAGGATTGATTACAAAACTTTCTTCTAAAGAAGATTTTTTATCCATCATTCATTCGCCAACTTCGAGCGTTAACGCTTATCAAATTTTAGGCCTTCCTAAAAACGGCGCCCAACTTCTTTGGGATCAATTTAAGAACTAGAGGTAGCTTAGGCTTTAGCCTGAGCTTGTTATCACGGGTTTTAACCCGTGATGTTAAATTGCAGGTTAAAACCTGCAAATACATGCTCAGACTAAAGTCTCCAGCTACAATTTAAGCGAATTCGGCTTTGATTGTGGATAAAAGAGAGGTCTTTTTTTCATATTTGATGTTTTCAACAAAAAGACCAACAGCTTCAAAATTGTCTTTCTTTAAACGAGCTGTCAAGCACTCTTGGGGTAAAAATCCAAGGTCATTCAACATTGTTTGCAGATCTTGTTTTCTCTTCCCATCTTCTTGCTGCACAACAGCTATAAGTGGCTCTTCTGCTAAAACTTTGAAGTGCGGCTTTCCCTTTTTTAGCGCCTCTGTCATACCACGATAAAGCGAAACCATGTGTTTAGGATCCACAAGAGTTCTCATGCGAATGGGCTGCAAAGAGAAGTAGAAATTTTCGAGAAGGAAATCGTCTCGGATCTCTTTTGAACCAATGAGATTGGTGATCTCCTGCATCAACTCTTTTTCTTTCGCCATCATGCCGCCATTTAAGTCTCTAAATGGTCCTAAAAGGAGTTTTAGCTCTTTTACAAGGCGACCTCTTGCCTTGTAAAGATCGACTGAAAGATCTTTTCGTAAAAAATGCTCTTTAGGCAAACGTGCTCTTAAATGGCAAACTTCCTTGGGGAAACGGTTTTTTACAACAGCAACTTTTTTGATAGCTTCAATTTTAAAGCTCACCATAGGAGCGTTGCTTTCAAAAATATCGTAAAAAGATCTTCCTTTCGTTCCTGAAACTTTTGCTACGAGGACGTCGTAAAAAAGCTCCTCTTGAGTCTGTTCTTGGAAAGAGAGAAGGGCATGTGGAGGATCGCTAACATGCCGCACCTCAGCTGCTACCTGCAGCATATTTCTCATCACCTCTTCTTCATTTTTAGGCATGAAAACAGGAGGAATAAGTTTTTCAACTCTGTCATTCAAATCGGACGGAAGCTCTTTTCTTAAAAGACTCAAGTCTGTTTGCGAAAAGGGCAAGCCGCAAGATTTTTCTACTTCTAGATAAAGAAATTGAAGCCTTGAGGCCTCTTTCCTTGAAGTAAAGAACGAGCCAGGTACAAGTCGTGCTTCTGGCAAATAGTGTTGAATAGCTTTCAACAAATGCCTTTCTTCTAAAAACTCACGCTGATCTAAGAAATTGACCCCTACAGCAACTGCTAAAACAGATCTTTTCTTCTCTTTTGTTCCCACTTTTTTATGAAAAAAATTCACCTTTAAGACCCGCTTATCGCGAAGACCTGAGATCTCTTTTTCAATCTGTTTTTTAAAAAGATAACTCATGACAACCATACGGATCAGATGATGAGCATCCCTGACCTCTTTGAAAGAGTCGGGCATCCCAACCAAGGCATAGTTGATCTCTTGAAAAAATGACTCATCAAAATAAAGGGGAAATCTTTTGATGATCTGATGGACATAGCCATTGATAGTCACACTTTTTTGGTCTAATGCAATGCCGTTTGTCTCTAAAAGCTTTCTTGCAAACCACGGTGAACCGGCGCCGAGCGCAATTTGCCCCTTCAAATAGGTTAGATTCTTTAAGGCTTCTTCTCTTGCTTCGGTCGATTCAAAACGGACCATCATTTCGCAATAGCTCAACTTTAACCCAAGATCTGGCAATTCAAAATCTGTGGTTAACAGAAATGGTGCTCCAATTGTTTGATAAGGAAGGAGCCAAGAAGATAGAATATCGTAAAAAAATTTGAAAATCTGAGCCCTTTGATGGGCTAAAAGTGAAATGAGCAGAGTATGTGGCTCATCTCCCCCCTTTTCAGCAGAAATAATGGGCAACTGCTTAACCGGATCATCTGCTTTTAAAAGAACATCTTTAAGCTTCTCTTCTAAAAAAGGGAGAACTTGCCTCTCATAAGGCGAAGCCTTTAAAGAAAAAGGAAACTCAATGTTCAAAGAATTCCGTTTCACGGACAAGCCTCTTCAAAAATCTTTTCTCCAGCTGCACGCTCTTTTGTAACAATGCGAGTTCCCCCTTCTTCAGAAAGAAAACTTCTTACATAAAGGGGCATTCCGTTTGCTTTGGCTAAAAGCAAAGAACGCTCATGTAAAACTTTTGCCCCGCCTCGAACAATTTCCAACGCTTTGTCATAGTCCAATTCTTGAAAATGTTGAGCGTCGGGCCGTGCTTTAGGATCGGCATCATAAATACCTTGCACATCTTTGTAAAATTCGATGAGGTCAGCGTCAAGCGCTACCCCTAAAGCGACCGCGGAAGTGTCCGATCCTCCCCTTCCAAGAGTTGTAATCTCTCCTTGAATACTGACCCCCTGAAAACCTGCGACAATGACAACCTTTCCTTTGGCAAGACTTTCTAAAATTCGTTTGGGTCTGATTTCTAAAATTTTTGCTTCCGAGTGGTTGCCGCAAGTGATGATACCCGACTGGCTGCCTGTAAAACTTAAAGCTTCGCATCCCTGTAAAGAAAGTGCCATGGCTAGCAGCGACATGCTGATCCTCTCCCCGACAGACAATATCATGTCGTACTCTCTTTTTGGTGGAGAAGGATGGACTTTTTTAGCTAAGGCGATCAACTCATCGGTCATTTTTCCCATAGCACTGACCACAATGACGACCTGGCCATAGGTTTTCCGTTTTTCTAATACTAAAGCTGCAACTTGTTGAAATCGGTCCGGAGAAGAGAGAGCTGCACCTCCGAATTTCATAATGAGCGTACGTTGATTAATTTTATTCACCCTGATAAAATCTTTGCCGTCGTGGAGCTTCATTTTTAGCCCCACTCCTTACTGGTTCGACTCCCCCCTGAACAGACTTGGGAAAAATCGAGGTGATCTTGTTATAGCGATCCCCCGATTAGAGATCTAGTAGAACGCGAGTTTGGAGAAAATTTAACAAAAAACCCGGGTAATTCTCGAGTTTTCTCTTAAATTTCTCATTCTCGTCGTTCAAAAGAATTGCTGCTGTCCTCATTTGAGGAAAATGTGTCCTTCCATGGGAAGGGGTAAAAATTTTAAACAAATTCATTCATGTCCAAACATTCAAAAAAATCACAAGAGAGTAACATTCTTGACGACTCTGCTTTCCGCCAACAAGACAGAGATCAATTCCTTGCCTACATGGGCCAAAGTCAATCTGTAGAAGTCGATCAAACAACTCCCTCTCCTGGCACCCTTTTAAAAGGCCGCATCGTTGAAATCACAAAAGACCACGTGGTTGTAGACGTTGGATTGAAATCTGAAGGTTTGGTACCTATTGAAGAATTCTCTGACCCATCAGTTGTAGAACTCGATGGAGAGATTGAAGTTTACCTCGATCAACCAGAAGATGAGCACGGACAAATTGTCTTGTCACGCGAAAAAGCTGAGCGTCAAAGACAGTGGGAATTCATCCTCGAACACTGCGTAGAAGGTTCTATCGTAAAAGGTAAAGTCCTTCGCAAAGTTAAAGGCGGCTTAATGGTTGATATCGGGATGGAAGCGTTCCTCCCAGGTTCACAAATTGACAACAAGCGCATTAAGAACTTGGACGAGTACATCGGCCACACTTACGAATTCAAAATCCTTAAGATCAATGCTGACAGAAAGAACGTTGTTGTTTCACGTCGTGAACTTCTTGAAGCTGAAAGAATGACTAAAAAGACTGAACTTCTGGAAACAATCGAAGTCGGCGAAGTACGCGTTGGTGTTGCAAAGAACATCACAGACTTCGGTGTCTTCCTTGATTTGGATGGTATCGACGGTCTTCTCCACATCACTGACATGACTTGGAAGCGTATCAAGCACCCATCAGAGATGGTTCAAGTTGGTGATGAGTTGGAAGTTGTTATCCTCTCTATCGACAAAGAAAAAGGCCGCGTGGCTCTTGGCTTGAAACAAAAAGAAGCCAACCCATGGGAACACATCGAAGAAAAATATCCTCCAGGCACACGTGTTCACGGCAGAATTGTTAACCTTCTTCCATATGGCGCATTCATTGAGCTTGAGCCAGGTATCGAAGGACTTATCCACGTTTCTGAAATGTCATGGGTGAAAAACGTGACAGATCCAGCAGAAGTGGTTCAAAAAGGTGACGAAGTAGACGCTATTGTTCTTTCGATCCAAAAAGACGAAGGGAAAATTTCTCTTGGTATTAAACAAACAGAGCACAACCCTTGGGATAGCGTAGCAAACAAATACGCTCCAGGCACTAACGTTAAAGCAGAAATAAAAAGCTTGACCAACTACGGCGCTTTTGTTGAGCTTGAGCCAGGTGTTGAAGGGTTAATCCACATTTCTGACATCAGCTGGATCAAGAAAGTTTCACATCCATCTGAGATCTTCAATAAAGGGGATATCGTTGATGCATGTGTTCTTTCTGTCGATACAGAAAGTAAGAAAATCACACTCGGCATTAAGCAATTAGCAGACAACCCATGGCACTCTATTGAGAAGAAATTGCCAGTCGGTTCTGTTGTGCACGGTGTTGTGACAAAAATCACCGCATTTGGTGCCTTTGTTGAACTCGACGGTGGCATTGAAGGTTTGATCCACGTCACAGAGCTTTCTGACCAAGCTTTCGGCAAAGTGGAAGATGTTGTTGAGAAAGGATCTGAAGTCACAGCAAAAGTGATCAAAATCGATCCTGAGCACAAGAAAATCTCCCTTTCTATCAAAGAAGTTGCTTTGCAAAAGAGCCCTTCTCACTACGATGATATCGTCGTAAAGCCGAAGAAAAAAGGTGAGAAAAAGAAAAAAGATACAGAAGAGCATGAAGAAGATTTAGATCAAGATTCTGAAGGCTAATTCCTTATCTCCTCTAAAGAGGGCTTCGACTAAAGAGCCCTCTTTAGAATAGACTTCTCGTTAAAGAGGTCTGCTAAATTTATAAATTACAACGGTGCTTCATGAATAAAGATCTAATAGCCATCTTTGAGTATCTCGAAAGAGAAAAAGGGATCAAACGGGAGATTGTGTTGGCTGCCATCCAAGAATCTCTTGAAGCTGCTGCTATGAAAAGCGTCCACGGCGCCTCTAACGTTACCGTGAAAATTAATCCAAAAACAGGTGACATTGATGTCTACTCTGAAAAAGAAATTGTAGATCAAGTCGAAGTGCCTGCCCAAGAAATTTCTATTGAACATGCCCGCGAAATTGACCCAGATGCAGAATTAGGACAGTTCATCGATATTCTTGTTACTCCAAAAGATTTCGGAAGAATTGCAGCTCAAAAAGCCCGCAGCGTCATTGCGCAAAAACTCCGCAGTGCAGAAAGGGATGTTATCTACGAAGAATATCGCCACAGAATCAATGAAATTGTCTCTGGAACTGTTAAACGGTTTGTAAGAGGAGCCAATCTGTTAGTTGATCTTGGTAAAGTAGAAGCTATTCTTCCTATGAGGAATTATCCAAAAACAGAAAAATGGCATGTTGGCGATAAAGTTTTAGCCCTCCTTTGCGATGTAGAAGATACCGAAAATGGCGGAGCTCAAGTTGTTCTTTCAAGAAGCGACCCAGAATTTATCCGTCAGCTGTTTGACCGCGAAGTTCCAGAGATTCACGATGGTCAAATTGTCATCGAAAAAATTGTAAGAGATGCAGGATACCGTTCTAAGCTTGCCGTACGTTCAAACGATCCAAAAATCGATCCAGTAGGCGCTTGTGTCGGAATGAGAGGGATGCGTGTGAAAAATGTCGTCCGTGAGTTGAATAATGAAAAAATCGACATTATCCCCTTCTCTCAAGATCCAGTAGAACTTTTACAAAACGCTCTTGCACCTATTGAAATTCGTAAAATCAACGTTTCAGAAGACGATCGCGTCATCTCTATCGTTGTTGATGACGATCAATTTGCAACTGTTGTTGGTAAGCGTCACTCCAACCAAAAACTCAATGGTGAGCTGATTGGCTACACACTTGAAGTGCATGGAATGACAGATTACAATCTCTCACAAGTTCAAGAACAAAGTGCTTATCTCTCTTCGCTTTCAGAAGGTCATCTCGACCAACCGATTGAGGAAATTGAAGGGGTCAATCAGATGATGATTGATCAATTGAAAGAACACGGGTTTGAGAAGTTCAAAGACCTTCTCATGACAACACCTCAACTACTTTCAAAAGTTCCAGGGATTAGCTTAGAAAGCGCTGAAAAGATCATAGACTCAGTCAAAAAACAGGGGAAAGCCTCACTTGACTAAACAATTCAAGATAAATATTAAAAATGCTCAGCTAGCTGAAGCGATCCATCTTGGCGATTTGAAAAAGAAAATTGCCATTAAAAAGGACAAAAAAGGGGAAGAAAAAGAACCTGCCCCTTCTGAAGAAGCTTCAGCAAAACAAGCTGCTGAAAAAGCGGTCAAAGCAGAGGCAACGCCTGCTCCTGTTGTAGAAGGACAAGTTCCTTCTGAAGAACAGGCTGCAGAGGCGCCTAAAGTTAAGGCACGCTCCCGTTCAGCCTTCGCTGGTGGTACAAAACCACAAGCTGAAGAAGTTTCAAAAGAGGAAGAGGTTGTAGTTCCACAACCTGCTGCGCCAGCTCCTGTTGCAAAAACTGCTCTTGAAATAGCAGAAGAAAAGCTTGGGCCAGTGGCTCCTGAGCCTGTTGCTCCTCCTGTAGAAGAAAAGAAAGAGCCTGTTGTAGCAAAACCTGTTGAACCTCCGGTTGTGTCTCCTCTTCCTAAACCAAGAGAGCAACAACCTCCAAGAGCTCATACACCGCCACACACTCACACACCTTCTACTTCACCAAGAGCCCCACTTTTCCGTCCTCCTCGTAGAGACGGTGGTGACAGCAAATATAGAGGTGACAGAAACGAGAGAGGCGATAGCAGATCTGGGACACATCCTTCTGGTCAACACCCTCCACGTGAGCATAAGCCTTCACCAAGGCCACCATTTAAAGCTCCGACAAGAGAGTTTGTCAGTCCGTTTTCAGTCCAGAAAAAAGCTTCTCCAGAAGGTCTTGCAAAATTGCAAGCTTCTCAAAAAGAGCGCTTGGGTCCGACAGGACGCCATATCAGCGATTTCATTAAACCACCTGAGCCGCCACGTCGTGCACCTCCATCTCAAGGGCCATCTTCTGGCATGGGAGGAAGGCCTCCAAGACGTCCTGGACCTGCAGCTCCTTCAGAGCCTGCTTCAGCAGACAAGAAGAGCGGTTTAAAACCAGCCAAGTCAAAAGATTTCAAAGACTTTAAACCAGTTAAGAAATCTACCCTTTCAGGTGATTCTGGTTCCTTTGACTCACGCGATAGACAAGGTCTACGTGTATCTGGTGATGATGATACTCATCGTCGTAGAAGACAAAAATCTAAGTTGTCTCCACGTGAAGATGCACAGACAGTTCGTCCAACCTCATTGAAAATCCGTCTTCCAATTTCTATCAAAGATTTTGCAAGCGAATTAAAATTGAAGGCCTCAGAACTGATTGCAAAACTGTTTTTGCAAGGAACTGTTGTCACGTTGAACGACTTACTTGAAGATGAAACAACTGTTCAACTCTTAGGTCAAGAATTTGGCTGTGAAGTGAACATCGACACATCTGAAGAGCAAAGAATCAAAATTACTTCTAGCTCTATCCGCGACGAGATCAAGAATCAGCCAGCTGATACTTTAATTCTTCGTCCTCCAGTTGTGACATTCATGGGTCACGTTGACCATGGTAAGACCAGTTTGATTGACTACATCAGAAATTCAAACAGAGTTAGCCAAGAAGCTGGTGCGATCACCCAACATATCGGGGCGTTCAAGTGCACAACTTCTGTTGGTCAAATCACTGTTTTGGATACTCCTGGTCACGAAGCATTCTCTGCGATGAGAGCCCGTGGTGCCGAGATCACCGACATTGTTGTCTTGGTGGTAGCTGGTGATGAAGGGATGAAGCAACAAACGCTTGAAGCGGCACAGCATGCTAAAAATGCTGGCGTCACAATCGTTGTTGCTATCAACAAATCTGATAAACCGAATTTCAACCCTGAAAACGTCTACAGACAGTTGGCAGAAAACGAACTTCTTCCAGAAGCTTGGGGTGGTCAAACTATCACGGTTAACTGCTCTGCAGTTACGGGTGCTGGTATCCCAGAGTTATTAGAGATGCTTGCCCTTCAAGCAGAAGTCTTAGAACTCAGAGCTAATCCGAACACAAGAGCTCGTGGTTCTGTGATCGAATCTGAGATGCACAAAGGGATGGGTGTTGTTGCTACTATTTTAGTTCAAAATGGAACGTTGAAAAAAGGTGATGCCGTTGTCTTTGACACTGAATGGGCACGTATCAAAACGATGAGAGATGAATTTGGCAAAGAATTGCCAATTGCGCCTCCATCTACCCCTGTCATGATTACAGGTCTTTCTGGTCTTCCACAAGCCGGCCAAGAGTTTATCGTTGTTAAAGACGAAAAAGAGGCCCGTGAAATTGCAGAGACCCGTTCGATTGAAAAACGTACAAAGAGCCATCTCTTGACAAAACGGTCCATGGATTCGTTCTTGCAACAAGGTGGTGCGGGCAAGAAAATGCTTCGTCTCGTTCTTCGTGCAGACGTTCAAGGTTCTTTGGAAGCTTTGAAAGCGGCTCTCTTGAAAATCACCTCTGCAAAAGTCGATATCGATATTGTCTTTACAGGTGTGGGAGAGATTTCAGAGTCAGACGTTCAATTGGCTGCAGCTTCTAAAGCTGTGATCATTGGCTTCCACAACTCTATCGAATCTCATGCTGAAAACCTTGCAAAAGAGATGGGTGTTGAAATAAGAACTCACGACGTGATCTACCATGCTATCGATGACGTCAAAGTCTTGATGGCAGGTCAACTTGAAAAATTAGCTCAAGAAGTTGCACGTGGTTCTGCTGTTGTCTTGCAAACCTTTAAATCTTCACAAGTTGGAGTTATTGCTGGTTGCATGGTTACTGATGGCACTGTCCACAGAAACTACAAAGCTATCCTCAAGCGGAAAGGTCAACAGATCTGGCGCGGTGGCCTTGCTTCGTTGAAACGTTTGAAAGAAGACGTTCGTGAAGTTAACAAAGGTTTTGAGTGCGGTATCGTACTTGATGGCTTTACTGATGTACAACCTGATGATGTGATCGACTTCATCGAAATCGTTTACATTACACAGGAGCTATAATCACATGAGCGGTGGCCGAAGAATTGAACGGATCAATTCCCTCCTACGCGAGGTGATTTCAGAGGTAATCAGGGGGGATGTTAAAAATCCCCACTTGAAAGCAATTTGGACTATCACAGCGGTAGAAACTACAAAAGACTTGCACCACGCCAAAGTCTTTGTCAGTGTTATGGGATCTGAAGAAGAGAAAAAAGAGACTTTAAGAGCTCTTGAATCTGCTCGCGGATTTATCGCAGTTGCTGCTTCAAAAAAGATTGTTATCCGTTTTTTCCCAGAACTTCACTTTGTGTTAGATGAAGGGGCTTCTCATCAAGCTAGAATCGAAGAGATTTTAAGCAAGATTAGAGCCGAGAAGGAGGTCACCGATGGAGGGGATACTTCTCATTGATAAGCCAAAAGGGATGAATGCCTTTAAGCTTGTTTCCATTTTAAGAAAAAAGACAAACGTCAAGAAGGTTGGCCACGCTGGAACATTAGATCCACTGGCGACCGGTTTGATGGTGATGTTGGTGGGGAAAAAATTCACCCGCCTTTCAGATACCTTCCTTACAAAAGAAAAAGCCTATCAAGCAACTATCCAATTAGGAAGTGCTACTAATACCTATGACCAAGAAGGCGAAGTTACTCAGCAATCTGATGTTGTTCCCACTTTACAAGAAGTAGAACACGTCATCGCCTCTTTTCAAGGAGATCAATTGCAGGTACCTCCTATGTTTTCTGCAAAGAAAATGGGTGGTAAAAAACTCTATGATCTTGCACGAGCTGGAATTGAAATAGAGAGACCGGCCCAAAAAGTTCATGTTGAGATTGCTTTAGTCGACTATAGTTATCCTTATTTAAAAATCGACGTCAAATGCTCTAAAGGGACATATATTAGATCGCTTGCTCATGATATGGGAATGCAGCTAAAGTCTTATGGACATCTATCTGATTTGAGAAGAACTCTTTCAGGCACATTTTCAATAGAACAAGCCCATACTTTAGAGCAACTTAGCGATGGACCACTCCCCTTCATCTTCGGCTAATATAGCCATCGGTGTCTTCGATGGCGTCCATCGTGGTCATCAAGCGCTCTTACAAGCCCTCGCAAAATACGGAAAAGGTACTGTCATTACTTTTTCTACACACCCCCGTTCTTTACCTCTTCTCTGTACACTTTCTCATCGGATGCAATTAATTGAAGCTTTCGGTCATCAAGCCTTAGCTGTTGCTTTTGACGAAATCAAAGATAAAACAGCCGAAAATTTTTTAGATGAATTGGTCAGCAATGGACTGAAGCACTTTGTTTTAGGATATGACAATCATATCGGTAAAGGACGAGCGGGAACGCCAGATTTTATTAAATGCTATCTAGAAAATCGTGGTGTGACCGTAGAGACTGTTCCTCCTATTCTTGAAGACGGACTTCCTATTTCTAGCGGCCGCATTAGAAAATTGATTGAAGAGGGCAAAATGGAGGAGGCTGAACACCTTTTAGGAAGGCCTTGGAGTGTCCTTGGCGATAACCCTTACGAATTTTCTTTGCGTGGGCTTGTCACACCGCCTGCTGGAACATATCACGCTTTACTCAATGGCTCCATAACTGGCACCGCCACCCTTTCCAAAGGCCATCTTCACTTCGATCCAAAAGACATAACGAGTCTTCCACCAGGACCATATACCTTGCATATATGTAGCTCTAGACTTTAGTCTGAGCTTGTTTTTGCGGGTTTTAACCCGCAATAAAAACTACTAAATGGATAATCTTGAGCGGATTTAACAAGATTTGCATTAACGGGATTGTCTTTAATGTATTCCCATTTTTCTCTTAAGCTCAAGTTATTACGAATTAAATGATCGAAATTTTCTGTTTGCCAAAACTTTCCTGATCTTTGCATCATTTTATTTAATTCTAAAGCAGACGCACCTTTCATTCTTTTTAATATTTCTGATAGTGAAACGCCTTGAATGGGCTTTAAGATCAGATGCAAGTGATCTGGCATAATGACATACGCATAAAGTAAATACCGCTTTTCGTGATCTTTAATGAGAAATGCCATCATGAGTTGAGCAAGACGTGAGTCAGAAAACGGAAAACCTGCTTCCGAAGAAACTCGAATTGTAACGAAGTAGGTGGATCCTTTTAATTCCCAATGAGGCAAATTTCGGCGATAAGTTTTGGTTAAAAACCAATCATGTCCACCATATTCTCGGATTTTAATGATTCTATATGTCCCCCTCTTGCGGGTTAAAACCCGCAAAAACAAGCTCAGACTAAAGTCTAGAGCTACATAAAGTCCAGAGTTACATAATGATTCTTTCAAGTTTGGGGAAGGTGGCGTGAAGTAGATCAAGAAAAACGGGCGTGGGCTCAGGCTGATATGTGAGGTCGATTTCGACAAGCGCTTTTAAATGCTCTAATGCAGGCCAAAGATCATCTGGAATAGGGGGTGTTTTTGCCATTTTCAATCCTCTTAAAAGAGAAAGTGAAGGGGCCCAATCTCTGATTAAATCCCATCCCCACACGGTATCCGAAAGATCTAGTTCAATAAGTTCTTTGGGTGGATATTCTCTCAATTGCTCCGGGAAAATAGGCCCAGATAATTTTAGACCTCTCACTCCAACTAAAAGGTCTTTTAAGACAGAATCAGCTCTCTTGACTTCAAGTATTCGGACAAGATTTTTAAAATATAAGACCTCTTCTGAAAATCTTTCTTCTAACACTAATTTAAGACCACTTTCTTCAAGAGAAACTGCTGCTCCTGTTATTTTACGATTAAGCAATAGACAAAGTTCTTCTGCCAACAACCATGATCGTTCTTGAACAGCACGCCTTAACATCTCAGCAAGTGCATCTTCATTTAGGTAATTTTTAAATGTCCTAAAGACATATTCAGAAAGCTCTTTTAACCGATATTTTTCAGCCAGTCTTTGCAATTCTACAATTTTTTCTGGGGGTTCTTTCCAGAGTGACTCCATCTTACCTTCGTAGAAAAACTCTTTAAAAAATGGAAAATAAACCCCTAAAGCACCTTGTAAAGGGATCGGTTTATTTTCTGTAATAGCATAAGAGCGATAGAGACTTTGAAACCACTCCCCTCCCCCTTCTTGGAAAAGCAAAGGAAACACTTTTTCGCTCTTTCCACCAACATCAAGTTCAAGAGTTTCTGGTAAAAGTGGGCCAAGATGTCGGATATTTGCTCGGATTAATTCAGCCGCCCCTTTCGGAGCTGTTTCTAGCTTGGACCATTCTTGAAGCATTTTTTGAACAAACGGTTTTCCTATACCTTCTGTCCAATTAGAGTCATCAATGGCAGCTGAAAAAAGAGAGAGACGATCATCGCTGTCCTTAGTGAGTGCATATAGATCTTCTCCATCTTTTGCGGCATGGACAATCTCTATCCATTTAATAGGTAATCCAAAGGGAGGTTCCATTCTCCCCTATATAAGAGATAGCGATTAGGTTTTCGAGCCAGAAAAGAGGTCAAAAAGGAGAAGACGGGCTTCTAATCCCCCTGTGCTCAAAGGAATTCTTCTTTTGGCCTTTAGACCAATCTCTTTAGTAAGAGGCATGCTGCCGGTCAAAACAGCTCCAGTAGCTGGATGTGCCGTCTTTCTCTTCAAAAAGTCTCCAAGTGAGCGGTAAAGAGGGGCTAATGAGGCCTCATCATCCATTCTCACTCCATAAGGAGGGTTTGCGATTACAAAATTAGGCTTAATCTCAGGCTCTACGTCTCTAAAATCGCCATGTGTGATTAAGATTTGGTCTTGAAAGCCGGCCGCTGCTAAATTCTTCCGGCAAAGATTGGCCTGAGCGGCGCTCTTTTCTATCCCGAAGATCTTATTAGGTTGCAAAGGGACCACTTTTTTGAGGCTATCAGCTTTAAATTGGAGCCAATCCAACTCTTTGAAATCTGGATGGGCAAAAAAGCCGAAGCGGCGTCTTAACCAGCCAGGTGGAGTTTTTGTCGCCATTAAGGCAGCTTCAATAAGGAAAGTGCCAGAGCCGGCCATCGGATCTAAAAGGATCTCTTCTCCTGTATAACCCGCTAGCTTTAAGGCTGCTGCAGCTAGGGTCTCATTGACAGGTGACTCTCCCCCATCTAGACGGTAACCACGCATATGGAGCGGATCTCCCGATGTGTCTAAACTCAAAACAGCAGATTTTGCATCGACATAGAGGTTAAGAGATAGGTCCGGCTGCTCTTTTGAAACACTAGGACGAGCACCAAACTCGTCTCGGAACATATCGCAAATAGCATCTTTAACGACCTGTGCAGCATACACAGAGTGGCGTAGCGTTGGATGATTGACGTTTGCATGGATCCAAATTGTCCCCTCTGGCTTTAAAAAAAGAGGCCAATCTATTGTCGAAGCAGCATCATAGAGGTCTTTATCGTCTCTTACTTTAAAACGCTTAAGAGGTAAAAGAACTCTTGACGCTGTTGAAAGATGTAAATTGAGGTTGTAGATATCTGTAAGATCTTTGACTTCTACATAAACGCCTCTAAAGCCAATTTCAACTTTGGTATAACCCAAAGTTGCCAATTCTTTGACCAATACCTCTTCTAACTCAGGCTGTGTGGTGATAAAAAGTTCCATCAGTGGTGCAAAAAGAGGATGACATCCCCGTCCTTAACAATATATTCCTTACCTTCTGAACGAAGCTTTCCTTTCTCTTTAGCTCCGTTACGCCCGTTGTTGCCAACAAAGTCGTCATAGGCGATCACTTCAGCCCGGACAAATCCTTTCTGGATGTCTGTATGGATTTTACCTGCCGCAAGATGAGCATTCGTCCCCTTCTTAATGGTCCACGCACGTGTTTCCATCTGACCTGTTGTTAAGAAAGTGATAAGGCCAAGCATTGCAAAAGCCCCTTTGATAAGTCTATCAAGGCCAGACTCTTCAAGACCTAGTGACTCTAAAAATTCTCCCCTTTCTTCTTTTGGAAGCTGGGCGATCTCTTCTTCGATTTTTGCGCAAATTGGGATAACAGTGTTTCCCTCTTTGGCAGCATAGGCTTTAACTTTTTCAACTAATGGGTTTGTCATGCCAGGAAGATCTTTTTCGCTGACGTTTGTGACATAGAGCACTTTTTTCTTCGTCAAAAAAGGATAAGGCTTCAAAAGCTCTTCCTCTTCTGCATTAAACTCAAGGCTGCTGACAGGAAGGTTGTTTTCTAACGTTTGTTTAATTTTTTGAAGCAAAGCAACAACAGGAACCAGCTCTTTTTTTGTCTTTGCCTGCTTTTCTACCCGTTCAAGGCTTTTTTCAATGCTTTGCAAATCTGCAAGGATCAATTCTGTTTTGATGGTCTCAATATCCCGAATAGGATCTACTGAACCGGTAACGTGGATGACATCTGGATCTTCGAAGCAGCGGACCATGTGAATAATGGCATCGGTATTGGCAATATGCTTTAAAAACTCGTTCCCAAGCCCTAAGCCTTTAGATGCCCCCTCTACAAGACCGGCAATATCGACAAATTTCAAGCTGGCAGGCACTAAAGCAGCGCTTCCAGAGAGACCGCTTAAAATTGCCAGCCTTTTATCAGGGACTTGGACAATCCCTTCATTAGGCTCAATAGTACAAAATGGGAAGTTGGCCGCTTCAGCAGCTCCCGACGTCAACGCGTTAAAAAGTGTCGATTTCCCTACGTTAGGGAGCCCGACAATACCACAAGATAATCCAGACATGCGGGCAACTATAGCATAAAGAGAGGTTAAATAGGAGAGGAAGTCCGGTTCATCAAACTTTTAAGCTCCCTTTTTATTATTTCCTGATTTGATTGCTATCCTGATAATGGGGTAGTAGGAGAGGATATGGGCGAAAAAACCGAAAAAGCCACGCCGAAAAAACTTCAGGACGCAAGAAAGAAGGGTCAAGTTGCAAAGGCGCAAGACCTTCCTTCTGCCTGGACTTTTTTGGCTTCTTTTGGCGCTACCATTGTTCTTATCAACTTCCTTTACCATCAAGTAGGCGACTTTTTAAAAGGACTATTTGGTGCCATTAATAATGGAAACTTGGATGTTACTGTCGCATCGGGATTTTTGAAGGCCATTTATATCATTTTCCTTGCCTCTATCCCGATTGCGGCATTTACTACTTTTGTCGGTGTCATTGTCACGTTTCTTATCACTGGCCCTGTCTTTACCTTTGAAGTTTTTAAATTCGACATCAAAAAATTCAATCCAGTCGAAAACTTAAAACAGAAATTTAAGCTAAAAACGTTGATTGAGCTGCTTAAATCTCTGTTGAAAATTGGTGTCGCCACCTACATCGTCTACGACATTATCTACCAAAGTTTGCCCGTCTTGATCACAACAGTGAAGATGCCTATTTCAAGTGCTCTCTTGGTTTTCAACCACTTCTTAGTTGAAGCTGTGTTTAAACTGTGGTTTCTTTTCATCGTGATTGCCGTCATGGACTATATCTATCAAATCCAAGACTTCCAAAAGCAGATGAAGATGGAAAAATTTGAGGTCAAACAAGAATACAAAAATACTGAAGGTGACCCTCAAATCAAAAGCAAACGGAAGCAGATTGCTCAAGAAATCGCTTACCAAGAAGGACCTGCGGGAGCACTTAGAAAAGCTCAGGCTGTGGTCACAAACCCTACCCACCTTGCTATTGTTTTAGCTTATGACCAAGAAATTGATGCTGCCCCCTATATTTTGTTCATGGGGAAAGACAAAATGGCAGAACAAGTGATAAAACTAGCTCAAGAGTATAATGTTCCAGTTATGCGCAATGTTGGGCTAGCAAGAGATCTTTGGGAAAGGGGTGAAATTTACCAATATGTCCCCGAAGATACCTATGAAGCAATAGCGGAAGTGATCCGCTGGGTACGTTCGCTGAATGATGAATACGCTAACACCTCTTCGGAGATTTAATTAATACATGAGTTTTGTACGAGATATTCTTAACGGAATTACAGCGCGCTTAGGGGGGGAAGCCTCTTATGAGAGAATAGGTAAAAGCTCCGATCTTGTTTTGATTATGGTCATCGTTGCCATTTTGGCCATGATCATTGTCCCTTTAAACCCTCATCTTATTGACTTTCTGATCGCCATTAACTTGACGATCTCTATGGCCCTTTTGATGGTTGCAGTTTACATCAATAGCGCCTTGCAACTTTCTATTTTCCCGTCGTTGCTGCTGATTACCACTCTTTATCGCTTAGGTTTGAACATCGCTTCAACCCGTCAGATTCTCCTTCATGCAAACGCCGGTCAAATCATCTACTCGTTCGGTAACTTCGTCGTCGGAGGAAACTTCGTCGTCGGGGGCGTTATCTTCTTGATCATCACTTTGGTTCAGTTCATCGTGATCACGAAGGGTGCTGAGCGTGTTGCTGAAGTTGCTGCCCGCTTTACCTTGGATGCGATGCCAGGTAAACAGATGAGTATCGACGCAGATATGAGAGCTGGTATTCTTGATGCTAACCAAGCAAGAGAGCGCCGTCTTTTGATCCAAAAAGAAAGTCAGCTCTACGGTGCGATGGACGGTGCGATGAAGTTCGTCAAAGGGGATGCGATCGCAGGTATTGTCATCACTCTCGTCAACGTCATTGGTGGATTGATCATTGGTGTCTCTATGCACGGCATGTCTGCCATGCAAGCGGCTCAAGTCTATTCTCTTTTGTCTATCGGTGACGGCCTTGTCTCTCAAATTCCTGCCCTCTTGATCTCTATTACCGCTGGTATTGTCACCACACGCGTATCTTCTGAAAAAGCAGAGATGAACCTTGGTCGTGAGATTTCTGGCCAGATCTTAAACCAGCCAAAAGCTTTGATGGTTTCTGCCGGTATTTTGCTGATCATGGCTGCAATTCCAGGTTTCCCTCCCGCCCCCTTCATGATTTTGGCCTCTGCGTTAGGTCTTTTAGGTTATTCCCTTTGGTCACAAGAGCAGAAGAAGACTTTTACAAGCTCCACTGGTGGCGCTACGATGGAGTCTGCTACTGTAGATACTCCTATCAAAGGACATAAAGTTGTTTCTGGTGGTGGCGTTGACAGCTATGCCCTCACGTTACCCGTAATTTTAGAGACAGGGAATTGGCTAAGTCGAGAAATTCAGGCTGCAAATCGCGGAGCCAGTTTTATCGATCAGATGATCCCTAAAATGAGACAAGCTCTCTATTCTGATCTCGGCGTGCGTTTCCCAGGGGTGCACGTTAGGACAGACTCTCCTTCTTTGGATGACGATGAATACTCAATTCACTTAAACGAAGTGCCTATTGTTCGGGGTAAAGTATTGAAAGGGAACGTTCTAACAAACGAGTCTGAAGAGAACTTGAAACGCTACAATCTCCCCTACACAAGCTATAAAAACGCCCTTGGCCTCCCCTCTCTTTGGGTAGAAGACAAATATCAAGAATTGATGAGAAAAGCTGGAATTCGTTTTTGGAACCCTCTAGAGGTGATGATTCTTCACCTTTCTTACTTCTTCCGTCATTATGCTAATGAATTTGTTGGTATCCAAGAAGTTAAGTCCATGGTTGAGTTCATGGAAAAATCTTATCCTGACCTCATCAAGGAGGTGACGCGTCTTATTCCTCTACAAAAGATGACCGATATTTTTAAACGTCTCATCCAAGAACAGGTTTCTGTCAAAGATTTACGGACAATTTTGGAATCATTAGCAGAGTGGGCACAAACAGAAAAAGATACTGTTCTTTTGACAGAGTATGTCCGTTCTTCGTTGAAACGGTATGTCAGTTATAAATATTCCCAAGGCCAGTCTGTCCTTTCCGTCTACATTCTAGATCCCGAAATTGAAGATATGGTCCGGGGAGCTATTAAGCAGACCTCTGCTGGTTCATACTTAGCTCTTGACCCAGACTCTGTTCAGTTGATCTTGCAAGCCGTAAGAGGGACAGTCACCCCTCCCCCTCCTGGTGGACAGCCTCCAGTTATCTTGACAGCGATTGACGTTCGGCGCTTTGTGAGAAAATTGATTGAGATGGAATTTTCAGATATCTCTGTGGTCTCCTACCAAGAGATCATCCCTGAGATTAAGATCCAGCCGCTTGGTCGTATCCAAATTAGCTAGAGTCAATTCTGGCCCGATTTAAGTTTTTAGTAATTTTTTTTTAGGGTAAGGTTCGGGTATGGGCGAAAATATTCCGAATGTCTCAACTTCTATGGAGAAGATCATGCAAGCGATCTCTCAAACCAAGGAGACTGAGGCTACCCAAAAATTAGCCCAGGCTGAATCAGAAGCTACTTTAATGGAAACACTCAGCCCTACCGCATCTTTGCGTCCAGGACGTCAGGCTGATATTAAATCGAGAGCTGAGCGTGCGACAAAGGCAGAACAGATCCGCGAAAAAGGGATGAATCTACCCATCAAAGAAATTGAAAAGATGGCAGATGAGTTCCAAAGAAAAAATCCGGAAATAAACGCTAAAGTCTTGATGTCACTAAGAGATCTCATCAAAAAAGGGGACTCTCCTGAAAAAATCTTAGACACCATCCGGAAGTATTTTGAAGATGTTAGCCTTGTAGATGAAGTTCTTGAATTTCTTTTAGCTACCTGTGACCCAGATTTGAAAGAAGAGCTTTTAGAGGCCAAACGGGCTTTAAACCAATCTTTCGGACGAGAAATTGCTGCAGGAAGAAACATCCAACAAGCTGTTCTCGAAGCATCTCAAGAGGGTTTAGGGGCGCCTGGGGCCCTTCGGGAATTATATAGAAACATCACAGGTACACCACGAGAAACAACGACCCTTTTTGAAGAGCTTGCTAACAAATATGCCTACAAGAAATTAAGAGAGGTCATCCGCTATCTTCTCCATTCCGTAGGAAGCGATTTAAAAGCTAAAGGTCCCTCTATCCCACGCGGTCTTTTACACAACCTTTTAAAAGAGGTACGGGCACTACAAGCTATTTTGGGACTCTATAACTTTTTCAAAGGAAGAATGCCTCTTTTAAAAAAGCTGATGGATAAAGAACAAATTCCTCTTCCACCAGAATTGACTTTTGAAGCCCTTGCTAAACAGTTCATGGCTTTAGTCGACGATCGCTATCCAAGTCCTGAAAAAGTTTTACAAAGTGCTGTCAAACTTGGCATTGACAAATCGATACAGGCAAAAATTCACACTTTTGCACAAGAAAGAGACGCAGTCAGAGAAGTTGCTTTTAATCTCATCTACCGTTCTTTAGAGCATCGGGAATCTGTCAGTAAATCGCTCATTGGGGCTTTAGAGCAACTAGAAGATCAATTGGATGAACTGCTATCAAAACAAGAAGAGGAAGAGGAGGATGATTTTTAATGGTTGTTTCATTTGACTCTCTTCTTAAAGAAATAGGACAGCTTTTGAATGTCGAGTTAGTGCCTGATCGTCTCAATGCTTGCCGTTTGAAGTACCCAGATGGTCTTTTTTTACAATTGGAAGCAAATCGAGAAGGGACAACGCTACTGTTAGGAACCAAAATAGGCGCTTTGCCTCCAGGACGTTATAGACAAGATGTCTTAGAACAGGCCCTTAAAGCCAATACTCTCGACTTTCATACAGGTACATTTGGCTATTCGAAAAAAAACAGTGAGCTTTATCTCTACGCTCACCTTTCTACAGAACATTTTACTGCCAAACAGATTGTCGACTTCATCAGCCCCTTTATAGAAAAAGCAAGACATTGGATAGCCCCTCTTGCTGCTAATCAAATACCGCCCCTAGATATAAACGCTCCAACACAAAAATCATCTGGGATGTTTGGCCTTGCACCCTAAAAACCATGGAATTGCAGTTCCTATCACTGCTCTACATTCAAAAAACAGCTGCGGCAATGGAGAGATTTTAGATCTTTTACCAGTACTTGATTGGATGGAAGCTGTGGGCTTTAATACACTGCAATTTCTTCCACTCACCGATTCGGGAGCCGATTCAAGCCCTTATAGTGCGATATCGACCACAGCTATTCATCCTATCCTTCTTTCTTTACACGCTTTACCAAATAAGATTGAGCCTCTACCCACTTTTGAAAAGCAGCTGAGATTTAATTATGGGCTGATCCGCAATGAAAAATTAGGTTGGATTAGACGCTATGTGCAAGCCAATGAAGATGAGATCCGTCATCAAGAAAACTATACCCACTATCTAGAATCGACCCCCTGGATCCACTCTTACGGCAAATTTGTCGCTCTGAAAGAAAAAAACGACTACAAACCTTGGTGGGAATGGACAACTTACGAAGTTACTGAAGAAGAGATTAGACCTTATCTTTTGATGCAGTATCTTTTAGATCAGCAACTCAAAAAAGTCCGTGAAGAGGCTAATAAGCGTGGCATTTCTCTACTTGGAGACAGTCCACTTTTGTTGTCTCGCGATAGTGTAAAATACTTTGATTATCGCCATCTTTTTATCGAGGGGGCAACAGTAGGAGTTCCACCTGATTACTACAACTCAGAAGGACAAGCTTGGGGCTTCCCCCCCATCAATTGGCACGAAGTTCACAAAGAAAACTACCCTATCTTTACAGAACGCTTAGCTGCGGCTGAACGTTATTTTGACCTTTTTCGCATCGATCACATCATCGGCTTTTTTCGCTTTTGGTATATCCCTGATGGAAAAACTCCCAAAGAAGGCTACTATGTCCCAGGAGATTTTCAAGAAGCGCTTAAGCAGGGGGAATACCTCATCCGTTGGATGATTGACCACACCAATATGAAGATCATGGGAGAAGATCTAGGAATCATTCCTCCTGAAGTTAGACAGATCATGCATCAGTTAGATGTTCCAGGCCTTCGGGTGATGCGATGGGAAAGAGATTATCATCAAGAAGGGCATCCCTTCATTTCTCAACAAAATTATGAGCCAATCAGCATCACAACTGTTTCAACTCATGATTCAGAGTCGCTATCTGAATGGTGGATAACTTATCCAGACGATGCACGTTCTTTTGCCCATGCATTTCATATCCCCTATCACGAAACACTTTCAACAGAGATGCGATATCAACTTTTAAAGATTAGCCATCACACAACAAGTCAGTATCATATCAATCCCCTACAAGAATATCTTGATCTTATCTTTGAGTGGCAATTTGAACGGCCATCTTTAGAGAGGATCAATATCCCAGGCACTATTTCTCCTTTCAACTGGACCTTTCAGATCCTTCCTTCTGTCGAAGAATGGACTTCCGATGTCCATTTTCAGAAAAAAGTAGCTTCTCTTCTTCACTAAATTTTTCTGTTTAATTTTATTAAATTAGTTGATTTTTTATTGAAAAAAATGTAGAATATTTTACATGTCTATCTCGACGATTCCAAATTGTAAGCCTTTGTCAAAAGACCTTTGGGCTATCATTTCTTCTTATTCATCATCAAAAGATAAACAAGCATTAGCTGCTGTTTGCCGAGACGCTAGAGATGGGGTTCAATTAGATGACGAAAGTTTGATCAATCGAATTCCTATTACAATTGCAAATATTGCAAAAGACGCTTTAAAGCAGTTTGCAGATCCTCGAGAAAGTAAAGTTCATTATAGAAAGTGCCTTAATGGGCTAACTTTATTTCTTTGCAATTACAATCCTCCCTTACGTTCTTATTCTTCAAAAATTTCACTAAGACTTGAATTAGATTCTTATTTCAAACGCCTTCCTCGTCATGATTATTCAGGCATTATTGCAGATAAAAAGGGAAATGAACATGTTGCTATTCCCATTCAAAGATCTGCTTTCTATGAATTTGTAAATGGAATTTTACCTCCTGAAAAGCAGTTTGGGAAAAAAGGGCTTGATCTTTCTCCAACAGAAAATGAAGAAGAAGCTGCTCTTATAGCTTGGCATCAGAATTTAAACAGTCCAACAGGCAGGGAAAAGGACCCTCATTACACTCAAATTCTCCAAGCAGTTTTATCAGGAAAAATTGATTGTGAATCTCGTATTGATAAAGAGCCTCTTCTTTGCATTGCTGCCAGACATGGTTTGATTGATTTAGTTAAAGCTCTTGTTGATGCTGGGGCCTATATTGAAGATAGTGCTCCACCTATAAGTCCAACCCCTTTGGCTGAAGCCATCATGAAATTTATTACGAGCTCTGATGATTTAAAAATCTTGTTATCAGAAACTATTTCATTTTTACGTGAGCAAGGAGCTAGCTTAGATGCTTTGATAAATAAAACACAATCGATTTTAGAATATACAATTGAAAGATTTAAAAATACGCATGAAACATTCTTCCTAAACATCATTAAATCTTACCTATCAACGAAAAAGGCAGATATAAACTTTCCGATTTCAAAAAAAATAGGCTTTTTAGTTGAAAAAATAAAAGATACCGATTGGGATTTTATTGATCTATTAATCAAACATTATCATCACGAAATTATAACAAATAGAAATAATGACACTTTGCTCCATTGGCTTGTTCATCAGGCCACAAATACACACCCTCAGGACACTGATTATGGCATAAGAGCCATTTTTTTAATGGCATACTCTAATCAAAATCATCAAGCAAATGGGAATGTATTAGAAATAAGAGAAAAGGCTTATTTACGATTGGAGACATTAATAAAATCAGGAGTGAGAATTGATGTAAAAAATAATAATAAAATGACTCCGCTACAAATGCTTTTTGAAACTTCTAAAAAAAATTCCCTTCATGTCGATCAAAATTTTTTCCTAAAAGTTCTCAGGCTGTTTTTAAAAGAAAACTCTATTGAAACGATCAAAAAACAGGATTTAAATGCTACGGTTTTTCTAGGAGATTCTCTTCTTTCATATACAATGAAAAAAAACACAGAGCTTTTTGACCTTCTAATTGCCGCTCGCGTTAATCTAGATATGCCTAACTCAAACGGAAGAACAGCTCTTTATACGGCACTGGAAAATGCTACAAGTCTTTACTTCAAAGATCAGAATCTTATTGGTATTGAACAACTTACTAAATTATTAAAAGCTGGCGCAAACCCCAACATTGGGAACCCTTACGCTTACAAGGCAGATAAATCTGACAGATCTTTACTTATCGGCTATAACTGGGCAAATGTAGACGTTCAAATAAAGAATAAGGTCATAAAACTTTTTATTGAATTATGTGGTGAACGACTTGATCATCTCGACACCATCAAAAATATGATCGAATAATCTTGTACCTTGTTTTTTGAATCTTAAAAGTAATCCCACTTTTGAATCTGTACATTTAAACTTAGCGTAAATTAATACGAAATGTTCGTTTTGCCTCTTCATCAAAAATTTCCATTAAATTAAAAAAAGTAGTTTCATTAATTTCATTTTTGACTTCTAGAACGTTTTCCGAAAGACGAACTTTTAAATGGGTTAAAAAATTTGTAATTCTCCTTGAGGCAAACCAATCTTTTCTCAACTGAGATTTAATGTAAGCCTTTTTTTGAGCGTTTAAAGTCGCCCATTTCTTCACCTGTCGAGACAAATCAGCTTCAAATACGAGCTCTAGCAGAACAGCAGGTTTTTCATGCTCAGATGCATTGACATATTGTGGATTTTTTTTAATCTCTTCTTTAAAAAAATCTCCATAGTATGGGTCAAAAAAACAGACGATTTCTTCCTTCTCGATTGCAAAAAGTTGACTTAATTGATCGACCACCTCTTCTTGTTCTTCATTTGTTAATGGGCGATTTTCTATAAGATGTTTGATCTGCCCTTCAGTCAAATCTTTTGAAAAAAGCTGACATAAAAGAGAATTTAAAGTCAGAAGATAATTTCCCACTTTAATGAACCGAGGAGCTTGCGCCCACTCTTTTTTGATGACTTCTAGTGAGATAGGATCTACAAACCCTTCTTCTGTTACATCATTAGCAAGTTTGGATAAATCTTTTTTGATTGTTTGGACTTGAGTAACTGCCGATAACTGGTGATGAAAATCGACAAAAGAGTGTTTTATGCTCAGTAAAGATTCGAAAAAACCGCCGCCTAAGAAAAAAGGAATAGGTAAACCCAAAAGGCCATAAGATCCCCAAAGACTAAACCATTGCTTGTAATAGTGTTCAAAGCCAACTTTTTCTAGAGTACCTTGATAAATGAAACGATTTGCAAGAACATTTTGGTAGGTCGTATTTAAAGTAGCTCTAATCCATCTTGCAGCCATAATGGAAACAACAGTTGCTACGGCAAAAATTGTACCTAAGATCAAAGCTTCTTGATAAAGAAAAGACGCTTGCTTTGCATGTTGGAAGAAAAAAACCATCTTTTCCATGAAAGAAAAGGCACTAAAATCACAACGTTTAATTTCAGCTTGATTCAACGTAAAGATTTCTAGTTGATTTGTCACCAGATTCCTAATGACACACTCTTCAACTAAATTTACTCTTTTCCGTTCTAGCTCTGCCTTGGGTCCAACAACATAGATAGGATGGAAAAAAGCTGTACGTGTAATATTTGCAGCCATAATGAAATAGGATACAACAAAGAGCAGAAATAGTGTATTTTTTTATTTAAAAAATAAATTCCGGTTCCGACCCATTTAATTTAGGCCACCCTCTCTCTCGTGCTATATTAAAATCAGCTTCTCTTTCAAATATGATAGGACCTATTAAAGAAACCTCTACTGCCTGCTCTTCATCTATATTGGCATATTTGTCTTCTTATAAGACCTTTTTCAGCCAAAAGGATGGCTAGAGTTTTGGTTTTTGGGGTAGACTAGTTGGGAACTAGAGGGTTTCGATGCAAAAACTGAAAGAGTTGCTATTGCCTATCAGAAAAGGTGAATGGACACCCGTCATCTTGATGTTTTTCATCACATGCCTGATCAATATCAACTATACGATCCTAAGAAGTGCAAGAAATGCTGTCGTCGTCGTCGATAAAGCCGGCAGTGCCAACCTTATTCCATGGTTTGAGCTTTTTGGGACTTTGCCAGCTGCTATCTTAATGACTTGGGGCTTGACTAAGCTTTTAAAACGCTACTCTATCGCTTCTGTTTTCTATACCACCTCTTTTGCGTTTCTTGCTTTCTTTGCTGTCTACTGTTTTGCCATCCATCCGGTTCATTTTTTTGAATCTACTCCCTACCTCCAACACATCCCCTCTCTATTGTTCTTCGTTGTTTCAGAGCTTTGGAAAGTCATTTTGTTAAGTGTCCTTTTCTGGGGATTTTTAAATCGTCACCTTTTATTGGATGAGGCTAAGCGCTTTTATCCACCTCTGATGTTAGGCGGCAGCATTGGCGCTGTTTTAGCAGGTCCTATCACAACCTTTTGCACTTCTAAAAATGTCTGGAATGCATTTCCTCTTTCACAAGACCATTGGCAACATGTGCTCGTCGTCATGACTATCTGCCTTTGCACGGTTGGTTTAGCCTTTCTTTATCTTTTTTCCAAGTTGCTCAAACACTTTAAAGATCGCGTTCCTACAGCGACAGAAAAAGAGCAAAAAGAAGGACTTTCTTTAGGGTCTGCGTGGGGTTATTTCCGCAAGTCGCCTACCCTTTGGTATTTGGGAGCGACTGTGTGGGCCGAATATATTGCTTATTGCTTAGGTGAACTGTTTTTCCTCGATAAGTTAAAAGCTTTCTACCCCGCTCCTGCAGATTATTTTAACTACATGGGACAACTCAACCTTTGGTGCGGTGTCTTGACAGCACTTGGATCTGTCATCATTGCCCCTTTGACATTGCAACGTTCTCGTTGGGTTGTCGCAGCTTTAGTCACTCCCCTTTGCGCTTTGGTCACAGGATTTGGCTTCTTTGGCACTCTCTGCTTTGATTTTTCATTTGGCGACTTCTCTTCTTTAGAGTTGCTGGTATTTTTTGGCAGCCTTCACTACTGCCTTTGCCGTTCTGCCAAATACGCATTCTCAGATCCATCTAAAGAACTTGCCTTTATGGATCTGCCTGCCGAAGCTCAAGTCAAAGGAAAATTGATCGTCGATGGGATTGGTTCTCGATTTGGACGAGGAGCTTCTTCTTTATTGAGTATTTCTCTGATCACCATTTCAGGTTCATTGGCAAGAAGTAGTTGGCCTGCTGGCATTCTCGCTCTCTTCTTTACTTGTGTATGGGTACGAGCCTCGCAGAAAGTGGGTGAAAACATTTCGTTTAAAGAGAAAAAACAACAACATTTGGTTGAAGTCTAAATTTCTTAGCAAACTCAGTTTTTCGGTGTTGAACTACCACTAAAAACACCTCTTTTGATTATACTGACGCGAAAAAGTTTTTTTATTTGGATAGTATATGAAATTCTGGACCTCTCTTTTTGCCCTTACAACCTTGCCACTAGCAGCTGCATCAAACTTAACCGATGATGGCGCCTCGTTTGACGATGTATTGGAATCTCCTCTAACACCTTCTCACATCACTCCAGCTTTTTTTCAAATTGATGGACATGGTGACTGGATTCAACCTGGCACATTAAAACTTCCCAACGCCACTAATCAAAGAATGGGATATGCAGAAGCTGATGCCCGCATTGGTTATGTCTTCCCATGTAATTGTGCAATGTTTTCTGTAGCAGGTGGCTACCAAAGAACATGGATCACAATCGAAAATCTTTCCCTCTTTGATCGGTCAAATTTTCACAATGCTTACGCAACACTTGGAGGCAAAGTTTTTGAAGGAGACTGGACCTACCAAGCAGAATTTCAATTCAACGCAGACTTAGATTTAAGCTGGGAACGTTGCTACCTCTACTATTACGGCGGATGGGCAACTTATGCTTATCTTCCAAATTTGACAACATCTGCCGGTTTTATTGGCCGTTCTGGCTTACGCCAAGACAAATTTTGGCCAGTACTCGGTTTTGAATGGAATGTAACAGATGAATGGGAAATCCATGCTCTCTACCCAGTGAATATTTCCGTTCTCTATCACCCTATTCCAACAATTGCAATAGGATTAGTGACACGGTTTATCAACTCTCGCCATAGACTGAATGAAAAAGATATCATCCCATCAGGTATTCTAGAATACAGAAATGCGGGTGAAGAATTTAGCATCACCTACACACCTGGCCCTTTCTTAAGCATCAATGGTCACGTTGGATATATGTTTAAAGGTGATCTACAAGTCTCTGATAGTTATGGCTGTGTGCTAACTGACTTGAAAGCAGATGGTACGTTTTATGCAGGGGCAAGCATCCTCTTCCGCTTTTAATTAAGGAGGCGTTTAATGCAGGGTTAAAACCCTGCAAAACAAGCTCAGACTAAAGTCTAAGCTACTGTTGCTTACTGGTTGTTTTTGACTTTTCTAAAAGGCCAAAGGATGAGAGTCGATAAAAGGGCGCCTAAGAGGAGAAAAGGGATCACTGCCATAGTGAAACTAAAGCCCCAGCGGTAGTTGTCGAGTGTTTCTTTTAAAATATCTCCATCAAAATGGGACATGAAAACAAAAGGTTTTGACCAAAATTTGGCCTCACGAAAAGCTAAGAGATCTTGTGTCAGCTTTTCAAAACGTTGATAGAGGGCAGAAATAAAAAGAGCAGGTTCTTTTGGCTCTATCTTCTCTACCCAATGGGCTAAAAGAGGTTTTAACTCTGCATCCTCTTTCCCTGTTAATTCTTTCAGTTTCCCTACTTGATACCTTAACTCTTCTACATGGCCTGTCAGGTGATCCATGTATTGAGCAATCAACTCAGGCCCTTGTAACGAAATAAATAAAATAAGAGCGACTATACTGCGCAAAAACCACTTTTTCATATTCTATCCTAACCTCTTGAAAAAGGTCTGAAGTGTTGGCCAATCTCCTCCACCTGCTGGATAGGGAGGCATTGCAACATAACGGAGTGTCACCAGACCTGCTGACATAGCCGACTGTAGTCCGATCTCGGCATCATCAATAGCATAACTGTTTGCCGGATCAACCTCCAGTTCATTGATCGCTAGAAGATAGGGATCTGGAAAAGGTTTTCCATGCTTAACACGATCACGGGTCACAATTGTATCAAAAAAATGGCCGATCTTTAATTTACCTAAAATAGGCCCTACCCATTCATCTCGAGATGATGTGACCAATGCAAGAGGGATTTTTGCCGTCGACATGATCTGCAAAAAATCATAGGCCCCCTTCATTAAAGGGGCGTCGAGATATTCTTCATCGACAAAGTTTTTATAGATGGTTTGCAACTCTTCTATAGGTAAAGCAAGGTCGTGACGTTTTTTTAAGATAGGTAACATCTCAAAAATTGGGACGCCATTCAAAGACTGAAATTCTTCTTCATTGGCTACTTTTCCCTGAACAAGAAGAAATTTTCTATAGGCGCTAAAAAGGGAAGGATAAGAATCGATGAGAGTGCCATCCAAATCGATACAAATCGATTCAACTTTTTTGCTTAACATGACGATTCCAATCTACCCAATCAGGATGTCTTTCTAATACCCCGAGAATCTTATTTAGGCCAAATTTTTTGTCCTGAGGATAAAGTTCTTCATAAATGGCTTTAATCAACTTGTAATCTTCAGGTGTATCCAATGTGAGTCTTAAGTGCGAAAGATCGTCTTTTTGAACCACTGAAAATTGCTTAAATCGATCTGGATAGCGACGGATAAACGGAGTCACATGTTCACGCTCATAGACATCTTTTGCCTCTTTCCAGGCCGCTTCTAAAGCCTCTATCGTAAATATCTCTACGTCCATCCCTCTCGGGTAACTTCTTTCTAATGTGTTGGAAAGGTAGTCCACTTTCTTTTCCTTAAAGAGATTGATGCATTGATCAATGAGCTCTTTATCTATAAGCGGGCAATCGGAAGTGATTCTGATGACTGTTTTAAATTTCTCTTTTTTTGCTGCTTGATAGCTTCGATCCAGTACATCTTGCTCGCTACCACAAAAAAATGGCACAGAAAGCTGTTTTGCTAGGGCAACTATGGGCTGATCTTTCTCCAAAGGCGTTGTTGCAATAACAACAGGAAGCCCGTTAAGACGCTCTAATAAATGCTCTAGTAAGGGCTTTCCTGAAGCTTGAAGTAAAATCTTCCCTGGTAGTCTTTCAGAACCCAATCGAGCCTGTATCACAACACCCACTTGATCTTTCATTCATACTCCCTTAACAAACTTTTCTTACCATAAACGTGTATGAACACAAAGATAACCTTTTCAGGCGCTCCAGAACATCCGGTTACAAGCTATAACAAATTTGTTGGTCCTGCTCTTAAAATCCTAGGATTAGCTATTTCTCGAATGAATACAACTGAAGGTTCAGAAGAATGGTTAGACCTTAAAGAGCTGGCCGAACTTGTTAAAGCAAAACTCCCTTCTAATATTAAAAGATACGCAACAGACGACTCTATTAAAGAACGTCTAAAAGTTCTTGATTCTCAGGAGCTCATGGATATTACTCGAGTTGTTGAAGACATTGCCAATCAGCTCCACCCAAATAAAAAAAGCTAATCCTGTATCTCCAAGTGTTCAATAATATCATGAAAAAAACGACTCGACCAAATATCTAACCGTCGTTGATCAGCAATAAACGGAGCTATATCAGCTTTAGCTAACTCCCAATCGATTTGATCAAATTTCATATGGTCCCCACGATATCCAACAAATGAGCAACACTTTTAGTTCTGTAAGATGCACCTATCTCTCTCAACAATTTTTTATCTAATTTTTGGAGAGATTCTGGATCTATCCGTTTAGATTCTAATAATTCCAACCGCAATTGTTCTTTATCCAATTTTTTGCAATGCACATAAACCAAATCGCAAATAGCTTTTTCTGGCATAGCCATTAAAAAGCCGCCAATAAAACCAACCGTCTTTAATTGTGTTATCCCCCATGGATAACTACTTTCTGACGATCTATAGTAGAGAAAATCGCCGATAGGTGTTTGATATTCCTTACTTCTACCCAAGACCATGCTAGTCACTGCATGAACTTTTTCTGGAATCATTCCATAAAAAGAAAGCGCCCATTCAAGGCTTACATAAGAAGGACCATAAAGAAGATTGGCAACTTGCTCAAAAGGAATGAGAGTATTTCCTTTTTGGTTAATTCTATCTGCAATCAAATAGAAACCATTTTTTAACCTTATGAGCTCGCCCATATTAGCAAGACGTAAAATAACCTCTCTCGGCTTTCGATACCGACTAAATAGAGCAACAAGAGTTTGTGCGTTTACATAAGGAGTTTCTATCGAATCCAATATGTCAGCCATTTCTATCCTCTTTACCTTTTTTTACCAGAATTCCCATCAAAAGTGGGAATTCTGGTAAAAAAGTGAAAGAGAAATTGAAGCTATTTTTCGACTGACGGATCGGGGGTGTATCTTAAGTAAGGACGTACTTCCCTATATCCTTTAGGAAAAAGTGCTTTCGGGTCACTGATGCTAGGCAAAATAATGCATTCATCCCCTTTTTTCCAATTAACAGGCGTTGCTATTTTGTAGCTGTCGGTCAATTGCATAGAGTCGATCACACGTAAAATCTCTTGGAAGTTACGACCTGTTGATGCTGGATAGATCATCATCAGACGGATCTTTTTTTCTGGATCGATAATAAAGACAGTCCGAACTGTCTTTGTATCTGAAGCAGCTGGGTGGATCATCCCATAAAGAGTGGCTATTTTCTTTTCAGGATCGGCAATCATCGGAAAACTTACATTTGTTTTCTGAGTCTCGTTGATGTCTGCGATCCATTTTTTGTGTGATTCTAAATCATTCACACTTAACCCAATCACCTTTACATTTCGATCGAGGAATTCGGGTAGGATACGAGAGGCATATCCAAGCTCTGTTGTACAGACAGGAGTGAAATCGCTTGGATGAGAAAAAAGGACACACCAAGAACCATTCATCCATTCATGGAATTTAATCCGACCTAATGTTGTTTCGGCCTCAAAATCTGGAGCAAGATCACCAAGTAGCATACTTTTCTCCATATTTTACTTTTCAATTTTAGACAACATCGGAGAGTATCCGATTTGATGGAGAGGTTGGCGATGAAACACAAACTGCTTATTTTTGCTTTATGCTCATCGATTTATGCTGATGGGCCATTTCCTTATGAAATACCACCAAATTTTGGACTACAATTTGGAAAAGGGGTGGTTCATCACCCAGTATCTACATCTAATCCTGAAGCGCAAAAGTACTTCGATCAAGGACTTAGCTATTTATATGCGTTCAACCATGATGCAGCTTTCTGGTCTTTTAAAAGAGCCTCTGAGTTAGACCCAAATCTTGCCATGGCTTACTGGGGGATGGCGCTTGTGATTGGTTCTAACATCAACACCGAAGCACCTCTTCCTCAAGAACAAAAAGCCTACGAGATTTCAAGAAAAGCACTGCAATTATCCTCCAATGCAAGCGATAACGAAAAAGCCTACATCGAAGCTTTATCTAAAAGGTATTCCAACAGCCTAAATCCCGATTATGGGCAATTGAATAGCGACTATGCAAAAGCTATGAAAAAAGTGGTGGAGCAATTTCCAGACGACTTGGATATCGCAACTCTCTATAGCGAAAGTCTTTTAGACCTCCGTCCTTGGGATCAGTGGGATGAGAATAAAAATCCTCGAGAAGGGACTGAAGAGGCTGTCTCTATTTTAGAATCTGTTCTTCAAAAAGATCAAAACCACTTGGGAGCTAATCACTATTATATCCACGTCGTGGAGGCTTCAAAACATCCAGAGCGTTCTTTGCCCTCTGCTATGCGTCTCCCCTCTCTTGCTCCAAATGCAGGCCATATCTTGCATATGCCTTCTCACATTTATAATCTCATTGGAGACCAACACGCTGCTACATTAGCCAACTTAGAAGCTGCAAAAGCAGATCAAGCCTATATGAATAAGTTTGGTCTTTATGGAAACTACCTTGTCCACTATTACACCCATGTTCTCCATTTTTTGGCCCACACACAGGCATTAGAAGGAAACTATGACGAGTCTAATAAGACAGCAGAAAAGCTGGCCCTCTTTCTTGCTCCCCATTTTGGCCATATGCCTCATCACGAGTTTGCCTTATCTGCCCCTTTTATCAACGACCTCAGGTTTCATAAATGGGAAAGCATTTTAAAACGGCCTCTCCCCTCTCCTGAATTTCCACAAACAACTGTCATTGCCCATTTTGCAAGAGCTATGGCCTATGCATCTCTTGGATGTTCTTTTCAGGCAGAAGATGAAGAGCAACTTTTCCAAAAAAAGAGAGCCTTACTGCCTCCAAGTGCAGGTTGGGGAAATAATCCTTCTGAAAAGATCATGGCAATTGCCGATTTGATGTTAAAAGCGCGCATTGCAGATCGAAACGAAAAACCGCAAGAGGCCATTGGCTACCTCAATCAAGCTGAAGCATTAGAAAAAGGGCTGAAATATAACGAACCACCCGATTGGTTCTTACCTATCTTAACAACAAAAGGTGGCATTCTCCTCCGTAATAGCCAATACAGTGAAGCAGAACAAGTCTTTAGACAAGATCTTGCCAAACATCCAAGAGATGGTCGTGCCCTTTTTGGCCTCTTGGTTAGTTTAAAACGGCAAAATAAAGAGTGGGATGCCTATTGGACAGAACAGGCTTTGAAAAACGCATGGCAATATAGTACAGTCCCACTAAATGAGAGTGACCTTTGAAAACGATTGACTTAGAACAGTTGGCAGAAAAAGTGATGGAAGAGCATGGACTTGATCCTACCTTCCCAAGAGAAGTTATCGAGCAGCTTAACAGAATCAATGAACCTGCGCAGCCGGGTCCAAAAACTGTCGATATGAAAGACCTTCTTTGGTGCTCTATCGACAATGATGACTCTTTAGATCTCGATCAGCTGACCTATGCAAACAAAGGAGATGATGGAAAATTTCATCTCTTTGTTGCCATAGCAGATGTCGATGCTCTTGTTTTTCTCAAAACTGCCATTGATGTTCATGCGTCTCGTAACACCACATCGGTCTACACGCCTGCAAAAGTTTTTCCGATGTTGCCAACTAAACTATCAACAGACCTAACCTCTTTAAATGAAGGTGTGGACAGGGTGGCTATTGTAGTTAGAGCAGATATTGCCCCTTCCGGCGAAATTTTAGGCGGAGATATTTGCCAAGCTGTCGTTAAAAATTATGCTAAATTAGCCTATAACGGTGTTGCAAAGTGGCTTGATAGGGAAGTTGTTCTTGAAAAAGTCGATGCAGTAGCAGGACTTGCCGACAACTTGCGTTTACAAAATGAGATTGCGCAAAAGATCCGCGAAAAACGTCATGCCATGGGAGCTTTAACACTCGATCCTGTGGATGTAGAGGCAAAAGTTGTTGATCGTACCCAAATTCTTTTGGAACAGCCGGCGCAAAATTTAGCTCAACAGCTGATTGAAAACTTCATGATCGCCGCAAACCATGTGATTGCGACAAAATTGCGAGATGCAAAAATCCCCTCCTTAAGACGTGTCGTGAAAGTGCCAAAAAATTGGCCCAGAATTGTAGAGGTAGCTTTAGTTTTGGGTGAAAAATTACCAGAAGAGCCCGATGCAAAAGCCCTCGAAAATTTTTTGGTCAGAAGAAAAGCTGCTGCACCAGATCTTTTTCCAGAGCTCTCTTTGACCATTGTGAAGTTGCTTGGGCGGGGAGAATATATCGTAGAATCACCAGGGGAAAAGCCTGTAGGCCACTTTGGCTTAGCCTTAAGCGAATATACCCACTCGACTGCACCTAACCGTCGCTACCCTGACATCATCTCTCAAAGGCAATACAAAGCTCTAATTTTCGGCAAACAAAACCCTTATAGCCTTGAAGAGATCCGTAAAATTGCCGACCATTGCACAGCGCAAGAAGATGCTGCAAATAAAGTTGAAAGACATTTAACAAAATCTGCCGCCGCCCTCTTACTCTCTTCACAAATTGGAAGAACTTTTCAAGGGATCATCACAGGTATCAACGAACATGGTATTTGGGGTCGCGTGATAGAACCTCCAGTAGAAGGGAAAATTGTCAATGGAGCCACCCGACTAAATGTGGGTGACAAAGTTTTGCTAGAGCTTGTCAGCATTGATGTGGAAAAAGGTTTCATTAACTTTAACGCGCTTTAGTAATAAAGGATTACGCGAAGCATTTAGAGCACAAAACTCTTGTTTTGCTTTCATTTTCAAACGTTTTGAATATCTCAATGCTGTAGAACAACCGAGGTTATCCTGCCTATCCTGCCCATCCTGCTATGTGAATTAGTCAACTCATTTTCGAAATCTCCAAGAATTTTTTCTGTCAGATCATTATCTCGTCCGATTTAAGGGCTCTATTGCCCAACCTGCTATCCGTGGTCAAATCCGTA
>Ga0153954_1000049_pt1 | contig 118313 bp, 104 predicted proteins | sample TSFL038MetaG_FD_102277 | JGI IMG/M metagenome (GOLD analysis project Ga0153954, IMG submission 102277) | Attine ant fungus gardens microbial communities from Florida, USA - TSFL038 MetaG | ecosystem: Host-associated > Fungi > Mycelium > Unclassified | place: USA: Florida, Wekiwa Springs State...
ATAGATATGATAAATTGGATTGTACTTTTATAGCTTTTATCTGCTGCGCGATTATGAAAATCACTCATTTACTTTGTTAACAGTGCCATATAAAAAAGGTCAGATTACAAATCGATCTACAGCTTGGTACAGAAAAACCAGTATCACTTTTTCTGATCTTTTAGTAGCTGTGAGGATGGAGATTTGGAAACATCGAAATAAAGCGAACTCGAAAAAAATATCGAGTTCGAGAATAGCACGATCTAACAACAGATAATTTTTAGAAGAGCTTCTAGCTGAATGCTTTTAAAATGTTAAATCATTTTTTAAATACGCAAAGTCCAGGTAATATTAGAAATATGACAACGTTCCTCAAAAAGCCGCCGGTGGCGGGTTTTTGATGGGTTGTCCGAGAGACGTAGGTCAAAATTATCATTTAAAATTTAATCGACTGTATGTAAGAGGTCTAAACCTTAAGTCGCAGATTCGCGTCGTGCGATGTCAAGGAAAAGCAATCTTAAAACAAGCTGCTTATAATGGGAGGGCTTACCCATAGCATCGACCAATGTCCGTGTTCCTTCAATAATTTTAGGGGAAATTAGAGCGATGGCCTTAGGAACTATCGTTTGGTAGAGTTGAATTTGTCCGACAGAAATGCATCCTTTGACATCAAAACCTTCTTTCTTAATGTAGTCGAGTTTGATTGCTATTTCTCCTAGACATTTAGCAAAAACCTTTTCCGTAGTTTTCAAATTTTCCTGGATCTCTTTTGTTTTTGTTTCTGCATACTTTTCCAGTATTTCAGAAACTTGCGCATGCTCTTTCTTAAATCTATTTGCTAAATCCTGCTTGTGTGCAACCAAACAAGAGCGATCATTATAGCTAGTCGTTAATATAGGAAATTTTTTCGAAAGAGAATGTAATTTAGACTGATAGAGTTTTTTCATTTTTTCCACTTCCATCTTCAAAGGAGCTCCTCGACTGAAAATGGGGGTTTTAAAGCTGTTACATAGCGCATCTATTGAGCTACTTTTGAGATGAGGAAGAATATACTTCTGGACGAGGGGATCTTCACTCGCTTTAATTTGTCCAAGAAGAGCAAAGGCTTTTTGTCGTATTACCAATTTTTCCTGCATTTTTTTGGGATCTTGATAGTGTATGCATAGCTTCTGGAGTTGTTTAATATTACGTTCCACTATTTCAAAATTTTTCATCTGAACATAGCGATCAAAATTTTGCAACGCGCGTTCATTTTGGGAGTACTCTATCTGTACAGAGCTTAAGTTACGTATTTGTTCTTTGATTTGAGGATGGAGGCATTTAGGTGCTGCTTTGTAGGCCTGGGTGAGTGCTCGCTTTGTTTCATCATAATCATGTTTTATAGAAACTTCACTCAGGAATTTTTGACAATTTGCTACTTTAGCTAATCCATTTTCATCTTTATTTATTTGAGCGATTTTAGCTGCAACAGATTCCAGAGAAGTTTGCAATTCCTTGAGGGAATAAATGATATTAGCATAAGAATTATGAAGATCACCTCTTGTATCATTGTAACAGTTTTCTAGCTGGGGACTCCTCAATTGTATAGAGAGATGACCTAGATAGTGCTCAATGAATGAGACCATTTGAGATAAGTAAGTATTGATCTGAGATGTCATGCTTTTTTCAGGATCATATTTATAGCTGTCATTTGAATAGGCGACCTGTTGTAAGGAAGTGCCGTGACTGATTAGCTCTTCTGTAAATACAGAAAGCGTCTTCTGTTCCTCGCCCACATAGGCCTTGATGCTATTATGTTTTTCGCCACTTACATTTTTCAAATGCTTTTCCAAAGCTACAGCTACAGCAGACCTGGCAAGTTGTTCTTGTAACGTATTGAGGTTCTCATCGACCAGCGCACATTCTATATTGAAATTTTTTTCCACCTCTGCGCGTTCATCAGGAGGAATATAAGTGAAAGATTTGTCGAACACCTCAAAAATTGTATGCAGCTGCTTCTCTGTTTGCATTTCCTTGTCTTCGAATAAAGAGACCGTGGCAGTCTCTAGAATGTCAGTAGAGGCATCTTTCAGAACTTCTTCTAGAGAAAAGAATTCATGTTTGACAAGTCCACCAACTGCTTTGATGGTATCCGAAAAAAGATTACTGACGCGATTGTCAAGATTGCGCAGTTTAGAATCATCCTCATTACATGATTCAATATCAATAAAGCGTAGAAGTTTTTCGCTAAGCTGTTGATTCTTTAAATGACGTTGGCGTGTGATGAGCTGAGATTTTTTTATCGTCAATTCAGGTTGGTCATTAGAAAAAGTGGTAGTAGTAGAAGATTGAGCGGTAGATGAGTGTTGAAGGTCGACCATTTCAACGATTTGTGTCAGTTTTTCCTCCAAAATACGCTTTAGGCCTAATTGGGCATAATGAACAGAACCACTTCCTTGGGTCAAAAGTCTCTCTACCAGGTGTGTTTTCTTTAAAGCGTGTGCAATAATACCTTTGCGAATAGAGTGAACTACCCACTCAAGGAAAGAAGAAAGAAGCGGGATGCGTTTCCCAAATAATGTAATGTTGGGCCAAGGTACAAAATTCTGGACGATATATTTATTGAAAATTTTGATGAGGTTTTGCTCTGTGTATTTGCCGCCATATATTTTGATGCTCTGTTCTAGGTATTCTCCAAAAGAACCTGCCTCATCACTTCTTTGGCTATACAGATAGTCTTTGCGACCTTTTTCGATCCTTCCATAGTAATTTTTCATGTCATCGATTTTTTGCTCGATAAACTTTAAGAGGTTGATATCGTTTTTTAAAAAAGAGCGCATGCTTTTGACAAGTTGCTTAATTGTGGGCGCCATGATGGGACGGATAAACCAACAGATGAGGGTATAAATGCATTTGTAAAAATAGTAACTAAAAGTTCCTTTGCCGAACCGTTCGAGGTACCTGCGTTTTATGTCGCCTCCCTTTTCTATATCTTTTTTGTACTCAGCAGGATCAGTATCGTGTTTAAAAAGATAATGAATAGCATAAATCGTGGTGAAATGCAGAGTCTTATGCGCAAACTGTCGTACAATTTTATCTGTTTTAATTTCGAATTCTTTTAATTTTTCTAAGGCATTTGAATGAAGTTTCTGACGAGACGCAGACCCAACTTTTGCAAATCCAACGGGCTGCAGATTGACCTTTGGAATTTCGTAACGCTTTCTTAACATACGGTAGCTTTCTTGGCAGCGTACTAAGGAATGAATAGGGCTAACCCCATCTTTGGAGACCCCTTCATCGATTTCGCGGGCTGCACGCATAGCTTCATTAGAAGACGTTTTGACATTTGCATTAAATCCGCCAACAAGCAGGTGGTATTTGTTTAATATTTGCCAAATTTCTTTTGCTGTCTTAGAAAGGTCCTCATTATTGTCTTTCGCTTTCTTGATCGTATCAAGGCAAGCTTCTTTTAATTTGACATCTTGGCTATCAAGATCATAAGTCTCAGCATTGTTAAGCAATTGCTCTAATGCAGCCAAAGAAACAAGGGACGCTCCCTGTGTGGCGATGTGTGAGAGCTTTTCAAGCAGCGATTGGTTTGGCGATTTTCCTGCTTGTGCAGAAGAATTCGATATAGTGGGGTGCGTTCCTTGGGCGCCTGCTAATATGCCTTGAGTAGCTGCAGCAAAAAAGAACGAAGGGTCACTGAGTACATTTTGGACCGAATCACAAGTTTCTTGGATTTTTTTTATCGTGCTGGGTCCTTGCCAATAGGCTCCCCCCATTCCATAGGTGTTCCATGCATCTCCTAATCGACCAAATGATGATTGTGGCAATTGCGTAGACATAAAAAAAACAAACCTATAAATTTTCGAAATTGAATAACTTATATCAAAAGAATCACCTAAAAACAATTAAGAAAAATGGATAATAAAAACGCATGCGAAGCATTTAGACAATTATTAGAGACCTCAGATACATTACTTAGCCCTGATGGGTGTCCTTGGGATCGGGAGCAAACATTGGTTTCGATGAGAGAGTCTGTTTTAGAAGAAGCGTGTGAGGTGATCGAGGCGATCGATGAAGGCACAGATACCGATCTGATCGAAGAATTGGGAGATTTACTTTATAATGTGGTCTTTTTTTGCAAACTCGCGGAAAGAGAGGGGCGCTTTGCCGCAGAGGCACCTATATCTCATATACAAAAGAAATTAGTTGCACGTCATCCTCATGTATTTTCAGAAAAAAAGATTATGAATGTGGAACATGTTGTCTCTCAATGGGATCAGATTAAAAAAGAAGAAAAAAGTCATCGTGAAAGTTTATTAGATGGTATTCCTAAAGGGCTTCCTGCTTTGGCAAGGGCATATAAAATTGCAGGGAAAATGGAGAAGGCGCATTACGATGTCGATGAGGCAGAAGTTTTTTTCCATGATGAAGAAGAGTTAGGGCAACTTTTATGGGAAGTGATCAAGCAAGCAAGAAAACGAAAAATCAATCCAGAAATGGCTTTGAGAAAGGAAATGGTCAACCGTGAAAAGACCTTCCGCAAGTGGGAAAAAGAAATAAAATAATCGACTATAAATGGCCCTCAAACTACTCAAAGAGGAAAAGCGCACACAAAGTCAGCACTACGAAGAGCATGTGCGAAACATGCGGCAAAATGTTGCTACAGAAAAGATGGATCCATTGAATAGTGCACTTGGGAAAGTCCGAGTAGACCGGACTCTGCTGTTACTTAAGGATGTACCTTCCCTTCAAGGAAATTCTCTTTTAGACTTAGGATGCGGTTCTGGTTATTTAGCCTTCCTAATGGCAGAAAAGGGGGCGCATGTCACGGCCGTAGATGTGGTCAATAAGATCTGTCATTTTCATGACCATGTGACTTTTCAACAAGCTTGCATTCCTTATCTCAAGTTACCTGATGCTGCTTTTGATGGAGTTCTCTTGACAGATGTCCTTGCAGAAATTGAGCCTTCTTTATATCGATTGACGCTCTCAGAGCTTGCTCGACTTGTCAAACCTGCAGGCTGGGTGCTTTTTTCGACTCCTTTGGATCTTGCTTCCCTAGATGCTAAAGAAAAATTTTTACAATTAATCGCCACTGAATTTGATATCTGTGGAATCAGTGAAAGCTATCATCGGCTCTATTTTTTTCTTTTGAATCTCCTCAAGGCTCCTTTTCGCTTCGTGAGAGCCAGTCGTGAAGCTGCTTATCGTCTACGACATTTAACCAAGCGCTCGGGCATTTTTCGAATAGGGTTTTACTTCAACTCTTCAAGGAGCTGCTCTTGGTTTTGGAAACCGTTGCTCCTTCTATTTCTTCCACTGTTGAATAGACTGCAACAGAGTAGGGGCTTACTACTTTTTTTGGAGCGCTTATCAGAAATTGTGTGTGGTTCGACAGCTTTAACGCATCTGATTGTTCTGGCTCAAAAGAAGAAATTATAGTATAATCTTTATAAGCCGGGGACCTTGTGGAAGGAGGAGATCCGAACCAGGTCAGGATCGGAAGGTAGCAGCCTTAAGGATTATACTTTTGCCTCGAGATACTCTCCGGCTTTTTTCTCTCTTATAGCGTTTCTGTCAAGAGGTGAGAAATCGCTGACAGGTTCATCAATAAAAATACGAAACCAGATTTCCAATACCAATAAAGCCCAGAGCTGATGAAAATTAGATGGGATCAGATAGGGATAGCCCAATTGCTGTTTGATCCATTTAGCTGAAATAAACCCCTCTTCTACCAGACGTCCCTTTGATAAACCCAAGAAAGTATCGCGGAATAGCTTCTCATTGCGCCATTTTTCCATAAAGGAAGGCTCATTTTCTGGCGGTAGCACAAAATCTGGGTATTTTTTTTGTATAAAAGAAGAGAGTAGGGGGGCGGGCATTTTGCCTTCGAATTTGATCGTATCGGGTAATCTGGCCATAAATTCCACAAGGTCGGGGAATAGATAGGGATGGACGACCCGTACACCTTGAGTCTCAAATAATTTTTCATATTGGAAAAGTGTGCTGTCAGGAAGTTTTGTTTTAGCCTCATAATAGAGCACTGGGGCAATACTTCCTCCGATAGAAGCGAGCTTATGAAAACGCTGAGAAAAAATTTCTGGATCGAAAGAAGAGGCAAGAGTAGGCGAAATCTTCTTACGTTCACGTCCATTAAATAAGGGAGGATAGGGGCAGGCATGAGCAAGTGGAGCTGCAGACTCACGTAGCAATCGGTATTTGTATTTGGTACTGATCAGACCAAGTAAAGGTAATAAACAAATGTCGCGAAAAGGTGCGGGAGAGCGAGCCAGTAAAAAAGAAACACTCTGTTTATCTAGATAAGGTTGTCTATCTGCTCCAAAAATTTCTTCCCATCCTGTAGAGGAATAAAAGATGTTACTGCCCGATGAGGCAGCTAATTGAGCCAGATTCCAAGTGAGTAAAATTGATGGATCTGCAAGTGGCTCTTCAAGATGCCAAAGAAGTGCAGGAAGTTCCTCAAGAACCTCACTGGCAGAAATGCCTTTTGTGAGAAGTGGCCTAGACCAGGTGTTTGCAATTTGCGCGTGCACTTTCAACTCATCAGAAGACGTGCTTTGAAAATAGGCAGAATAAAAATGGAATCTATGGTTGGGAATGCGAGGATCAAGATGTTCAGCCATGGCAGTAAAACCTAAATGGCCATCCAATGAAGCTCCTATAATGTCAGCTTGCGGCAAAAGAGAAAAAATCTCTTGGAATTGTTGAGAAAGCTGTTGATAGGTTTCTTCTAAGGAGAGTGCACATTTATCTTCTAGTACAGAACTATATGACCAAAATTGTTCGATGAGGATCTGTCTACTTAGATTGACTTTCAAGTAATAACCAGGTAGCAGCTTATTCACATGGTGGATCATGGCAAGATCTTGTGGGACAAATCCAAAACTGAGATAAGCTCCAAGCGCTTCTAGTGAAGGAGTTTGTGGGACAAGACCCGTGGAAAGCAGCATTTTCAGATGAGTTGAAAAGAGCCAATGATTACCCTGAGTGGTCCAGTAAAGGGGTTTTTGTCCCATACGGTCGCGTGCTAGCAGCAAGGTTTCATTTTCTTCATCAAAGACTGCCAGTGCGAAAGGACCTTTAAAACGTTTCAAACATTCTTCTCTCCATGCATCATAAGCATGGACAATGACTTCTTCTACACTTTGAGTCCGAAATTGGTAACCGAGCATTTCTTGGAGTTCTACACGTAATTGCGATGCATTGTATATTTCACCATCGACAATTGCCCAGATCGTCTTTTTGTCATTGGGACGTAAATGAGCATTAAAAGCTTTAATTTCTAGGTTTTTATGTCGAAATTTACAAATGCTTTCAGGTGAGATTTGTGCCGAGCCAGGGTGGCTCATATCAGTCGCAGGGAGTACGTTCGGATAAATAATTCCCACAATTCTCGACATCAATCACCTTGAAAAATATAATCTCCCATGTCCTATTTAACCACAACAACCAGGGTTATGAGATGAGAGCTTTGATTTTAACTACAGGTTTAGTATCGCTGCTCTGCGGCGGGTGCATGCGTCATTATGGTGACACGACGCTGTATCATCAGTCAGGCAGGCAAAAGCCTATTGTAGCTGTCCTTCCCGTTATAGACAATACTGCTGAAAATAATCTCAAATGGGATCTTTCCAGAGAATTAACAGATGAGTTACGAAAGCGGGTATATGAATCTAAAAACTTGTATCTCTTACGCGAAGGCGGCAACAGAGAAGTAGCAAAACAACTGAGTACACCTAATCCTCAGACTATTTCAAAAGCTATAGCATCCAGTTTGGGTTCTGCAGAGTTTGTCGTCGTCGCTGAAATCATTGAACAAGACGAGGAAAAGTATGGCGTTGGTCACTACCTTGAGTCGTCGCAAAATGCTGGAGTTGGATCGGTCCTTTCGCTGGCCTTACGTGTACGCGTCATTGATATACGTAGGGATACACCAAAAGTGATCCTTCAAGAAGTTTTGGATAATGATTATGTGATTTCACGCGCTTATATGAATTGCGATTATTCTAAATGTCCTTGGGGAACAGAGGCTTTTACTCATACCCCTATGGGAATGGCACATAATCGCTTGATTAGAACGTTAGTTTCCCGCATAGAAGCTTATATTGAAGCTATAAAGTAAAATTAGTGGATTTTGACGTTGATCTCACAGCAGGGGGATTTCTTTTCTCCCTGCTCTTAGCCTTGAGTGTTTTTTGGGTTGCCAAAAGAAACCATTTTTTTAAATTACCACAACAGTCTTTAGAGGTTCCTGTCTACTTTAAACAGGCCTTGGGTGCTTTCCTTGTTTATTTGATTTTTTCTCTTATCCTATTGCCCATTGTTTTGGTCCTTATCGTTTTGTTAACTACAGGTGATCTCAGCAATCTTAAACATATTCCTCAACAGTGGCTTGGATGGATCCAGGCTCTTGCTCTGTGGACACTTTCTTTATTACTGCTGCTATACTGTTTTAGCATCAGTAAACAGAGTCGTCGCTTTATTTTTTGGGGAGAGGGAGTACGCTCTATTCATCGCTTTTGGAGTGCAATTGGCATGGGGATATTAACCTGCCTCATCAGTTATCCTTTTGTGCTGCTGGTCGGTCTTATCTCAAAGTACATCTCTTTAAAATTATGGGGCACTGTAGAAGTCGAACAAGTTGCAGTCAAACAGCTAGAACTTTCCATGGGAAAACCTGTTTTGTTTATCCTCATGGTTTTGGCTGTAGTATTTATTGTGCCGTTTGCTGAAGAGTTACTTTTTAGAGGTTTTTTTCAAAATTTTTTCAAACGTCGCTTTGGACGCAATTGGGCAATAGCTCTTTCTACTATCGTATTTTCCTTGGCCCATTTTGCAAAGAGCCAAGGTGCTGGCAATTTTCAACTTATTTTTTCGCTTGCTGTTCTTGCCTTTTTCCTTGGCTTCATTTATGAACGTCAACGCACTCTTTGGGCTTCTTATGGCTTGCATATGACGTTCAATGCTTGGAATATTCTGATGATCATCTTCAGTAAATCCAGCGGCTCATGAAAGCATCGTATTGTATTGCTCTCAAGAAGTTCGTTTGAGGGAATAGCTGATCGTTTACTTTATTAAGACAAGAAAACACAGAGAATATATTTCCTAATCAGAATCATGGTTATGTTCCTTGAGGATTTTCAGTGTCTTATCTCTTCTAGCCTCGTATTGTTGAGTCAGCTGCTGTGATTCTTTAAGTATTTGACCTGTGTTGAGGCCTGTGTTAAGAAATCTGTGTTTACCGAGGATTTGCTGTGTTTGATTTCTACTAGCATTGTATTGCTGAGTCAGTTGTCGTGATTCTTCAAGTGTTTGATTTATTTTTTTTGTTTCTTCCTCAGTTTCGTTATCTTCCTGAACGGTCGTATTCGCAGTGGCAACTAAGCCGGTTTCAGATTTTTGCTTCGTTATCGATTGAACATTTTCCTGACGTTGTGGATTTTTTATACATTTAATTGAAGTTCTCACTAATACTAGGAAAATTCCTATGGAAAACATTGTCCATCCAATTGTCGTGCCAAGCTGACTTAATCCAGGTATTCCGAGTAGGACAAGGGCACCGATGGTTGCCAGTATACATCCCAATGCTTTGCCGTGATTCTTAGACCAATTGACAACTTAGTCTGATCCTCCTGAGCACGTTGGCAAAAAGGCAATCCACAAGTAATGGGAATGATTTTACTCATAACTATCTCCATATAAAAGCTTTACTTTTACATATTATAGCCGATACAAAGGTTTATTTGAATAGTAATGATTTTTTTTAATTTAACCGATTTGTGTTGCTTTTAGGAATTGGAGTGAATCGTGAAGAATCATTTCCTGAATCAACTATAAAAAAAACGGAGCACCAAAGTGCTCCGCTAAACTGAATGGCTTGCAACGAGAGAGCGTTAGAAACGAACTTGTCCGTTTACATAAAGCGCTTTTTCGCCAGCAAAGCGACCTTCTATCGTCAGGCTAGCTTTTTCACAATCCACAAGTGAAACACCTACGGCATAACCCCAATCTTTTTTGTTTTCTTCTTTATAGAGAATAGCTGTACCAGCATCAATTGGAGTTGTGAAAGGGAAAGTTGCCCTATCAAAATTAAGTCTGACTCGGCTCCATTTTACAGCCACATAGGGGACAAAAATGTTAATGCGGTGGGCAAGGCCAACACCAAATTGCCACTCGCGGTATTTAGCATCTACGTTGCTTGGATAGATACTATCTGTACTAGCGATTGTCACTCTGCTGACATGTGGTTTTGTCTCAAAGTATTGGAATTCTGCACCTAAAGTTGTGCATCCACATTCCCAAATGGTGCCACGAGCTCCAAGGCTCCATGAAAAATCAGTCTCAGTATCTATGACTACACGAGCACCTGTAAAGGCTGTATCCGCATAAGCCGAAGCATTTGTATCGATAAAAAGATTTGTTGCGCCTAAAGCGGTAAATATATCAAGTCTATCCCAAAAATTTGCAGTGATCAATCCTGCATTGGTAAAGAGTTGTGAATGTTCGATTTGTTTGCGGTAACTTTTGTTGTCATTTCTCAGATGGCGGTTAAAGACATAGTCTCCATAAAAACCGAATCTGATGCTGAAAGCATCACTCCAGCCCAAGCAAGGATCGCAAGGATTGCCGCAGTGCCCTTCCCAAAGGAGTCCATCGCAAAGCAAGCTGGCGTCAGAGGGGTTTCCAACAGGGAGTGCATAAGTGGCTCCACATGTTAGAACCGCTAACATTGTCACGAAGAGTTTTTTCATACTCACCTCAATGATATCTGGTTATCTAGTTCTTAGTTCTTTCCTAGTGTCTTCTTTGCCTAAGTACAAAACTAAAAGCAGAAGCTTTTAAGTAAGCCGTTTTGAAAACGTATGTGCATTTTGTAAAATGTGCAAAGAGCACCAAGCTTGTTCGCGAGCAACATAGCAAATCGCACGCTTTACAGCAAACATAAGATGATGAGATAGAATGATGGAATGCATTATTTCTCTTTATGAACATACATCAAAAAAACAGAAAAAACAGTAGTCCTAAACATGTAGTGCTGGTTTTATTGTTTTGCGCAGGTCAGCTGATTTTTAAGATTTCGATGCAGCCATACCAAGGGCTATGGGCGAAAAGAAAGCTGATGAAAGTAGCTGAAACCTCCGTAAACAAGCAGTCAGCACTGTATGTTTAGAGGGTGTTTACAAAGTCATAATGACTTATATTTGGGATTATTTTTCCGTAGGTTGCATTCGCACGATGGGGGACAATATTAATTTAATATGGCCCCCATCGCGCGAATGCAACCTGCGAAAAAAGAACCCGAATCTAAGTTATTAGCACTTTGTAAACACCCTCTTAGGGCTACCCAAAAAACCATCTTAAAACTTACATCTGGATGATGTGATGGTGATGATCAGCTTCTTTTTTCGAACACAAAATTCTGCTATAGAGACGCCACTTCGAATGGGACCAAATGTAGAATTTTGTGCTGAATCGATATCCTTTTATAAAAGGAAAGATCATCGGAAAGAAGTTGTAAAATAGGTTCCAAAGGGCCGAAATAGCAATGGAGAAAAAAAATCAACGTGGATTTTCAAACAAATTTTTCATTAGAAATCTAGTGATCTTTTAGCTATAATGATTTGAAAAATCAAAAATTTTTGTTGGCGTGCAAAATCGTACCTTTCAACTTGAGTCTTTTGGGATTTCGGATATTGGACTTGTGCGTGAGCACAACGAAGATCTCTGGGCTGCCTACCCTGAAGAAGGCTTGTTTATTTTGGCTGATGGCATGGGTGGCCATTCTTCAGGTGAAATTGCGGCCAAAGAGGCGCTTAGCTCACTCTATGCTTTTTTTAAAAAAAGATCTCCCACAAACATATACTCCACTGAAGAGCTTAAAAAGTTTTTCAGAGATGTATTTACTCAAGTAAATGACTTGGTCTATAGGGAGGGCGAAAGAAATGATGAACTGAAGGGGATGGGAACTACACTTTGCGCCCTTTTTTTTCATCAACATTCAGCCATTTTAGCTCATGTAGGGGATAGCCGAATCTACCTTTTCAGAGGGAAGAAATTGGTACAGTTGACAGAAGATCACTCTCTGGTTTCGGAACTTGTCTCCCTGGGGGCTATGAAAGAAGACGAGGCAGAGACGTTTCCATATAAGCACATTTTGACGCGAGCCATTGGCACACACCCAAAAGTAGATAGTTCGATCAAAAGTATGGAGACTGAGCCAGAGGATCTTTATATGCTATGTTCAGATGGCTTGACGAATTACGCTTCGCATCAACAAATAGAAAATATTTTGAAATCCAACATTCCCTTATCTCTTAAAGGTCAAATGCTTGTAGATCAGGCAATGGAGAATGGGGGAGGTGACAATATCACATTAATTCTAGTTAGTACTGCAACAGGTTCATGATCTATCTCGATAATAACGCCACAACTCAGCTCGATCCTGAGGTGTTCGTGGCCATGCTTCCTGGCATGGCAAACACCGTGGGAAATCCTTCGAGCGTGCATCGCTATGGGCAACAGGCTAAAGCACTTTTGTCTGATGCTCTTAGGCGCTGTGCACATTTTTTTCAAGTATTGCCAGAAGAGTTGATTTTAACTTCGGGGGCTACTGAAGCACTGAATTTTTTTATTCACACTCTAAGCAAACAGGGTCATGTCATTACATCTTCACTTGAGCATGCTGCAGTGATTGAACCGCTCAAGCACTCAGGAGTTCAAGTAAGCTATCTGGATCCTCTTTGTGGAAAAGGAGCTATCACAGTAGAGCAGGTGAGGGAAGCGCTACAAGATAACACTCGGATGATCCTTTTAAGTGCTGCGAATAATGAAACAGGAATTAAAACGGATATTGAAGCGATCGCTCAAGTAGCTGAAGCAGCTGGCATCGCGTTTGTTGTCGATGGTGTATGCCTTTTAGGAAAAGCTTCCTTTCAGCTGCCTCGGGGTGTTTCTGCAGCTTGTTTTAGTGGTCATAAGATCCATGCACCTCTTGGAGTGGGATTGGCAATTGTTAAAAAGGGAGTCAAAACGCAACCTCTGATCTTTGGTGGACCACAGCAGCGCGGCTTGCGTGCAGGAACCGAAAACCTGCCGGCTATTTTGGGTTTTGCCAAAGCGCTTGAACTTTTGGAAGAAAAATGGATTGCGCACATGGCCCGTTTACGTGATCGTTTGGAGAAGGGGGTTTTATCTTCCCTCAAAGATGTGATCGTTCACGGAAAAATGGAGCCTCGCATTTGTAATACTTCGAATATGGCCTTTTTAGGTGTGGATGGTGAGACGCTTTTGATGACCCTTGATCTAGCTGGTTTAGCTGCCTCACATGGCTCAGCTTGTTCTTCTGGTACTCTGGAAACTTCGCGAGTGTTGCGCAGCATGGGCATTGAATCACGCATCGCACGTTCTTCACTTCGCTTTTCATTAAGCCGTTTCACCACAGAAGAGGAGATCGATCGCAGCATCACTCTTATCTCCGATACTGTCTCTCGCTTGCGCCGCATTTAACCTCAATTCGGTTTTGAACTAGCAACCCATGAGTGAATTGGATTCGTTTTTTGATAGATTGAGTGAAGGTTTTTTGGGGTGGTGGCAATAAGCAATCAATATTGCAGTTTAAATTTGGAAGTACGCATACCTTAATCTTCTAAGGTAATGACAGTGATTGACTTTATGCCGAGGAGAGTAGCTTCTTCTACAATGAGCTCAAACCGATCAACCACAACAGTATCGCCTGGGACCGGAGGATGATCAAGGAGCGTGATCATCAACTGTGCAAAGGTCTCGACACCATGCGAGTCGAGCCGAGTTTGATATTCACGATTAAAATCAGCAATGCGTGTATTACCTGGGAAGGTTCTATGGATGACGGGCAGCGTTTCAGCGGTTTTAGAGACCTCTTCAAGTGGATACTCACCAAAAATCTCTTCCAATATAGCATCGAGTGCCAGTATCCCTATCGCTGAACCATTAGCATCCAATACGACAGCTACCGATTGTTTATTTCTTCTAAACTGGGCCAGAATCGGCATCAAAGTAGTCGTAGCCGTTATGAACCAGGGGGGTCTTGAAAAGTCGCGCACGTAGCGATTGTCTGGCAAACGTACAAGATCGCGCACATTTGCAATGGCCACAATATTGGATGTCGTTTTATGAAAAAGCGGCACAAATACCTGTTCTGAGCTGGACATTTTATTGCGCATCAAAGCGACCGTCGCAGAAGCATCAATCAAGTCAATTTTGGATAGAGGGGTCATGATATTGGAAGCAGAGATGTTTTTTAACGAAAAAATGCCCTCAATGACAATGTTGAACTCATTTTCTTCTTCGTGACTCTCTAATACTTTTTGTAGCTCTTCTCGAGAAATTAAAAAATCAAAATCCTCCCCTTTTTTACCTAGGATTCTGTAAGTAAGGTGAGAAAGTTGACTCAACAACCAGATCAGTGGGGCGAATAATCGGCTGGTAGCATAGACAATAGGAATCCCAAGCATGACAACATGTTCAGGAAATCTGCGCGCAGCGAAAAGGGGAACCAATTCTGCAAAAATAACTACTAAAAAAACTTGAGAAATGGCAGCCCAATCTGGATCTAGGCCAATAGATAAATAGAATTCACGGGCTGCCTGAGAACCCAATTGCAGTGCGATATTCACACCGATCATCACTGTTCCAAAAAGACGTGCAGGCTTTTGAATTAAATACTGTAGCCAGACTGCTCGGCTGATTTTCTTGTTCACATAATATTCGAGGCGGACTCTGTTAAAAGAGACGGCAGCCATCTCAAGCATAGAAAAAAAGGCTTGTACAGCTAGGCAGAGTACAGTGAATAGGAGCCAAAACAGCGCGTTACTCATGCCTTTAATCTCCTGATGTAGACACGTCGTACACGATTAGGGTCTGCTGCTAGGACTTGGAAAAGAAAGTTCTTCCAAATGAATTTAGTCCCACTCTTTGGAATATTACCCAGCTGCTCTGTCAGCCAGCCACCAAGGGTCACCATATTATTTTCACTGGGTAATTGGACATGAAATAGCTCTTCGAATTCACTCAATTCGAATTTGCCACTGGCGATAATCACATCTTTTCCAGCCGGTGTATAGCGAATTTTTTCATCACGCCTATCGGCAATTTCGCCCACCACAATTTCAAAGAGATCTTCTTGCGTAATTAATCCTGTGATGGTGCTATATTCATCGATAACAATCGCCATTTCTTCCTTCCTTTGAAAAAAATGTCGGAGAAGCGTACGCACCACAATCGTTTCTGGAACATAATAGGGTTTTTTGAGAAAGGAGATAAGATCTTTGCTCTCGTTGATTTGACCGCGATTTAAAAAAAAGCGTTTTGCTGAAAGGATGCCATGCATATTTTGTATATCCCCTTCACAAATAGGGATTCGCGAACATTCTTTTTCAACAAAAAGATAAATTAATTTGGACAATGGCTCAGAAAGATCGTAATAAAGTATTTCGTGTCTGGGACGCATACGTTCCTTAACAGTGATTTCTGTCAAAGAGAGATACCCTTGAACAAGCTTGGCCTCTTCCCTGCTTAATATCCCATAGTTTTCTGAGCTTCTTAATAAAACTTGCAGTTCTTCCGTTGAGATTTCCTTTTCTTTTTTGAGGAAGAAAAACAGAATGCGTGACAACTGTGTCGTCACTCTTGTAATCAAGCGCCTAAGAGGGCCCAAGAGCTTATGGAGGAACATTACAGGCACAGCCACGTGACAGGCAATCTGTGTATGAAAGGGAAAGGCAATGATCTTAGGTAAAATTTCTCCTAGAATCAAAGTCAGCAGCAGGGGAACGCCCACTTTTAGACTCCAAGAAGAGGCGTCTCCAAAGAGGTTTGCAGCCGTATTTTGGATCAAGATGTTGGCAGCGATGTCATAGAATAAAAGGGTGACTAGCAAATCCCTGGGTTGAGAGAGCAAAGCTACAGCAAGACGCTTTCTTTTATCAGGATCTTCTGCGAAAAGTTTTACTTCTGCTGGCGAAAGCGAGAAAAGCGCAATCAAAGCAAGAGAAAAGTAACCCGAGAACAGCGTAAAAATAAGAAGCAGTACGCCAAAAAGTAAATTGATCATTTTGCCTTGTGAATGAAATGCACTTTTGTTTGTCCTTCAGGAACAAGGCCAAGTTTTTGCATGAGCACTAGCTCGATCCAATTTTCATCTTCTTGGCTGGCAATTTCTCGTCTTAATTCAGCCTGCACACAGAGAGCTTCCTCTTTTTCTTTTTGTAATTGGTGTAACTTGTTGCTCAACTTTGTCTCTTCTCTTCCTCTTCTTTTAGCTGCCTGATCATAAGAAAAAAGGCAAACAAGAAAAAAAAGAATTGTCCACCATGATTTTAAGACTAGCTCAACAAAAAGGCGCGATCTCTTTTTCATGTTCTTAGAGGGTATTTACAAAGTGCTAATGGCTTAGATACGATTTTTTTCAGCATCTGTACCGGCACGATAAATGGAAATATTTCATGAATCGTTCCTTCCATTGTAATCCCCATATCTGCCGAAAATCCTCTTGAATATCCGTCATGATGAATTTGTGAAACACACCTTCTTATACAAAGGGAACCGTAATACCTTGTTGTTTTTGATATTTACCGCCACGCTCTGCATAAGATGTGGCACAGCTATTAGCTGCTTCAAAGAAGATCACTTGAGCGATCCCTTCATTAGCATAGATTTTTGCCGGCAGTGGCGTTGTATTGGAGATTTCAATGGTGACATGTCCTTCCCACTCGGGTTCAAAGGGAGTTACATTCACAATGATTCCACAGCGAGCGTAGGTCGATTTTCCAAGACAGATCGTCAAAACGTTACGAGGAATACGAAAATATTCTATGCTGCGCGCTAGGGCGAAAGAATTGGGAGGGATGACGCATTCATTGGCGATGATGTCGACAAAGGCATCTTCAGTGAAGTTTTTGGGATCGACAATCGAATTATAAACATTTGTGAAGACTTTAAATTCATTGGAGACCTGAATATCATATCCATAACTAGACAGGCCAAAACTCACAACTTTGTCTCCTGAAGGCGTAGCACGCACTTGGCCATCAATAAAAGGTTCAATCATTTGATATTCTTGTGCCATGTGACGGATCCACTGGTCTTCCTTAATGCTCATAAAGACTCTTTCTCCAAAGTTTAAGTCGAGATTAACACAATTAGATATAGCGTCTGATTACGTTTTTTGCTAGAGTTTTACTTTGAGCATATGAACTCCAAAGAAAGTTTTATCGAATCTACCTTTGCAAAAGAAGATTTTTCTTTTGAAATCCCTTTGCGCCCACAGTCGCTTGCCGATTTCTTGGGCCAAGATGATGTGCGCGAAAGGTTGGATGTATTCATGGGGGCTGCTAAACAGCGTGGTGAAGCTTTAGGCCACTGCTTATTGATTGGTCCTCCCGGTCTTGGCAAGACTACCTTAGCAGGTATCATCGCTAAAACGATGGCCAGTTCTTTGGTTGTCACTTCTGGCCCTCTTTTGGAAAAACCGGGGGATCTTGCAGGCATCCTGACCAATCTGAAGAAAGGGGATATTTTATTCATTGATGAGATCCACCGAATTAACAGAAGTGTTGAAGAATATCTCTATCCAGCGGTGGAAGATTTTACTTTGGATTTGATCATTGACAGCGGACCCAGTGCGCGTACTGTCCAGGTGAAACTCAACCCGTTCACCTTAGTGGGGGCGACAACGCGCAGCGGTTTGCTGACGGCCCCTATGCGCTCCCGTTTTGCTCTTAATTGTCGCTTGGATTATTACCCACCCCATGTTTTGGAAAGTATTTTGCTGCGCTCTAGCGGGATTTTAAAATTAAGCATCGATAGTCATGGTCTGTCAGAGATTGCACTGCGTGCACGCGGAACACCACGTATAGCTAACCATTTGTTACGCTGGGTACGTGATTATGCACAAATGCGTGCTAGTGGCCACGTTGATAAAGATGTTGTTCACAAAGCGCTTGAAATGCTTGCTATCGATCACAAAGGTCTCGATGAGATGGATAAAAGGCTATTATGTGTCCTGATCGATCATTACAAGGGTGGTCCGGTAGGAATCAACACCTTGGCTGTAGCTTTGGGAGAAGAAGGACAAACCATAGAAGAGGTGTATGAACCTTTTTTGATTATGCAAGGATTTATTAAGCGCACGCCTCGCGGCCGGATGGCTACAGATTTAGCCTATCACCATCTGGGAAGGAAGAAAGAAACAGATTCACTTTTTTGAGGAAAAACCTATGAAGTTAAAAAAGATTTTAATTTGCGGATATCTACTGCTGGCGGCCTCAACGCCGCTTTCTGCTGTTGCAGTGCACGGACCTGCAAAACGCGCTCAAGCTATACCTTCTGGACCGAGCATTCGAGTGCTTTTAGAAAAAGATGTATCTTCGGCTTTCTTGGAAGCTAAAGGTCCCTATCGCGTTATGAGAAGAGATAGTGGCTCTTCCCTCAGTACGGGTGGTTTGGGTAAGCGTTTTGTGATACATGCAATTCAAGATGGTTTGCGATGGGGAGAAGAGTATCCTGATGTGTATCAAATTTGTATCGTGCCCTTATCAAAAGAGACATCAATTCTCGTGAATGGAATCCAATATAAAGGAGCCATTTCTATCTATCATGTGCGTGACCATCACATTACGATTGTCAATGAGGTCCCAATTGAAGAGTATTTGAAGTCGACGCTTACTGTGCAATATGAAAACTCTCTTTCAAAAGAAGCTATGGCGGCTCTGGCGATAGCAGCCCGTACAGAAGCTTATAATCAGGCACTCCAAGGCTCTTCTTCTCCGCGGCCGTGGGATATTGCTGCTCATGAAGTGAGCTATTATGGCTATGGTGTGACACAGAGAAAAAATGGCGTGGAAGAGTCGGTCGATTTGACACGTTATATGGTTCTTGAATCAGTCAAGAATAAGGGGCCTGCCCAAAACATCCGTCTGATTCCTGACAAGGCGGACGCACTAGCAAAGCAAGGGTGCGATGCTCAAAAAATCTTAAGGACCTATTTCCCCCAAACAAAGATCGGGGCGACCATCCATCCTGATGAAGTAGCCATCAGATAATTCATTACATCACTATGCCCGCCTTTTGGTGGGCATAAACTGATCTTATTCTGCTATAGATAGGCTGCAATTGCCTTAAACACATTTATTCTGCTATATAGTTGATTCAAGTCCAAATGTATTTTTTGGATTGAACCAACTATACTTAAAACGGATTCATTTTGAAAATAAAGAGATTATTCGCTGCTTTTCAAGATAAGGGCTGAATAAGGGGCTAATGTGAAGGTTTCTGTGGTAATTTTTTCTGCTTTCTCATCATCAAGAATGTCTTCTGGTGAAGATAAATATGTATAAACATGGCGATGCCATGGTTTCTCTCGTTGAGGCAAATTGATTGTCATTTCTGTATGAAACGCATTAAAAGCAATATATAGAGTGTAGTTTTTTAAAGTATCCGGCAAAGAGCAGGCTATAAAACGGTTATTGCCACTCCAGTCGGCCTGTTGTGGTTCCAATCCATGCCAAGTGATATCTTTGCTGCCTAAAAAACGCGAGCGAATAAGAACTGGGTGCGCTCTGCGAAAGGTGATAATTTTTTGAAAAAATCTGAGAAAAGACTGTGACGCATCTAATGTGTCCCACTGAAACCAATTGAGCCTCGAGTCATGTGCCCATGTGTTATTGTTGCCTTTTTTAGTATGTCCATATTCATCCCCCATTAAGACCATGGGGATGCCTTGTGAGACCATGAGAGCCACAAGAAAATTTTTTCTCTGCCTCTCTCTCAGCATCAAGATTTCGAGATCTTCTGTTTCTCCCTCTACCCCGCAATTCCAGCTTAAATTGTTATTGTCGCCATCACGGTTGTTTTCTCCATTGCTCGCATTGTGCTTTTCATTATAAGACACAAGATCTGCGAGAGAAAATCCGTCATGGGAGGTAATAAAATTGATGCTATGGATAGGGAGCCTACCTTTTCCATAGAGATCTTCTGAGCCGCTGAGACGGGTGGCAAATGCACCCGCTGCCCCGTCGCTCCCTTTGATGAAACTACGGACATCATCGCGATATTTTCCATTCCACTCGGCCCACTTGCCCATGGCAGGGAAAGTACCCACCTGATAAAGACCTCCAGCATCCCAGGCTTCAGCGATTAATTTTGTATTGGCAAGAACAGGATCATGGGTGATGGCTTCAATTAATGGCGGATTTTCCAAAGGAATGCCATCATGGGAACGTACTAAAATGGAAGCTAGATCAAATCGAAAGCCATCCACATGCATCTCAGTGACCCAATAGCGTAAACTATTCCTTATAAAATCCCTTACTACCGGATGATTGCAGTTAAAAGTATTTCCGCAACCAGTAAAGTTATAATAATCTCCGTTAGGCGCGAGCATATAATAGACAGTATTTTCCAATCCTTTAAATGAGACGATAGGCCCGTTTTGATTGCCCTCGTTAGTATGGTTGTAAACAACATCTAAAATCACTTCAATTCCATGGGAATGCAATGCTTTGACAAGCATTTTGAATTCAGTCAAAACGCTTCTTTCTCCAGTTCCATAGCGCCTCATTGGGGAAAAGAAATTCATTGTGGAGTATCCCCAATAGTTTTGGAGGGGTTCATCTGTCTCTGGATGGCTCAACAAACATTCATTTTCATTAAATTCAAAAATCGGCATTAACTCCACAGCATTAATGCCTAAAGATTTTAAATAGGGGATTTTCTCTATGCATCCTAAGAATGTACCGCGATTGTGTACACCACTTGAAGGATCCTGAGTGAAACCCCTGACGTGCATTTCGTAGATGATTAAATCCTGAGGCGGAATGAGTGGATGGGTATCATCACCCCAGTCGAAAAACTCGTAAGGATCAACTACCCCTTTGTGGATGTGAGAAATATCTATTTTTTTACCATGCCCCCACTGAAAAGGACCGACAACTTGTTTTGCATAAGGGTCGAGCAAAATGTTTCTATTATCAAAAAGATGTCCTTGCAAAGGACTATAAGGTCCGTTGGCTCGATAACCATAATGATAGTTAGCGGGTAGATGAAAAACGAATATATGCCACATAGTTCCAGTTTTATTATACTTGGGATCCAGGGGGATTTCCAAAAAAGGAAGATCTTCTTCAGGATGAAAAAGGCATAAGGAAAGCTCGCGTGCGTGTCGGGAAAAAACTGAAAAATTAAAGCCATCTTGGCATTTGGTGGCTCCAAAAGGATAGGGGAACCCGCGTGCTGTATCAAATTTTTCTGTCATAAAATGCGAATTTTTGAATTTTAATAATTATTCGATAGTCTAGTTTGTTTCCTTGAGGATTCCTAATGGTAGCTACCCACTCTATGGCTCGTTTACTCGTGAATAGTTGCGGAATTTATGCATACCCTTTTGCCTTTCTATAAGCAATAAAAACCATGTTAGAAAAAAAGTGGGTATGTTATAAGTGTGGAAAATTAAGCTTACTTAGCTTTTAGGAAGGATTAGCCATGTCATTTGAAAACGCTAAAGAAAATTTAAAGGAATTTGGGAAGGAGCTCGGTCTTGAAGGTCTTGCTTTTGATGAGAATAATACCTGTATTCTTGGCATCGATGATGAATTCTCGATGCACCTTACCTACGAACCTAATTCCGACCGTCTCTATGTCTATTCACCCTTACTTGATGGTTTGCCAAAAGATGACCGCATTAAAGTTAAGCTTTATGAAAAGCTTCTGGAAGGTTCCATGCTGGGCGGCCAAATGGCTGGCGGCGGTGTAGGCGTTGCTGTCAAAGAAGAGTTAATCTTGATGCATTGTGTCATCGATATGGCCTATGCAGTTCCTTCTCTTTTGCGCGCATTCGCTCCATTGTATGTAGAAACTGTAGAGAAATGGAGAACCGTTTGTCGTGATATTTGTGAAGGTCGCGAGCCTACAGTCGATACTATGCCAAAACCTCCTCCATCGCAACCTCCACCACGCCCTGGTGCTGGTGTCATCCGCGGCTAATTACAAACTAAAGAGAGCTGAATAGTGATTAAACCTCGTCTCAGGCGAGGTTTTTTTATTGTGGAATTTTCCGAGTTTTACGACATATGCGACTTACACCATCTCTGAAAAAACATTGTTTTTTGAGTTTTTTTAAGCAGGCGCAAACGCAGTTTTCATATTGCGTATACAGTAAGGTCGTGATCATGATACGCTGGTGCTCGTATGGATGATTTTGTGGGTTTTACCAACTGCTTCCTAGAGAAAAAATAATTTTTTTGGCTCTTTGCTTTTTTGTTTCAGCCGAAGGATCTTTGAGTGACGTCCGGTGATATGACTGTTTGGCCTAGGACATTTAGAAATATTCCATCAACTTATTTTTAATGTGATCTCTAACTCTTTTCTAAAGATTTCACAATGAGCATTTAACGTCCTTAGTAGATTGGTTTTATTTATGAAATAAATGGGATGAATATCCTCATCACCTCTGACGCTCAGTTCTTCAAAAATTAGATAATTTGGATGAGGAAATAGATGTTCATATTTTTTCCAAACCCCCCAACCTCTTTTGATGGAAAAATTTGACGATTTCCTTTTTCATTGCTTAGTACTATACTTTAGAATCCAAGTATCGAGCGCCTTTTCCCAGTGCAGGATTTGTTGATGTGCTTCCTCATTTTTATGTTCGAGATCTGACACAAGCTCTTTGAATTCTTTAAAAAGGGCTGGGAATGTTTTTCGTTGTAGAGTGGTATTCCAGGGATCTTTAGCTTCAAACACGAACTTTTCTAAAAAGTGTTTCATTTGCCCATCTTCTACATGGGTATAAGCTTTTTCTGCTTGTCCATGAGCCTGATGCAGCAAGCGCGCAAGGAGAGATTTTGGATGTTTACCTCGGAGAAAATCCAACAAGTTCCCTTGCGGCTTGATCGTAGTTGCCATTTGAAGAGTAGATAGAAATGGATGGATCAAAGAAAGTTGCTGCGATGCTTCCGCTTTATTGTGTTGTGATGTGCTTAAATTATTGAGGATATCTTGATACTCCTGTGTGGATTCAGGATAAAGTTCTTGAATGCGTGTGATCAACTCATTTTTAATTTTTTCAAAATGCGCTTCTTTATCATCGCCTATTTGATCCAGTTCCTCATCAATCTGTTGAAGCGTTTTTTTGAGAGTCGTAATGCGTTCTGAATCTGAAGAAATTTCTTCTTGTAAATGATCAGTATGCCCTCTTTTTTTCATGAGCTGGTGCAGCTGGATGAGTTTTGTCTGGATATTTTCTTTTAAGGAATCAATTGTTTGAAGATCCTGTTCTCTTTGTTCCAAAAGAAAATGGTAGCGGGTCATTTCCATTCGACAGTGATCGAATGCATTTTTTAATTCTAGAAGTTGCATTTTCTATTCTATTCTTTTATGCTTATCTCTTCGGTATAGCAAATTGCAGGAATAGTGTGTCATGATAATTGTAGAAATCGCAGGCTTTTTAGGGGCTGATCCTGAAGAACGTTTCACAGCAAATGGGAAAAGAGTTGTCTCGTTGCGTGTCGCAACAAAAGTTCGCAAAGGTGGCCAAGATGAGACTGTTTGGTGGCGTGTCAATATTTGGGACGACCGTTTTGATAAAATGCTGCCTTATTTGAAAAAAGGCTCTGCTGTCATTATAATGGGTGAAATGTCTAAACCTGAGACCTACACAGCGCGTGATGGCACAGTACAAATTTCCCTGACAATGACTGCTGAAATGTTGAAATTTAGCCCATTTGGACGCCCAGGTGAGAAAGCAGCAGAGCCTCAATCCCATCATGCAGAAGTCGATGATCCTTTTGCATCAAAAACACCTTATGCGAACCAATACGCAGGGGTAGGGGCCTCTTCTACGCATGAAGAAGCTTTTGCCGGCGACGATTTGCCTTTTTAAGTATTGATAAAAACTTTCTACAATCAGAGTCTACATGCTGTTTTCTGCCACAGATCAATTTCAGAAAAGAAAAGACGCCGATTTAATTGTTTTTCCTTTTTGGCAAGGAAAGAAAAAAAACAAAGAGCAAGCTGTACCGGCTGCCCTCCTACATACATGGGGTTCACTGGCCAACACGGCACTGGATTCAGGGGATTTCCACGGTAATGTTGGAGAGTCTCTTCTCCTGTATACAAAGGACGGCAAAGAAAAAAGATGCCTTCTCTTGGGACTTGGAAAAGAAGAGAAATTGACAGTAGACTTGTTGCGTAAGGCCTATTCTCAAGTGGCGAAAGAATGCCAACGCAAAGCGATCACCAAAATCAACCTTGTCGTACCCACCATTTCTGAACTCAGGAAGGTGACAACTGAGGAATGTCTCAAAGGCATTGCAGAAGGAATTCTACTGACAAATTATCGCTGGGAAACACTGGCTGTTTTGAATGAAGAAACCGTACTCTTAAAAAGCGTTTGTCTTATAGGTGTACAATCCAGTTTGTTAAAATTTGTCAAAAAACAAGAACATATTGCTGAAGGTGTCTACTTAGCCCGCGATCTGATCAATGGAAATGCAGATATTGTGACGCCGCAGTATTTAGCAGAGACTGCACGTAAAATTGCTGAAAAGTTCCCTTCGGTTAAAACAACTATTTTTGATCAAAAGCGCATTGAAAAAGAGGGGATGGGTTTAGTATTGGCTGTTTCTCGTGGCTCAGCAGTGGAACCCGCTTTCATTGTTCTGGGTCATAAAGGATATCCTAATTCAAAAGATCATACAGTAATTGTCGGGAAAGGGGTGACTTTTGATACAGGTGGTTTGAATTTAAAAACAAGTGGTATGGAAACAATGCGTGACGATATGTCAGGTGCTGCCACCGCATTGACAACTATTGCCATCGCAGCTGCCTTGAATCTTCCCATTAACGTTACTGCGGTGGTTGCTGCTGTAGAAAACGCCATTGATGCCCATAGCTATAAGCCAGGAGATGTGTATAAAAGCTATGCAGGCTTCACAGTAGAAATTGGAAACACCGATGCAGAAGGACGTTTAACTTTAGCAGATGCCTTGGCTTACAGTGTGAAAGAACTGAAGCCCTCTCGCATGATTGATTTTGCAACCTTGACAGGTTCCATGGTCGTTGCTTTGGGTGAAGGAATGTCGGGGCTTTTTTGTAATGATGAAAAGTTGGCTAAGGATTTGTTAGAATCGAGCGAGCGTACTGCTGAGATTTTATGGAGAATGCCTCTATTCGAACCTTATAAAGAACAACTTAAATCAGATATTGCAGATCTCAAAAATATCGGCGGAAGACCCGCTGGTTCCATAACAGCAGCTTTGTTTATGCAAGAATTTGTTCAAAACACTCCCTGGGCTCATATTGATATCGCTGGCACTGCATTTGCGAATAAAGAAAAAGGCTACGTGCCAAAAAATGGCGTGGGCTTTGGAGTGCGCCTTATGGTGGACTTCCTGCAAAATTTGTCAAAAAAAAGTTGAGTTTATAAACTTCTTGCACTTAACTATCTAAGTAGATCTCTCGTTGTCGAGAGAAAAAAAAATTATTTTTTCGCTAAAGTCTCTCGTAGGTTTGCCGATAAACCCATTAGGCAATTGCTTAAAAAAATAATCATAGGAGGCAAGCCATGTTGAGACTCCAAAGACGTCGAGCATCTGCGTCTACAGGCAGCCGCCGCACAAAGAAAAGTGCGACTGCCAAAAGAAGCTCAGCTACAAAAAGAGCGACTTCTAAAAGAAGCACTGCTCGCAAAGCTTCAACACGAAGCACAGCAAAAAAAACAACGACTGCAAAACGTAGAACAGCCAAAAAAGCGACTGCAAAAAGAGCACCTGCAAAAAGAACGACTGCGAAACGCGCTACAACACGTAAAGTTGCTAAAAAAGCAACTTCAAGAGCTAAGGCACCTACAAAAAGAAAAACGACAGCTAAAAAGGCAACAACTAGAAGAACAGCTAGCAGAAAAAAAACTGCTGCAAAGAGCCATGTAAGCGCAGCTGCTCCTGCTCATAACTCTACACATTCTGCTTCTTCACGCCGCCGCCGACCTGTATCTGCTACAGCAGCTTCACGTGCTAGAAGATCAACACGACGCACCAGTCGTCCAAAAGTTCAAACTGCAGAAGGCTGGCGCAGAAACATTATGAAGTTGTACGGCAAAGAAATGCCTTGCTAGGCTTCATAAGATCTTCATCAAAGTTTGTGGCAGGGAAAAATCCCTGCCATTTTTTTGAATAGAGGAACGCTGTCATATTTCTAATATTGGGTCACTTATGATCAATCATGAGGCTTTCGCGTGGGTCAAAATGTGCCTTTTCAAATTGAATCAACTATATTTCAGCTATCCCACAAAAAAATACATATGATACATTTTTCAGCACCGAGTGTAAAACTGAAGAAACAATCATATTTGCAATGTCATCTCAAAGTGATGGTTATAAACGGTTAGATCATTATCAAACAGGGGGTGTACGAGAATTATTTTTATTTTCTTTTCCTCTGATTTTATCGCTTTTATCACAAAGCCTAATGTTATTCGGTGATCGATTGCTGCTCTCTAGGCATTCAATCCACGCATTAGAAACCTGTACTGCCGCCCAAGCCTTGTGCGTGTTATTTCAGCTTCCTTGCATCCGTATCACTTCAATGACCCAGGTTTTTGTGGGCCAGCATTTTGGAGGTTCAAGATTTTCCTTGGTTGGCCCCGCTGTTTGGCAGATGATTTGGTTTTCTCTATTATCTTCACTCATCGTTATCCCTGTGGGATTTGGATTACAGCCACTTTTTTTCTCAAGTTCACTCTTACCGGAAGGTGTTCACTACTTTCAACTTCTTTTATGGATGAATTTTTTGTTCCCTTTGGGAAATGCACTTTCCTGTTTTTATTTGGGCATCGGGAAAAATAGGATGATTATTTATAGCCAACTCATTGCCCACGCCATTCACATTTTATTGGATTATCTTTTAATTTACGGAATCCCTGGAATTCTTCCTTCAATGGGGGTTATGGGAGCTGCCTACGCCACCATTTTTTCTCAATTTTTCCAATGTATGATTTTATTTGGCTTCTTTCTCAAACCGCATTATCGCACACTCTATTCTACTCATGATTTAAAATTTAAATGGGAGATCTTTTTTGAAGGTGTTCACATTGGCTTTCCAAAAGCGCTTGCTCGGTTTTGTGTGCTGGCTGTTTGGACCTGCAATATGCATTTGATGATGAAAAAAGGAGAATCCTACCTTGCAATCGTTGCTTTTGGCAGCACATTGGTGGGAACTTTCATGTTCATCACAGAAGGAATGACGCAAGGAGTGGTCTCACTCGCATCTGTGTTCATAGGGGCAAAAAAATGGGATAAAGTATGGAAGCTCTATCGTTCCTCTTTAATCTTTTCGATTGGCACCATTGCTATTTTGTCTTTGCCTTTGATCTTTTTTTCCGATTTCACGATTTCCTTATTTTTTAAATCTTCTGAAAGCACTGTTTCCCACTCTCTGCTTCAAAAAACTTGTTTTTGGGTATGGCTGCTCTTTATCAGCAATGCGCTCAATTTTATTGGAGTCAGTTTTCTAACAGCTTCTAAAGACACCACTTTTCACATGATGGCTAATATGACCTCCTGGATTGTGTGTTATCTCCCAATACTTTTTGGAATTGGCCTGTGGAATTGGCCTGAAGACTCGTTTTGGGCAGTTTTAGCTGCCGAACCATTGATCATTGCTTCCATTTTGCACTTAAGGCTGCGTCAAGAAAAATGGAAGCGACTTGGAATGCTTAAAACTCTTGGACTTGGCTAAGCGAGTGAGGAAGAGGTAAAAGATCTTCAACATTTTAAATATGCGCTGATTAAAGGTTCGACAGTTTTATTAATTTTATCAAAAAATGCCCACTTAAAGTCGGGATACCCATAGATTGTATCACAGGGAACATGGAAGTGTTCCTGGCTGATGCATTGATTTTTCTCAAAAAAGAGGGGATTGACCGGCATTTCATGTATCAAGATTTTTTCAGCTTCATTTAATAATGTTTCTCGCTTCAAAGATTCAATTTGCGCATTTGCCAAATTTAAAAGATACTGATACTGGGGGTTTTCCCACTTTGAAAAATTAATTTCTTCGTGATTATGTTTAAATGCATTTAGGGTATAAATAGGATCATTAAGTACAGATGTCCATGTAATTAAAGCGATTTGATAGTCACCTTGACACATTTTTGAGAAAAGCTCAGACCATTCATAAAATGCCAGCGTACAAGTGATACCCAAAATTTCTTTCCATGATTGTTTAAGTATGTGTGCCGTTTTTTCATGTATGATAAACGTCGGGACGAACAGTGTTAATAATGGAAAATCATTTTGCTGCAATCCGGTTTCAATTAAACCTTCATGGAAAAGTTGTTTGATTGCTTCAGGAGTAAGTTGTACATGGTCATGAAGGGGTTGCATCGAGTGGCATAATGGCAATGGAGAGTGCGCAGGAGTAGCATCTTTATAATTGAGAAGGGAAATAAGCTTTTTTTTATCGATACAATAGGAGAGAGCCTTTCTAATTTTTTGATTGCTTAGTGGAAACTGTTGTGTATTAAAGGTACACCACGAAACCTTAGGAGAAGGAAGAGAAGTCATTTTCTTAGAAAATCGCTTTGCATAGGCAGGGTCCCAATAAGGAAATAATTTTCCGATCCAATCAATAGTTCCATTTTCGAACATTTCATATACGGAAGCATCTTGAACTTTTCGTATGATAATTTGATCGAGTGAAACCGCTTTAACATCCCAATAGTTAGGATTTTTTACAAATCCATAACTATAGTTAATGTTTTTTTTCCTGAGACAAAAAGGTCCATTGCATACATAAGCTTCTCCTTGTTGAAAAGACCAATCAGGATGGATGCAGTCTGTTTTATTTGAGATTGGAGAAAAAAGAGGGTGTGCGATCAACTCTAGAAAATAAGCAACAGGATATTCTAATACGACTTTAAGAGTGAGATCGTCGATCGTGTGGATGCCGACTTCTTCGATAGGAAGAGCACCTTCTTTGACTAAGCGAGCATTTTTAATCGGATAAAAAACTGAAGCAAATGGTGTATAGCACTTTGGTGCAAGGATTTTTTTCCAAGCGTATTCAAAATCGTAAGCGACAAGTGGACTACCATCTGACCAAAAAGAAGGGCGCAAATGAAAAATATAGGTCACATTGTCTGGAAGAAGGGTAATCGACTCGGCAAGAGCATTAGTAGGTTTGCCATCTAATCCGATGCGCGTGAGTCCTTCGAATAACATTTTTAGAAGCACCCGAGTGTTTTCATCTCCTCCTATCCTAGGATCAAACGAGGTCGGGACCGTGCGAATTGCTAGGTGTGCAACCTGTCTATTTTTGGTTTCTTTTTTCCAGAGCTGAATGGCCTCATCAATTTTATGAAAAAAATGGCGAGCCTGTTCCTCATTTTTCTCTTTAAGTTGAATGAAACCCATGATTGAAAAATTTTTAAGTCCTATCTTAAAAGAGACCAATCCTTCACTTAGACTTAAAGGACCCATTATTTTTTCTAGGATTTTAAAAAGAGCTGCGTCATCGCTTTTGATAATGGCATAAATGTTTTTCGTTTCTTCGCGGAATTTAAGGTCAAATGGAAGAGCCTCATTTAATGAATTTTCCTGCGTGGCTTCTAAAAACATTTGAAAAAGCTGGCATATGTTGAGAGGGGAAGCGTTGTTTGTTTTTCAATGGGGGTTAATGAATAAAAAAAGTTTTCAATTAATAGGGGGTCTTTTTCAGAAATTTCCCAAAATGACTCTTTAAGTTGGGATAATAATTCCCCCTGTTTCAGGATCATGCCGCCATTGAAATCGCGTACGGGACCTAAAGCATGCATAACAATCGATTTCACTTTTTGGCGCGCCACGTAAAAATTGATGGAAAAATCGGCTCGCAAAAAACTGTCTTCGATGGGGATTTCCAAACGAAACACCAGAGCTTCTTTTGGATAGCGATCTTCTAAATAACCAATTATCTGTCGACGATCCAAAGAAAAATAAACCTCGCTTGGAAATTTAGGAAAAATTTCTTCAGCCGCCAGCGTGTTAGCTTTCACAACGCGAACAAGAATGACAGTAAAGGAAAGGGCCCCAGACAATTGCTGTTCGAAATTAATGATCATTTCGGGGATCTCATGAGAAAAGTCGAGTTCCCTGCTTAAGATCAGGATGTTTTTCATCACCTCTTCTTCATTGCGGATCATAAAAAGCGCAGGGATATTTTTTTCTACACGTGCTTGTAACTCAGCATGAAGCCCTTTTTTTAAAACAGCGATTTCTTGACAGGAAAACGTGCCTCCCATTTTTTTTTCGAATTCGACATAGACCAATCGAATGCTATCCTCTGGATCATGATGCAGAACGACTGATCCTTTCACAATTTGAAGCTGTGGTAAAAACTTTTGAACCGCGAGGAGCAAATGTTTCTCTTCAAAAATTTCTTGCTTATCAAAAAGACAAATACCCACCAATAGCCCTAAAACAGATTTGGAGCCAAAGGGGAATTTCAATGTTGTACGCATTAACCTAAATTGCAGATGCCGCTTTTCTCCGTAGACTGTGACTAGCTTCCTAAGACTCTTTTTGATTAAAAAAAAAGAAAAAATGAGCCTTAAGAGATGTTGTTTAGGATGTTGTTCTTTGAATTCCTCACTTGTAAAGACAAACAAAAGTTCCGCTTTTTTTAAAAGGGTTTCATCAAATTCTTTAGGAAAGCGCTCCCAAATCTTGATAAGGGCTTGTAAGATTTGTTCTTTTAATTGATAGGAAGGAAGTAACACTTTTAAAGCAGAACGAATGGATGAAAGGCTAGAACTTGAAAGAAAAAATGAGTTCATAAGATCAAAATTTTCTTTATTTCCTTTATAGTAAACAAGAATTTGAATCTCGACTTTATCAAATCCTGTTTTTTTGTCCTTACAAAAAATTTTTACTTTAGAAGGAAAACAACTAGCCATGCTATTCTCTTCCCATGCATTTGATCATATGCAAAGAAAATGAAGAGCTCAGGCGCACATTAAATCATTTAATGCGAGATATTCACGCGCCTATTACCTCTTTTTTTCCAGAACATTTCTCGGTGGATACTTTTTTACAAGAAGTAGAGACCTATCCTTTTCTTTCTCAAAAAAAAACAGTGGTAGTGCATGAACTCCAACAGCTTCCAGAAGAGGGAATCAAAGCTATCTGTCAATATGTAGAAAAGCCCAATGAGTGGATTTTTTTATTTCTGACAGCAACTGAGCTGGCCCCACAGTCTAAGTTAGCGAAGCTTATGGAAAAACAGGGTCAGGTCCATCGAATAAAAGAAGAAAAGCCTTGGGAAAAAGAAAAAAAGCTCATCCAGTGGATTATCGATGAGGCGAAACGTGAGGGGATGCGCCTTTCATTGCAAGCCGCCACAACCCTAGTACAGGGAGTGGATCCTCAAATGCTCAAATCTGAATTGGACAAGCTCATCTGTTTTGCCTATGGCCGAGGAGAGATCACTCTGGAAGATATTTCCCTGCTCTCTACACCCGCTCATCACGAGACACTATGGCATTTGGGTGATGCACTGCTGGCATGTATGGCAGGCAAAGCGCTCACCATAGGCAAAAAGCTCCTAGAAGAGGGAATGGCCATTTTTTCACTTCTTGCTTCTTTACGTTCCCAATTTTCGATGGGGATCGAGTTTCTCTCTTCGGGTGCAGAGGCAGCGAAAAAATTTGCCTATTTGAAAGGCAACCTTTTTGAAAAAAAAATGCAGACCTATAAAAAATATGGGAAAGAGCGTTTACGGCAGGGGATGCTTTTGATTTTTGAAACAGAGTTAAAGGCGAAAAATAGCTCGATCGATCCCATGCTTTTACTTGAATTACTTACCATTAAATTGACAGATGACACTTTATCTACTTCCCAATCTATTAGGATCGGCTAAAGAGCACCATCTCTTTTTACCAGCCAGTGTCGATCAAGCTGTTGCCGAAATCGATGGGTTGATTGCTGAAAGTGAAGGAGAAGGACGCCGTTTTTTAAAGCGTTTTCAGACGAAAAAAAAACCGCATGAGATGCCTATCGCTCTGCTGACTAAAAAAGTCAGGGATTTAGACTTCCTCTTAGAGCCTGTCAAAAAAGGGGAAAAGTGGGGAGTCATTTCAGATTGTGGACTTCCTTGTATCGCAGATCCTGGGGCTGCCCTTGTTCTGCGTGCGCGACAGCTCAACCTTAAAATAGAAGCCTTTACAGGGCCGTCTTCGATAAGTTATGCGCTCATGCTTTCCGGCCTCCCTGGCCAATCCTTTTATTTTCATGGATATCTCTCAAAGATTCCTGCAGAAAGAGCTAAAGAGTTGCAACAATGGGAAAAGTTGAAAGGCACGACACATCTATTTATCGAAGCACCTTACAGAAACTTACATACTTTTCAGGCATGTCTGGATGTATTACATCCTGAGACGCTTTTATGTGTGGCTACTGCGCTTACATTTCCGGAACAGTGGGTTGAGACGCTGCCAATTTTCCTTTGGAAAAAAAAACCAACGCCTAACATTGCAAAAAAACCAACGCTCTTTTTATTTACAAAACATTGAAATTCTGAACCTAGGATTTTGAGAGAAACAGAAAACTCCGTTAAGATTTCGTTTTCTTTCAGATTATCCCATATCGGTATTGGGTTGGATATGATAGAATCTTCCATTTTTTAGTTGATATTTTCGAAAATAAGTAGAAAAATTTTTTAACAAAAATGACACATGATCTGATGGATCGAAAGCTTTTAGTCCAAAATTCGGATCATAGAACAATCGTAAACCATCCTCTTTGATATACACTAAAGAGTGTCCATATTCTTCAAGTTTTTCATTATTAGCTGGTTTCAATATGCGTATCAGGAAGGCTCCATCAGGCAAATGGTCCATCGTTGAGGTAACGTCTCTACAAAGAGTAGTATCTATGTGATCGGACGACCAATCAATTTTGAAACCGTGATAGTTAGCCAAGGATTGCATCTTGTTTTTCGCATAATCTATGTCTTCGCTTAATTTGGACACCTCAATAGTATTGTATGCCGACTGCCGATCTCTCATTTCTTGTGAACTAGAGGCAAATTTACTGCCGGATTCTCTCAATTTTTGCAGCATATACGATCGATAGTCAGCATCTACTGGACAAGCCTCTTTAATTTTGAAGTAGGTAGCCAGAAATTCTAGAGACATTGCTGAACAAGTCCCACCTTCAATGCTATTGGTGATAGTATTTCTATTGAATCGTATGCAACTAGGTTTATTTTTATCCAAACGTTCTAAGACTATGTTGGCATCTGCTCTGGATACGAAACCGTTGCATCCCTTTTGTCGACCTCTAAATAACCATTCTTCATCATATAATTGGCGTAGTCTGAAACTCGCAATAACAATTGTTATTACCCCTATCCCCAAGAATGTATATCCAACGCCTTGTCCCAAGGCACCACATTGACTGATGAAGTTTACAGTTCCAGGGAGAATTTGATAGGCAGCTAGGAGCGTGAACACACCCCCTAACACCAAGATTATTCCGATTCCTATGATGGTAATGTGACCAGGCTTACGGAGAGCTGATCTATCTATCCATCTGGATGATGGCACTTCGGAAGTAGACAACGATCTTGTAATGTGCATGTATAAATTTTAATATCTGAGTATTAATATCTTATAAATTTATTGATTTTTTGCTGAACGTATAGATTCATCGCATACAAGAGGGATTTGACCATCGGTTATGAGATATGGGAATTCACAATCCACCCCACTTTCATGCCGAATTTACTGAGTAAAATCTCTCGAAGGTTACAAACTGGCGCTCGTCTTTAACGACGAAGCCACTAAGATGGTTGATTTTGAACTCACCTTGCGCACTTTTTCTCTTACTGAGAGCAACGGAGGTAGCCAATCTGCTGCCCTATCGTTCCTTGACCAACTCACGAGGAGTTGGCCTTTTTCGCGCTGGTCAAAATGTAACTTTTTCAAGTTATCCTGCTATAAGGCTTGTCGAGTAGCTCTCCTCAGTATGAGGAGGGCTGCTCGACAGTTTCTGAAAAATTCCTATGAGATTTTAGTGACGTTTGTTTACATTCACCCTCAAGACGCCAACTTATTAAGACTAGTTTTTCAATTAGTTGGGATTTTCGGGATAGTCGGGTATAAGCTTTCTGATGGTGGCTAAAGGTGGCTTTTGTGGAGATGAAATATTTTGAGTATCAGGTTTGGCTTTTTTCACATATCTGAGAGCTACAGCTGTTAAAATGAGCGCGAGTCCTACGGATAAGGCAATCCATCCGCTGGTTGTACCAAGTAAACTTAAAGTTGGTATATCGCATAAGATAAGTGTGCCAATGAGAACGGCAATTGTTCCTAAAGCTGTCGCCGTGACCCGAAAGCCTATGGACAGTTTTGTCTGCTCACCTTGTATTGTATAACAAAACGGCAAGCCGCAATCGATGGCATTGGTTTGACTCATAAGTTCTCCTCATTTATAAATCTATTATAATTTTTTTTAGATATAAAGAAATGTTAAATTTTTTATTTTACAGAGATATATGTATTTATTTCTAATAACCAAAATATGATTGGGCACTGTGTCTATTATAAGTTCATAATGATTTCAGCGACCGAATCATGAAAAAGTAGACCTTTTTCAGTAAGGCGTAGCTTGTTTGCACTTTTGACCAAAAGCTCTTGAGATTCCAGATCTCTAAGACCGCTTTCTATTTCCTGAGGAAGTTGGGGCAATGGAATACCTTCTATTAAACGCAGACCAATTGCCAGGAGTTCTTTTAATTGGTCTTTAGGGGGCAGAGTTTCACTAAAATCTAAGGGATCTATTTTTTGTTCCAGTGCTTTGGCATAGCGATTTAAGTGAGCTACATTGCGAAAGCGCGTGCCATTCCAGTAACTAAATGCTGAAGGACCAAATCCAAGAAAAGGACGCCCAGTCCAATAGCCTGTATTGTGTCGCGAATACATCCCCTGTTTAGCAAAAGCGGAAATCTCATAACGATGCAAACCTTTTTTTTCAAACGCATCTAGGGCACTTAGAAGCATAGCAAGGCTTGTCTCTGCTTCGGGCAGTGTGAGACTGTGTTTTTTTTTAAAGAAGACCGTATGTGGTTCTATAGTCAAATTATATAATGAGAGATGCGTGATGGGGAGTGAAAGCGCCTGGGCGATTGTCTGTTCCCACATATGTAGAGTCTGTCCTGGAAGGTCGTACATCAAGTCAATGGAAATATTCTGAAACCCAGCTTGAGCTGTTTCTTCGATAGCTTGTTGAGATTTGGATGCAACATGTGTGCGTGAGAGTGTATTTAATAAGCCATCGTCAAAAGTTTGGACACCCAGGCTGATTCTATTTATTCCGCATTGGAAATACTCTTGCATGAGTGCTAGGGAAACATTTTCAGGATTGGCCTCCAAGGTAATTTCGCAGTGAGGAAGAGGCTCTATCCAAGATAGGATGCGATGAATGGCGCCTGGCCCTAGTAAAGCGGGTGTGCCTCCGCCAAAATAGATTGAAATGGGTTTATCTGGAGGTAAACAAGGTTTGCGCAACTCCCATTCCTGAAAGAGAGCGCGCATGTAAATGTTTTTAAAGCGTGGTTGGTCAGGGATGACGTAAAAATGACAATAATCACATTTTTTTGTGCAAAAAGGGATGTGAAAATAGAGGCTATAAATAAAGGGATCACCACTCAGTGGCATCAGGATCGATGATGCCGCCGCGGCGCCATCTGTTTCTATCGCTAAAGGGATCTTCCTCATCCTCTTCTTCTTCTTCCTCTACTTCTTCTTCACCACCACCGCCCCCTCCATGAGTTCTATCTTCACGTTCTTCTTCTGTAGTCTCTAAGTCTAAGGACTCTGTATCCATTTCTAAGGCAGCTTCAGTGGATTCTCCAAACTCAACATCAGACATGCTCGGAGTTTCGGGATAAACGGTTTTTGCAGGGCTGCGTCTAGGCGCAGTGTATTCTTCTAAATCACCGCTTTCTTTCAAGAACTGAAGACGTTCTTTTTCTTCTTCGATGCGGGATTTTAAATTTTGAATTTCCTCTTGATGACGCTCGAGTTCTTTTTTTGGGACGAGGCCAAGTTTCATCCATTGTTCGAGGTCATTGAGCTCTGCTTCGAGTTTTTTCAATCTTTCGCTTTTCATGAGTTAGCATACCATAATTTTAAAGAAGTGAGAAGATTTACCTTCTTCGACCTTTTTTTTCAATCCTGAGAATTTTTGTAAATCAACTTTTTTAAAAAAATGACCGATAGAAACAAGATTTCAGCTGCAAGGTAAAGATAATAAAAGAGTTCTCCTCCATGACCAAAGCCATAACTATGGAGGCCACTGCCTAAAATATAATTTACGCCATACCAGGTGAATGTAATCGCCATAAGCCCGATAATCGAGCCAATTGCAAGCCCATAACCAGAAATTTTTTTAAAGCGGTAGGCATGAATTCCTAATAGATAGGTGCCACTTGAAACAAATGCCCATGCTTCTTTAGGATCCCAATCCCAAAACCTTCCCCAACTTTCAGCTGCCCATACACCTCCTAACAAAGTGCCTGTGATGAGAAGAGCGGTTCCTAAATAGAGAGTCTGAATCATCGTTTTTTCCAGAAGGGCAGAAGGGTGTTTTTGCAGCAAAAAAATGTGGCCGCATACACCTGCTACACAGAAGACCCCATAGCTTCCTACTACCATTAATACATGTACGATAAGCCAATAGTGAGAATCCAAGACAGCTTGTACATTTTCTAGGCTGATTTGATTGGGCAAAAGGAAAAGCAGAAATATAGCACTGATTAAAGAGGCGATCAGGGCACTTTTCTGTTTATAAAAACACATCCCAACACAAACAGCAATCCAAGGAACATACAGAAGCGTTTCTGTCATATTTGAAACGGGAGGTCTGTGTAGCACATAGCAGCGCAGACCCAAAGCAAGCGAATGCAGGCAAATTCCAAAGAAAAGAAAAACCCATCCGATTTTGGGTCTGATGAGCAAAAAAAGGATTGTTAGGAGGTAGGTAGATAAAATGATCCATTTGAAAGGGAAAGTGTAGAGTACAAGCTCTGCTTTTAGCTGCCCAAGAGTAGGATAGGTTAAAGCTTTTCCTTCTGCTTGTATGTAGATGGTGCCTGCCAGCTCTTTGTAGTTTTCTACTTGTAGCGTCTCATAAGACTCTCCCTCTGGGACTGTTTCTAAGGGACGATAACGTCCTTCATACAGTACAGGCGCGGTGAGTATAAAAAGAAAAAGCAGTACGTTCATACAAAATATTTTTTGAAATTTTTCTCTAATAGTTTTTTGTTGGATTGAATGATAAACAGTGAGAGTTTTGTTGAGGAGAATTTCTGAAAAAAATCCTTATTCGTCTGAAATAACCATGAAGTGGATGGTTCAGTTTGATTAATGCATATCATAAAGACATTTTGTTAATTTTAATGAGTTCTTAATATTTACCTGATAATATTTTAAAAGAAATTATAAATAGGAGAAACAAGCATGTCCTTCCCTGGATTACAAGCTCTACAGCATTCCGATGTGGCGGCGCTATTACCTCAAAATATCAAAGAAAGCATTGGAAAAAAAACAGATCAAACGCGAGCTAATCTTAAAAAATCGAATCTTCAAGGCAATCAAGGGACACATTATTGGCCTATTGCTGTTGCTATAGGTGTGATCCTTAGCTTAGCAGGAATATTCCTTATTCTGGCAGCCCATCAGGTATTACCTCATGGGGTGAATGCATTGAGCGGTATGTGGGGACAAGTCTTCGGATATGGTGGCTTAGGGGTAGGACTTACGCTGACCTTAGTCAGCGCAGTTAAATGGTCTCTCAAAAAAAGAAATGTGGGTTTAACTCAAACACAAGATGACCAGTATGACCAGTTACGAGTGTCTGCCACCCAATATAAGGCTGAAATAGCCGAAATGGATGCCTATTTTCCCCATAGACTTCAAACCAATGAACTATTGGCTGTGGATAATCCATCTAGAAAAGAAGTCACCATTTATTACAGACAGTGGAGCGAAGAAAAGCAGCGAGTTGTAGCTATGCAAGAGACGTTTGTCTATGAGTCAAACCCGGATGACGTCTTCATAGAGACGCGTGTGCCTACGCAAAAAGAGATGTTTATCTATGAGCAAAACCGGGAAGAAGCCTTCGCAGAGTGGTGCGAAACTCATAGCTCAATAGTGAAAGAAAAACAATTTGTTACCTTAGATTCTTTACGTCAAAGGACAGAAGGATTTGAACGTAAAAAAGAACAGGTTTCAGAACCTAGTATTCCTGTGAATATCCCGCTAGGGATTGAAGAGACTTTGAACCCTTTATTTGAAAGTGTAGGTGGTTTGAAAGAGCTTCCATGCTTTTCTAAACTGTTGACTCGGGCGCCTACCGCAGAAGAGATGTCAGCACCCATTATGAAGGGATGGTTTCACGATGAAAGGGGCAAGCATCCGGACAAGCCCTTTATTGCTCTAAAATTATACTGTGTGACTTCAAAAGAAGAAATCATTCAGAAACTCTCTTTAAAAGAAAACCTTAGAGACATTGATTTTTCACGCTCTGCCGTGTTAGTGCTCTGTCCAAGTACGCCAAACCTTCCTCTTATGTGGTTGCAACTCAGTGAGAGCAGTGCTGTTCTGCATCCCCACTTTTTTTACAAAAATGCAGCTTTTACTTACTCAAATGATGGGCGATTAAGCACAGTTCAAGATGAGAATTTTTATTCATTAAAGCAAGTGATCGAACGTGGCGCCGGAAAAGATATTCGGGGCATCTGCTGGGAAATCGTAGAGTGACACGTCTCATAACAAAGAGGCGTAGTGCTTGCGCAAGTAGAGGAGCAAGATGCCGGCCACTAGGCAAGCAGCTCCTGGATAGGTGAGCAGATACTTGGCAGGATCGTGGTTGACAATGATTTGGATGTGATGAGCTCCAGAAGGTGAAGAGACCAAATTGGCCAAATAGAAACGATATCCTTTTTTTTCGAATACTTTGTTCATGCTAAGTCTTTGCTCTTGGCCATCAAAAGACACTTTTGCCTCATAACTATAAGGCTTATTAGTTCCAGGGTAGTTAATCTGTTTAGCAGAATGCAGGCGCATATGAATGGGAATTTCTTGGCGATATGACTGAAAGCGCAGTAGGTACTGTCCATCTAAAATGGGCCATTTGAACTTTTGAGCATATTTGTCATAAGAAAACGTGACAATTTCACTTTTCTTCGGGGTGCTTGCAAGCAGCCGTATGCAAGGGGTCGCCTCTTCCCTTTTTTTTGGTAAAGGGGATGGTTTCCAAGAACGCGTAAGAGGGGCGACGAGCTCAAGTTGTGGAAAGTGGGCAGGAAGTTTGGCAAATGCTGCATATCCACCGTAACCCTTGTCATAAATGTAGAGCGCCTTTCCATTTAAGGTGGTCTCATAGCGTTCGCCTTGTTCATTGAACGCAACAAGGTGCTCCCCATTTTTGTGATCTTGGACAAAAAAAAGGCTGGGTGTTCCGGAAAAAACAATCGAATCTTGTATTTCATTCTTATAAGCATAAATAAGATATTCAGGAGTATGCAGCGTGGGCTTTTTATGAGTAGTCACTTCGAAAGGTGGCAGGCCAAGAATATGTCCCCAATTTCCTTTGATGAAACCTTCGATTTTCTCTTCAGCATGAGGGATCCATTCTAAAAGTGTCAGCTGTAAATCTTCCATTCCAGTGGATATCCTCCCCAGTCTTCCCTTTTTTAGGGAGGCTAGCGTATAAGCATCTGGTGTCTCAATGTGTAATGCATAACTCTCATTGAGATAGATCTGGGAGGTACCACAACCTTCTGCTAAGGCACACATTCCTTGAACGCCAAAGTGATTTTTCACAAAAACTCCAAAAAGAAGCAGCAAGAGTCCAAGATGTGTCATCAAAAAAGGAATATGTTTTTTTTGAAAGGGATAGCGATTTAAAGCGGAGAAAAGAATATTGACGAAATAGAGCCAAAGAAGAATGCGGAAGATAGGGTTTTGATAAGTCAAAGTAGCAGCAAAAAGATGTGAGCCACTGAAGGATTCAAGAAACGTGCCTGCAACGACAAAGAGGAGCGTGCAGCCAATTAGCAGAATGGCAAAATAGAGGCTTCCTATAAATTTCATCGCAGTCGTTCTGGAAGTTCTTGGATAAGTTCAAAACTGGTAGCAAACAACAGGATTTCTTCTCGATGTTTTTCTACTAAGGTACTAGGTCCATAGACCTTAATTGTATAATCGGCGGCCATCTGCCTATAATGTTCTTCTTCTTCAACAGTGCCAGATAAAAAATGGAGTGTTTGAAAGTGTTCCATGTCGAGTTGAAGAGACCAGGCCAATAGTGATTCTTCTGAATTCTTACCTTCAAAATAAAGGCCAGCAAATCCACTGTAGACGGCAGCTTCTACTTTATACTTGGTGGGTTTTAACTGTGAGTGCCACCTTTCGATCTGAGCAGAGGGTGGAATGCGCTCTTCTAAGGAATAGGCAGGAAAAGTATGCACATTCAATACCACTTCCTTATCGACCCGAAAAGAAACAATAGGCTTTGTTGTGTCCAAAAGTGATTCATTTTCAGAAGGATCTACCCTTTTCCACATCAGGGGTATCTTAGCCTGGTAAACTGGACGTCTGACAAATTTTCCCCAGGAAATCAGCTCATCACGTCCTTGGATCTGCTGAAGGGCAAAAGGGGGAGTCTTGTGGCTGGAGGAGTGACACCCTGTGCAGAAAAGAAGTAAGAATGGGATTATGGTATGCTTCATGCTAGAGAGAATTACTGTGGTTGATTCCATTTAAAATGTGCACTTTTGCATTGAATCAACTATAAAACTTAACAAATTACTTTTTTTATGTCTTCACCGCGTGCATTCACTTACATGCATCTTGCCAATGCCGAAATGATTGAAAAACTCTACGCGCAGTTCTTGCATGATCCATTGAGCGTGGAGGCTACCTGGCGCTTTTTTTTTGAGGGATTAGAATTTGGTCAATATCAAAAAGGAGCGTTAGCGCCTAAAGAGGGAGGAGCTTTCAGAATCTATCAACTCATCGATGCTTATAGGCGATTTGGTCATTTACAGGCGCGCATCAACCCAATTGCCAGGTATCCTTCAGAGGAAGCACATGAACTTACCCTGTCTTCCTTGAATTTTGAGGAAAAAGAGCTCCAGCAACTTTTTCCTACTTACGGACTTTTATCTGAAGAGACGGCTCCTCTATCCCAAATCATTACTGTCTTAAAAGAGATCTATTGTGGAACCAAAGCCATTGAGTATATCGGCTTTCATTCTCCTGAAATGGAAAAATGGTTGCAAAGCCAAATCGAACCTTCTCGCTTTTTCCCAAATTTCTCCATCGAGAAGAAAAAAAACATCTTGGATTGTTTGAATAAGGCAGAACTCTTTGAAACGTTTTTGCATACCAAATATGTGGGTCAAAAACGCTTTTCTTTAGAAGGAGGAGAGACTCTGATCCCCATTTTAGGGGAGATCATTGAAATGGGTGCTGAATCAGGAATGGATGAGTGTGTTATTGGAATGGCGCATCGTGGAAGACTGAATGTACTTGCCAATATTATGAATAAGTCTTTCTCAATGATTTTCAGCGAGTTTGAAGATTACTACGATCCAGATGCAAGTGATATTTCGGGTGATGTGAAATATCACAAAGGATTTTCTTCGACCATCACGACTACAAAAGGTTTTAAGATCCATATCAGCTTAGCAGAAAATGCCAGTCATTTGGAATCTGTCGACCCTATTGTAGAAGGCAAGGTTAAAGCAAAACAGGAACAAAGGGGAGATAAGGATAAGAATAAAGTGATCCCTATCCTTATCCATGGTGATGCATCACTCTCCGGACAAGGGGTTGTTTACGAGACCCTTCAAATGTACCAACTCCCTGCCTACTCTACTGGCGGAACGTTACACATTGTGGTGAACAACCAGATAGGGTTTACAACGCTTCCACCCGAATATCAATCTACAAATTACTGTACCAATCTAGCTTTAGCATTTGGATTTCCTGTATTCCATGTCAATGCGGAAGACCCAGAAGGATGTGTCTACGCAACACAGTTGGCGCTACGGTTACGCCACCTATTTCATTGTGATGTCTTTATCGAGCTGAATTGTTATCGCAAATATGGCCACAATGAAAGTGATGAACCTTTTTTTACTCAACCCTTGCACTATCAACTCATTCGTCAAAAAAAATCAATACGCGAAATTTATCGAGACACTTTGATTCATCAGGGTGTGGTCGAGAAAGAGATGGCATTGAAGTTGGAAGAAGAATTTAAAAAAGCACTTTATTTTGAACTTGAAGAACTCAAAATTAAAAAAGAACCTCCTCAAACGGAAGCTTTTGGTGGTGTCTGGAAAGAATACCGTAAAGCGACAAAATCTGAGCTCTTTCATCCCGTTGTCACAGCAGTCGATGGAGCACTCTTAAAAGAGATTGCTGAACGTATCAGTGCCGTTCCGAAGGATTTTGCAGTGCATAAAAAACTGCTTAAATTGATCGAGGAGAGACAAAAAATGGGAGCCGACCAACGTCCGATCGATTGGGCAATGGCAGAGCACTTGGCTTTTGGTTCACTGCTCTGGGAAGGTATACCCGTGCGTTTAGCAGGTCAAGATTGTCAACGTGGTACATTTACTCAAAGACATGCTGTTTGGGTAGATCAGCAGAGTGGGGATAAATATTTTCCACTGGCCCATTTAAAAGAGGGGCAAGGCAAGTTTGCTGCTATCAACTCTCCACTTTCTGAATTTGCAGGTTTAGGCTTTGAGTATGGCTATAGCTTGGCTTATCCTTCAGCGCTCGTCTTATGGGAGGCCCAATTTGGAGATTTTGCCAATGGAGGGCAGGTCATCTTTGACCAATATCTTTCTGCTTCTGCGCAGAAGTGGCAGCGTTATTCTGGGCTGACAGTCCTTTTGCCTCATGGCTATGAGGGTCAAGGCCCAGAACACTCTTCTGCGCGTCTTGAGCGGTTTTTGCAGCTTGCTGCTGAGTCTAACATCCAAGTCGTCAATCCCACTACACCTGCTCAATACTTTCATCTTTTGCGCAGGCAGGTCAAAAGAAATATCCGCATCCCTCTGATTGTCATGACCCCAAAAGGATTACTGCGACATCATGAATGTGTAAGTAGCATGGAGCAGCTATCCAAGGGGCGCTTTCAAGAAATCTTGGATGATCCTCTGGGAAAAGAGCAAGCTTCTCGTCTCATTTTTTGTTCGGGCCGCGTTTACTATGATCTAATAAAAGAACGTAACAAGCGTAGTGCAAGCCATGTCGCTATCATCCGTATAGAACAACTCTACCCTTTACATCATGATGCCATTATGCAAGTGTTAGGAAAATATCGCGCATCCAAGGAATTTTATTGGGTTCAGGAAGAACCGCGCAATATGGGAGCTTTTTGTTACATCCTATGTACATTAAAAGAACTGTTGCCTAAAGAGAAACCTCTACAATATGTGGGGCGCAATCGAAGTGCTTCTACAGCAACAGGCTCACACAAGCTCCATGAAAAAGAACACGAACAATTGATGAATATGGCATTTGCATGAAATACGAGATTAAAATCCCGCAAATGGGAGAATCCATTACAGAGGCAACCATCGGGAAATTTTTACAGTCTGAAGGAGCTGCTGTAAATGAAAATGATGAAATTGTGGAGCTTGAAACAGAGAAAGTCAATCAAGTGCTTTATGCTCCTACTGCAGGACAGATCCATTGGGCTGTCACAGAGGGAATGACTGTCAATGTTGGCGATGTGATTGGTTCTGTAGAGAGCGAAACAACACAAGAAGCACCTGCCAAAAAAGAGCCAGAAAAAAAAGAGCCGGAGTCGAAAGAAGTCGAGCCCAAAAAACCCGTTGAAAAACCTATCTCTCCTCCTTTTAGCACAGGAAGAGGCCAAAGAGTCATGACGGAAGCCTTTGTCCAAGAGATCAAGCAAGCACCACTACAAAAGCAGGAAGAGGTCAAGCAAGAACCTCAGATGAGGGAAGGACGCGAATCGAGAAGACGTATAACAAAAATTCGCAAAACTATTGCCAATCGTCTTGTCGATTCTTTGCACTCGGCTGCCATGCTGACTACATTCAATGAAGTCGATATGAGTGCAGTCATGGCGCTGCGTACTAAATATAAAGACATTTTCTCAGAAAAACATGGCGTCAAGCTAGGTTTTATGTCTTTTTTTGTAAAAGCTGTTGTAGAAGCCTTGAAAGCCTTTCCTGAGCTAAATGCCTATCTCAGTGGCGATGATATTGTCACACGCCATTATTATGACATTGGAATTGCCGTGGCGGCTGAAAGGGGGCTCGTAGTGCCTGTAGTACGTGGGTGTGATTGGCTTTCTTTTCCAGAAATTGAAAAGCAAATTGCCGATTTTGCAAAAAAAGCACGTGAAGCCAAATTGACAATTGAAGATTTGGAGGGAGGAGGATTCACCATTACCAATGGCGGAGTGTTTGGCTCACTGCTTTCAACGCCCATCCTCAATCCTCCTCAAGTAGGGATTTTAGGAATGCATAAAATTATGAAGCGCCCCGTTGTTGTAGAGGACCAAATTGTCATTCGACCGATGATGTATTTGGCCCTCAGCTACGACCATAGACTCGTTGATGGAAAGGAAGCTGTCAGCTTTTTGGTACACGTTAAAGATGTATTGGAAGACCCTTCACGTTTTTATTTATCGATCTAATGAAAAAATATGATCTTGCAGTGATCGGATCTGGTCCCGGCGGATATGTAGCTGCCATCCGTGCAGCCCAAAAGGGAATGCAGGTGGTGTGTGTAGAGAAGGAAGCTTCCTTGGGAGGGACTTGTTTAAATATCGGTTGTATCCCTTCTAAGGCGCTTTTGCATACGACAGAATATTATCATCGTATTGCACATCAGGGGAAAGAATTTGGAATTGAATATGCTGACCTTTCAGTCAATCTCGCCAAAATGATGGAAAGAAAACAAAGAGTGGTGACTGGATTGACCTCTGGCATAGATTTTCTTTTTAAAAAAAATCAGGTCACACATATCCATGGAGAGGCTAAGCTTCTTAGCGGGACAACAGTTCAAGTGGGCGATGAAACATTCGAAGTACGCCATATTTTATTGGCAACCGGTTCTGAGCCCATTCCACTTCCTTTTCTTCCTTTCGATGAAAAGAAGGTTCTTTCTTCAACGGGAGCGTTAAGCCTTCCAGCTGTCCCCAAAAAAATGTTATTGATCGGTGCAGGAGTTATTGGGTTGGAGTTAGGGTCGGTATACAGACGTTTGGGTGCGGAAATCGAAGTTATTGAACTACTTGATAGAGTGACACCGGGTTTAGATAGAGAAATTTCCAAAAACATTCAACATATCTTGCAGAAGCAGGGTTTTTCCTTCCATTTGGGCACAAAAGTGACTGCAGGAAAAGTGGAAAAAGATAAAGTTATCCTTACATTAGAAAAAGGAGAAACTGTCTTTGGAGACGTTGTGCTTGTGGCTATTGGTAGACGACCCTATTTTAAAGGTTTGGGGTTAGAAGCATTAGGTATACAACAAGATAAACAGGGGCGTGTACTCATTGACCAAAATTTTCGCACTTCAATCTCTACGGTTTATGCCATTGGGGATTTAGTCGATGGCCAAATGCTTGCACATAAAGCTTCTGAAGAAGGTGTTGCTGCTGTAGATATTATAGCAGGAGAAAACAGTCATGTGAATTACCTCGCCATCCCAAATGTGATGTACACTTGGCCAGAAGTGGCTTGTGTAGGCATGACAGAAGAAGAGGCGCGTCAAGCAAACTTAGAACTTATCCTAGGCAAAATTTCCTTTAGAGCGATTCCTCGAGCGCGCTGTAGCGGCGACGAGGATGGGCTAGTTAAAATGATTGGGGAGAAAAGCACAGGTCGTCTCATTGGCCTGCACATGATTGGTCCAAGCACCTCAGAAATGATTCACGAAGGAGTGCTAGCTATAGAGCAGAAAATGACCCTTGCACAGATTGCACGTGCTTCGCATGCTCATCCTACGTGTTCTGAGGCAATCAAAGAGGCTGCGTTGGCAGCTCTCGGTCAAGCGATCCATATTTAGACAATCAACGCGTAGGGGCGAGGAATCTCGTGCGGCACAAAATATTCATCATTGCCAATGGTAATCATGTTATCTGCGTTGTTGGGATCAGGCTTTTGCATCAATGTGCTGCCAAAACCTTTTTCAAATGAGAGCGGATCTGGAAGTCGCCAATCACTCCAGCAGAAAGTTGTTGTTCCAGGTAGATTTAGATGAGTATGAAAAGAGGAAAAATAGTGTGAATTAAAAATGATTCCAAACTGATAGCGTTCCTCGTCTGTAAATATTTCTTTTATGGTTTTGATGCGCTCAGATGTGGTGATCACTTCAATACTCAGGGCGCTGTCGGTATTCGCAGAGAGTCGGTTGACTTTCTCTAGTGCTGGCTGTGTCATAAAAGGAATGACTACTAGGATTTTTTTTCTAAGATTTTCTTTTTTCAAAGCTTCTTCAATCTGAACTAAATTTCGCGTTAATTGAGTCCCTGAAAAGCTGCAATCATCAAAAAGGACTAAAGTCTCTTCCTGAATATGGCCGACTTCTAATTGGCTTTTTGGTGTTTTTACAAAAAATGTTCCTTGTTCGCTGCTTAAAGGGAACCAAGAATGAGGGAGAGATTTCAAATCCTTTAGAGCTAATCCAGCTACCCATTGAGTGCTTTTTCCACATGTCATTCCCACAGAAAAAGGAGTTGTTAATTTTTGATTGAGTTCTTGGACACATTGTTTTAAAGCTGCATCAAATTTTTCCATCGAAATGTATTGAGCATGTTCGATTGCCTTTGTAGCGACTGTTTGATGTTCCTTGGGTAGAGCCTGGATATAGGCATTCGCTTTATCTTGATTGAGTGGATAGTTTTTTTCAGGCCTTTTGGGACATACGTGAAGGGGGATTCCTGTGGTCTCAATATGCTGCTGCGCTTTTTTGAGTGCAGCTGTGTCATAATTTTTAAAAGCAATAGATGCTGCACAAGCTCCTCTCAAAATAGCAGGATCAATTTGAAAAATGGGATTATTGCTTTTGTGTGTCTTTGGCGATTCTGATTTGGGTAATGGATTTTGCTGAATAGGCTCTGATTGTGGTAATGGGTTGTGCTGAACAGGCGTTGCATCAGTGGGCGAAGTGTTTGGGCGTTTACAATGTTTGATGGCAATATAAATGAGGGTTCCTAATCCACCTCCAAAGAGCAGAGTACCACAACCGATGGTGACAATAAAACCAACACTCCCCACTGGGCCGCAAATCTGTAAGGCTGCTAACGCCAGGAGCGCGATACCTGTGACCAAGGCTAGGATGCTTGCAGCACTATTGGCTGTAGTTAATCGAGAGCAATAATCTCGAGCGGTAGTATTTATTTTAGTATTGTTTATGGTATTATTTTGTATTGGCATGGTATTAATTATATCGAATTAAAGAAATGAAGAAAAGTTTTTTTAGATCTTATGGTCGAAAGCGAAAAAATAAAAAAATGTTTATATGCTTATATAAACCAACCCTGTTACCCCAGCTAGAATTCGTGAAGTTATTTCTCGGAATTGGTGTTAGTAGCCCTGGGAAGAGCCGCAACCGCAAGAGGATCTAACGTTAGGATTAGAGATTTTGAAACCCGCCCCTTGAAGTCCATCCACATAGTCAATGACTGAACCCAATAGACGGCCTAGCATCCCTTTTTTGATGTGAATTTCGATACCTTCAGAATGATAGATTGCATCATCGCTCTCTGCTTTTTCAGAAAAATCGAGGATGTATTGAAAACCTCCACAGCCACCTGTTGTATCGCCAAAGCGGAGCGCAAAGTTTTCATTGCCCTCCTCTGTAGCAAATTCTTTGAATTTCTTAGCTGCACGCGGGGTGAGGGTAATCGTATCGAGATCGATCTCTTCTTCTAAAATAGTATTAAGCTGATCAACAAGCTTGTGGATAGCGGCCTGTGTCATTCCATGGCCGATCATGCCAGCTTCTAAAGTTTCCCAGGTTGCTGCACTACAACTTGAACAATGCAATCCAGCATTGGTCATTGCTTGAGCTAGCCGCTGGCTTTTTTGGGGGAATTTTGAGAAAATTTCTCCAATTGTCATGTCTGGTGTAATTTTTTCTTTTGTGGTCATATTTCCTCCCTAAAATGCTATTTTTACGCAGCCGCCTTTAAGTTTGCACTGGCATGCCAACCGTTCAGTTCCCATTTCTCCCAAAAAGTCTTCCTCTTCTTGGGTAAAAGCAGAAAGATTTTCCATGCCTTCTTTGACTTCAATAACACATGTGCCACATACACCCTCTGTACAAGCAAAGGGGACGCCCGCCTCTTCGCAGGTTTCTGCAATTGGGGCGCCATCTTCAATTTCATGTTCTTCTTCACTACCTTCAAATAGCAGCTTTCCCATGTGGTGACATCTCGAAATTTTTAAGAAATTATGGATTAAAAGAAAATAAAAAGCGAGCCTGTTTTCTATGAAACAAGCCCGCTTTTTTTCGGAGTAGAGGGATTTGAACCCCCGACCTACTGCTCCCAAAGCAGCCGCGCTAGCCAAACTGCGCTATACTCCGAAGAAACAACTACTATACGAAGGAAACAAATTTCTCACAATTATCTTGTTTCCTGAAAATTTTTCTTTAGTCTAAGAGTCTGTAGAAAAGAAGCAAAAAGACTCCAAAATGATATGCATTCAATGCAAAGACGATTTTTAAGGCATGCAAGAAAAAATAGTAAAACCGAGTCCACGGAAACTTAAGAAGGCTAAAGAACAGGGTAATGTCGCTATCTCCACTGAGCTTTCGTCAGCTTGTATTCTTCTATCCGCACTACTTCTGATCTGGATCGCTTCTCCTTTCATTGAAAAGCGCTTTCATACCTTGTTTGAAGAGGCTTATCAACTTCATATAGCTTCAGATCCCATTGTTTCGTTGAAAAATGCTTTTTCTCTTTTTGTTTTTCCTATGATTACATTCATGGCATTGCTTGTGGGTGTCGCTTATTTTTTGCATTTCTTACAAGCAGGCTGGATTTGGAGTTGGAACAAACGTGGTAAAAAAGGCCGCGCTCGATGGATTTTTTTTCCATTAAAACTCATCTGTTTTGCTGGCGTTAGCTACGTCTATTTACGAAAAGAGAAGCTCACTCAAAAGCAATTTCTCGTATCTGCAACAGATAATCTCTCCTTTTTATTAAAAAAAAATTTTCTTCTTCTTTTGTACCTATGTCTTACTTGGCTTTTCTTAGGGATCTGTGATTTTTTATATCAAAAATGGAAGCATTACAAGCAGTTGCATATGACTCCACAAGAAGTGAAGGAAGAGAAGCGAGAAACTGAAGGGTCTCAAATAAAAAAAAGACATTAGTTCAGAGATACTCTCAGTAGACAAAAAACCCCCCTTTTTTTATGTGAAAGGGTGCGATGATAAAGGGGGAATGGGGAAATCGTTTTAGAATGATGCGCCATCATTCTGATGCTATTTTGGCAATCGGGGTTATTGGCCTTGTGCTTTTGCTCATCATTCCATTGCCACCTCTTTTTTTGGACGCCTTCTTATGTATTAGCATCGTCTTATCTGTCATGGTGCTTCTTCTTACACTTTATGTCGAAAACGCCTTGGAATTCAGTGCATTTCCTTCACTTCTGCTCTTTTTGACTCTTTTCAGGCTCGGACTAAATATTGCTTCCACTCGAATGATCCTCTCTAATGCAGAAGCTGGGGATATCATCCGTACTTTTGGCGATTTTGTGATACAGGGTAATGAGTTTGTGGGGCTGATTCTTTTTATTCTGTTGACCAGCATCAATTTTATTGTCGTGACTAAAGGCTCTGGTAGGATTGCAGAAGTGGCAGCACGCTTTACTTTGGAAGCCCTTCCTGGCAAGCAAATGGCCATCGATAGTGAACTCACTGCAGGATTGATTACACATCAGCAAGCAAAGGACGAGAGAAAAAAATTAAGTCTAGAGACCGATTTTTATGGGGCAATGGATGGAGCCTCGAAATTTGTCAAAGGAGATGCGATTGCAGGTCTGGTCATCACTGGTGTCAATAGTGTCGGTGGAATCGCTATGGGGATGCTTATGAAAGGATTTAACTGGCATCAATGTTGGGTGACAATGGTGCGTCTTACAATTGGAGATGGGTTAGTGACACAGATCCCGGCTCTACTCGTCTCCATTGGAGCGGCGATGATGGTGACGCGGGCCTCTTCAGGATCTTTAGGAAAAACATTGCCCCATCAAATGTTTCATCAGCCAAAAGTGTTGATGATCACAGCATTACTTCTTCTTCTTCTCAGTTTTATTCCAGGTATGCCTCTTATCTTAATGCTTCCTATAAGCGGATTTCTTTTGCTTGTTGCCTATTTTCAGTTCAAAGAAAAGAGTAAGCCAGAAAATCCGCAGGAAAAAGTCAAACAGGACTCTTTCCTGGTCGCTCCTTTGGAAGTGCAATTGGGCTATCAGGCTGTTCTATTTGCACAGCCACTTCAAGATAAAATAAAAGAAATCAGAGAAAAAGTGACTGCCCATTTAGGTGTTAAAGTGCCCTCTATCCATATCCATGATCATGTTGATTTGCCACCTACAGGCTGGGCCATTTTAGTTAAGGGTGTGAAAATGATGACAGGTCGTGATGCAGAGCTTCCTATTCTCACACAGAAGCTCAGTGAGGTGATCGAATCTCATGCCTCTGAGTTAATCAACCGACAAGATGTTGCTCAAATGCTTCAAGCAGTCAAAAGTTTTGATGGAGCAGTTGTAGACGAGCTCTATCCAAAAAAACTCTCTTTAGGTCAGATTCTTAAAGTCTTACAATATTTACTCAAAGAAAGGGTTCCTATCCGAGATTTTGTGACTATTTTGGAAATTTTGGCCGATCATGCAGTTGGAGAGAAAACGGATCTGGAAGCTATAACCGAAAGTGTTCGACAGGGACTTTGTGGCAAGATTTCGGAAGAGTACTTTGGAAAAACAAAGCGCGCCCATGTGATTACCATCGATCCAAAAATCGAGCATATGTTGACGGTATCCAAAGGCAATTTACGCCCAAAAGTCATTGAACAGCTCGTTCAGCAGCTGATGCAATTGGGAGAAAAAGGAGAAAAAAATGGAGTAAGAGCTGTTGTACTCACAACTGTCAATACGCGTGCACAGCTAAAAAAATTGATCGAAAGGCAGCTACCAGATTTGCCTGTACTCTCTTATAAAGAGGTGACTCCAGATGTGCAGTTGACCTCACTTGGTGAAGTTTCTAACGAGGTCTTAATTGGATGAATGTAAAACGTAACGTTTCTGAAATTAAACGGCTGTTTCTGGAAAGAAAGGAGGCCAGCCAAGCTATTTTGCGCTTCCTCACTTCAAAAGGAATTTCTCCAATCATTGCTGAAGAGATCCTCATGCAAGTTTCTCAAGAAGGTAAAGAAATGGGCCAAATTCAAGAGGCATTGGCCTCTCGATTGCATGTAACAGGTGAGTTGACCTTTGAGTGTCCACGTAAATTAACACTTGTGGGGCCAACGGGAGTTGGAAAGACAACGACATTGCTTAAACTTGCTGACTATTATATCCGCCAAAAAAAAAGCGTCGCCTTAATGACACTAGATAGTGCAAAGCAGGATTTTTTGAGAAATTGGGCGGAAAAAAAAGCCATTCTTTTTAAAGAAAAGGCAGATACTTCAGTTGATTTGCTTTTAATCGATACGGAAGGATGTAACTTTTATCTGCCTAACCGTGTTGATGATTTAGGGGAACAACTAGCTGAGTTGGGCGAAGGCGTTGAGGTTGTGTTGACATTAAGTGCAGCGGCGAAAGAAGTGGATCTTTATGGAGCGGTGCATCAATTTTCTTCTCTTTGTCCTTCGAGCCTTGCTTTTACAAAACTGGATGAAACACTTGCTACGGGTGTCATTGTCAACGTATCTGCAAAAAGTGATATTCCGATTCGTTTTATTGCCTATGGATATCCCTTGCCTGGTGAAGTGCAAATTGCTCATGCCAAAAACATTACTCACAAAATTCTCACCGATTTTAATAAAGAAGAATTTCAATTTTTAAGACAATTAACAGTGTAAAATTTAAATTTATTTGTTATTATTTGAGATAAGAGACTTTTAAAGATAAAAATTGCAAAACGATAAAGAAGACCTAACACATCTGTGGCACATCTATCATGCAACCGGCAGGGTAGAACAGCGTGATGCTTTGATTGAGCGCACACTCTATTTGGTCAAATTTGTGGTAGGCAGGTTGGGAAGTATGCTTCCCGCACATATTAAATTAGAAGATCTTTATTCCTCAGGGGTCACTGGTTTGGTCAAGGCTGTTGAGAGATTTGATCCTTCGAAAAACAGCAAGTTTGAAACCTACGCAGTGTTATTGATTAAAGGGGCGATCATTGATGAGCTACGTGAGTTGGATTGGATTCCTCGAAGTGTGCATCAAAAGGCGAATCTCATTACCTCAGCTCAGGAGATTTTGCAACAAAGACTTGGTCGTGATCCCACTGACCGAGAACTCTCGGAACATCTTGGCCTTACAGAAGAGGAGTTAGACACGATTCTTCTTAGGGTGCGGCCTGCAATTTTGATTTCACTAAATGGGGATGTTTCTCATAATGATGAAGAAAACGCGCCTATTTCGGAGCGTATTGCCGATGCAAAAGCAGAGACAAGTTTTGAGGCTGCGGATCGTAAAGAGTATGTATCTCTTCTAGAAAATGCAATTGCCAATCTTCCCGAGCAAGAAAGAAGAGTGCTGACTCTCTATTATTATGATGAGCTCATGCTCAAGGAAATCGGAAAGATTATGGGAATCAGTGAATCTCGTGTGTCTCAAATTCATACCAAAGCGCTGCTTAAGCTCCGTGGCCGTTTGCAAACGTTTGCAAATAGATAATTGACTATATGTCTCAACGTCCTCAAGCACCAGCGTGCATAGAATATGATGGAAAATATCTTCTACGACCTGTAGAACCTATCGATATCCCCAAAATAGAACGTGCCCTTCACGATTCTTTGAAGGAATTGCAAGTCTATATGTCTTGGTCTCATGCTTTACAAAACCGCTCTCAATTTTTGGATCGCGTGGTCACACAGTGGTGGAATTATTATCGTGGCGATGAGTTTGAAATGGCGATGTTTGATAAAAGTACGGGCAATTTTCTCGTCTATACTGGATTTTATCCTACAGCTCGCATTAACCCAAATTGTTACGAAGTCGGCTTTTGGACTTCAACTGTGCATAGAGGTAAAGGTTTTGCAACATTGGCTACTCAAATCCAAATCGCTTTAATTTTTGAACATTTCAAAGGAGATCGCGTTGAGATTACGAGTAATATAGAAAACAAAGCTAGCCTGAGAGTGATTGAAAAATGCGGCTTTAAATATGAAGGAGAATTGCGCAATTTTTATCCACGAGGCACACCTGTGATGTTTGAACATGGTTATACTCGAGAAAGGCGTGTCTATCTCTTTTCCCTTATTCCCGAAGATCGTCTCACCCTGCCCTGGTATTCAGAATGTTTGAAAAAAATCATCGTTTTTCCTGTAAATGAGCCTTCCTATCCGCTGAAAAAATGATTTCAGTGGTCTAGCAGATATATAGTTGGCCCAAATGTGTCTTTTCAAATTGAATCAACTATAGGCCTAACCTGTAAAAGATAGAGGATCATTTGATCATCTTGATCTTTTTTGATTGCAAATTCCACATCAACAGGGAATTGGAAGAGCGTTTCTAATTCTCGAATCAATGCACTGACTTTTCTTAAGTATTTAGGTTTAAGAAGTAGAGACTTTTCGCTTGGCAGGGCATAGAGGATAACATTGCTTTGGGCATCTACAGCGACGCTATCAGGATGACCTTGTGCGTCAACCCCTCCACCGACTCCTTTTACTAACTGCATGCGTACAACGTCTGATGCTTGTATAGGATCTTTGGATAAAGCTACTCCTGAGATTTCAGCATCTGCGATGTATTGCTGGATAATCACAGCTGTATCGAAGGGAGAATAATCCTGTAAGTTACGTTCTTTAACATAGGCCATCACTTTGGGCGCAAATGCAGAGAATAGTACTTGTTTAATCCCTTTTTCTAAGGCAGGCAGGGAAGAAAGGTTGGGAATCGAATCAAAAAGTCCTGCAAAAGAGCTAGCGCCATCTTCAACAGCAGCAGAAGACCGGGCAATCAGGGGAGTATCAGAACTCATTTTTAATTCTTTACTGTATTTTTCCAAAGAGAAAGGAAAGGGACACTTTTCGATCAAATCCCATATCTTCTCTGGTGAATTTATCACTTGCTCGATGGCTACTTTAAGGGTTGTTCCTTGCCAAGAGGTTGCATAAAAATCGGCAATTTCCTTGTCTAATCCTAGCACCATAAAAGAAGGAAAGGTGAGTTGGATACCATCGATAGTGGGCAAAGAATCAAAAAGAGAACTCAGCTGGATCAGCTGCTTCCCTTTACCCCCAGCGTGATCTTTTTGCACCATTTTCCTGCTCTCAGCAACATTTGTTCCAGTACTTACAGTAGAAGGAAAGGGCTGAGGATAAGGCTCAATTTTATTACCTGTGTTATCCAGCGTGAAACATATAGATTGGCTATTGAGAGATTTCAGACGCTCCACTGCACCTTTTGCTCCAATGACCATAGGGATCGCGAGTTCCCTGGCGATATGGGCAGCATGGCTTAAAGGTCCCCCCTCTTCTACAATGATCCCAGCTGCTGTTTTTAATTCCATTAAATTATGCGGCACAACTGTGAGTAGTGCTATTTTCCCGGCGGTAATCATTTGGGGTTCGACATCCAAGACTCCATAAAAGATTCCTTGCTTCAATGCATGACCACCTAAATAAGCTCCTGAAGGAGAAGGAATGCTGAAAGAGACCAGTTGGCTGAGAATACCTACAAAGCCGCTATTAAGAGTGGAAATGGTTTTTTGAAATAAACCTTCCACCTGTTGATTCGATTGTTCTAACCAGCGCATCGCGATTTCTGAATTATAGAGTTGTTGGCGTAAATTTTGATATCCTCTTAACGATTCATCAGATAAATGTTGTAAGAAGTCATTGACTGATTCCTCGGGCTTCAAGATTTTCTTTCTGCGCGCTACTTGTTCTACCATGTCCAACCCTCTCTTCCCCAGAGAGTTTTGTGTGCGTACTTGTTCCAGTACTATGCGGGCTGCCTGTTGTTCTAAATGTTCCAAAACTAGGGTGCATTTTTTAATTTCTTGTTGAATCTCAGAAGATACTTGCGCTTCTTGTGAGTGTAAAAAAGAGCGTAATGCATCAACAGCATCGAAAATGACCTGTGGTTGATATAAGGGATCTATTTGTTCTTTGGGCTGGATGCCTAGCGGGTCTAACTCAGTATAATATTCTATTTGCACAACTGCGCGGTCTAAGTGATCGACCAGCGAGCCGAATTGAGGAAATGTACTAAAGTGGTCATTTAGCTTTTGAAAGCTTTGAAAAATAGTAGAGCTGTCAGTGAGGGATGCTTTTTGTAGGTCGAGCAATACTTGAGGAACAACACCTTTTTCATAAAACTGCACCTGTTTATCACTTGTTGCAAGCAAGATTCCTGGATAGATAGTCGCTGCTACAGATAATGAAAATGTAGGAAGGTTGTCGTAGACGAGTCGATAGTGAGCATAGAATTCTGCTGCTAAAAGTTCGAATTGTTCATCTGTATTCACCTGATGGAGAGCTTCCCGCATATTTTCTAAATGTTGGGCTGCAGCTTCAAATAGATAGCGTTCTTCCCCACTAGGGATGACAAGAGCCTTCTCCTTCTTCGTTGTGTTCTTGGTGATTTCAACCATAGATTCAGAAGATGCAATTGCTGGCGGTAGATGATCTTCACATGCATACCCCTTCAAAACCTCTGTGAGCCTATCTTTTTTGAAGTACTCTGGGTAGCGGGAATAGTAATGGTGACGCCCCTTTTTCAAGGCATCAAGAATATAAAGCATCACTGAACAGCGACTTTTTCGATTATAGTAAACCTGATGGATCCTATCTTTGGCTTCTTGCTTTTGTGTAGGTGATAGATCTGCTGTTGTATCGATCAGTTTATCCCATGTCTTGCAGCGATTCTGGCCAAAAATGTTTTGCTTGTTCATAACACTAATGATTTTCGGTATTTTAGAGGATTGCTCGTTAGTCAAAAAGGGAGATAGCTGGGTTCGAATCCACTCTGCTTCATCAGGTTTGTTTGTAAAAACAAAATTTCTCTGCCTGCTAAGAAATTCATTAAGATGACATCTGATTAATGCAGCTGTGCGTGGACCTGGCCTTTGGTGAACCGCGATGCGTAAGCCATGCTTTCCAAAATCATATCCTTCAATAATCTCACTTGCTATAACGGCTAATTGTTTTTCAGAGGTTATCCCAGGTCGACCATACAGGCCCATTTCACTTCGTGAGCAAAAGTGTACTTCTTGTTGGATCTGTATTTTCTCTTTCCCTAAGACTGGGTTTTGCTCGTTCAATAATTGTCTTAAGATAAAAGTAATTCCTTGGGGTAGGAGGGCATCTTGTAGCAATACGTCAATTTTCATCATCATCTGTAACGGAATGGAATATTTGCATAATTCCCAACTCGTAGATAACAGAGCAAGCTCTGCGCACTCATCATCATTATTATACTTGCCTGCTGCACACTCATTTTGGATCTTTTCCAGAAGTGCAAAAAGCTTTGTTTCAAATTGCTCTTGAGTTTGCAGGTTGCCAAAAGGATCTGTATAGTGGTCGCTCAAAGAGGGGATGGACCGAAGTAAGGGTTTTGGGAAATATACAGTCGCTTGAATTTCAAGTTGTTTTTCTGCGCTATTTACACGGAGGGTACTCTTAGGGGAAGATAAGGGGGAGTGTTTAGGCGGAGTTGCACGCTCTTCAGCCTTCAAAAATTCGGAACTAGTTTTTAGTGGGGTAATTACTTGTGTGGAATTGGTTTTTTTGCGATGGAAAACCACAGTGGGTAAGGCTATTAAGGTTAAGCCCCCTAAAGCAGTGAGAACGATCCCCCCCCGGCAATCCAATGTGATGGATTATGCTTAAGGCATCTAAATTGTTTGGAACAATGGAAATAATAGCTAGAATGCCGATGATCAGAGCAGTGATCGCAGCTAGAGCGATTATTGTGATCAAAGCATTTTTTTTGGAAAATGGATGGCAAGGGTTGGCGCAATAAAGGCCTGGCACACAAGCCGTAGAGGGGTTAATGCTTTTAGAACACATGGAAAAAATTATTTGACTTTCTCACGTTGTTTTGTCAAACTCCTTTGCAAATAATAATGATTAAAAATTAAGTTTTGATTAAGACGTATTGAATCATTTATAAAAAAGTCCCTGGATAAGGAATGTAACTAGATTCCCTATCAAAAAAATGAATGCGCCCTTTCTCTTCCCACATCTCTTTGCCCCAAATGAGGGTGCGCACAGATTGACCCGTCTTTGGAGCTTCAATGAATGTCTTTTCATCGAGTTTCAATACAACATGACTAACTCTTTGTTCTTTTGCCAAGTAGAGGGGATCTCCAGACTTGAGGTCAGAAGTAGGACGGCATTTCAAATATTGGTCATGAGCATTGCGCGGAAGCATGACCCCTTGGGCACGATAGAGTAGATTCACCAAACCGGAACAATCCACACTTGAAATAGGCGAGCGCAGGTCAAAAGCCCTTCCGCCCCAAAGGTAGGGAATGCCCAAGAAAAGCAGGGAATCTTCGACAAGCACAGTGCGATTGGGAATTTTTGGTAGGATTCTAATATCGGGCGTATCAGAGGATACTTCACTTAAAAGTGTGCCAAAAGACAGTAGAGAATTTTGGATTGAAGCGCATGGAACACAAATAGCATACTTGGGTGAGCTAAAAAACTCGACTTCTTTGGCTTCTGAATTCAAAATCCAACCTTTATGCGGCAGCCAACCTTGTTGTTCATCAAAATAGGTCTGTTCGATTGCTGATATATAGAGCCATTGTTCTTTTTGATCTAACAGTTCGATATTTTCTCCAAAAAGAAGCTGTGTCTCGCGTAAATCCTGATGGGAATAGTCTTGAACAGGGAATTGAATGGGTTCGCGTCTTAAGTCAGCTATAGAAGCGGTGATGACATATTTGCGGGCCATTGTCTTTCAATCCTTTCTATGGCTTTTAAAATGTGAGGCCTTGAGCCAAAGGCACTAAAACGTAAATACCCCTCTCCATGCATCCCAAATCCGGAACCAGGGGTGGTGATGATTCCTGTCGCAGTCAACACATTTTGAAAGAGATCCCAGGAATTTTTTTTGCCAAAATCAACCCAAAGATACGGTGCATTTTCGCCTCCATGTACTTTAAGCTGCTTTGCTTGTAACGCTCCCTTGATCAGTTGAGCATTTTCAAGATAGAACGCGAGCATCTGTTGCATTTCCTGGATTCCTTGAGGTGATAAAGCAGCGAGAGCGCCTGCCTGAGACACAATCGAGGCTCCATTAAAGAAGGTCGTGATCAGGCGTGTAAAGTCTTTATGCACTGAGAACCCTCCTTCAAAGGTTAAATGTTTAGGGATCACTGTCCATCCAAGTCGTACACCCGTAAAACCTAAAAATTTGGAAAATGAAGAGACTTCAATAGCTACATCTTCAGCACCTTCTACTTCATAGATCGACCGGGGAAGCTGTGGATTTTGGATAAACCCAGCATAGGCAGCATCGAAAATAACGATAGATCTTTCCCTTTTAGCCCAGTTGACTAGCTCTTTGAGTTGTTCATGTGTGGCGACCGAGCCCGTTGGATTGTTAGGCGAACAAAGATAGAGAAGATCTACATGTGGAAGTCTCTTAAGCTCAGGAAAAAAGTGATTTTCCGCATGGCAGGGTAGATAAGTAATGGCTTGTTTGCCCAAGAGTAGACCTGTATCCACATAGACAGGATAGGTTGGGTCTTGCACTGCCAGTGTAGCAGAGGGTCCAAAAAGCATTTGTAGTCTGCCAATATCACATTTGGCGCCGTCAGAAATGAAAATTTCTTCAGGCTGAATGTGTCCACAATAAAAATGAGAGCTGAGTTGAGCGCGTAACCTAGGATCTCCCTGCTCAAGACCATATCCTCGGTACCCTTCTCGAGTGCCCATTTGCATCGCCTGATGACAAAGGCCTGCAGTCGCCGTTGGAGGAATAGGTTCTGAGGTATCTCCTATGCTCAGACTAATTAAGTCTGCTTCAGGATTTTCTTGCTTGAAACATTTAACTCGTTGCATCACCTCAGGGAAGAGGTAATTTTCCGAGAGTTTTAAAAAATGTGGGTTACGCTTGACCATGCTTCTTTTACCAGAGGAAGATATTTTGTTTGAAGAGGAGTCAAAGGAAGACGCGGTTCCCCACTGGGAAGACCTGCCAGCTGAAGCGCTGCCTTCAGAGGAATCGGATGACTCTCCACGCTAAGCGCATTAAAAAGAGGAAGCAGGTTGTGATGGATCTCGCGTGCCTTTTTAAATTCACCTTGTCTACACGCTTCGACTAGCATTACCATTTCTTTTGGGATTAAATTGGCACCTCCGGAAATGACACCATCTGCTCCTAAAGCCATCATAGGAAGAGTTAAAATATCGTCACCGCACAGTATGGAAAAGTCAGGTCGTTTTTGTTTAGCGAAAGCAATCAACTCTCCTGCCTGTTGGACTCCTCCCGAGCACTCTTTGATTCCAATGACGCAGGGCAAATCTGCGATGCGTTTGATTGCTTCAAGTGACATGTTACACCCTGTGCGTGAAGGGTTATTGTAAAGCACTATGGGAATTGGGCTTGCGCGACAGATAGCTGCATAATGAGAGAAGAGTCCCTCTTGTGTGGGTTTATTGTAAAAAGGAGAGACTACGAGTGCGCAATCACAACCTTTGTCAGCGGCCCATTGGATATTTTCAATAGTCTGAGTGGTGGAATAGGTACCACAACCCACCATAAGAGATAATGAATTAGCTTCTTCCTTAGCTGCTTTTAAAAGCGCTTCTTTTTCTGGGTGCGTCAATGTGGCTGCTTCGCCTGTTGTGCCTAAAACGACCAGACCTGATGCACCCGCCTCATTTTGGCGTTGAATATGTAGACGGAAACCCTCAATGTCGACTTTTCCTGTAGAGTCAAATGGGGTGACGAGAGCTGTATAAACTCCTGAGCATGTCATCGAATGTGTACCAACCTTTTTTATTTTGTAGCCACTCTGCGGCTGTGAGTGCTCCTCGTGCAAAAGCTTCACGATTATGCGCTTCATGTATCAATGTCACGGTATCGAACGGGGAATCGAAGATAACCTCATGTTTCCCTGTGATCCATCCGCAACGCACACTTGTAAAAGGGGTTTTCATTTTAAGCGCGCTTGCAAGTGTTTTTGCAGTTCCAGAGGGAGCATCTTTTTTTTGGCTGTGATGATATTCGACACCTGCAATTTCGTATTCAGAAAATAGAGCGCGCGCCTGTTTTAAAAGCTGTTGAAAATAGGCGACTCCAAGCGAAAAATTGGCAGAATAAAGAGCTCCGATTGCATAGCGTTTCACAATTTCTTTGGCGGATTCTATGCCTGCTTCCCATCCTGTGGTTCCAATAACAATAGGTATTTGCGTCTCAGCCGCTTGCTGAACATGCTGTAATACGACAGTGTGATGGGAAAAATCGATACAGATATCGGCATCTTGGATATCTACTATGGAATGGCTAAGATCTGAAGCCATCTTTTCTACCATTTTTCCCATTTTTCCATGGCCAAAGAGCGCGATTTTCATGTTTTAAGCTGATGTTGAATCATTGCCAACAGAATAGAACGGCTTAGAATAATATGCATCTATTTCAACCTCTTCAACCTCACATGATGAATTTAAAACTGAATTATGTGAAAAAATATTTTGTTAAATATAAAATTTGTTCTTTACCTTTTCTTAAATATTTTTCTTTCCTATAGTATGCTTCATTCAACTAAAAAAATTATTCTGGAGAGATAGTTATGCTCATCTTTCATAAGCTTATGTTTTTGGTTTTGTGTTCTATATGTTTTACAAAAGCGCAAGCTAACGAAATGCCACTGATAGAGCAGGTCATAACAAATGATCAAGGTGTTTGTCTTTTGATAGGCGATTCTTGGTTGGTGACGAAAGGTATGCAAGCTTCAAATGAAGGTATGTTTGTGCTTGTTAATGAAGCATGGATGCCAATTTTCGAAGCGGTCGAATTTGGAGATTACCAAGCATCTTGGAAATGCAGCAAATGCGGTCGCTATAACATGGATGGGGTAAATACATGTCCATATTGCGGTAAACGTAAAAATGGTTAAATTTCCATTGATCACTCTTTTTCTTGCAACTTCTTCATTAGTTTTTGGAAGTGTTGTGGAAGATGGTTTAAAGCAAGTCTCTATGCATGATCGTGTGTGCATGAGAGCGTTTTTTGATGATGCAGTCAAAATGGATCAAATTGGCCATGTTTTATATTTTGAAAATAAGCCGGTTTCCATAATCGCCAAAGCCTTAAAAACTAAAGGTCGTCACTTTCACGATGTTCTCTGTTTAAAAGGCTGGTACGCGTTCAAAAGAAACGAGGATCTTTTCCCTCATCCTCATTTTATTTTTAGCGAAAGCATCATTGACTTTAATAAGGATTTCAAGGCTTTGCATATCTATCTTATCAATAAAAAATCACTTGAAATTTGTCTTGATAAACATGCGTCTATTTTTAAAGAGATTTTGGGGCAACAGTTCAACTCCAAGTTGTTCATTAAAGCCTTAGAAGAAGGCTGTTCACTCGATTCTTTAATTCATAAAAATGAAGCCCTTTTAGGCATACTGTTAGGATTTGGGGAAGAATCCTCCAAAGCTTTTCGAGACTTCAATGAAGATTCTCTTCGGGATTCGTATTGCAGCATTGAGATCAAATCTCCAAAAGGATGCAAAATTCAACCTGTAGTATTCATGGGCAATCCAGATTCGATGGAAGTTAAAGCATTATCTAAAGTCTATGCAGATGAGCTCGAGCAATTTGCAAAAATTTACGCGAGAAAAAAAGGGTCATTAAAAAGGATCCTCGAAAAACTATGCGAAAGTTAGATTTATAGTTAATTCAATTTGAAAAAGCACATTTCGATCGCACCAAAGCACTCGGGAGTGTGAAGGAAAAAATGTGCTATCTTAATACATTTTTTAAAAAAATGTCGCATAATAATAGGAGTAGGAAGCGCAAACTCGCTGTAACAATTAAAAAAACGCCTAAAATAGACTATTTATGGTATTGTTTTATTTATGTCTTTAAGAAATATATCCTTAGAAAGAGATCAAACTCATCAACATAATTTTTTAAAAACTTGCAGAAAACCTTTAATCATAGCCCTTGAAATCATTTTTGGCGCGGCTTGCGTGGGTGTTTCCCTCTATGTAGGCCATTTATTCGGAGTTGGAACGCTAGGATTGATCGGAATTGGAGGGGGTGGGACTCTTGGTGTCCTTGCAATAGCGATTGCCTCCATTCTGTGTTTACGAAAAAAAACTAACGCTTCTACTTTGCCCCATGCTCCTTCTCCTGTTTTCACAAAAGAACAATCCAACCTAGGCCAGCCTGTGATTCGCCCTCAGGTAAAATCTACTGAAGTAGATGAACAGTCTAAGGAAGTGGCTACTGAACCCACGCAAAAGTCAAAGAAAAAAGAATCTTCTCAAGACAAATCATCATCCGTAAAACATAAGGCCGTAGAAGGTAAAATTGCTATTGGTAATTACTTTTCAGCCGGCGCTTTAGGAAAAGATCTCTCTTGTCTCTTCAGTAGCACTAAAAAGGTGAAAAGGTTAGATGCAAAGGATTGGACACAATACCCCAATGAAATGCTCATCGAATGCAAAGTTTTTAATGTCTTAAATAAAAAGTCTCCTCTCAAGGAAAAAGGGTCTCTTTTTCTGCCATTTTGCTTGTTTATAAAAAATGATGACTACACACAATGGAAAGAGAAAGGAGATGAAGTCGAGTTTATCTATGAAGGCTATCATTATAAGTTAAAAATTGCACAAGAAGAAAGTGATCTTCCGATGGTTTGGGAAGACGCAGTCTCTCTGTGTGCACATTCTTTTTATGACAGATGCAAAGGACATAGCATCCTTCCAATCAAAAGAGGGGTCGAGGGCGACCAAGAAACATACCTTAATCCAGTCGATATTCAACGACGTCAAAATAAATTAAAAGAAACAGAAATTTTGAAACAAAAGTTTCATAAAACTTTTTCAGTGGAGTGCACATTAAATCATCCTATTGAGCCGGCTTACAAGCTATCGCAACACGGACTTGTTTGTGAATTACCTGGAGTGAATCCAAATGAGATTCGTTACTTTTTTACGGATCACGTATGTGCCATTTACGCACCTAAACGTGAGCTTTTCCCAGAGGCGCTCATGGGCTTTAAAGGTCTTTCAGTTAATTCTCAGGATTTTCCGGAACTTTGCCCGACAGAGTATCTACTTATCCTTCAACTCAATGCAACCATCACTAGAGAGTGTATAGAGAACGGAATAAAAACAACGACGTTAGGTGTGTTGAAGATTGATTTCGTTGCACACGATTCATAGCCAGCTCACTCCAAAATTTATCATTTCAAACTTAATTGACTATATAGTTGATTCAAATTCAAAAGGAACATTTGGACCGTGCCAAAGCTCCCGGGCTTGAACGATCGTAAATGACCCAATATTAGAAATATGGGGTCATTTACGATCGTCCAATCGCGGGGCTTTCGCACAGGTCGAAATGTTCCTTTTGAATTTGAATCAACTATAGTCCTATGGAGACACTAATTGTTTGTCCCAAGCATTTTGACGTCTTTCAAACTTAAGAGATTCTGAAAAAACATTATCTCCCAATGTATAAAAATACATAGTTGCCGCAATGAGGTGAAATCCACAATAATGGCTACTCATAGGAATCTCATTTCCAGAAAATTTCTTTGTCAAAGCATCTAATTGGTCTTCTAAAACAGACAAAGAATCAATGACTTGCCCCGAGGTTGGTGCGTAAGCAGAAAAACGTAGCTGTCGTTCTCGTGGTAATGCAGCCCAAAACTTTTCGTTTTCATTATTGGTCAAAGGCTTGACAATTCCATCTAAAATGACTTGGCGTTGTTGTAATGCTAGCCATAATGTCATCGAGGCACGAGGGTTATGTTCAAGCTCTGCAACTTTTCTTGAACTACGCTGTGTAAAAAATAAAATCCCTTCTGAAGTGATCTCTCTTATGGCCACAATTCTACTATGTGGGGTACCTTCAGGAGAACATGTAGCAAGTACAACTCGATCAGCGTTAGCTGAACCAAGGATTTTTTCTGTCTCCATCCACTCCCGCATTTTAATTAGCGGGGGCTGAAAAGCACTTTTGTCGCTTGTCATTTTATCCTTTAAATTTCAGCCATCTTGTTTGAGATTGTCCTCAATTTAGCCGAGAAAATCTACACAAAAATAGCGGATTTTTTAAGAGAGTTGTTTAGTGAGATAGGTTCATATGTTATTTTGTGTGTGAATGAAATAAATTTAATCGACCCCAGATGATTAGGCAGCTAGGTGAAATTCTTCCTTAGTAGAGGCTCTTTTGGTTTTTTTCCAAAGTGTACGCATTTTTTTGTTTTGAACTTCTGAAAGCGTATAAAGGATCAGCAGGCAATCTTTATTGCGTGTGAAAGCAGCCGCAGTCCAGTTAGCCGACCCATTGATCAGGGTGGTCTCATCAATCCAGGCAAATTTGTGATGCAAAAGCCCTAATCCTGAACTGACTCGGACGTCAATACCTGCATTCATCAAAATCTGGTAGGTCGCCTGGCACACTCCATTTGTTTGACCATGATCCATGATGATCTCGACTTTGACTCCTCTCTGGTGCGCTCGAATCACCGCCTGTGTGAGTTGCGGATGCGTCCAAGTAAACATGGCAATGCGCAAACTGTACTGTGCCCCATGGATCAGCTCTAGAACTCTTTGTAATCCTTCCTTGCCCATCTCAGGAAAACTCCAATATTCTGCTTGCTGTTCGCTACAGGTAGTGAGTATGTAAGGTTCTTGATTCTCTATAGTTTGTGCTAGATGTGAATTTATCAGACCAACAACAAGATTATCATGCATTCTCAAAGATTCAGATGTCATATTTGCAGACCCTAGAAGAATTTTTTCATTATCCAGCACCAAGATTTTTTTATGCATGAGTCCTGAAAATTTAATGCCTTGAGCAACAATTTTCTTTGAGAGTTTTTTAAAGCCTCCAGGAGGAGTTGATTTGTCATAAACCACATTGATTTCAACGCCTTGGTTTGCTTGATGATTAAGAGCCTGAATGAGCTTCATGTCACTCATTGAATAGGTAATCAATAGGATAGATTTCTTGGCTTCCTGAACGGATTTTACAAATAGCTCTTCCAAATCGTCTTGACATGCATTGGAGTAAAGAACAGGAACTTGTGATGAAGGTGGCTCAACAGATTTTTTATTTTCAGAAAGATAAGCAAAAAGAAGCAAAAGGAGAAGCGAGACAAACCAACGAAACACTTTGATCTGCCGCTTATGAAAAGGCATAGGGTGAGCCCAGTCACTTGTAAGGATGTTTTTTATTTGTCAAATCATAGAAAATAGTGAAGGGGGATTAAATGCGCAAGACGGCTGATAAGATCAAAAGCTATTTATTCACGTATCCACTTACTTTTGTGACAGATGAAGCTTATCAGCTTGCCAGCTTGAAACATGCGCCTGATATGGCTGATGTCATTTGGGAAGTGAAAAGGGCATTAAAAAAAGGGATCGCTCCTGAGCGTAGTCTGAGTGGGACATCAGGCACTTTCTTTTTAAAAGACTGTGAAGGCGAACCCATCGCTGTCTTCAAAAAAGAGCATTGTTTGCATGAGCTCGCCGCTTATCGCTTGGATTATAAACATTTTGCAGGCGTTCCACAAACTGCGTTGACAACTCTAGAACATCCTCTTTTAGAAGGCAAGCAAACCGGCTCCTGCCAAATGTTTGTACATGACTCTATGGAAGCAATGAAAATAGATCGCAGTCGTTATCATGAATTATCAGCCTCATCTATTCGCAGAATTGCTTCACTCGATATCCGTATGATGAATGAAGATCGACATAGCTCCAATATACTGGTCATCAATCAAAAGGAAATTATCCCCATCGACCATGGTTTTATTTTTCCTCGTGATTTGAGTCGGATCTATATGAGTTGGATAGATTGGAACCAAGCTTCTACGAACTTTACTGAAAGAGAGCTTTCTTATATTTCTCTGCTCGATGCGGAACAAGACCGAAGAATGCTTATGGAAGAAATGCATTTCGAAGAGATTTTTGCTAATCGACTGTATGTAGCGACCGTTTTATTGAAGCTATTCGCTATTCGTGGAAAAACGCCACAAGAAATCGGAAAACTCATGTCATGCACACAACCCGTTGCCAAAGAGTCCTCACGATTTGAATATGTGTTGGAAAAAATCAGAAAACGGAATCCTCCCAATTGGGCGCTTTTTTCTCGTTATGTTTATGAAGAAGTAGAAAAATTTTTGGACCATTATGAAAAAATTAGTGAATCGGAAGACCAACAAACCTATTGTTGAATTCGTTGAAGAGACAATCATTTTCCATAATAAATTTTTGGAGAGTGAAATGCGAAGCTTGGGGATTCTTATTCCTCATGGTCTCAGGAGTCTTTACAATGGAAAAGACTGTATTCGCTTGGATGACAAAGAATTCCAACGTGCTTTCAAGGAAGTCTACTATCTTACTGTGATGGATCACGAAATCTTTAAATGGTACGAAGAGGAGAGTCTTTAGTCCTTAGATTCTATAGTCGATTCAACTTTATCAGCTATATATCGTATTCATTTGCAGAATTGCATTCAGATTAATGATCTATTAAAAAAGTTCTTGACTTTTCCAAAATTAGAAAAAGTTGATATAACTACAAGCAAATTTATTGAAGATAAAAAGGACGTATAATATGGGAGCATCTCTCTCGATTCAACCGAAATATCCAAAGCAAGTGAGTACAGCGATATTTACTCAGAACATTACTTGTCTTCCTAATGACATTTTATTGCACATTTTTTCATATCTTACTGTTTGTGAGTTGGCTCGGATGTCTTTCATTTCTAAACAATGGCGACAATTTTCCCAAGATGACAGATTATGGTCAAATATTTGTAAAATCAATCATAACGAAAATTATTTAAAAATGTTTGATACTCCCTTTGTAAAAGAAAATGGTTGGTACAAAACATTCAAACTAATAAAGGGCATTAATTTTTCTACACATAGTTTTAATGGATTTTGTTTACATGGTCCACATAAAATGGCTATCTCAATGGATCTTTTCGCTTCTGCCGACTTAAACGGAATTTATGTCCACAATCTTATAACAGGAAAAAAATTACATTTTATTGATAATCCGTTAAAAGCTTTTACTATCATAAATTTAGCCATAAGTAGAAATCTTCTTATTTGTTCATATGAGTCATATGCAGCTATTTACAACGTAAACAATTACCCAATATTAATCTGGAACCTTGATACTGGCGCATATTTAAGCGCGTTTAAAGAACATACTGCTGTTGTTACTGCCTTAGCTGCTTGTGATAATGTTGTTGTAAGTGGCTCTAAAGAAGGTACTATTAAGTGGTGGAACGCTGACACACAGGTTTGTATTAAAACGATTAGCGCTCACGTTGGTCAAGTTAATTGCCTTGTACTTTGTAATAATTATAGTATCAGTGCAGGAGCTGATGGAGACATAAAAATATGGCGTGATTTATCAACTGAGTGCTTTAGAATTTTGCATGATAGTAAAAGTGTGAACGCTATCGCGAGTGATGGAATCAGTGTTTTTAGTGGCGGAGATGATAAAATGATTAAAATTTGGGATTTGGAAACAGGCACAGCCACTACTTTAGGCCAACATGAAGACAAAATTAAACAAATACTGATTCAAAATCATCTCTTGGTTAGCAAGGATGATCATGGTGTAATGGTAATGAATAAAGATACTAGGGTATTATGTGACATTAGAAATACCGTCATTCGCGAGGTGCGTTCTGATGAAAAAGATGCATCTGCTAATGTATATGTATGGGATCTAAATTCTAAAACTTGTGTGAAAAAATATTACTCTGCAGCTCCAAAATTTGTAGCTATGCAAGGCGAAGTTTTATTAATTCCCAATAAAGATTTATTCTTCAGCAGCGGCATCACATTATATTCTTTGAATGGTTACAAGAGTTTAGAGGAAAGCTCCTTTTCAAAATTAATCGGTTTTGTAAAGAAAAAACTAACATTATAAGAAATGTTATACAAAACATCCTCATACGCGCATCGCACAAGAAATAGAAGAAATTGAAAAAACATTAGAAAAATTGATTAAAGGGGCAAGCACCTGCTCTTTAAGTATTTTTTTCCAAATCCGGCTTAAAAGACCTTGAGGTTATTATCTCCGCTCTTTGTTTTATTTGAAAAAAGAAAGCTTTGGTAGTCCTAAACAGGTAGTGATTTTGGGCTTATAAAAATGTTCATTTGCTATTATAATGATAATTTAAAATCACTACATGCTTAGGATTACCAAAGCTTTAGACATTGTAAGGAAATTAGTAGCCATGGATTATCTGAATCAAATCTTGTAGTTGATTGAAAAAATGACACGCTTCACTTCCAATTCACTTCAACATACAGGTTATTGTGATCGACACTATATTTTCCAAGTAACATATCCTTGTTGCCTTGATAGACAAGAAACTGTTGATCCTTAAGGAAACTAACTCCAATGTCGATCCCATTATTACGATACAGATGTTCAATGATCTTTGGAGCATCAGTTGTCTGGTATAGAGGCATTATGAATCTCTTTTCACCTTTAGATGTTTTTTTGGCCAACTGGGTTTGAAGATACTCTTTTTTATTCATTATATTACAAGGCAATTGAGTATACAGGTGATCAAAGGTCGTACGATGCATCTCTTGCTTCACAAGCCATGAGCGGATTTTGGGGGGTGATTCAAGAGATGTTAGACGATTTAAAACTGGGAGATACCGCTCAAAACGCTTGTGATGCATAGGGCTGCCTTTTATGATCAATCCTATAAAGTTCATAAATGTTCTATAACTTTTTAAAGCGGTTGGATCCTTATGTTGGCCTAAATCCATCAACATTTCCATAAAGGCAACGGCGAGTAGTGATATAGAGCGGTCCATAGTATCTTTGCAGATGCTACAGCTAAAGGAGGGAGCCAATTGAAAATGTAAATAGTGTCTAAATCTTCCATAGAATGAGAGAATAAAGTCTTCTCTCTCCTTACGAGTGAGTGTCTCTGCATGACCAGGCAAATAGCCTTCTAGCACTTCTTGAGCGATGTGTTCTAGATCTTGACGGTAGGTAGGAATTGCTTTCAACCGGGCCTTTAAGTTAGAGCTCATCACCATGCCTTCCATGTGGTCTATTAAGCTCATTTTAAATGTGCCGCATTCAATTTCGATGTCTTCTTGTTTATCATTAATATCAATCCCTTTTCTACTTTGATGGAAGAAGGCTGAGTCCATATCTAGATTGAAGAAATAAAAGGCATTTGGATGCACTTCTGCTATTTCGAGCATTGGATTGAGCCGCGCCGCTTCTCCATCAAATGACTGATGTTGGAAAGAAAGCAGTGTTTGATTTTTCCTCTCACATTCTTGCACAAACAGCTTCATTTGTCCCAAAAGAGTTGCGCTACCTGCATATTGGGCAGTGGGTGAACCAAAACGCAGGATTTCTACAGTATGGCCATTGGTATAACTCTCTTTCCATAACTGACAGGCGAAATTATTGGTCAACATCGGGTAAAAAGCGACTCCTGCTGCTCCTCTACTTCGATCACGCAGATCACGCAACCCAGAGCCAGCGATCTCTTTACTTAAAGTAGTGATCTTTTTTTGGTCTTGAACAATAATATTGGCAAGCTCTTTGAACTCTAGCGTCTCTTTATGTTCGAAAAAGTTCTCAATCAGCTGCTCTCCATAAGTGAAGCCGTCAAATTGTGTATAGAGTTGATAGGCTAGTTGTTGTAAAAAAAGATGGAAATCGGGGGATTTTTCATTGAGTTTAGCATATGCATTTTCTATTTCAGCGAGGATATAATAGCGGGTGGTGTATGGATGTTCTTTATTTTCTTCAATAATGCGAACAATGGTTTCTTTAAATGTTGTAATGTCACGATTTGCAAACTTTTTTGTTTGCAGCTTGGCGCATTTTCCTGAAAAGGCAAGAGGAATTGGCTCTGAGGTAAAACATTTTTCGTTTTCATTATAGCAGAGAAGCTGTTCTACCAAGAAGTTGATGTGTACATTATAGAAACGCATCTGGATGTTTCCAGGTTTGAACCAGTCTGCTATCCATTGTGCGGTCGTCTTTGCTACGGTATTTGTTCCAGAGACAACTCGTTGCCCGAGTTGCTTTAATTCACCCCACACTGAATCCAGAATATTCACGGGTTGTTCGTGAGTTGGCTCTGGAGGAAGAATGCCATCTGAGACATGTTCAAAGTCAGAGTCCATTTCACATTCTGAAAAGTCTATCAGAGGGGCTTTCATGACACGTTCAGGAAATGAAGGCTTTACTTCAGGGGCTTGGACGAGCTTGTTTTGAGAGCTATCGGGAGGGAGTTGCTCAGCTTCTGCCGAATCGACGCGCTTCTCTTGAGGGCTATCAGAAGGAAGCTGCTCAATCTCTGCTTCGCTTTTCTTTACGGATTCGAATTTTTTTAATGAAGGACTTTCAAGGGTTTTCTGATTAGATGCTGAACTTCGGCAAGCAATTTTAAAGAGATCGGCTGCGAAAAGAAGTGTTGCAGCAGGCCATAAAATAATCATGACAGGAGCTGGGATTGAGCTTATAGCATTTAAGGGTCCCATAGATAAACCCAAGTGTGCACTCAGTATTAAGGCGGCTAGAATACAGATAGACGCAACTAGTGTAATATCAAGAGCGAGGCCGGTTTTTTCTTTTTTCGTCCAACTTTTCGCATTTTTAGATTTTTCAATTAAATTGGCCTGGTTAAAGCAAGCGGCCGAAGCTGGAAGTAAATAAAACACTTGATACCTGTATAAATGAACAATTCATAACATTTTACCATAAATCATTCATTATGAGAGAGATTAAATTTTTTATAGATAGGCTGGTTCTTATTGGATAAATCTGCCACTGGCTGATTAATTAATAAGTGTTTGATTGAATTAACTTAAGAAACAACTATACGACGTGTGCATTTTTGCTGTCACCCATTTCTTGGCCGTTTGGAAAGTAATGGCTCCATCTCTGAGTAACCTTGTGTTCTGTCTCTGGATCGCACAGCACTTCAGGAGGATAGCTAGGTTTCATCCGTGCGTCGATGAGAAGGGGACCTTTAAAACTGGTATGATTACGAATCACTTGTTGTGACTGTGAATATACATCTGCAGCAGGCTCAAAGCGCGTAAACACTGTCCAGAGAAAACTGATCGAATCCTTGAGTGTTTTGGCGGCTTGATCGACTAAGATCAAAAGAGGCCATGTAGCAAATGTCGGATCTGACAGTAAATGAGAAAAATCTCCTCCCCTGCCTTCAAGCTCAATCACTAAACAACCAGGAGAAAAGGGAGTTGCTACTTTGACATTAGCAGGTAGCTTCCCATGGTATTCATGAGGAAGATCACGTATTTTTTCTCCGACGCCTAGTAGAATACCTCGTGAACCTTGATTTAAGGCAGGGCCTGTGTAATCCAATGTATCTAAAGAGAGGTTAGCGAAAATATAAAGATCTGTTTCTGGACGAAAACGTTCTAAAATAGTTGTTAAAGTTTCTTTGAAATTACGGAGATTGACAGGTTGGTCTGTGACTAAGAGAAATTTTGTCAAAGAGAGCTGTCCTTCACCTAAAATACGAAATGCAGAAGACATACATTCTCGATAAAAACGTTCGCGTACGACAGCAGCTGCAAGAGAGTGGAAGCCTGTTTCTCCATAACTCCATAAATCTTTTACACCTGGCATAACGACTGGAAAAAGCGGGGAAAGCATTTCTTGCAGATAGTCACCGATATAATAATCCTCTTGCCTGGGCTTGCCTACAACTGTGGCAGGATAAATTGCATCCTTGCGGTGGTAAATTTTTTCACATTCAAAAAGGGGGAAGTCATGTGTCCAGCTATAGTAACCATAATGGTCACCAAATGGGCCTTCAGGATGACGCTGATAGGGAGGAGATTTCCCAACTAAGGCAAATTCACATTCTGAAATCAGAGGATAAGGGCTCTCTGCACACGAAGAAACGGAGAGCTTTTTTCCTTGCATCAATCCAGCGATTAAAATTTCTGGCACATTTTCGGGTAAAGGGGTAATTGCGCTCAAAATAAGTGCTGGTGCGCCTCCAATGAAAATATGGACTGGGAGGGGCTGGCCCATCTGTTCGGCTTGATGGTAATGAAACCCTCCTCCTTTTTGGATCTGAAAGTGCAAGCCTGCTCGATCTTTTCCATAACGCTGAATGCGGTACATGCCTAAATTGGGAGGACCACCTCCTGGAGGCTCTGTATAGACTAGTGGTAAAGTGACGAAGTGCCCTCCATCTAAAGGCCAGGTTTTAAGAAAAGGCAGTTTTTCTAAATCAGGTGGATGAATGCTTTTTTCTTTAATAGGTGCAAAGCGGCTGTGGCGCGTGCCCAACGCAAAAAGACTTTTCAAAGTGTTTCTTTTTTTCCAGAGAAGAGAAAGTTTAGGAGGGAATTCTTGCGTCAGAAGCTTGACTAAAGAAGCAACGGTCTCTTCGGGACGATTTTGAAAAGCTAAAGAGACACGTTTTTTTGAGCCGAATAAATTGGTGACTACGGGGAAAGAAGATCCTTTAACTCGGTGGAAAAAAAGCGCAAGTCCATCAGCCGCAGCCACACGCCGGTGGATTTCAGCGATTTCAAGACAAGGATCTACTTCCTCGTACACATCAACAATTTCTTCGGCTTCACGCAATTTATGAAGAAATTGCCTTAGGTTGAGGAGGGACATTTAGATTTTTTGGCCTTGAGCACGCATATCACGCACTACAGTGGCCAATCCGCATTTGTCAATGGTACGCATGGCTGCTGGAGTGAGTTTTAGGGTGATAAAGCGTTTTTCTTCAGAAAACCAAAATCTTTTTTTTCTGACGTTAGGTAAAAAACGTCGGGTATCTTTTCCTACAATTTTTAAACCGATCCCTTTCTTTTTCTTAGCGATACCGCGGATCGTATAAGTCATGCCCACGCTTGGTCGTCGTCCAGTCACTTGGCATTTTTTGGACATTGTAAACTCCTGTTTTAAAGCCAGAAACTATATCAAAATTGGCATGTATCTTGCAAGTTATTGTTAAGAATCCATCTTAAAACCTTCCCTGATTGCATGGAAAAGATAATTGTCGATTTAGCTGTGATTGGGTCCGGACCAGCTGGACAAAAGGGAGCGATTCAAGCAGCCAAGCTAAATAAATCTGTTGTCTTAATAGAGAAAGAGATTGTTCCAGGTGGTTATTGTTTAAATTCGGGAACGATCCCCTCCAAATCTCTTCGTGAGGCGATCATTGACCTCACGCGTTATAATGAACGCAGCTTTTATGGCTCGAGCTGCTTACGCGAAGTGACTATCGAAGATCTCAACTATAGGTTAAATACTGTCTTAGAAGGAGAAAGGGCGATTCTTCTCAGGCAATTTAAAAAAAATCATATTCGTTTTTTGCAGGGAGAAGCAAAATTTGAAGGACCCCATACCCTAAGCGTTCAAGAAAGCAGAGGAAAGGAATTTTATCGCATAGAAGCTCAAAAAATTATCATTGCGACAGGTTCTGAGCCTAGAAATCCTATGCATGTTCCTTTTGATGCAGAGGTCATTTTAGATTCCACCCGCTTACTCTCAATTGTTGATGTTCCTGAGACGATGATTGTCTTGGGTGGCGGAGTCATTGGCTCTGAGTATGCCAGCTTCTTTGCTGCTCTAGGATGCAAGGTGCATGTTTTGGATAAAAGGGAAAGATTGCTTCCATCTCTAGATGCTGAAATTGGCATGCATTTGCAAGTCGGATTAAAAGAAATCGGATTGGAATTTCTTCCCAATAAATCACCTAGCAGAATCGAGCGAATAGGAAGCCTGGCACGCGTTACCTGCGATGATGGCACTGTTTATGAAGCAGATGTGCTTTTGTACGCTTTGGGTCGTGAAGCTAATGTCAAACATATGCATTTAGAAAGTGCAGGAATTTCTCTAAATGAAAAAGGGTATATTCCAGTCAATTCTTTTTTTCAAACAAATGTATCGCATATCTATGCAGCTGGGGATGTGATTGGCTATCCAGCTTTGGCATCCACAAGCATGGAGCAGGGGAGGCTTGCAGCTAGGCATGCGTTCGGTGTCTCAACACATACTTTTCCTAGCTTTTTTCCCTTGGGGATTTATACCATTCCTGAAATTTCTTGTTGTGGTTATACTGAAGAAGAACTGCAGACCAAGGGTGTCAATTATGCGGTCGGGCGGAGTTATTACTATGAGATTGCCCGCTCGCATATCACCGGAAGTAGCCATCTAGGTATGTTTAAAATCCTTTTTGATCAAGCGACCCTTGAGGTTTTGGGGGTACACATTGTCGGGCGTAATGCGACTGAAGTGATCCACATTGGTCAGGTGGCGATGTCTTTTGGGGCAAAGCTAGACTATTTTGTCGATCAGATTTTTAACTACCCAACTTTCGCCGAAGGATATCGTATTGCAGCGCTCAATGGCTTAAATCGGGTTCGACGGGGAGCATGATTTTTCTCCTTTCCTCTCTTTTTTTTGCGGTAGCCCCTACTGGGCAGACATCTGTCCAAACGCTCTACAATACTCTTGATCCAAAATCTGTGACTGAGGCGTTAGCCTTTTACGAATTGTATCCAACCTCTGACCAAGGAAAAAAGGCATTACAGAGAGCAGCAGCTTTGCTTCAAGCGCCAGAATCTTCATTATCCATGTTCGCCAGCTATATTAATCGCCTCAAAGGATTTGGACAGGAACTCTCAGAGGAAGAGATCCAACGCATCGAAGCTGTAGCTGCCCATTTGCCCAACCGCAAACTCAAAGGATATCTAGCAAGAGCAGAAGCAGAAGTGATTGATTTGCCGACAGATGAAATTGATTTAGGAAAAGGGCTTATCCTGTCACAGTTGGGCAACGTTGAAAATGCTGAATTCCAAGCGCGTGCTTATTCAGCGATGCTTGATTTGATGGCTTTACAAATTTTGGCCCGTTTGCCTGAGGGAGCCACCAATCTTGATAAGATTCATGAGACAAACCGTTTCATCTTTGATCAGATGCATTTTAAGTTTCCACCGCATTCGGTATATACAGAGAACATCGATCTTTATACTTTTTTGCCTTCAGTGATGGATAACCATTTGGGCGTCTGCTTGGGTGTGACAGCTCTTTATTTAGCCATCGCTCAAAGAATAGAATTACCTCTTGAAATCATTACACCTCCCGGACACATCTATGTACGCTGTCGTTTTGGAGATAAAACAGTGAATATCGAAACGACAGCGCGTGGAACACACATGTCTGATGAAACCTATTTAAGCATTCAAAATGCAAGTCTACAACAAAGGACACTCAAAGAAGTTATTGGCATGACACATGTGAACAAAGCTTCCACTTACCTATATAAGGCGGAATATCCCAAAGCTGTAAGTTCCTATGAAAAAGCGCAACCTTATCTACACGATGATCCTTTAATTAAAGAGCTCCTTGGATATAGCTGCCTTTTTACAGAACAAAAAGAAAGGGGAGAGTCGCTCCTTAGAGAAATCGGGAAAGGAATGCATACGATTGCTGAAGATTATCTTGCTGGAAAGGTAGGGTTAGAAGGGATTGAGGCGGTCTTTATGCAAGTGGATGAAAATCTCGATTCCATTTTGAAAAAACAGAAGAGATTGAAGCAAGTATTAGAAAAATATCCTGATTTTCGAGATGGACTGCATCAGTTTGCCATTACATGGATTCAACTCAATCATGCGCGTGAAGCTATTGAGGCGCTCACTCATTGCTACACCCTTGATCCTGCTGATGCTGTGACAGCCTACTATTTGGCCATTTTGCATGGCCAGCGTCAAGATTTCAATCAATGTTGGCGTTATCTCAAACAGGCTGAGAAAAATTGTTCTGAGAAGGATTTTTTTCCGAAAGCACTCAAAGAATTGCGGCGCGAGTTGATCCACCTTTGCCCTGAACGTTTGAATCTTTCATGACTGTTTTCTTTTCTAAGCTCGACTTTGTACATTACTGAAAAATGTACAAAGTCGAGCTTAGGCAAGTAGTCGGAAACCTCATTCGCAAATATTTTCCTTATACCATTTTAGAAATTGCAGTGATTCGATCTGTAAGTGAAGGATGCGTCATGTTGAAATTTATCTTCTCATTAATGACTAGGCGAAGTTTGAGCATTGAAAGTTTTATTGATGGTTTAACTTTTTCAACTAGTGATTTAGCGCGTTTTATTTCTAATTCAAGTTGTTTTAGTGTTTTTTTATTGCTGTTAGCCTTTAAAGCTTCAAATTTTTTTAAGCAATTAATTCCTCCCTGAGTGATCTCTGAATCAATGCCTGCTGCCCAAAGATCAGCTCTGAATTCTTTAAGAAAAGCTCGATTACGTTGTTCATATATACCTATCAGCTTTGCGCTGATACATCCGATTAGATGAGTGGTTAAAAATGAAAAAGTAGAAAGATTTTGAACGACAAAGAATGTTATTCCATAAGCTAGAAAACGAACAGAGCAGCATTTAAGTTCGGTTTCTATATAACCCACGACATTATCATCAAAAAATAAATGTCCTAATTCGTGAGCAACACAAAATGCATGTTCATAAGTAAAATTTTTTTCAATTTCCTCGATTACTTCAAAGCTCAAAGAAATTGTAGCAATAGCTCCATCTTTTAATGATCCTCGTGCAACAGCATATAGATCATCTGGTGACTCTGAAATTATTAATCTTTCACTAGGAAATTCTAAAATTTTGAGAAACTCATGAATTTTATTTAGGGCTGTGCTCTCAATTTTTTCGAAATTCTGAATTATTACATGATTTGAACTGTTCCTCTTTTCTGATAATCGCTCAGGCGAGCTTAAAACGAATTTTGCATATAACGCTGAGAAACAGCTAGTAAGAGGTTCAGAAATAAATGAAACGGAATAGGTTATTGCAGAATAAATACAACACATAAAGATTTTTTTGTTTTTAGAAGCGTCATATTATAACAACACTGTTTTTTTTATTAAAATAAAAATATTTTTTTTGAAATATGAATTATTAAAGTCAAGAAAGTAATTGTATGTAGATCTTTAGTAAAAATTTATTGCGTCTCTATGGCTCATTCATAAATATTTTTGTCTTATACAAATTCTGAAATAGCAGCACTTTGTGTCATGAGCTGCCGAAGGTAGCGTCTGTGGTTAGCCGTGGATGACCTGACCGTAGGGAGTCTACGGAAATGATGATTGTAGACATCAGATGAGCCACGCATGTGGCGATTCAAATGTTTTATTGGAATGGGTCTCGGTGGCTTCCAATTTATAAGTTAATGAATTCGAGTGATACATTTTTTTTAGAGATTCTAGAATCCACTCAGGGCCATCAAAATGGGATAACTAATTGCAATAAGGGGAGTGGATGTTTTGTTTAGAAGCTCGAGAATTTTTTTCGCAAAATTGAGATTTCGTTTATTTCCATTGACCACCACTTGCCATCTCGCACAGCCAGTGTCAAGCTTCAATTAATGTTGGCGTTACCCAAACAGGTCGAGAAAAACCGTTCTGAGAAGGATTTTTTTCCGAAAGCACTCAAAGAATTGCGGCGCGAGTTGATCCACCTTTGCCCAGAACATTTAAATGATTTACAATAGCATAAATAAAATTTTATTTCTGTGTTTTATTGTGAAAATAACCGTTTTTTGTTATTTTTTTAGCCCTTAAATTGGGAAAAAAAATGAGTGCAATTACAAATTCAGTTCTCCAACACTTAGTTTGGAATCCAAAAAAAAATAATTTTAAAATCCAGAATTCTAGCGATCGCAAGATTCTTTCATTTCTTTGGAATTCTGCTGCGTCAAAATGTTATTTTTATCGCGGGGTGTCACTGTCTACGCATCCATGGTCAAATAAAGGATTTGATTCTTTTAAGCCGCTTTTTCTAACCGATATCAGGCGTGCATTTGAAAATCTAATGGTCGACTGCCCTGTAGAGGAATATAAAGCAGATATAAAGTTATTTTTCGATAACCTACAACAGAAAATTGCAGATCTTGAGATCGATCACAAGGCTTCCAATGAAGATATCTATGCGGCTTTGCAAAAAATCCTGACAGATAGTTTCAGGCAATTATTGAGCCAATCTCATTTAAGGATGTCCTCATTGCCCTTACAGGAGTTGCAAGAAAGCGAGCAACAGTACCTGAACGTTCTCAAAGAATCGCAATGCCATCAATACGCTTTCTATCTTGCAAAAGAATATCGAGCTCTGTGTTTGCTGTTTCCACCTAAAAATTCCTATGATGCGGCTTTTATTCTCTACCCTAAATATTTTATAGAAGGGTTAGGTTACTCTAAAACTGAAATGCCATCACAAGGGGACTTAGTTCTTTACCTTGGGGATCCAAAACGCCATGGAAATAATTGCAGATTCAAGCATTTAGGAATGGTTGCGGAAAGTGGGAAAGTAAAGAGTTATTGGCTCGATTTTTCCGCTCAATTTGAACACAATGTTTTTCAAGTGCCTGATGCATATGGATTTGAGGTCATTTTTTTTCATAAGACTCTCCAACAACAACCCAATTTCGAAAAAATCCAATCTACTACAAACCAAATGTCTGCGCTCATCATCCAATTTAATTCACGGCATATTCCTTTCCCACTAAGTAAATTAGGAGCCCTGCTTTTTTTATTGGATAAGTTAAAATCTGCGTGTGCTGAGTCTAATTCAGCAAGTAAACGATGGGATTGGGGCGAGATAGAAAAAAATCTGCGGGCAGAGATTTTGCCCAATTTAAAACATCAGCTAAACCATACAGAAATCATTCAGGAATTCCAGTCTTGGATGCAAGAAATGCTTCAAGAGTATTTTTAAATCTAAAAATACATGCCCAATTCGTAGGACATATTGAATAATTAGACCAAGAATTGCTCGAAAAGGGGGCAGAAATAGACCAAAAAAGCGACCATTTGGAATTTGTAGACACACTCTAAGTAAACCCAAAAGGAAATGATGATTGTAGACATCAGATGAGCCACGCATGTGGCGATTCAAATGTTTTATTGGAATGAGTCTCGGTGGCTTCCAATTTATAAGTTAATGAATTCGAGTGATACACCCTCTTTTTTCAGAAGCTCTAAAATCCCGTCAGACCCAGTGAAATGCATTGCGCCAATTGCAATAAAGGGAGTAGATGTTTGTGGTTTTTTTAGAAGCTTGCGAATTTTTTTCGCAAAATTGAGATTTCGTTTATTCCCATCCCCATTCGTGGCATCCTGAACACTTTTTGGCTGGCATTTAAATATTTCCTGAAGCTGCTCCCAATTATTGGCATGCCAGGCATCGTATATCTGAAGACTGATCTCATCTTTTATTTTTGCATATTCCGGCTCTTTTTGAAAGGCTCGCTCCAATGCCGGTAGTACTCTTGCGAGCCAATCTTCATCCTCAAGTGAACGCCCCCAAATGTTTTCATATTTGGCTGCAGTTTCCAATAACCACTCACTCCCATGGTGAAAAAGCCGCACGCTCGCTACTTTTTTGTTGCTCGCTACTTTGTGTGTCATTACAGGGAAGTCCTTTCCTGTTTTTGCTTTTCTTGCCTTTTGAAAGGCGACACGGTCGTCATTGTTGGTTTCAAAGTACAAATTATCATGCGAAGCATTGAATGCCTCAAATACAGCCGGAGGTAAAATCTGCTGTGCTTTTTCATATATTTTTTTCAGCCAAGCATCATATGCTTTATCGTATTCGTCGTCTATTTTCCCTTTGTAATCAAATGTATAAGGAAAGGTATCTTCAGGAGAAAGCATTTTATTATGCACAGTCCCATACAAGTTAACGGTATGCCCGTTCAATGTGGCCCGCCATAAAAAGCCTTTATCATCAGCTATTTCTCTCAGTAAAACTGTGTGAATATCGAGCAATTTATAAGGCTTCTGCCCCGCTTTGCAGGCAAGCCAAAGTTCTCTTCTTTTTCCTAGATAGGATTGCACTTCCTCAATATCGGCTGATTCGAAAGCATTTAATGAGATGGTATTTACATCAATGGAGTCATCTTTTTTTGCTAGATGAGTGGCGTTGTTTTCCTTAGACAAAATCGCTTGATTGTGTTTTTTACAGTTGGCAATAGCCATCCACACAATGCCGCTTACTGCTGAGCTTACCAAGACGCCTCCTACAGTGATAGAAGCAATAAATCCATAACTCCCTATAGAGCCAAATAAAGCTATTCCACCCAAAGCCGCTATCACTGCTCCGGCTACTCCTCCAACTGCGCATGTGACAATTGCATATTTTGACGTGCAACTTTTGTAATTATCTTTCGATTCAAAATGGTTAGGTGTTGAATTTTTATATATAGGTTGTGAATACATAAATAATATTTATTATTTTGTTAATAGATGATTAATTATAAGAACAATAAATTTAATTTCAACTTATTCTGCTATAATGCAAATGTAAAATTTTGAGCTGAATCGACTATAATTGTATTGTAATGAATATTTTGATGTGGCAAAATTTTGCCGATGCAATCCGTTGTCCTGAAAAAAGATAAAGAAAACATTTTCCGTCAAAGGCACCACTGGATCTTCTCCGGTGCGATTCATTCCTATCCAGATTCCTATCAAGAGGGAGAGCTCGTCCCTATTTCCAGTTGGAACAAAGAACATCTTGGATGGGGTTTTTTTAATCGAAGCTGCTCGCTTGCAGGACGCATTGTCAGTTTTGGCCATGAAGATGTTTATGCATCAGTGAAAAAAACTCTTTTTAGAGCGATTGCTCTACGTCATGAACTGCTTTACAGCCCACTGACCACCGCTTGTCGTCTTGTCAATGGAGAAGGGGATGCCTTGCCTGGATTGATTGTGGATAAATATGGTCCCTATCTTGTGATTCAGACTGGCGCTCTGGGTATGCATAAAATGCTGCCTTTTTTGATAGAATGTTTAAAAGAGAAAATTTCCTTGTCGGGGATTTATGATAAATCTTCTGGAAAAGAAGAGGGCATGGAGGATCAGGGGAAAGTTCTTTGGGGAGAAATTCCTGATGTAGTGACGATTTTAGAAGAGGGCATTCAATTTAGCGTCGATATAAAAAGGGGGCAGAAAACTGGCTTTTTTTTAGATCAAAGAGAAATGAGAAAAATTTTACGTTTGCTTGCTCCGCGAAAACGTGTTCTCAACTGTTTTTGCTATACTGGTGGATTTACTCTCTCTGCCCTAGCAGGCGGTGCTGCCTATGTAGATTCTGTGGATATTTCAGCAAGTGCTATGAATTTGTGTCTTGAAAATGTCAAATTAAATGGCTTTGCGCTTGAAAAGTCAGGTTTTTATCAAAAAGACGTATTTAATTTTTTAGAAAATTGCTCGGGTGATTATGACCTTGTTATTCTTGATCCTCCCGCCTTTGCGAAGAAGAAAAAAGATATCTCTTCAGCTGTTAAGGGCTATAAAAAACTTTTTAGTCTTGCGATGAAAAAAATGCCTCAAAACTGTCAGCTCTTGCTATCTTCCTGTTCCTATTACATCCCTGAAACACTTTTTGAGAAAATTGTGATAGAAGCTGCGATAGAAGCCCAAAGGGAGCCGCGTATTCTTTGTAGACATCGCCACGCTTTTGATCATCCTCTTAACCCCTACCATCCTGAGAGCGCCTATTTGAAAAGTTTGCTTATAGTTAATTAAAGTTTACACATTGCAATTTAACTTTTTTTTGCCTATACTAAATGGTTTCAATGAGTGCTATTGCTTTTGATCACCTACCCGATAATTATTTGATAAATACTCCTAGAAGGCGTGCATTTCAAAGCAAATCTTTTTTTTATCGTTTGGCTCATCCCGTAAAAAAAAAAGTCGTAGATTATGAGTTCTATACAACTCTGTTAGAATATTTCGATCGTACTTTTCAAATTAATAACTTGATGCAGGCGGATCGAGTTTGGGATTTCATCTTGAGCTCTAGAAATATTAAGTGGAGAAAAGGGGAAAATCTTACTGTCAGTACATTCAAACGCATTTACAAAGCGTTTGAAGAGGCAATCGTCCATAAAGGCCCCGGAGTTAATTTTTCTTTGGATGGAGAGGATGATATCCATACTGTGTCTGAGTATTTATTTACGCGGCAAGAAGGTGTATCTTTTTCCTGCAAAACTTTGATGAAAATCCTTTTCTCTGCAGATGAAAAGTTTTTGGTAAGTTTTAGAGCTAGATTAGAAGAGGCTCTAAAAGTCGGACTAGAAACATTTAAAATGGGTAAGGTAGGTGAAGAGGCATTCAGAGGATTTGTATTCAATATTGTCGCTTTGCTGCCTTACACTTATCCTAAAGAAGGCGAAACTTTCAAGATTCCTTGTAAAGTTGATGAGGCTTGGAAGGTCATTACCTACACTGTCGATAAGAAGTTTGCCATGTCTCCTTCTTGGTTTTCCTCACCTATTCCCATCTATGGTCTGCTAGCGGAAGAAGCCCCACCTGTTTTGACCTGTATGGGCACTACCTATCCTTCTGGTGAGGGTTTCCTAGCTGCTATCCTAGCGGACTTTACTCCTTTTTTTTCTGTTGGACATGTGGCAAGCATGTATGGAAAGTCAGCAGTGAGAGAATGGTTAAAGGATAAACAGAATGTGCGTGTCACTGGTATGAGTATGGGAGGCGCTCTCTCTTTACATCTTTCACGCTATCACACTGCCGCCATTTCAGAAGTCTATGCGTTCAATCCTCCTGGACTTTACCCATGGAATTGGCGGGGGGTTAACCATAGTCATATTCAGTTTCATATTTATTCAAATGCTAATGATGTTGTGTCAACTATGGGAGTCTTTCCCGAAGGCGAGAATGTCAATGTCTATCGTCTACTGATCGATCTACCGGAAAATTTCCTCTCTTCCCATTCAAGAGTTTATCCAGCATCTGAAAAAGTGATTATGATCCGCACTTCTGCGGCCTATGAAAATAAAAGAGTCGAACGGATTCTTTTGACAATTTTACATTTTACTTTCAGTTCATTAGTTTTTTTTACTGTTCTTCCTCTGCATCTTATTTTTCGAATCTGTCAGTTTATTTATCAGCTAATTACTTCTGTATGTTATAATAACGCTGAAAACAAGGGTGAGACAGACTATGCAGAACTTCTCAGAAGCAATACAGAACGCACTCAACACAGCCTTTCAGAAAGCCCAGTCAAAGCGTAATCCTGAAGTTACTGAAAACCATCTTTTATTTAGCCTTCTTGAAAATCCCCAAGGTTATTTTTTTACCTTATTAAGGGAGATCAAGGGTGATCCTGAAAGCTTACTGGATGAGATTGCCAATGCTCTTGCCCGCCTTCCTACTTTTACCGAGGGAGGAGGGGAGCCGCAGATTGCAAGGAATTTGCAGAGCCGCATTCTAGACGCTCAAGATTTTGCGAAGCAATGGCAGGATAGTTATGTCTCCAGCGATCATTTCCTTTTAAGTTTTTGGAAAGGAGGAGATGAGCCTTTTTTGAGCTGGAAAAAGAAAACAGGAATTTCACTGAACCACTTAACGGACATGATCCAAAAAATGAGAGGGGAACGCCATATGGACTCACCTACTGCCGAATCAAGTATGAAAAGCTTAGAAAAATTTTGCAAAAACTATACTAAACTGGCACGTGCCGGCAAATTAGATCCGGTGATCGGACGTGATGAAGAGATTAGACGCACTATTCAAGTCTTGAGTCGCCGCACAAAGAATAATCCTCTTTTGATTGGCGAGCCGGGTGTGGGAAAAACAGCGATTGCCGAAGGATTGGCCCAAAGGATCATTCAAAATGACGTGCCAGATTCTTTAAAGGATAAAGAATTGGTTGCCTTGGATATGGGAAGTTTGATTGCAGGGACAAAATTCAGAGGTGAATTTGAGGAACGACTCAAAGCCATTTTGACGGAAATGGAGCAGAGTGAAGGCAAGATCATTCTGTTTATCGATGAGGTACATACTCTCGTTGGTGCAGGAGCGACTGAAGGATCCATGGATGCGGCTAATCTATTGAAACCAGCCTTGGCACGTGGAACTTTGCACTGCATAGGTGCAACCACATTAAATGAATACCAAAAATACATCGAAAAAGATGCCGCATTAGAACGTCGTTTTCAGCCTGTCTACATCGCAGAGCCAACTGTTGAAGATACAATTGCCATTTTGAGAGGCTTGAAAGAGCGTTATGAGATTTTTCATGGTGTGCGTATCACAGAAGATGCCTTGCATGCAGCAGTGCTGCTCTCTAACCGTTACATTTCTGACCGTTTTTTGCCAGATAAGGCCATTGATTTAATTGATGAAGCAGCCAGTCTGATCAGGATGCAGTTAGGCTCGCGTCCATTGCCCATTGACGTGAAAGAAAGGGAGCTTGCCTCTCTCATTGTCAAGCAAGAAGCTCTCAAAAGAGAAGACACCCAAGTTGCCCATTCAGAATTGCAGCTCTTAGAAAAGAAGATTGCGGGCCTTAAAGAGGAGCTCTCCCTCTTACGACAGAAATGGGAAAATGAAAAAAAGCTACTAAACTCCCTTAAAGAAAAAAAAGACACCCTGGAGAAGTTGCGTTTTCAAGAGGAAGAGGCAGAGCGTGCTTTTGATTACAACAAAGTGGCTGAAATTCGCTATAGCCGTATGCCTGCGCTACAAAAGGAAATCGAAGACGATAGTCATTCATTAAATCTCAAAGAGAATAGGCTCCTGCAGGAAGAAGTGGATGAGTCTTTGATAGCCCAGATAGTCTCAAAATGGACAGGGATCCCTATCCAAAAAATGCTAGAGGGTGAAGCATCCAAATTGCTGCATCTTGAAGATGTCTTGGAAAAAAGGGTTGTAGGCCAGCCTTTTGCCGTTCAGGCTGTTTGTGAAGCGATTCGTGCTTCGCGGGCGGGGTTGAGTGATCCTAACCGTCCGACAGCAGTGTTTCTTTTTCTAGGCCCAACAGGTGTGGGAAAAACAGAATTAGCGAAAGCCCTCGCTGAGCAACTTTTTAACAAAGAAGATGCTCTGATCCGGCTGGATATGTCGGAATATATGGAGAAACATACTGTCTCCAAATTGATTGGTTCGCCTCCAGGTTATGTAGGCTACGAAGAAGGAGGACAGCTTTCTGAAGCTTTACGCCGTAGACCTTATGCTGTTGTTTTACTCGATGAGATAGAGAAGGCGCATCACGAAGTTTTTAATATTTTACTACAGATTTTTGACGAAGGAAGACTAACAGATAGCAAAGGCCGTAAAGTCAATTGCCGCAACGCTCTTTTTATCATGACATCCAATCTAGGCTCTGAACAGTTGATGGAGACCCTTCAAAGGATGCATGGAGAGTTAACAAAAGAGCAGGTCCTTTTGACGGTCGAGCCTGTCTTAAGACAACATTTCCGCCCAGAATTTTTGAACAGATTAGATGAGATTCTTCCCTTCTTGCCTTTGCATGAGAAGGAAATGTCTAAGATCGTCAACATCCAAATGCAACTAGTTGCAGATAGGATATTAGAGAAACAAATTATTTTAAAATGGAATGAGGATGTGATCCATTACTTAGCCAAAGAAGGCTATGACCCGGCTTTCGGAGCACGTCCGTTAAAAAGACTTATTCAGCATGATGTTGTCAGCAAACTCTCTTGCGCTTTGCTGGCAGGACAAATCATGGCCCAAAGCGAAGTATTGCTAAAAATGCAAGAAGGCGAGATTTCTATCAATATCCTAAAGCCGGCTCAAATCAGTTAACTTTAACTATTATTTTTGGAGAAAATTCATGTCGGTTAATTTAGAGACCTTGTTGGGCAAGATGGAGGTTTCAGAACGTCCTCCATCTAAAAAAACTATCAGGAGTCCGCTTTCCCCGATTGGTGCTGCGGCCCGTGCAATTGAGATTCAAACCAATCAAATAGAAATAGATAACATTAGAAGCATTAAAAGTTATGTCAAATCTCCTTCTCCTAAAGGAGATATTTCGTTCACGCCACCTCAACTTCTTAATCCTAAACAGTTAGCAGAGTTCTATCAATGCGCATTCCTTGCTTCACCGGCTACGCAAGGGGATCTTTTGGTTTTAGAGATGGTTTTTAAAATTGAAAAGCTTTTTTCAGACTCGAAAATTGAAGCCGCCATCATCATGCATACAAAGGAACTGATCAAAAAACTTTTTGCGAATAAAAGTACCCTTGAAGTCTTTGCTGAGCTTGGAGTGATCTATTTTTATTTGGATAAAAATGGTCATCTTCCTAGTTCGGATGGCTGTTTCGAGTATCGGTTGAAAGAGATAGAGGAAGAGATTCGACGTCTTAAAAATAGTAAATCAAATTCTTTATCAACAGGCGTACTCACTTATCTTTTAAGAGCTTTTTCTACCATGATGATCGATTCTGAAGGAAAAGTGAATAAAGGTGGGATTGCTGCTGTTAATCAATTGTTAAACGGCAGACTTGCGTTTTTTTTCAAGGAAGATCACAGAGATCATATTGTCGCAGTATTGACACATTTATTAGAAGATGCTGATTTTGTCACAATGCTAGAACAACCAATTAGCGTTCATAAAAAAATGGAAATTTTTATATGCATTGATTTAAAGCTGCCTTTTGGTAGTGAATTATCAGTGCAAGCAACAAAAATTGCCTGTTTATTAGCACTTTTTTCCGATAGAAGACAGATCCTTGCAAATTGCTTTGCCGTCGCACCCTTTGTTTACACATGCCGCAACAAGCCACACCTATTACTCAATGCTTATATACAACTACTTCAAGAGGGTTTTCTCGAATTGACTGAAGGGGTCAAGCTTTCGGTTTTTGATCTATTTTCCAAGCGAGTAGTTGATGAAGAAGAATTAGATCGTTCTATCTTAGTTGAAGATGTGAAATTAAATGCTGCATTTTATAGTGCAATAGTAGCTATTGGTTTAAATTTAAATGCTTTCGACGATTACTCGCAGACCCAAAGTACCTTAAGAGAGTTGATTATCCATGCAAGTCAGAAGACAGCTCATCCTGAGGGAGCTTACTTTATGGCATCTTCCATCATTGGTTCTTTTAAAATGAATGCCTTACAAGAGATGCTCATTTGTTTTCTTGAATTTCAAGAGGCTAATGTAGCCATGACAGGAAAAGTTAGCAGTTCTAACGACAAAATTAGGCCTATTAAAGGTTCACTGATAAATTTTATCCAGGAACAAGTGGATTCTTATAAAAGTGCCCATCCACTTATGGCTCAAACTCAAGATATCCAACAATTTCTTATGCTTTTCATGCAAATAGCTGAGGATCGACTTTGGCTTCAAGATCACGTGGGAAAGCTACAGTGTGAGGAAGAAGGGCCCCTCTTTATGCGTATAGCTAAGACGTGGATTGAGATCGAGAAATTTAATAAGGATGACTTTGATGAATTAAAAACATCAATGACTCAGTTTCGCAGAGTGATTTGTATCAAAAATGATAAACTGATAACTATTGATACTGTCCCAGCATTGAATTGTTTATTTGAAGAATGGATTGATGAAATTGCACAAAACCCAGACTTTACTGATTTTTTAATGCATCACAACAGCTTTATCACTAATTATAAAAGCTATCTTACCAAAGCATTATCCGACAGCTGTCCTAAGTTTTTATACAAGATCAACGGAAAAGCTATTCCTTTAAGTTTAGAGCATTATGAAGCCTCGAAGATTTTTTTATTTGATTCTGATGGTGGATTGACGTTGAGTACATGTAAAAGATTACGAGTCCCTTGCCAGCGCAGAATGACAACATCGCAAAACATGGTTGATAACTTTTTGGAAATACTTAAACATTTCTCAGCTTTACCAGACAAAAAAACGTGGCGCGCCAGTCAAAAATTGGCTCTCTGTACATCAATTCATCACACATTTCTTTTGCAACCCCACACTTTTTGGCCATTGATTGAGCAGGATCCTCTTAATATATTACAAAAAAAGAGTATAGCTCCCATGGATCGACTCTTGGAAGCTCCTTTATCTTTTGAAAAGATAAAAAAGATTATAAATGTAGTGATTAAGGACCCCAATATAAAAGATATTTATCTTAATTTTTTCACAGATCCAGTTACGGCAAATCAATTTCTTGATAAAATGCAGGTGAGCGTAGGTCCTGACGTATATAAACGAATTTTATTCGAATTAGAAAAAGAAATTACCAAGATTACCTGTGCAACTATTGCTTGGGAAGAGGTGATTAACACACTATTTCCTACAATGGATTCTATACAGCAAAAACAGATAAGCACTCAACTTGTTGAATTTTTTTCAAAATTTGAAGAACTGAATGCATTGGATCTCTCTTATGGGTTGCAAAAAATGCTTATTACTTTTGGGAAATTTCGTGCACGCATCACACTTGAAATGGTGATTTGTTCTAAATATGATAGACCTATGAATTGGGTCTTAGGTGATTTCAATTATTCACAGCTTGTTGAGTCGCCTGAGCATCAACTGCTCATTTTAAAGATGCTCCCTAGAGGGCTGCAGATATTTACAAGAAAAGGGTTGGAAGAGTCGCCGCTTGGAGCTAGATTTCTTACAGACTTGGCTGGGCTGGTTGAAGTCTTTTATTAGAGCAAATTTCTTTGGTTGAAGACATTCAAAACTGCAAATGGTATCGGGTCTATTCGATAAGGCCCGATACTTTATTTATGCAGTCTTTATAGAAACCAAAAATCCTCACTGATATAAAAATTTAATCGAACTATAAAAAAAGCTAAGGAGAAGTTTTTTATGAATCCAATTATTCATCAAGGCAAGGAAGAAGAAGAGCTACCCCCGACACCACGTCTCAAAAAAAATATAACCAGCCCACTTTCAGCGCAAGGGCAAGAACAGCGTGAAATTACTCTTAAACAAATTGCTGCCGTTAAGACGGAATTTCAAATGATCCGAGAAAATCTACAATCACTTATCCTCCAGCCTCCTACTCAAAATTCGATGCCTACTCTCCAATATTTAGTGGATACCTATGGCAATTCTCAACTTTTACAGCCAAATACATATGGAATGTTATTGATTACGAGGATATTACTTAAAATAGAGACGCTTTTTTTAAACGGAACAATTGATGATTCCACGCTTTTAGATATAAGAGGGTATATCAAAAAGCTTCTGAGTGGCCCAGACATTATGAGCATATTCGCTGAACTTGGAGTTCTCTATTTTTATGTTGATAAATTCGATATTCCTCCTTGTAAGGATAATTTTTTACAATATCGATTGCGAGAAATTGAAGATGAGATTGCACATTTGAAAAACGGTGACTCAGGTTCTTTACCAACAGGTATCTCTACTTATCTTTTAAGAGCATTTTCTAATATGGTGATCGATTCTAAAGGTAAGATCAATGCAGGAGGCGCTGCTGCAGTCAATCAACTGTTGGATGGCAGACTTTCCTTACATTTTAAGGAAGATCACAAAGACCATATTAAAGCTGTCATTAAACATTTGTTAGAAGATTCCGCTTTTGTTGAAGCTCTTGAAGAGCCTATTGTCCTTCATCACAATATGGAGATTTTTATTCGTATCGATTTAAAAATTCCCTTTGGCCAAAAAATAACCGAGCAACATGTAAAAATGGCCACTTTGATAGCAGCATTCTTTTTCGATAGAAGACAATTCCATCCAAATTGTTATGTGGTCGCAAGTTTGATCTTCGGATGTAGGAACCAGCCATGTTCTGTACTTAAAAAATATAAAGAGGTGCTAAAAACAGGGTTTCTTTTGCTGACGCCTACAGATAAATTGCACATTTTTGACCTATTTTCTTGCAGGATAGTTGATGATGAAAGGATGAATGGTTTGATTACAATAAAACAGGCAAAATCAAATGCTTCTGTCTATTCTGCATTACAAGCCATCGGCGTCGGTCTAGATATTTTAGACCAAGCTCCACAATCTAGTACATTGAGAGAACTCCTCCATTTCGCCTGCTTGCAGACGGTCAATCCCGAAGGTGCCTATTTTCTTGCTACGTCCATTATCGGTTCATTTACAAAGAATGCGATGCAAGAAATGCTGATTAGCGTGATTGAATTCCAGGAAACCAACCAAATTCAAACTAGCCAGCTTCAAGTAGAATCTAAGTTGCCCTTCCTTCGGCCTAACAAAAAAGAATTGATGCGCTTTATCATAGATACAATTCTGCTTACTTTTAAAAGAACCTATCCAGATGTGCTGAAAACTAATAATGCGCTCCAATTTTTTCAATCTTTTGAACAAAAGATCAAAGAGAGGCTATGGTTGCAAGACTGTACCGGAAAGTTGCGACAAGATCAACAAGGACAACTCTCAATACGTCCCAGTAAAGAATGGATTGCCATTCAAAATTTTGAAGGAAATATCGGAGCTTTAGAAAGGGGAATCAGCTTGTTACGGAGGTTGATCTCCTTTAATGAGCAAAAAATAACTTTGATTGAAACGGTTCCAGACCTACATCAATTTTTTATGGATCTAGTGAATGAACTGAGGCAAAAACAAGAATTTCCAGATGTTTTGACCGACAACTTTATCTTGTGTTTTCAAGGCTATCTTAAAGCTTTTTTATCTAATCAATGCGCTGTTTTTTTAAAAGAAGTCAATAAGAGACTCATTCCTTTGGATTTAGAACATTACAAAAATTCAAGTCTTTTTGTGTTGAGTTCTGATGGAGGCCTTGTGCGGAATGTTTGCGTTGCATTAGGACTATCTTATCAACGCAATGAATTTGTAAAAGGAAATGGCGTAGCAAACGTGCTTGAGATCATTCAGTATTTCTCTTCCTTAAACATAGATAGCAGAAAAGAATGGCTTACTGGCCAAAAGCTAGCTCTTTGTCTATCTAATAACCACAGTTTCCTTATAATGCCTTATGCATTTTACCCACTGATTGAAAATCCTGAGATATTGAAGGCAAGCAGTATTCATCCTTTCTCTAAACGTATGCTCTTACCGATTTCCACAGAAAAAAAGAAGAAAATTTTAGACAAATTGTTTTCAGATACCTTGGAGAGTGAACGCATTTTCAGGCTATCTCACGATGCAACAACCCCTCAGGATTTTCATGATGCGCTAAAAAATCTGATCGATTCTGTTTTTTACAAAAAATTTCTTTTTCTCTTGGAACAAGAAATTACAAAAATTGATTGCACATCTATTCAATGGGGCCATTTGCTTGGAGAATGGTTTCCTAAGATGGAGGTTACATTAAAAGGAAAGATAGAAGCGCAGTTAATCGATACATTTTCAAGTGTTCAGGAATTGCAGGCATTTGAAATAGCCTCTCTTTTACAACAAGTTTTCGCTTCTTTTGAAATATCACGTCCTCGTCTAAAGTTGGAGATGGTCATTTGTCATAAATTTGATATGCCTATGAGTTGGGTAATTGGTGATTTGAACTTTGGAAAATTGGTGGAATCACCCGATCATTCACTGTTGATTTTGAAGATGCTGCCTGGCGGAGTACAGCTGCTTTTCAGAATGGGGAACGAAGAATTTCCACTGACTGAGAATATATATGCTCCTATGCACAATTTAGTGCTTTTTGACTAAAAAGGGGGAGGAGTGTTCCTCCCTTAAAAGTTAAATCATAATGAACAAGATCCAAATTGCCAGAACAACAGTTGTTATAGTTGCGAAGGGAAAAGGATAGGAACATAGGCATTCCATAAAAATAATGGAAATCTCAGCAATAAGCATTCAGTGTCTTAGGATTTTAAAAAACTTGTGGGGAGAATGGAACAAAGGGAACATGTTTTTTATGGCGCTCAATCAATGCTTCTAACCTGAACAACTTGTTACTTTTGGCAAGATCTTCTAAGGCGAAGAACCCTTCATCCTGAGGTATAATTCGCCTTACAAGAGAGAGATCAGCTCCATTCTCGATTAAAAGAGAGACAATAGAAAGGAGATAGTCTTCCGATGGCCAGGAAGGAAGAGAAGCTCCAAAACCCTCGATCCTTACAAATTTGGCAAAAATATTTTGTAAAGGGGGATTGCCTTCGTTATTCTTGATTGAAACGTTAGCACCTACTTCGAGAAGTTTTTTCATCACAGGGACATAACGCTCGTCAAAATAAGATATGCCAAAATAATGCAACAATGTATTTCCATCACAATCCTGAAGATTGATGTTTTCCGTGTTGATATAGGGAAGAAGCATCTTTACTACCTGAAAATCACGTTGTGTATTTTCCAGGGCGGTATGGAAGAGGGATTTATTTGTCCAATCCATTAGGTTGAGGTCAGCCCCTTTTGCGATCATTTTTTCTATAATGCCTCGCTGATCGGGGTGAAAACGGATCATGTAGTGTAAAGGATAATTCTTTTCTTTTTGTTCAGCTGGGCAATTGTAAAAAGAGACATTGATAGCCTCTGGATAGCGTTCGATCAAATCGTTCATACTCAAAAAATCGCCTTGCCTCATCACATATATAAGCGCCTTGGAAGAATCAACTACTCCGGAAGACTGATCGGTATAAGCCTTGAGGATTTGTTTTATACGAGAGGAACCAGATGCTTGTATGGATGGATCCTTTTGATAGGATTTTTTGAGTGCAAGCCCAAGCAAAAGAAGTCCTACCGTAGTGCTCAGTCCTCCCCATCCAAAACCGGCGTAGTTGCCTACAGGGGGAAGGAAATGCCAGTGATAGTGGAAAAGACAGGCGAGGGCGATCGCCACAATCCCTGTAATGACTAAAAAAGAGCCCCCCACTAGAGCAGGTTTTACATCGAATGAGCAGTGCATAATTTTCATACGCTATATTTTAAAGAATCAATATTAAGATTAAATAAAATTTAAAAAAATCTTAATATGAGACGCCAACAATTAAAAAACGCAGGGCATAGTCAATTAAGTTTTAAATGATAATTTTGACCTACGTGAAAGCTGTGTAGTTTCAGGACATGGGTAACACTTTTGGCCTAAATCGACTCAATCTACTATTCATATAATAAATATCCCATGCATTAGGCCTTATTATCGGTGCTACTGTAGCATCAGGTTTAAATGTAGGGATCACATGCGGCGGCACCCCGGCATACAGGTTGTAACTGGTGCAATTGCTTCTGTTGTTGTGGATCAAAGTAAGGAATTTATCAGCGGTAAGCTTAAAGAAGGCAAAATAGCACATCTTAGAAGAGAGTTCAACTCAATTGAAAAAATACAAATACGCCTTCGTATTAAAAAAGCGGCAAAACAAGCCATGCATGGTTATGAAACCACGATACCTGGACTCGATCGCGAAGGTATTACAGATTTGGTAGATAAAGGAGCTTAACCCCTTTAAGGGGTTAAAATTTCTTTAATTTTTTTGCTCAATTGTGGGTGTTCGATCATTTTTTCAATACTAGGACGGAAACGATAGGTCCAATTCGTATCTAAAATTTTTCCGGGAATGTTGATGCGTTCATTATTTGGATTTTGTGAAACAAGCTCTGGGAAAAGAGCCAGATATTCTTGCAGCAGATTGATGTGAAAGAGGCTGGTAGAGTGATGACAGTCGTGCAAAATTTCCTTCTGGCGTTCTGTTGATAAAAATGGCTCATATGGCCATCCTTTGAAATCTGCAAATAACTTGGCTTCTTTGGGAAAATGACGCCACCATAACTGCAGCGTGTCCGAATCATGAGTGGAAACTGTACTCATGGTCATTACCTGATATTGGTTGATAGGGATAAAATCTCCATCAGTTTCCCATCTTCTTTCCCAACGCATCATTTTGGTGCCACAAATGCCTAATTCATAGAGGCATTCTTTCACAGATGTGGGTACCAATCCCAAGTCTTCCCCAATAGGTAGAATAGGAGCGGCGGTGAGCATCATCTCCATTAATTTACGTCCGAGGGGAATCCATTCCGCTTCACCGGAGGGAACAAAGGATCCCTCTTTAGCAGGTTTGCCTATAGGAATGGCCCACATACGAAAAAAACCAACGACATGATCAATGCGATAAAGATGATAGAGATGGGATGCAAATTGTAGCCTCTGTCGCCACCATAAATAATCAGTTTTTTCTAGTTCTTCCCAATCATAGAGGGGAAATCCCCAATACTGACCCTCTCTGGAATACATATCGGGTGGTGCGCCAGCTGCGAGGTGCAGAAGAAAAATATGTCGGCTTCTCCACACATCTGCACTGTCACGACTAATCAAAATGGGGAGATCTCCTTTGAGATCGATTTTATTTTCAGTGGCTACATTTTTGACATGCTCTAGCTGTTGATAACAAAGATATTGAAGAAAGATGTGAAAGTCACACGCTTCTTTATGCTCTTGCAACAATTCAAAATAACCATGTTCAGAAGGGCTTTTGAGAGGGATGGGCCAATCTTCCCAACTTTTCCAAAAGTTAGCTTCCTTCAAAGCTTTGAAAAGAGCGTAAGATTCGAGCCAGCTATTCTGTGCGACAAAATTTTTATAATGCTGATTTTGAGAAAGTTCCGGAAACACAAGTGAGAAGTATTCGCGCAGAAGAGAAAATTTAAGTTCGCGGACAATGTGGTATTTGACGCGGGTAGTGCGGTTCCAATATTGGAGTTTTGAAACTTTCTCCAGGTATTCAGGGACCTGATCAATAGATGGAAGTGCTTTGATGCTTAAATAAATAGGGCTTAAAGCAAAAGCTGAAATGGCGTTATATGGACTGGTTCCTAACCCGCAATCATTTAAAGGTAATAGTTGGATGACATCCATTCCTATCTCTTTGCACCAATGAATCATAGGAATAAGATCGAGGTATTCTCCAATTCCACAGCTTATTTCAGAATGCAGCGAAAATAGGGGTAGGCAAATACCATGATGGTGGCGTACTTCAATTTGTTTCCATTGCGGCCCCGCGGGTGTGTGCAGCAATTTTTCTTTGATCATGGCTTTAACCCAAACATTCCGCTTCCCTCGTTTGCTGCTGTTTCTTCCTGAATAGGAATGTCTCCTGTAGCAAGCGCTTTTTTCCACGGTTTTGCTTGTTCACGAAAACGCTGCAGAAAGGCATGCAATTTTTCGCCATTGAGTTTATCAATTTTTAAAAACTGAAAAAGAACAAGAGCGTCGTTTTTCTCGCTAAAGGCAAAAATGCCTCGAGGTATTTGCGAGCGGCTATTTGACTTGAGAGTTTGTGTGAAAACTCTTTCTCTATAGGGTCCGGGTGTAATCCTGCCTAGCTGTGTCCCTACGAGGATTTGGTCTGCATTAGCATCAAGGTCGATCTGAATAGAAAGCTCATCTTGTGGGAAGGTAATGAGACAAGATTGATGCATATCTGGGTACAAGTTCACTTCCATATGAAAGCTTAACTCGCGAATAAGCTCTTCAAACGGATTCATTTATGTTTCCTTTTCTTTTTTTAACATATCATTCCCCTTCCTCTTCTCCCCCTATGCGCTCTTCTAGCTCTTCCAACGTCTCCAAAATAACCAGCAGAAGATCTTGTCGATGACGTATTGATTTATATAAGCGCGGAGATAGACCACGTATAGCATCGCGGAATTGCATCAACACAAGGATCTTATCAATATCCTCTACCAGTCCAAGTTTTTCAGCTTGCTTCAACAGTTTCAAAATAGAAGGATAACGCTCTTCCACAAGTTTAATGAATTCTTTAGCAAGAAGCTCGAAGGTAAGTTTTTCAGAAAAAGGGGCGCCATATTGCTCGAACAACTTGCGCAATAGCCCCATACGTGCATGAAAGAAGAGATACACCCATAAAATGGATTGCAAATTGCGCGTTTCTGTCATCAAACGCATGAGTTCAGCTTGTTGAATGGAAGGGCCTTTTGATTTTAGATCAAAAGCTAATCCTTTAAGGAGGAATGCTACGACAAGTTTGAGTTGATCAAATGCATACTTATTGGAAAGTTCTGTAAAAAGTAAATTATGATCGCGCGGATTGCCAGTCACATCTCTATAGAGATCTCTTAGTTCTGTAGGATTTTGGCCAATGCCTTTTTTGTGATAAGTCTTGGCAACAGAATCGACATTTCTACCTGCAATGATCTCTCTTCCTTTTTGTTCATTGAGGAGTGCGCGTGCTAAGCGGACATTATCTCGGAGTCCACCTTCAGTGGTTTTTTCGAGATATTCGAGGGCTTCGTCAGCGAGTGTTGGGTCTTCGAATAGATCGATGACATCTTGTAGAACCTCCTCCGCACTTTGATTTTGTCGCAAGTTGCTTCTGAGTTGCCTGAGTCTATCAGAGGGTAGTTCTGGATTACGTCGATTATAACTGTTGGCAAGGTCTTCTTCAGTTTTTTTAGCAACTTCTTGGATTTTTCTTTGTGATTCTCCAGAAGGTTTACGTCGGCTCTCTAAGGAGCGAAACCTTCCGAGACGTGCTTGTTGGCGTGCTGATGCTTCCGGGTTAAAGCCTCTCTCGACATCTTCAATAAATCGGTCTTGCGACGCCACCCATTGTGCTTCTTCTTGACGCGCCAATTTTTGACCGGCACGCTGCTCAATTGCAGCGATATTGGGTATATCTTGCATGGAAAAAATCCCCCAAAGCCGAGATCCACTATATTCATTATAATTAATTCAATTTATAAAGCTCAAATAAGCTCTGAAAAATTATCTTGTTTTTCACTTTGCTCTATATTTAAAGATTTTGTAAGCTGTCCGCCTTGTAAGTATTTTGCTATCAATTTTTTTATTAATAGGAAAAAACATGGGATGCATTTTTTCTTCACTTTTATTATTTTAGCGTCACATTCATATGCATTTGAGAATGAACTCCCTAAAATATCCAAACATTCGGATGCCATTGTCTCTCCTATCCATGCACAATTAGTGCAACATGCCCCTACTTCTTTTTTTTCAAAAGTCAATCCCATCACAGGCGAATATGTGGAGGAAGAGACCGACCTCGAAGTACCGGGGTGTGAACCTTTGTCATTTCGTCGTTTTTATGGTCATTTCAATCCTCCAGATCCTCGCTATGAAGGATGGCGCATCAATCCTGCAACCTCCCTAGTTGCCAATTTTCAATGGAAGAAAAGCCCCGTCTTTTTACCGCTGTAGGAGCAGAAAATGGTTCTGTCACATTTTTAGGTGATTATCAGGGTGCTACTGTAGATGGCCATTCCGTTTTAAGTTAACGGCAGTTTAATTTAAGTTGCTCTCAAAAGTAGAAGTTAGTCTAATTCTTTTTTTTGAAAAAATAACCTTGGCTTATCAGGACGTAAACAATACGCACCTAAGCCGGCTAGAAGATGACTTAAAAAATTCCATTTGCTTCTGTGCCGATGGTGTTCTATTTGACAACTGGATTTCAACGGGTTAATTACGCTTTCAATTATTGCCCTCTTGTGTAGCAATATTTTATCCATCAAAGTCATCAATTTATTTTTCATATTCTTCTTGAGCTTGGTGAAAAGCAATATCCCATTCTGTACAAGAATCTTAAATAATTTCTCTCCGAGATAGCCTTTGTCGGCATACGCTTTCCCTGCCATGCCCTTTAGCAGCTTCGGAACAGGCGCACGGTCATCCACATTACCAGCAGTCAATCTAAATGCCACAATCTCAGCATAATGATTAATTACTAAGTGGAGCTTAAAACCAAAAAACCACCCGATCGTGGTTTTACCCCACTTTGCTGCACCTTGAAAACCTTATGGGATGGAGCACGTTTGACATGACAAACGGTTAATACTGTAGCTATTCCTTGATGTTCTTTTATAAACCAAAACATTGGAAAGAAAATCTCTGAAATCATCTGTACAAAGCGAGGATAGCCCACAAGCTTGGGAAATAAAAATTTCAAATGTGCCTTCACTTCTCTTAGTGGAGTACTCTGCTGGGGATAACTTTGCCAATACCATGCTATACAGAAATTTGCCTAAGGGCCCAAGGAGTTAGGTCAAAAAATTGAGAGGCTTAGCCATAAACGCCCTATAGATATTGTCTTTGATTCCAGTGATTTAAAGGTATATGGGAAAGGGGAATGGAAAGTGAGACAGCATGGAGTCAGTAAAAGAAGGACATGGAAAAAGATACATTAGTAGCAGAAGATTATGGGCAAGGTCGAAGACTGTGGAAGATATTGACTGGATACCACTTGCGGTCATTGGGAGAAATATCAATGTATCGATTTAAAACTTTGCTTGGTAATACCCTTGTCTGTAGAACAGAGAGCAATCAAAAAGCAGAAGTATATGTTAAGTGTTTAGTTATAAATACTATGAATTCCCTAGGCATGCCAATAGGAGGATGGACTGCCTAGAAAAGAGAAGATGCATAAGGAAGATATGCTTTGCATAAAGCAGCCAACGGCTGATTTATGCAACAAGGCCGTTCGATAGAGGAAAAACACATAATCCGCAAGCTCGAATGTCAAATTAGTGCTTATCAGTTAAAAGCTAAAAACCAGGCTGTCGTTACTTAGATTTATTTGAGTGATCGGAGTCGGAGATTAGTTTGAAAAACCACAAACTCCAAAGACCTGCAATTCCAATAATGGCAAAAATTATGTGGGATACCGCAAACGAACCACCAAAAATTCCTTTAATCACATCGATATCAAAAAAACCAATTATCCCTAAGTTCAGCGCCCCAATGATGACCAAAATCAATGCAGTTAAATGCACTGTCTTCATAGTTCTCCTCTTTATTTAATCTGATAGCTAATTCATTGTATTCATATCAATAATTTATTTTTCATCTTCAGTGCTACTTTTCTTGCTGTTGTAATCGATGTCCTGTCCAAACTGGTCAATCCCAATTGGGTAATTTTTGAGTTAGCCCTGCAACAGATGAGTTCAGTAGCTGTTTGCTTTATCGTTGCCCAAAACATCTTGTTTTGGATTTTTTTGAAAGATGAAGAGTACCTTCTCGACGAAAGTGAGCGAAAGTTCTGAACTCGTCTGGCTCATCCCTTTTCAGGTCATTTTCGTCCACCTAACTCATTAAGTACTTTACGCAAAATTCTATTTTCTCCTTGTGTGTGTGAAATCTACATGATCACTTGAAAAACGCCCTCAAAGACATTATCGAGAAGTAAAAATATTTTCTTGTTTTCAAAATAACATTTACTAAAGGGAGATTTAATGTTCAAATATGTAGATTATGGATTTTTTAAATTTTTTTATTGTTTCTTAATAATTCACTGACAGAATTATGAATAAATAATTTATAATTAATGGAGTGTTATGTCATTTCCAGATTTACAAGCTTTTTCTTATGCAGATGTAGCGGCAATATTACCGCAAAAATGATAAGTGTAAGAATGATGCTAATGCAGTGAAAACGGGTCGTTTGAAGAATTGGAGTATTGAAGAGGGGAAAAAACAAACAAAAAAAGAAATAATTACAAGCATCGCTGGAGCTTGTATTTTGTTGCTAGGATTATTTTTAATTTTAACGTTTCATCAGATCCTGCCTTTTGGAATCAATTCCCTTGGAGGTCAAATTGCTGGATACGTATGTTCGAGTGCAGGGCTGATTGCGCTTTTGGTAGGTGTAATTAAAGGATGCATCAACAGGAGACACAATACTGATGTGGAGAGTGTCATGCATACTTATTATTTGGCTGAAGCATCAGAAATGGGAAGTTATTTTCCAAATAGATTACTACCTGATGAGTTATTTGCAGTACAGGACTCCTTACGTAAGATAATTACAATTATGGCAGAGAATGGAATGCGGATGATAATTGTTATGAAAGGATATCGCCTATCACTATGGAATATAATGCTGAACCTCAAACAGCTTTTCAAGAGTGGTGTAGTAACAATGCAGAAATTGTACAGGGCAAACGTTTCATTGATCTTAATACCTTAAATCAACGGACGCAAGATTTTGAAAGAACGCGAAAGGTGCATGAAGATAAGAATGACTAAAAAGTATCCTGAATTTACAAGCTTTCTAAATTACTTTGTCTTTGGGATCTGCGATAACTCTTTCCGATTTATGTATTAAATTATTGAAACAATCATTGTATTCTACTGCTGTTTGTTTATTATCTCGGCAGAGACTCTGCTGCTATGATTGATATTATCTTCTCATCCTTTAAACAAATTTTTCGATTGCGAATAAGTATCACGGCTTTATGACAAAGTAGATGCATCAAGATACTGAAATGAGGTTTTAAGGATAGGCTTTTAGGCCCCATCATCAAATTATTGAATCCAAGAAGATTTTCAAGGATATTTTTCTTTACAAATAGTTAGTCTTATAAATTCTCCAGTGCCGCCGACAAATCTGAGTCTACATTCTCTAGGATAAGAGATAACGTAGGCTTCAGCTGCTTGTACGCCAAGGTTTCTCTAAAACTAATTTCTTTAACCAAGGTTTGAAAATAATTGTAATACAAAATAAGATTTTTGCCTAAATGACTGCAGTTGATAGAACGTTGTTCAGCAAAATCCTTCTTACAAGAGATCAACGGTGTTTGATTTTCTATGCTCTCTCTTGAAGTTTTTGCTTTTTCAAAAGAAGCACGTTTTTGTAGTTGGTGCCATAAGGAATCAATCTGGTCAGATAGAGTCGTCGATTTACAGATTGAAGTTGCTGCTCGAATGAAAGCAGATCGTATGTTTGCTGTGTGAAACTCAAATTCCTCAAGTGTCAAACGGCGGTTAGAATCGTTATGAATTTTTTTTTCTAATTCTGCATATTTGATCAGACGTTCCAAAAAAACGATCTCTTCTTCCACATTTCTGATGATGCGATCATGTGTTCTTTGATGAGGATACGAATCTTTTAAAATCGTAAATGGACAGCTACGATTATAGATGTTTTCTGTAATCCTGGAGCCCCTTTGAAGTAAGATCTCGACAACACTCCAATGCATTTCTTTATAGCGGGCCATTTTTTCTAATACATATTCTAAGGTAGTGCGAAAATAACTTGAATCTTCGATGTTAATATTAGAAATCTTATCGATAAGAAAATTTAAGAGATCGAGATTGGGAGGGATATTTTCATCCAGGCAGTCTACATAAAAGTGTAAAACACTACTGCTACTTAAGGGGCAATACTCTAGGTTCGCACCTAGTTCAATTAGAGTGCGTGTTGTAGCCAGGTCATCACATTTTATTGCATATTCCAAAATAGTATAGGTGGTAAGGCCTTTCTTAAATTTATACTTAAGAATTTCAGTTTTATTCTGTTGCAAAGCCCATTTCAGATTATTGGGAGTCGCATCTAGCTCATATCCCCATACCAAGCGATAAGTGGCATCGGTAAGTTGATTAACATAAAAAATCGCGTTGGTCATACTGGTTTTTGTCCTTTAATAGGTGACCACTCTACTTTTCTTAACATATTTTTTACAATCAAAAAAAAGTAAGTTATTTTATAAAGAGAATCAGATAATTTTTATCCCGCGCTCAGTGTAATTTTTGACTAGGTTTGTAGAAATTATTTTTTATTTTTCTTAATTCTATTAAGGCTTTATCAAAATTTAATAAATGTTGTATAAAATATTGTTTAACTTAAAAAAGGAATAAACTATGGGACGGGTATGTCCAATTGCATTTGAATTCCCTCTCTGCCAAAGCGTCCATGGATTTCAGACAAAAATGTCTCTTGGGCTTAGGGTAACTGTAGTAGCCCTTGGTGCGCTTGCGCTTTTGATTAGCATTCTTGCGTTAAGTGGAGTACCAGCCTTGCAGGCGTTAGGTACTTTAGGTAGTGCGGTATTAGGTTCCATCGCTGCTTTGACCATATTGGTGGGACTTTGTGTACGATGTGTTAAAAAACATGGAGCAAAAACCGCACAAGACCAAAATGCTCAAAGTAGGTTTACATTCGTTGACCACAGGGGTAAAGGTACATACCATTCTTATGGTTCAATAGAAGGAGCAGACAAAACGACTACATATGGTTCTTTAGAAAACTTCCTTGCATCTACTCAACCAGAGGATCAAGCAGTTTGTAATCGGTTGAAGGAAGAGCTTAAAATTAGTGATTTAAAAAATAGATTCGTAGAAAATTTTGGTAATAAAAAAGTTGTCATCGCTCTGACTGTGAAATGTGAAAATCAGATTAGAAACGATGAACTGATTTTCCAATTGTTGAAATTAATCTATCTCAGCGAAAGTGAGCTGCTTAGCCTGCCTCTTGAAGAGATAAAAGCTTATGATCATGATCAAATGAATATTTTATCTCTCCGTCTTGCTCAGGTCATGCCTTTACCTCAAAACGCAGCTGGAACTCTTGGTGCTTTTCTCAGATATAGTAATGAAATTTTGTCTGAGGAAATGTCTACTATTTTTTATGCATTGTTTACAAAAGAGCAGGTTATTTTGTTTCTGAACAATGTAAATGAAGTAGATGGCGAGCTTGTAAAAGCTTTATTCCCAGTTTCAGAGTACCAACCATTTATCGCCACGCGCTCAATCTTACTTCTTTCGGAATTGGATATTAAATATGTGAATCAAGTTCTTCCTTTTTTAAATGGAAAAGCCTTAGAACTTTTAATGCTTATTAGAGGGGAACAATTAGATTATAGTTTAATTACTAACGATCAGGTCAATGAATTACTACCTTGCAATCTCACCACACAAGATTACTCTACAAAGAAAATGGAAAAATTATCGATTGAGATACTAAACGGCTTATTGCCAAACATGAATGGACAGCTTCACTTAATTCCAATCAAGCATTTAAAAAATTGCAAGTTAAACTTGCAGTCGCTTTCAACAGATCAACTCAAAAGCCTATTTCCGACAAGTTTTACGGAAAAAGAGGTGGTGCAACAACGCATGAGTCTTCTTCATATAGAGGTTTTGAATCAAATATTACCAAACATGACTTCTGAACAATTAAAGCTTATACCTGATAATCATCTGAAAAACAAAGGGTTGAATCTAAATGACCTCCCTCCAGAAAAACTAAAAGGTATGTTTCCATTAAGTTTTCTGGAAGAAGAGAACACAAAGAAAAGATTAGGTAGGTTGCATAGTAGCAATCATAATGCTGTTAAAACTATTTTGGGAGTTAAATGATGAATTCCTCGGTAACATTAGGTCAACACAGTCATCCATCAAGGATACAAACAAAAATGCCTGTGATGCATTCCACAAGGCTCAAAGTTGCAGGGATTGCGATAGGATTGTTGCTTGCTGGCTTAGCCGTTGCTTTCCACTTTCTCCATATCAATGCGCTAGCTGTCTACACCACAAGCGCACTTGGGGCAACCTTAATTATCGGTGCGGCAGTGTGGATGATGATTGATCGTATTAGGCAATCAAAAAATGGTGCAGAGGGTCTGAAAAACAAAAAGAATCAAGAAAAAATTGAGTGGTTTAAAAAAGTAGGGCAAGGAAAAACAAAGGAAATTGAAAGAGTCTTGGGTAAAGGATTGAAAATAGCTGATTTAAATGCAATGCTGGTCATAGCTGTCCAAAATGGACACACTGACATGATAAAACTTCTGATAAACAAGGGGGCTGATCCACAAAGGGATGATGGAGATCGGCATTTGTTGCATCGTGCTCTTCAATTACGTTTTCAAAATTTTGATAAGACTATTGAAATCGTACAAATTCTATTGGATAACTTTCCAAGTTTAGTGAATGTCACTATGGAATCTGTGTCACCTTTACACGTGGCATGTAATTGTTCTCATATACCTAAGGATAAAGGACATAAAGTGATTAAGTTGGTTCAGCTTTTGATGAGCAAAGGAGCTGATGTTGGGGCTCAGGATAGTAAATACAATACACCTTTGCATGTGGTGGCTCAGGGCGGATTAGGAGCCATGCCTCCACAAGTTGAAATGATAAAGCTTCTTATAAATTACGGTGTCAATTTAAATGTCACAAATGATGATGGAAAGTTAGCGGCTAACATCGCACAAGAAAAATACCCGGATTGGTTTAGGGTACACCAAGAGGTATTCTAAAGCGGGTTCTGCGGATAGTTTTATAGTCGATTTTATTCAACATTTTACATTTGGGCTGAATTGCTGTAGCTTTCGATAAAAAATAAGTCATCGTGGTAATTTGTCGAAAATTATATATAACGGAGCATGGAGTCTAAAAAAGCGCGGATAACTCTTGCCCAGTTTTTTAGCATCAGCCTCATCCTATTCGTCATCCTTCTTGGAGTACTTTTCTATCTATTGCTTCACACCTCCAAAACCGCTGTGATGCAGGCTTCAGATAACTTACGTGAGAGCGCAAGTCGAGAACTAGCAGAAAAAGTCACTTCCTATCTGAACGAGGCTAGACAGGTAGAAAAAAGCTTCCAAGCTGAAATCCATCATGAGGTCTTCAATCCTACAGATCCTATTTCTCTCGAAACCACACTCTTTTCTTTGATCCTTACAAATAGCAATATTTCTGAAATCTCTTTTATTTACGGCAAAAAAATCGGTTACGATGCAGAGGGTAATATTCAGCTCGCTGCAACGGGTCGAGGGGAGATGAGTCTATTCAGAACGTCAAGTCAAAACTCTGCCCCCATTGATACACGCTATACACATCAAAAGAATGGGCAATGGATTTCACAACTGCGCAGACGTTCAGCTCAGAATATTCTCTTTAGCGCACCTTTCTCTCAGGAGCAAACACAACCTATCGTAGATCCCACTACTCATCTCACTTTCATTACCCCTGCAAATGCACATTATATGGGTAAAGACCTCTGGAGTGACCTTCATTGGTCTCAGATAGAAGGAAATTTTCCTAGAGAAGAGGGTAAGGTAGAAGTGAGCTTACAAAGGGCAGTGACTGATCCTGACGGTAACTTTCTCGGTGTGCTGCGCGTTGGACTCTTCGATCAGCAAATTAATAAAATCACACAATTCAAACTCAATCCTCATGATCCGAATGATCCACATATCATCTTCATTACCGATAGCTCAGGTGAACTCATTACGCGTCTAAATGACACGGAGGTTCTCAGACCTGTTGAAGGCAACCTTCGATTTTCAGCGGAAAATGTTCCTCCACAGATAAAGTTGGGTTTAAAAGATCCCTCACTCAAACGTGTGAATGATACGGTACCTTTACAGTCCAGCCAATTTGATTATAAAGGCAAAACCTATCTTGTCACATATCGCTTGATTAAGGGATCTCAAGGATGGATTCTTGGAATCGTCGTCCCTCAATCCTATTACGTGGGGTTTCTTCAGTCCATGCGCAACCATCTTCTTATTTTAGTCGGCATCATCATGTTCTTCCTATGTATGGGCGGGTTTTTCATGCAACGTTCTCTCAAAGGGGGACAAGCCAAGATCATTCGAGAAACCATCAGGATGCATAATTTTGATTTCAAGCCATCGAAACCGCGCTCTATCTTCCAAGATGTCTACGAAATCCTCTCTAGCCTTGAATCGGCTAAGACTGCTATGCGCGCAATGAGTAAGTATGTTCCCGTACCACTTGTCAGAAAGCTTTATCAGTCTCAAAAAGAGCCTATACTCGGAGGTGAGATTCAAGAGGTTTCTATGCTCTTCACAGATATCCAAAACTTTACCTCTATAGCAGAAAAACTACCAGTGAACGAGCTTGCTTCTGCTCTTGGGAAGTACCTTGGAGTCATGACATATGTCATTCAAAACAACAGGCACGGCACTATAGATAAATACATTGGCGATGGGATCATGGCTTTGTGGAATGCACCAACTCCAATTCCAAATCATGCAGAGGCTGCATGCCAGGCAACGCTTGAATGTATTGCCGCCCTTCAAAAATTATTTGTATCGCCTCAATGGCAACATCTTCCTCGTTTTGACACGCGCTTTGGCATTCATAAAGATCAGGTCATGGTTGGGCACTTTGGAGCACCTGATCGCCTCAACTTCACGGCAATAGGCAATGGTGTCAACATTGCCTCACGTCTCGAAAGTCTCAATAAACAGTATGGCACTTCTATTCTTGTCAGCGAAAGCATCTTTAATGACGCCAAGGAACACTTTTTATTTCGCTTGTTAGATCAGGTGGCAGTGAAAGGAAAAAGTGAGGGCATCTATGTTTATGAGTTGATTGGCAGGAAAGATACAAAAAGTAAAAAAGCCATAATCATCTCCAACTACGAACAGGCTTTTCAAGCTTATCAATTGCGGCACTTTGAAACAGCGATGGATCTACTCAAAGGCCAGCTTGACGATAGTCCAAGCCATACATTATATGATCGCTGTGCTTCATTTTTACAAAATCCGCCCCCAGACTCTTGGGATGGTATCTACGTTTCTATGCTTAAGTAATTGAAATCTAGGTTGGAGCTTTATCAGACATTGTTTTGCGGAATTCAGCTGGATAATTAGATAAAGAGACGTAGGGAGCAATGGTGACAAAAGCTTTGCATTCTACAATAGTTTTTTCTTCTGTACGCAGTGAAGTGGATAATTCAGGATGATTATATTTTTGTCGAAATTCTATATCATCATTTGGGCCAAGATGATCTATCTTTTTTGCCCACATCGCCATGTAACCATTGAGATCTGCCTGAAAGTAAACATTATTTAGAACGGCATAGATATGTTTTTCAATTTCATTATGCAAATGAACACACTCGTGACCCCATTCTTTTCTATAGTTTAAACCTTGATGCGATTGCAAGTGGTCATGAATTTGATGATTTAACCATTGAGCAGGCTCATTCTTGATTCTAATCGTATGAGCAGCTACTTTCAAGCGGTTTAGGTAACATTCTTTAAGTGCCCGCCAAATTACCCAGCCCAAGAGTGGGGTAATTCCTGCGACACTATACAATACAATTTGGGTTGTTGTAGAAAGATATACTGTTGTTGCAATGATGGTCAAAGCTGCCATGATGGCAAGTGAACTTCCCCACACAACTATTTTGAATTTATTCAGTCGACTAGTGTTATTGGCAGAAAGGTGGACATGCATTGAGCTAGATTCCTCTCCAAAGACAACCCAAGTAAGATTGGAACACATTGCATACTCGTAAGATTAAGTTTTTAAATAGAATATAAAGGCTTTTCTTTTACCACAAGAACAAGCAATTCATGAACAATGAGGCTGTAGAGTCTTAGGGAATCACATGTCGTGCTTTTCGGTCTTTTTTGCATCATTTTTTGACTGCCTCTCAGCCTACTTATTCAAGTATGTTATCAAAAAAGTCTCACTTTGGAATTTGAAGACATACTTTTAGTCCTAAGAGGGTGTTTACATAATGACTTTGTAAACACCCTCTAACTAGTCGAAAAAAGTATGGCTAAATTTCTTTCCTTAAAATTAATCTACAAATTATGCAGAATTTTTCTAATAAATTTTCGGAGATGCTTTTAGAGTTCAGCTCTAAATTAGAAACTTATCATCTTAAAATCGTATTGCTTCTAGCCGTCGGATTTGCGCTTGCTAGCATTTTAGGCTATTTCGCTTGGCGCGCCAAGGTTCCGTCCATTTTGGGTTACTTATTAGCAGGCTACTTGATTGGACCTTATTCGCCAGGCCTTGTAGCTGATATGCAAGTTTCTGAACAATTAGCTGAAATCGGTGTTATCTTAATGATGTTTGGAGTGGGTCTTGATTTTAAGCTGCAAGACTTAATAAAAGTTAAAGGAATCGCCATTCCCGGAGCTATTGGCCAAACATTCATTTCTACATTACTCAGTACGTTGGTTGTATATTTTTTTGGAGGATCACTAAAAGAAGGGATTACGATCGGATTGGCTATTGGGGTGGCAAGTACAGTAGTCCTCGTGCGTATTTTAGCAGAAAATAACCTTTTGAAAACAAAGGAAGGACACATTGCTGTAGGCTGGCTCATTGTAGAAGATGTCATAACTGTTGTGATTTTGCTTCTGTTACCTAGTTTCGCAAAAATGGCAACTGACTCGGAATTTTTAATCTCTGATCTATTTGTCCCACTTGGAATATTGTTGCTCAAATTTGTATTGCTTATTGTGATTTTAGCCGCTTTTGGTCAAAAATTAGTCTCGTATATTCTCTCTAAAGTTGTTCAATCTGAATCGCATGAGCTATTTACCTTATCTACGCTTGCCTTTGTTTTTCTGATAGCCATTGGAACCACCTTTTTCTTTGGCATTTCAATTGCCTTGGGTGCTTTTATTGCAGGAATGGTCATAAGAAAGACGAAAGTTCATGCAAAAGCATTGATTCATTCATTGCCGATGAAAGATGCTTTTGTGGCTATTTTTTTTCTGTCGGTGGGCATGCTTTTCAATCCGCGTGTCATTGCACAAAGCTTTCCACTGTTTATTAGCTTTCTTTTCATCATTCTTCTCGTTAAGCCAGCTATCGCATTTTTGATTTCTTGGATGTTGAAATGTCAGATTAAGACTTCTTTGATAGTCGCAATCGCTTTAGCCCAGATTGGAGAATTTTCTTTCATTCTTTCAGAAGAAGCGATGAAATTCGATTTTATTTCACGCGAAGGTTATGACGTCATCATTGCATGTGCTTTGGTATCTATAGCGATCAATCCTTTAATTTTCAAATTCTTACACAGTAAATACCTTCAAGTATAAATAGTTCTTAATGCATTAATTTTATTTTTAATATAAAAATTTTGTTTAGATTTTTTTTAATTTAAATGATTTTAAATCCATATCTTATCAATAGAAATAGGTAATTTAAATTAAGTGGAAAGCTACAGAGAAGATCCTTACAATCTGCCTCACAAGCAGGAAAAGTGAGGGTATGAAAGAACTAATATAAAAATACGACGCCAAAAATAGTTGCAGCACATACGCCTAAAAGCAGGGTAAATGCTAAAAGCAGATGAAGCCAGCCTCGACTCGCAATTTTACCAAAATCTCCCTCATCTACTTGATATCCAGAAATAGCAGCATACAAAAGTTCGCCAATAATCCAAAAAGCACAAGGTACGCAAACGATTACTCTTAAAGCGATGCTCCAGTTCTGAGGCATAGAAACAAAGTACGTTAGAGCGAAAATGCCTATAATGATGATTGCTGAAAATACAATGTCGGCAAGACAGCCGGAAAGATCAATCCAGGTATTTTCAGCTGCTGATGTCGATCTAGGCCCTTCTTTATAGCTTGTTGAGCCATAGCAGTTCCTAGTAGAAAGATTGATGGTGGCTTCTCCTCCAGTCAATAGCTGATAGGATATAGCATGCCCTAGTTCATGAATAAATGTATGCACATAGCCTAAAGTGAGAAGGTTGAACATTTTACTTTTTACACAAAAATCAGCCGCCCTCGAAATTCCGCGCACGAGTAAAGACGCCTTGGAATTATAGAGTGTATAACCTATATCGTCGCTATTGGTAATATTAATACGCATACTAGCTCTATTATAATCAGTATTTTAATTATTAAATATTTATTTAATAAAACTTAAAAAACAAATTTAAAAATAAATTAAAATAGGTTTATTTTTTCAAGCATTTTTTCGTGTTTAAAAAAAATAATTTTTTAAGAATCAGTAATACTTTAGAGGTTTGTTGAGCGAACACTCATTAATATATATAATAAAAACAATGTAAGTAAGTTATGTATTAGACATAATAAAAATAAATTTATTAGAATAATCTTAGCGACTTAACGAGAATGATCTCGGGTAAAAAGGAGTTTTTATGATTAAAAAAATTTTATTAGGACTTGTTTTATCTTCTTTGTCAGTCCTTCCTTTCATGGGCGGGCAAGTTTCTGCTGCTGACCAGAAAGACAACTCGATCGCTTGGGGTTGGGGTGGCCGTGGCTGGGGCGGCGGCTGGGGCCAAGGATGGGGATATGGCGGATATGCTCCGTACAGCTATGGCTATGGCTGTGGAGGTGGCTGCTGTAATAGAGGTGGAGGATTCGGTGGAGGCTTTGGTCTCTTCAACCTGTTCGGCGGTTTTGGTGGCGGATGTGGTTGCGGATGCTAAATGACTATGAACACTTAAGCTATCGCTCGATAGACAATCGATCTTAAATAGGAGAAGGATCCTAAAAGATCTTTCGGCAGGATTCTTCAAGGAGCGGCACTACTGCCGCTCCTATTCTGCTATACGTTTTATGGACTCAATTGAATTATTTTCTGACAACTGTAAAAATATAATTTGAGCGAAATTAGGTTAAAAAGTTCATGCAGCGTTTTATTTTTATTTTATGCATTTTATTTTTACCTCTTATTGGCCTCTGTTTGGAAGAAAAAGAGAGCCTAGGTAATCGCAAGGTGACATTTAGACTTCCCATTAATTGGGCGACTGCACCTCAATATACTTTAAATGTTGTCATTCCAGAAGGTTATGTGCCTCTACAAGCTTTTGACACATGGGAAAATGTTTCGCTTGTAGAATTTGTACCAAAAGGACAGACAGGTGATAATTGGTCAGAAATTATCAGTGTAAATAAATTCATCAATCAAAAAGTTGATGCAATTAATTTTGTGCAACAACTTAAATATGAAATGCTTAAAAAAGTCGATGCGGGAAGCCATACGTTGCAGGAAGAAACAAAGACATTTGACCAGTATCATTTTGCAAAGATCATCCTGTCCTATAAACTGCAAGGTGAGCGAGAGATCATGGGAGCGATTTATTTGTCTGGCCCTTACGACTGTGTAGGCGTCCAATATACCATCCGTCCTAATGATCAGCAGTCAGAACAAGAGGCGCTCTCAAAAATTGAGAAGTTTTTTGAGAACTCAGTAAATATACAAGCAGTTGAAACAAATAAAAAGAGCTGATTTTCTGACTTTTATAAAAAATTACTCATTAATTAAAATAAGTAATGAATTAACAAAAATAGAAAAGGGCTTGTTATGAAAAAACTCATTCTTTGTGTAGTTCTTTTTTTGACAGCGACCGCTGCATTTGCGGCACCTTTAGATCGTAGTATTCGCGAAATTCGAGACATCGTCAGCAGCCCAGAGCTGAGGCGTTATCTTCCGCCAAATGAAGTCATTGTGAATATACGCCGCATAGATAGGGGTTATCTTATCACTACCAACCGCTTTCAGCTTTTGGTTGATGTGATTTATCCTTTAAGAGGGGTGCAAGCCGAAGAAGAAGGTGGTACCCCTACTTTGCGGTTTAATGAACCTACAGAAACTAAATCATAGTCTTCAAGCTGGCTATCAAGTACATAGTGGAAAATGAGGGGAGCTACTATCGAAGCGTCCGATTCAATGATGTATGAGGGAGTCTCAACGCTGAGTTTACCCCAGGTGATTTTTTCATTGGGGACAGCGCCGCTGTATGAGCCAAAAGAAGTGGTGCTGTCACTGATTTGGCAAAAATAGGCCCAGAGAGGGACCTGTTCTTGCAAATCTTGGCGGATCAGAGGGACAACGCAGATAGGGAAGTCGCCCGCAATTCCTCCACCAATTTGAAAAAAGCCGATGGGAGCTTTTTGACAATTCTCCTTATACCAGTGAACGAGAAAAGCCATCTGTTCTAATCCTGATTTGATAGTATGAATGTTTTTTATGTCTTGACTGAGGACATGAGAGACAAAAATATTGCCCAAAGTCGAATCTTCCCAACCTGGAGTGAAAATAGGTATGCCCTTTTCTTTTGCTGCTAAGACCCAGGAATCTTTGGGATTGATTTCAAAGAAATTTTTTATGGTAGGCAGGTCGAGCAACTGATAGGTCAATTCATAAGGAAAATAGCGGAGTCCCGCATTATCTGCTTTTTGCCAAAGGGTAAGCATCTCCTTTTCAATGCGCCTGATTGCTGTACTTTCTGGAATGCAGGTGTCTGTGACGCGGTTCATCCCTTTGCTCAAAAGAGAGAGCTCTTCATTTTTGGAGAGAAAGCGATATTGAGGGATTCTGACATAATGGGTATGTGCAATCAGATTAAAAATGTCCTCTTCTAAGTTTGCTCCCGTACAGCAGATGGCATGCACTTTATCCTTTCGGATCATGTCAGCTAGGGAAATCCCCAATTCAGCCGTGCTCATCGCTCCTGCTAGGGTGAGCATCATTTTACCCTGTTTATTGAGATGTTCTACCCATCCCTCCGCTGCATCGACACAAACAGCGGCATTGAAATGTTTGAAATGACGTTGCATGAAGGTGCGCATGATTGCTCTTTTTTTAATGATTTTTGCTTGTGGAATTGTGAATACAATCTAAACCACCAGATAAGTATAACTTTCTAATGCTTGTTTGAATTTCTTTTTAAGTTGTGCTGATTCTAAGGGGGAGAGCTCGCCTGTTTTTAAAGAACGTTCAATTAATGCGTGTAGCTGATTGAGCAGTCTTTCAGGGTTGTATTGCACATAATTGAGGACTTCTTCGATGGTGTCACCTTCAACCAAGCTGGAGAATTCCCATTGCCCAGATTCATCGAGCTCTGCATGCACCACATTTGTATCACCAAAAAGATTGTGTAGGCCACCCAGAATCTCTTGATAAGCTCCTGTCAAAAAGATGCCAATATAATAAGGTTCTCCCTTGTATTCATGGAGATTAATAAAAGTATTGCTACTGCCTTTGCGGCCGATAAATGTGTCGATCGTGCCATCGCTATCACAGCTCAAATCTGCAAGTACCGAACGATGGGTTGGTGGCTCTAAGAGACGATGAATGGGCATGATAGGAAAAAGTTGTCCGATTGCCCATGAATCGGGCAAAGATTGAAATACTGAAAAATTGCAAAAATAGGTCTCCAAAAGAATTTTGTCTAAAATTTCCATCTCCTGAGGAGGATCAACTAACTGTCTAAATAATTGGCGCATTTTTAAGAGGAGCAGACTATAGATTTTTTCTGCAAAAGCTCTTTCAATAAGTGATAGCGTTCCGTAGATAAACTCTTCCAAGATACTCTCTTTAATCTCCATAGCATCGTGATATGTTTCCCGGCAATTCCCAACAGTCAGCTCTTCATACATGCTTAAGAGAGAGGTTACAATATCGTGATCAGAGGGCGGAGTGAATTGCTCAAGAGCAGGAGGAGGGGAGGTGATATCGATCACTTCTGTGATGAGGACAGAGTGATGCGCAACGAGTCCACGTCCCGTTTCTGTGATAATAATCGGGTCCGCCACACCTGCTTCTAAGCATGCCTCTCCAATGACATAGACCACATTGCGCGCATATTCTTCTAGTGTGTAGTTCATGGAAGAATCAGCTATGCTTTTAGAGCCATCGTAATCTATGGCTAAGCCACCACCCACATCAAAATAGCATAATGATGGATAATCTCGAGCCAATTCAGTGTACATGCGCACACCTTCATTAAGAGCTTTTTTAATGGATTCGATAGAAGTAATTTGACTGCCGATGTGGAAATGTAAAAGTTTAAGCCAATGAGTTTTGTTTTTAGCTTGTAATTGCTCTAGAGCAGACACAATTTCATGGGAAAAAAGACCGAATTTTGAATGCTCCCCCCCAGAGGAGTGCCATCTGCCTGTTCCTTTGTTGGAAAGCTTCATCCTAAAGCCAATCTGAGCCTCTATACCCAAGAGTTCTGCCACTTCAAGGACCAGTTTGAGCTCATATGCCTGTTCTATGATAATCAAAGTACTCTTGCCCAATTTGCTAGCCATTAAGGCTAGTGAAATGTAATCAAAATCCTTATATCCATTGCATAAAAGCAAAGTCCCAGGGAGATTCTCTTGAGCCATGACGGCGATGAGTTCAGGTTTACTTCCCACTTCAAGGCCAATAGTATATTCTTTGCCGCCTTGCTGGACTGCCTCGACCACATGCCTTTGTGGATTGACCTTTATGGGAAAGGCCATACGGTAGCTTCCACGATAATTACACTCTCGGATAGCTGCTTGAAAAGCGTTATGTAAAACTTGGATTCGATTTCGGATAATCCCATTAAATCGAATCAGGATAGGAGCTTCTATGCCTCTTTGAACCAGAGACTGTATAAGTTCATATAAATCACCGCCTTCATTTTGTCGATTCGGTTTGACAGTGACATGACCGTTTGAATTGATGTCAAAGTATCCCTCACCCCACCTTTTGATCGAGTAGTAATCTTTGATCGTTTCGTTTTTTGTAGAAGGCAACCCATTGCCATTGAGGGAAAGGTCGGTGACAGGCTCGGTGTTTAAAGGTGTTTGTTGGCGTTCTAAGTCATTAGGCATGCCACCCCGGATTTAAATTTTCAGCCCCCACTTGTAGTGCGTATGAAGCAATTTTTCAAGTTTAAAAAAACCAACGCACCATGAGTGCGTTGGTTAGTGAGAAAGAGTGCGGGTCTCTCTCTTACAAAGGTGCTGTTATGAATTGAATCATCAGGGATAAAGGATGGTGCGGTATTAGACTCCTCCGCCTCTTTTACCAAAAAAACCCCAAATCAAACTGATAATAAACAAGATGATGAAGATCCAGAAAAGAATTTTTGCGATCCCCATGGCGCCCGCTGCAATGCCACCAAATCCAAAAACTGCAGCGATTATTGCAATGATAAAGAAAATTAAAGCCCACCACAACATTTTTTACTTCCTCGTTGTTCACTGTTTTTACTTGAGCAATTCACATGCCAAGCATATTATGACAGCATGGGTAAAGAGCATTCTTATCAACTCTTAGTTGAATGGACCGGTAATACAGGACAAGGGACTACCGATTATCGGTCTTATGAACGTTCCCATCGGATTACCGTCCCAGGCAAGCCAGACCTTCAAGGGTCTGCAGAGCCATTATTCAGGGGGGATGCTTCTAAATGGAATCCCGAAGAACTTCTGCTTGCTTCACTCTCGGCATGTCATATGCTCTGGTATTTACACCTTTGCAGTGTACATAAAATCATTGTCACCGAGTATCAAGATCAACCCTTCGCCCTTTTTGAGGTAGAACCTTCCGGAGATGGCAAGATTAAGGAAGCGACGCTACACCCAAAAATTCTCATCACCACAGCTGAAAAAATCGAAGAGGCTAAGCGCTTACATGAAGAAGCGCATAAAAAATGTTTTATTGCAAAAGCTGTGAATTTTCCAATTAAAATAAATTCAATCATAAGTAATATATAAATTTTTTAATCCTTTACATAATACAAAAAAAACTATAAAATAATTGAAGCTGAACTAGTTAAAAAAGAGTTCTTTTCAATGTTTTTTGCTATTCCTGCCATAGGTGTTAAATGCTCGTCATCTATAGAGCATCGGTCAAATCCTACTATAAAAAATGTGCATACATGGTCTAAATTAGATAAAGTCGGGTTGGCCTTAGATATTTTCCTCCTTGCTAACCTGTGTTTTGCGATGGCTCTAGTTTTTAGTGCTCATTATGGCGTGAATTTGGGCACTTTAAAGTGCGTGCCTCTATCTTTTACCGGGCTTTTGGGTGCGACAGCTGCGTTGATCCTTACTCTGGACGCGATAAAAGCCTTGCGCTTATTTAGATCTAAGCATTCTCCAGAACCCAACAAAGAGCAACTTAAAAATATTCAAAAACCTAAAATGACCCCTCAATTTACTGAACAGGATCTATCATATTTTGAAATTTCTCCGGCATTAAATGAGCAAGAAATCGGAAAACCTTTTGAGGGAATTCCCTACTTAAAAATACAGGATAGTCCATTTAATTTTCGGGGCTTTGGAGATAAATTTGAAGATTGCCCTATATATTACAATGCGCCAACTTCAAAGCTCATCCCAACGCCGCTCCGTACTGTGTTGTTTGTTCAAAGCAAGGATTCTCAAATATATGCATGCGTCGCATCAATGGCTATTGATACAAGAGGACCAAGCAAATGGGCATGGGTGCTCATGGAAAAGCCTAATCATACTTTGGAAGAGTTCAACTATGGCTATGATGGGATACGAGAACAGTTACTCTCTGGGTATGGAAATGAGAAGAATTGGTGGGATGGTAAAATACAGGTGGGCCTTGCCTACGATTTGTACTATAAAGTAGGCCTTGTCACCCAATTGTTTCCTTTTTCTGCATACCCCCCAGAGCAGGAAGAGTGGATCTCGGTGGAATACGACAAAAGCTCTGGCAGTTTTTATTTATTTTCGGACACAAAGGAACATCTGCACTTTGTCTGCCCAAAAGGTGCTGTTTTAGGAGAGAAAGCTACGAAAACCGTTCATGGAAGTTATGGTTTTTTTACTGTAGAAGTACAGGAAGTTAAAAAGGGAAATAAAAACTCCTATGTTATCATTGGTGGTGCACCTAAGCCATTAAAATTGATTGCTGCATAATGTTTTAAACAATGATACACAATGATTCGATTGCTTGTGGTTTACCATTCCGTCACTTTTCACAGAGTGAGCAGACAAAATTCTCTATTGCCCTACGTATTACCGCGATTGCCCTTGGTGTGCTTGCCCTAACGATAGGAATATTGATGCTCGTGGGGATTCCGGGATGGCATCAACTAGGGACTATTGCAGGTTGGACGACTTTTTCAATCGGCACTGCTGCCATTTTCATAGGGTCTGCAATCAAATGCGTCCGGCACAAAGAAAAGACTGCATCTTCTTCCATTCCCAGTTTCAGCAAGACGAGCGTGCATGCTGAAAAAGAGAACCAAACAGTTGAGGAAAATACTCATTTAAAAAATGTGCCCCTCGAGACGTGCTCAGACACTTTCTTTGATTTTGAGAGTCTCCCCATAGAGTTAAAATTAGAAATATTAAAATTTATAAATCCAAATTTCACCAATTTTTCTCTGTCTAACAAAGAAAATTATTATTAGTCAGAAGGAATTTTTTACTAAAGACAGCGAAAAATAAATTCAGAGAAGCTGCATTTCAAGAATGGGCAAAACACCTAAATTCTTCCATTTCTTATCAAATGACAGATACAGATTATGTATATAATCGTATAGATACACAAAAGCTTGCAGAAAGCCACCTACATCTGATGGTAGAGATGATTGATGAAGCTTTGAGTCAAATTGAGCAAAACCAAAAGCAAGGGATGATATGTGATTATGGTCTATATCATATAGCCGAGATACTTGCTTCTCTAGCCTGGGAATTCCCTCAAGAAACTGAGATAAATGTGACTAAAATGCTTCAATTGTGCCCTGTTGGTGAGATCCCATGGGAATGTATTGGGGCGTTAGCTGTGACCGATCCAATACTAGCTTTTGAACTTTATGATAAAAATGTATTGGCAGGTAAAAGCGAGAAGGATTTTTGGTATCTCTGGGTTATTATGGGATTAGCTTGTCATCCTTCATTAGAGAATGATAGACTTCTTAAAAATGTACTCGCACAAAAAATACCTTTATTCATTGATACAGAATTCAATAAATTCTGGTTAATCTTCGAGATCGAGACAATACTCGATTTGTGCATTCGGTGCAGGCTACTTCAACCTTTATCTGTCATATTGTCAATAATGGATGCAATAGAGCCGATAGACGCAATCGACTCCATGAGATTGATTCCCAAATTAGGGCTAGCTTATTGTTCAGTCAATCAGGTTAACCAAGCACTTCAGTTAGCAGACAGGCTCTCTGCAAATTATCAAAAGGAAGAATTTTTTATTCTGATTTTGAATCATTGTTATTCGAAGAAAATACGCATAGAGGCTGCAATTCTGGAAAATATCTACAGTTTGGTTCAACAGCTTCATGGATGTAGTAGCTTGCCCTTCATCGCACTTGTTAGACACTTTTATCAAATAGCAGATGTGAACCGTGCACATGCAATCTTTCAGTATAGTTTAACTAATTTTATTCTCGGTATGAAATGTGTAGTTGAGTGCTTAATATTGTTAGATAAAAGCCAAGCATTAAAATACGCTCAAAGGATCTGTGATAAAAAAGAAAAAATTCAGGCCTTGGTTTTGATAGCCAATGAAATGAAAGAGAGTGTTCAAGCTGCTGAAGTACTTAAAGGAGTAATTGCCTGTCTAAAAGATACAACTTCTAATTATTATGGAAATTTTTCACAGTTGGATTACCATGAATCGATTTGTACACTCGTGAAATCTTATTCCAAAATCGCTCCTAAGGAGGCTGAAGAGTTATTAAAAATAGTTCTAGACAATCAGATAGTTGACAATAGCGAACGACCTTTATGGATCAGAAGTGTTGTTGAAGCATATGCAACCATTCACTTTGAAAAAGCATATTCTCTGGTTAAAAAGTTGAACTATAAGCCTGCTAGGTTCTTAGAAATTTATCTCCATGTTGATTTAAACAGTTGTAGTTGATTCATTTTGAATTAGTTACAAC
>Ga0153954_1000050_pt1 | contig 117831 bp, 99 predicted proteins | sample TSFL038MetaG_FD_102277 | JGI IMG/M metagenome (GOLD analysis project Ga0153954, IMG submission 102277) | Attine ant fungus gardens microbial communities from Florida, USA - TSFL038 MetaG | ecosystem: Host-associated > Fungi > Mycelium > Unclassified | place: USA: Florida, Wekiwa Springs State...
CATTGCCTGATCCTTTCTTTTGGTCTTTGGGGTAAAAACAGAACGGCCCGATTGCTGACGCAATCGGGCCGTTCTTTCTGCTCATTTTTAGTGTGGCATAAACGAGGGTAATTCACCGCAAAGGTTTTCCACAGATTCGGAGTTTATTTTGCGGGGAGTTGGCGGGAGTGTTTTCCCAGGTCTCCAAAAAACAGGAGACCTGGAGCACCCGCGGTTTGTGGAAGGACAAAGAAGGACAGTGCCTAGAGGCGTTCGGCTACGGACTTTGCCTGCGTGAACAGGTAGAGGTAATCCGGGCCACCAGCCTTGGAGTCTGTACCGCTCATGTTGAAGCCGCCGAAGGGATGCGCGCCTACCATGGCTCCCGTGCACTTGCGATTGAAGTAGAGGTTGCCTACGTGGAACTCGCTACGTGCAATGTCGAGCCTGGCACGATCGGCGGTGTAGATTGCGCCGGTGAGGCCGTATTCGGTGTTATTCGCTATCTTCAGGCCGTCTTCAAAGCTGTCCGCCTTGATAAGCGCCAGTACCGGTCCGAAGATTTCTTCCTGCGAAATGATTGCGTCGGGAGCGATGTCGGCGAAGACGGTTGGCTCAAGGAAGTAGCCGCCTTCCGGTGTTTCCACGGCGTGGCCTCCGGCGACGAGACGGCCTTCGTGTTTGCCCTGCTCGATGTAACCGAGGATGGACTCGTGCGCGGCTTTGTTGACCACGGGGCCCATGTTTGGGTTCTCGGTGGGGTCGCCGACGGTGAGCTGCACTACCTTTTCGCGGACGCGCTCTACGAATACGTCATAAATCGGCGCTTCGATGATGGCGCGGGAGCAGGCTGAGCACTTCTGGCCGCTGAAGCCGAAGGCTGAGGCTACGACGCCATCTACGGCTGCGTCGAGATCGGCATCGGCGCAGACAAGAATCGAGTCCTTGCCGCCCATTTCGAGGATGGTGCGCTTGATCCAGACCTGGCCCTTCTGGGTTTTGGCGGCGCGCTCGTGGATATCGAGGCCTACTGTCTTGGAGCCGGTGAAGGCGATGAAGCGGGTCTTGGGATGCTCAACGATGGCGTTGCCGAAGGTGGCTCCGGAGCCGGGGCAGAAGTTTACGACGCCGGCGGGAAGGCCGGCTTCTTCGAGGACGTCAAAGAACTTGGCGGCGATGGTGGGCGAATCGCTGGAGGGCTTGAGGATGACAGTGTTGCCAGCCACGATGGAGGCGGCTGTCATGCCGGCCATGATGGCAAAGGGGAAGTTCCACGGCGGAATGACTGCGCCGACGCCGAGGGGAATGTAGAGGAGCTGGTTGCGCTCGCCGGGGTACTGGATGGGCGTGGTGGCCTGCGACAGACGGAGCGCTTCACGGGCGTAGAACTCAAGGAAGTCAATGGTTTCGCCTACGTCGGCGTCGGCTTCTGCCCAGTTTTTGCCTACTTCATAGGTGAGCCATGCGCAGAACTCGAAGTGGCGCTGGCGGATGATCTCTGCTGCGCCCAGCAGGAGGGAAGCGCGGGTTTCTACCGGGGTGCGACTCCAGGTTTCGTAGGCAGCGAGAGCTGCTGTCATTGCCTGTTCGGCGTGCTCGGCTCCGGCTTTCTGGTGGATGCCGACTGTTTCCGACGGCCTGGCCGGATTTTCGGACTTGATTTTGCCGTCAGTTCGCAGCCGCTGGCCGCCAATTACAAGGTCATACTCGCGTCCGAGCTGGTGCCCTACCTGGTCAAGCGCTGCGCGCATGGAGCGGGCATTCTCGGGTGCTTTGAAGTCGATAAAGGGCTCATTGCGAAACTCGCCCTGGGGCGAACGCGGCTGAATTGCGGTGGGAAGGGTAACTGTTGCCATGACGTATTGATTGTAGTGCAGGAGGAATGAAAGGACGGAAAAAGGAATCACACGACAAAGCGCCAGAAATGCTACTCACAGTGGTTCCAGAGGGCGAACAATTGGTAAACCACGGGCTGGATGGCTCGTCTAACGCCGGATTTTCCCAAAGTCTGTGGCGAAAACGAAACAAATGAGGCAGGGCAGGGTTAGGACAGACATCGCGTCTGTTTGTGCGGCGGGTTTTGCCGGCAGGCGGAAGGGGGACGCGAGGGCATCCGGGCGCAAATGCGAACCCGGCCAGCCGGGTCCAGACAATCCCCCGATTTGAGTTCACGACTCGGCTCTTCGCGCTGTGTGGGCGGGTCAGAGGCAGTTGGCGGCGGGGCCGCGCTGCCTGGAGGAAAGCAATGAAGTTCCCATCCCCGATGAAGAGCGTTTTTGCGAATCTGCTTGCAGTTGCCTTGGTTCCCCTTGCGGCAGTTCCCGCGGTGGCGCAGATATATGGTGGGCAGGATACTGGTTATGGATCTGGTTATGCGCAGCCGCAATATCCCCAGCAACAATATCCTCAGCAGCAACCTCAGTACTATGGCGATCAGCAAGGATACGCGCAGCAAGGGCCTGTAGCGGCTCCCGTGGCTGCACAGCAGGCGATGGCTCCCGAGCAGCTTGAGCAGCTCGTGGCTCCGATTGCTCTTTATCCGGATGCTCTTATCGCGCAGATTCTTGCCGGTGCGACTTACCCCGCGCAGATCGCCTCTGCCGATCAGATGGTGCACCAGATGGGGATGGCCGATCCCAATGCGATGGCCGCTGCGGCGAATTCGCAGACGATGTGGGACCCGAGTATTAAGGCGTTGACGGCTTATCCGCAGGTGCTGGATATGCTGGCGGGGAACCTGCAGTGGACTACCGTGCTGGGCAACGCGTATTACAACCAGCCGCAGGATGTTCTGCAGACCGTGCAAGTGATGCGCATGCGCGCGGAGCAGGCTGGCACGCTTGTGAATACGCCGCAGATGCAGGTGGTGCAGAATGCCGGTTATATTACGCTGGCTCCGCCTACGCCGGATGTGATGTATGTGCCGACCTATAACCCGTGGACGTCTTATGGCGCTCCGGTGCAGGCTTATCCGGGATTCTCTTTTACAGGGATTCTGAGCACGCTGGCGAATACTTTTCTTGGCGGCGGATTTGGCGGTCATGGATTTGGTGCGGGTGGCTTTGGCGGCGGAGGGCCGTTGCAGTTTCTTGCCAGCTTTGCGCTGGGCGCATTTAACCGCACTCCGTTTGGCCTGGTTGCCTGGGGGCTTGACTGGCTCTTTAACGCGCTGACCTTCCACCACAACGACTACTACACGGCGAGCCATACTGTTCGGGACTGGGGTTTGCCCCATGGTGGGCCGCGCTATAACGCTCGCGTAGCGTATACAGGCAACCGGTTTGGTGGCTACTCGAATGGCTACAACCATGAGGCGATTGCTGTGCACGGCGGGGCTCGGTTTGGGAACAATACTTTTGGCAGCCGCATGGAGACGGGCTTTAACCGTCCGCAGCCTGTGGTCAGCCGCCCGGCTTACGGTGGACAGCAGCTCGCCATGAATCGCGGATCGGAGCAGGCCTTTAACGGGCGCGGGCAGTATGGCAACAGCTTTGCAGGCCGGACGGGTTCTACGCCGATGCCGGCGCGGCAGGAGTATGCGCAGCGTGGCTTTGGTGGAATGCCGTCGAATGCTATGCAGCCTTCGCGGCAGACTTACCAGAGCCCGATGAATGGGTTCAGGGGCAGTGAGGGTGGTTATGGGCGCCAGGGCACGATGGCTTATGGTGGCGCGCCGAACTTCCACCAGGATCGATCTGGCTTTGGATCTGGAAGTGAGCGCTCCGGCGGGTTCTTTGGCGGCGGATCGTACAAGCAGCCGAAGTTCAGCGAGCCGAAGAGCAGCTTTAAGGAGCCCAAGATGCCGAAGATGCAGTCGTTCAAGGCTCCGAAGGAGCACTTTGGCGGCGGTGGTGGGCATTTCGGTGGAGGCCACAGCGGTGGCGGTCACTCCGGCGGCGGACATCACCACTAAAGATTGGTTGAGCGCAAAAGAAAATGGCGGATGAGCTTCCAACTCATCCGCCGTTTTGCTTTGTGTGCTGCGTTAGCGTGTTTCTGTCAGTGCCTCTGTTTGCTTGCTCATCTTTGCGGTGCGTTCGAGCTTGTCCCAGTTGAAGGGCTTGCCGTCGATGGCGCGGCGGATTGTTTTGAAGAGCACGACGGAGAACAACTGGCGATAGCTGAAGCGCTGCAGCCAGATGTGGAAGAGCAGCCATCCGTCGCCTTTGTTTGCGGGGTGACGGCGCTCGAGGCTGAATGCTACGGCGGATGTGATGAAGTCGATGAGCAGGAAGGCCAGGAAGTAGGTGACGAGCTTCATGAAGCTGGCCGAGGATGTGGCATCCGGATGGTAATGCAGGTCAATGAAGTAGTGAATGATGCCGTAGGCAAACATCAGGTCAATGAATGGCGAGACCAGCGGGAGCAGCATCTGGAAGATGAGGATGTTGGGTAGTGCGAAGAGACCCATCGCCTTGTTCTTGAGGAACGCGGCGCGGTGCTTCCATACGGCTTGCAGCGTTCCGAAGGACCAGCGGAAGCGTTGGCGCATGAGGCCCTTTGCGTCGATGGGGGCTTCGGTGAAGGCGAGCGAGCGGTCTTCATAGACGACCTTCAGGCCTTGTTCTAGCAGGCTCATGGTGAGGTCGGCGTCTTCTGCGACGGTGTTTACGGGATAGCCGCCGGCCTTCTTGACTGCTGCTGTGCACCATGCGCCGATTGCGCCGGGGACAACGGTGACTACGTGAAAGAGGTCGAGTGCGCGGCGCTCGAAGTTCTGGCTGGTGATGTATTCGAGGGCCTGCCAGCGCGTCCAGAGATTGACGCGGTTGCCGACTTTTGCGTTGCCTGCGACGGCGCCGATGCCTGCGTCTTCAAAGTGCGGGATCAATTTGGAGATTGCGTCGGCGGCGATTACGGTGTCGGCGTCGATGCCTACATAGTAGGGTTCATCGACGTGCTCGAGTGCGTAGTTGAGGGCAGCGGCTTTGCCGCCGTTGGCCTTTTCGAGCACTGTGACGCGGCCTGCGGCTATCTCTGCTGCGTAGGCCTGGCGTGCTACTTCCGCGGTGTCGTCCTTGGAGCCGTCGTCGATGACGATTACGCGGAGGTTGGCGTAGTCGGAGTTCAGCACGGAGCGGATGGTGCGGACGATTACTTTTTCTTCGTTATAGGAAGGGATGAGCACGGCTACGCGCGGGTTGAAGCTGGCTGTTGCTTCCTTGTGCGGACGGCGCAGGCGGTCGATGATGGCGAAGATGCCTACAAGAATGAGGCGCGCGCTCATCAGGATGTCGCCAACGAAGAAGACCATGACGATGAAGTTGAAGATGGCTGAAAGCGCGGTGAAGGCGGCAAGATCGGGCAACGTGGCTACGCGCTGCCAGAAGGTTAGGCGCGGCATTACGTCGGCCGTGGTTTTGCCCATGAGCGTGGAGATGGGCACAATCTGGTAGCCGCGCGCGCGTAGTGCGTCGATCATGACGGGTAGCGCTTCCACGGTGGCCTGGCGGTCGCCGCCGCCGTCGTGCATGAGGATTATTGAGCCACGGAATTGCGGCTTGGTCTTCATGCGGTTCAGCAGGTCGAGTACTGTCTGCGTAATCTGTGCGGGTGTTTTGCGGATGCGCTCATCCCAGTCGTTGGTGTCGATTTTGTTGCCGACTACGATCATTCCCAACTGCTGGATGCGCACTACTGGCGCGGCTTGATCATCGGTTTCGGGCTCTTCGTCGATGTCGTATGGAGGGCGGAGGTAGTGCGGTTGCACGCCGAGCTTGGCGGCGAAGAGGCGGTTGGTGAGCTTTACTTCAAGATCGAGCTGGCGCGTGGAGATTTCGCTGATGTCGGGGTGCGTGAATGTGTGGTTGCCGATTTCATGGCCTTCATCGACAATGCGCTGCATCAGGCCCATGTTCTGCTGGGCTTCTTCGCCGATCAGCATGAAGGCGGCTTTGGCATTCTTCTTTTTCAGAATGTCGAGGATCTTCGGCGTCCACTTCGGGTCCGGGCCGTCATCGAACGAGATTGCTACCTGATTGGGGTGGTAGCCGTACTGCTGGATGACGTACTGGCTCGGGTAGACGTCCATGTGCTCATCGATGATGAGTTTTTTGCGTGGATTGGGCTCGTCGGTGTCGATTTCTACTGTTCTCTTGCCGGCTTTGGGCAGGCCTGTTACGCGGATGATTTCGCCGTCGCCTTCGGTATCGACATCGTGGCCTGGCTGCACGGTGCCAAGCGCATTCAGTGAATCGGGGCTGCTGGGCTTGTCCCACACATTCCACATGGAGCTGTCTTCTTCTCCAAGGCGCCAGAGGGCGAAGGTCTGCAGACCGAGCTGCCGCGCACCACGCAGTTCATTCAGCACTGTCACGGCATCCAGGAACCAGACGACGTGATGCTGGTTAGTGTCCTGGTCTACATATTCAAAGTGAGGATTGAGAGTGTCGTAATCGAGATTCAGGTCGGCATCGGCATCGGAGGCGCGCTGCCACACCTCGGAGACGCTTATGTCATCCGTGCCGACGACCTGCGGTTTGGCCGCCTTGTGTCCACGCTTGGGAGGAGCGGGCGTCGACATGGCCCAATCGTAGCCGTAGTTGCCGATGGCGCAGATCAGCTTTTCCTTGGGCACAATTTTGAGGGCATGGCGCAGGTTGTCCAGGAACCATTCCTGCGGGGCGATCGGGCCTGGGCCACTCTCTACCTCGTGCAGGTCATAGTTCATCAGGATGATGCCGTCCGCATTTGCGGAGAGCTGTTTCAGGTAGGCATCATCCATGCCGATTCCTACGTTGATGTAGAGCTTGAGATTGCGCATGGCAAGGTCCCCATAAAGCTCATGCACAAACGTTACGAAGCTCGGCAGGGAGGCATCGGGAAGGTTTTCAAAATCCAGCGACAGGCCGTGATATGCCGGCATTGCCGCAAAGAAGCGCACTAACTGATGCCGGAGCGCGGCACGCTTGCCGGCATCGGCCAGCAACGCGCCCATTGCCGGGTCAAAGTCGGCCTTGCTGGGGTTGTAATTGGTAAGGTGCGGAAAGATTTCCGTATCTTCGCGTGCTTGCTGAATCACGCGCTTGATCTTGTTCAGATCATCCGGATCGCGCACCGTGTTGCCGTCGATGATGTGGTACTCGTGAAAGTCTGCGTCTGTGGAGAGCAGAGAGGCATCCGGGGCGTTTACGTGCAGCCACTCGGGAAAGAGCAGATCAATCTGGTGGACATGCGCCTTGAACGACGACAGGCTTGTTGCGTCGTCCGGCACGTAGTAGGCAGCGCGAATCCCTTCGCCATTATTCAGCGGAACATCGGAGGGTTTGCCGGTGGTTTTGCGCCGCGTGGGGCTGGTGCGCTGCGCCTTGAGCAGCGGGACCCTGTCATTGAGTGCCTTGTAGTTGTGCCGGGGAATGGGAAGCAGGAGCTCTGGCAATGGCTGGCCACGCAGAGTGTTGAAAATCACTCCAGCGACGACGAGGGTGACAACAACGGCAACCGCGTCCAGAATGCGGCGCAACCGCTTCCAGCGCTTGCGTTGGGGGTCGTAGAAAATCTGCTTCTCAGACATTGTGTATGGGCCTGTCCGCATCGAATGCGCGCAGATGCGCTTGGAGGCTCTAAGCTATACAGTACAGTACGAATGTATGGAAGCCGCACGCAGGAGTCAACTCGCACAACCAGTTCTCGAAACATGCTTTGCCCGCATGAAAACCGGTGCGGGACTCTCAGCCATCGCGGCGCTTGCCGCGGGCATCGCACTGCGTTTCTGGATGCTCAGGGAGTTTTTTGAAATCAGCGGCGACTCGCGGATTTATGGCGGGCTGGCGAAGAATCTTCTTCTGCATGGGCAATATGCGATTACGGACAACAGCGGCGTACTGCATCCGACGCTCATCCGCCTGCCCGGCTATCCGCTCTTTCTGGCCGCCTGCTTCCAGATTTTCGGCATGGAGAACTACTTCTGGGTGGTGGTGGTGCAGATTGTCTGCGAGCTTGCGGGCTGCACGATGCTCGCTGCCACTGCGTGGAGAATCAGCCCGGAACAGTGGCGCACCCGCGCTGCTCTTGCAACGCTCTGGCTGGCTTGCCTTTGCCCCTTCACGGCGGTCTACACCGTTGCCACGCTGACGGAAACACTCAGCTGCTTTGCCATTGCCATGGCTCTTTGGTCCGTGGCGTGCTTTCAAAGCAGACAGACGTGGTCTGCGGCCGTGGGTTTTACGCTTGCGGCAACATGGGCGGCACTGCTTCGGCCGGATGGCGCGTTGGTTGGTGTGGCATTTGCTATTCCCATGCTTGCGGCCTTGTGGCGCGGAGCGGTAAAGAAGCGCGCGGCCGTTGCGCTTGCCTGTGTTGTGATTGCGGCTGCTCCTTTTGCTGCCTGGACGGCGCGGAACTGGAATGCTTTTCACGTGATTCAGCCGCTGGCTCCGCGCTATGCCACCGACCCAGGCGAGCCCACGTGGCCCGGCTGGCAACGCTGGATGAAGACGTGGTGTCTGGATTTTGTTTCTACCTACCAGATTTACTGGAATGTTCCGGATGGCGAGTTTGACTTAAGCAAGCTGCCGGACCATGCCTTTGATTCCCAGGCACAACGCGACGAAACTGCTGCGATTGCAAAGCTCTACGAAGACAATGGCGAGGACTTTTCGCCGGAGATTGATGCGCGCTTTGCGAAACTGGCCGACCAGCGCATTGCTGACAATCCGCTTCGTTATTATGTGTGGCTTCCGGCAGGACGAGTGGCCGATATGCTGTTCCGGCCGCGCGTGGAAAATCTGCCAATTGATCTGGATTGGTGGGTCTACGGCCATCATCGTGCGGAGACGCGCTTCAGCTGGGCTTATGCCGCGCTGAATGCGCTGTTCCTGTTGCTGGCGCTGATTGGCCTGTGTATGCGGCCGAAGCTTTGGCCGTGGATGCTGTTTTACTTTGGAATGCGCTGCGGGCTCCTGGCGACAATTGAAGCACCAGAAGCCCGTTATACTCTTGAATTTTTCCCGATGGTCTTTGTGCTTGGCGGCATTGGCATTGCACGCTTTACTTCAGATCGAAGGCCTTCGACGGAAGCGAGCCATTGATCTTGATATCGCTGTAGGTGCAGAGGCGGTAGGTGCCGCCCTTCTCGTCGAAACGTTGCTTGAGGCTGATCCCGCGGTCGGGGTCGATCCAGAGAGTGACTTTCAAGATGGTCTGGCGGACCTGAGGGTCCTTTGCTACCAGCTCAAGCTGCGCAACGTTCACGCCGTCAATTACGGATGAACCGATGTACTTGATGTCCCACTTCTGGGCCAACTCGTCACCGCTGGCGCCAAAGCCGAGCATCAGGTAGCTTTCCCACTTGGCTGCCTGATAGACGTGTTCCTGCGAGCCGTCGTAAAAGTGCAGTGCACCGTTGGTGAAGTTGTAGGCGGCTTTGTAGGGGCGGCCATTGTGCTCATTGAGGTGGGCGGCCATCTTGAAGCTGCTGCCGTTGCGCTGGTAGTAGGCTATGCCCTTTTGAATATCGGTGTCCGGCACCGGGTCCGTCATCTCGGTGTCAAAAACAACGTTGGCGGAAACGGTGTGGAACTTTTTGGCTGCTGCATTCAGGCGAGTGAGAACGGAGTTCAAATCGTCAGCCCTGGCAGCTATTGGGGCCGCAAGGATTGCAGTCAGCAGAAGAGAAAAGAAAAGTCGTGTACGTACGCGCATAACCCTCATTCATTTGGACGCCTGGCGCAGGGCAAGGACGCGTAAAAATTCGGACACGTAAAAGTTCTACTTGTGCGCCCAGACCTTCCACGCCAGCGGATTGCCGTTGGTGTCGCGGGAAAGCTCCCAGCGTTCAATGGTAACCGCATCGCCGGTTACCGGTTGCATCGCCTTTTTGAGCGCGTGGCGCATGGAATAGTTCGTTACCTGCTCCGGCACCGGGACTTCGCTGGCCGGGACGGTCAAAATCAGGCCCTTGCCGCCATCGCCAAGAACCTGGATGGGCTCAGCAGGGCCGCCGGTTACCGGGGGCTTGTCGCCATAATCCCAAATGTGCGGAGTGATGAAAATGAATGCAAGGATCAGCGTGACCATCACGTCGTAGTGGAAGCTGCCGCGCTGATAGGTCCAGTAGAAATAGCTCTTCAAGAGGTTGTTGTTCATTGTTTTACTGCTTTTCAATCCTGGTCAGTCCGCCCATGTAGGGGAGGAGCACGGTGGGAATTGTCACTGAGCCATCGGCCTGTTGATAGTTTTCGAGAATAGCCAGCCAGGTGCGGCCGATTGCCAGTCCGCTGCCGTTGAGCGTGTGCACGAATTCGTTCTTGCCCTTGGTGCCGGCGGCTTTGAACCGTATGTTGGCGCGGCGCGCCTGGAAGGCTTCGAAGTTCGAGCAAGAAGAGATTTCGCGATAGACGTTCTGGCCCGGCAGCCAGACTTCGAGATCGTAGGTCTTGGCGGCAGAGAAGCCGGTGTCGCCGGTGCAGAGCAGGACGCGGCGGTAGGGAAGCTCTAAGGCTTCCAGGATGGATTCGGCGTCGCGGGTCAGCTTTTCGTGCTCGGCTTCAGACTCTTCGGGCCTTACGAACTTTACCAGCTCGACTTTCTGGAACTGATGCTGGCGGATGATGCCGCGAGTATCCTTGCCTGCCGCTCCGGCTTCAGCGCGGAAGCATGGTGTGTAGGCCGTGTAGGCGATGGGCAGCTTGGCTTCATCGAGAATTTCGTCGCGGTAGAGGTTGGTTACGGGCACTTCTGCGGTGGGTATCAGCCAGTGGTCGGCGTCCTTGAACTCGCCGCGTGTTGCTGCTTCAGCGTCGGCATCCGAGGTGCGGAAGAGATCTTCTGCGAATTTGGGAAGCTGGCCGGTGCCGAAGAGGGACTTGCTGTTGACCATGAAGGGCGGCAGGATTTCTGTATAGCCGTGTTTCGCGGTGTGCAGGTCCAGCATGAAGCTGATGAGGGCACGTTCGAGGCGCGCGCCGGGCCCGTAATAGACGCTGAAGCGGGCGCCGCTGAGTTTTGCCGCGCGCTCCTGGTCGAGGATGCCGAGCTGCTCGCCGAGCTCCCAGTGCGGCTTGGGGGTGAAGTCGAAGGTGCGCTTCTCGCCCCACGTCTTGACGGTGACATTGTCGTCTTCCGACTTGCCGGTTGGCACTTCATCGCGGGTAAGGTTGGGTACGCGGGAAAGTGCGAGGCGCATCTCGTCGTCGAGCTCGGCGGCGGACTTGTCGAGCTCATCTAATTTCTCTTTGAGGGTGCGGGTTTCTTCCATCAGCGCGGTGGCGTCCTGGCCCTGGCGCTTGAGTTGGCCTACCTGCTGCGAGAGCTCATTGCGACGCGCTTTGAGTTGCTCCGCTTGCGTGATGGCTTCGCGGCGCTTGACGTCGAGCGACTGAAAATCGCCCAGCAGTGCTGCCGGGTCGGCGCCGCGGGCGCGCAGTTTTTCTTCCACCTGGGCCAGATTGGCCCGGACAAATCCCATGTCGAGCATGACTTTCCTAGTTTACTTGACGTTTGTCCTGCCGGACGGCCCCACTACGCGTGGGGCGGCACATGCTGTGCGGCCACCGCGCCTTCGGCGCCCATTTGTGCGTTGCCCGCTGCAATCTGCTCTTCCCAGCCGGGCAGGTGTGTGTCGCCGGTGATCAGGCGCGCGCTACGGGAGAAGGTGAAGTAGGTCCACACCCACGACCAGAGCACCGAGAGCCGGTTGCGGAAGCCGATGATGAAGTAAACGTGGATGAGAAGCCAGGCAATCCATGCCGAAAAGCCGCTCATCTTTGACTTGAAGGGCCATTTGACGTTTGCCACCGCGGCAAGGCGGCCGATTGTGGCCATGTCTCCCTTGTCAAAGTAGTGGAACGGTGTCCGCGGCTTGCCTTCCAGGTCTGCTTCAATGAGCCGCGCTGCGTGTTGGCCCATCTGGATTGCCGGCTGCGCTACGCCGGGGATCTGCGCGCCATCCTGCTCAAAGTGCGCAAGATCGCCGATGACAAATACATCCTCCAGTCCCGGAGGGTTCATCTCGCCGTCCACGATTACGCAGCCGCGGCGGTCGAGCGGTGTGCCCAGCAGCTTGCCCAGCGAAGACGCCTGCACGCCTGCTGCCCACAGAGTTACGACCGCGGGAATCCGCTCGGTGCCCTTGGCATTCTGTGTCTCCACCCAGCCGGGCCCGACGTTGGTGACGCGGTTGCGGGTGCGCACTTCCACGCCATGCCTCGCCAGCGCCTCTCCGGCGCGCGCGGAAAGCTCGGGCGGGTAGGTTCCCAGCACGCTTTCGCCGCCATCAAGCAGAATTACCCTGCTCTTGGCCGGGTCAATGTGCCGGAAGTCGTGCTTGAGATATTCACGGGAGATATCGCCGATTGCTCCGGCGAGCTCTACGCCGGTGGGGCCGCCGCCGATGACGACGAAGTTGAGCGGAGGGTGCCAGCCATGCTCCTGCATGTGGCGCTCGGCCAGCTCGAAGGCCAGCAGAATTCGCCGGCGCATCTCCGTCGCGTCTTCAATCGACTTGAGTCCGGGTGCGAGCTTTGCCCAGTCATCTTTTCCGAAGTAGGAGTGCGTGGCACCGGTTGCAAGGATCAGGTAGTCGTACTTGATCCGGTCACCGCTTGCAAGATCGATGGCGCGCCCCTGTGTGTCGATGCCTGTTACTTCGTCCATCAATACTTCGGTGTTCTGGTTTTTCGCCAGGATTCCGCGAATCGGTTGCGCAATCTCCGCGGGGGAAAGCACGGCCAGCGCGACCTGATAGAGCAGCGGCTGGAAGGTGTGATGATTGCGCCGGTCAATCACGGTTACATCGACAGGCAGGTTTCCCAGCGCCCGCGCCGCATTGATGCCGCCAAACCCCGCACCGACGATTACGACCTGCGGCCTCTTGCCTGCTGACTGAAGCGGTTCCTTACGCTGGCTCAATCTTACCCTCCACCTTTTTAGGATGAGGGACAAGGCCATGGCGGCTCAAGCCTGGAGGAAAATTACGGGTGAATTTCGAGAGCAATCTCCGTTGAGCCGGAATTTCCGGTGACTGCGATGCTGACCACATTGGTTGCCACTCCCGGGATTCCCGCCGGAGTAAACGCTACTGTTCCGTCGAGGGCGGAAGTGGCTGTGGAGGTTTCGGTTGCCAGCAACTCCGCTTGTGCGCAAACCCCATGCGTTGGGCAGGGCGGAGACCATGCGTAGACCGATTGAAAGAGGGCTACCGTACCTCCGGCCATTGGATTTCCGTCCATGTCTCGCACGCGCAGCACAATCTGGCTTGGTGTTCCGCCTACGGCCAGACTCTGCGAGGTCCCTGAAACTGCTTCGACCGTTGCATATTCCGGCCGGGCTCCGATTGCGTTGAAGGTGACGCACTGGGAGGTTCCGTTCAAACAAGCCTTCGCAGACGAGGTTTCTCCTTCCGTCAACGGGCCCGCGGTTAGCGTCTTTGCTGCGATTCCGCTTTCTGCTGTAATGGCAACGGTTGTGTCCTGCGTTGCGATTCCGCTTCCCGATGTAGCCTGCCAGGCCACTGCCTGCCCGCCCATGGGCGTGCCGTTATTCAGCACGATTGCCTGCGTGGGCCATGCGATGGTGGCTCCTGCTGCCAAGGAGAGCATTGGAGTCAGCGCGGCGAGTACCGGCGGAGTTCCGCCTGAAAAATGTGCCTGCAACTGTGCACCGTTGGTCAGTGTGGCTGTTACGACCGAAGCTGTGCCATCTGCTGCCGTCACTGTCATCGAGGCACTGCCGTCGCCCGTGGCCGTTACTGCGCAGCTTGTTTTGCCGCATCCCAACACCGCCGTCCCGCTTGTTACGGTATATGCGACTGTTACCCCGGCAACCGGAACCAGGTTTCCGTCGAGTGCTGTAACGGTAAAGGGAATCGGCACGCCGATTGGCACCGTGTTCTGCGGAGCTGTTACCAGCTTCAGGGAATCTGTTCCGCCGGCGTTGTAGCTGATGCCGCCATAAATTACCGCGGCCGCGTAATACTGCGGCAGATCATCGACTTCTACGTCTACGGCTCCTGTTGTGGTTGAGGCCGGGGCAATCGCGGTGATCTCATTCGGCGAAATGCCTGTGATCTGTGCCGGCTGGCCATTCACTTTTACAGTGTCAGAAGGACGGAAGCCCATGCCTTCAATCACGATTGGGCCGCCGCTTGCGGGCAGATTTGCCGGGGCGACCGTATCTGCATATAGAACCCAACCGTTATATGCGTAGTCGGGCCGCCCGTCGCCGCGCATGTCGGCGATGCCCAGCCGCACAATGTCATCCGCTGCCGCTGTTACCTGCAGCCAGGTTTCGCCTGTTGCGTTTCCGTTCAGGCCCGGTGCGGTTCCGATTGCCGCTGAGCCTACGGCATCGAGCGCATCCCAGATTCCCATTGCGGGCATGGCCTTCTCTGAGCTTGGTGAACCCGTCTCATCGACTGCCTGCGTCACCACCGTAAACAGCCGGTTGCCGCGCACGGGAAAGTTAAACCAATCCGCCTGGCTGACCGCGCTCAGCCGGCCTGCCCATAAGCCGCCTGGTGGCATCAGTCGCGGTGAGCTTTCCGTGGAGATTGCATCGTCATAGCCGCCTGCCGCAGAGTCCTCTGCCTTCACGGTTACTGTCTGCGCGCCGCCTGCGGTCATGCTCTTCACCGTCACTGGAGCCAGCGTTCCGGAAGGATCTGGCGAGCCATCTACGTACGGACCTACCGTGTTCTCGTAGATGTACAGCGAGTCGATTGCCTCGAAGGTCAGTTGATAACCTGCAGCGGTTACTCCCGGTGGCAGCGGAATGTAGCGCAGATCAAAGGCGCCCTGTTGCGTGGCATCGGTGGATCCCCATTGCGAAAGCAATACGCCATTAGCATTCTTCCAACCCGTCACGTCGCTTCCGTGGTTTCCGCTGAAAGATGCGCCGGAAACTGTGCTGACGGTGTATTCGACCATTGGGTTTCCGCTTGCGTCGAGCGGTGTGGCCAGCACATTGACGCCCTGCATTCCGACGCCTGTTTTGAACGCTATCGTTCCGGAGATTGAAACCGTATTGGCTGCTGTGAGCTGTTTGCCCGGAAAACTGGCTGCATTTGCTGCGGTAATGGGATAGATGCGATTGAGCGCTGCCACATCGTCCAGCCGCAGCGTGCCTGGATTTGGGATACAGGTTCCGCCGCCGGGGCCGCAGACGCCCATCATCGGCTGCATGATCGGCCAGGCCTGCATCTGGTCTACGTTGTTACTGGTGGCGGCGTGGGGATAGATCTGCGAGAAGCCAAGGCCAAGAATCTGCCCCCAGGCGCGCTCGAGTGCAAATTGCATCATTGCCATTTGGCCGGTGGTGGCAGTGCAACGGCCGTTCAGAATCATCACGGCGTGCGTCATGGTTGCGTTGGCTTGGAATGCGTCCAGCCATACGGTTACCGCAGTCGTCTGGCAGCTGTCCGGATCGCTGGCTCCGGTGCCGTTCAGCGTGTCGAGGACTGAGCCGTCGGTGTCATAAATTACGCCGACGGGGAAGCTGGTTGCGGAGGGTGTTACATCGGCTGGAGCCGTGAAGCTCTGATTTCCAACTGCGACGTTGGCTCCGCTGACATTTTCCGCCAGCGAACCGGCGTCTGTGAGATTGATGCCCGCTGTTGGTACGGTGCTCCACAACGCTGCTGCTGCATCGACCAGTGCCGTAGCCTGTTGATTGCTGACGGTGGCGCTGAGGGGCCCCTGATCCACGTAATAGCGAACCTGCCCGTTTGCCCAGTGCAGCGGCGTGCCCATCACGGAGGACTGGAAATAGGTGCTTCCGGCTATATATTTGGGACCGCCTGCAAAGAGCGGCGCGGTGGAGGCGGCGACCAGCCCGTAAAGAAGAAGATTGCGGGTGAGGAAAGACATGCGAGTGCTCCGGACACTCGCATGGAAGGCAGGTGTGAGACCTTTCTAACCAAGCGGAGATTAGAAAGATCTTATTTTTAGGGAGCGTGCTTTTGTGGGTGTGCTGCCTAAAGACAACCGCAGATCCTTCGCTTACCACCCCCTGAGCTGAAAACCGCTCAGGGGCCCGTGCGCTCAGGATGACACCGCGCGGGAAGTGCGAAAAATGTTTCCCGACCATCGGGAGGACCGCAGCACAATTTTGCGCACGAATGGCGCCGCAGGCGCAATCGCCAGGACGGCCAGTCCCTAGATTTCGGGGTAGAAGTCGAAGAATGCGTCGAGGCTTTGCTTGAGCTGCGCTTCGATCTGCTCGCGTGAGCCTTCGAGGACATGCATGGTCACATGTGCTTCGTTGCCGTTGACCAGTTTCAGCTTTGCATCTTCAATTTCTTTTACTTCGCCTTCCGGCAGAAGCCGCATTCCGTAGACAAGAGTCAAATTCGCCATGTTCTTCATCTTATAAGTTGCGCCGATTTTCGATAGGTACAATCGACGATAGGATTGGAACTTCATGAGCGACATTCGCGATACCGTCATTCTTGGCTCCGGCTGCTCGGGGCTTACCGCTGCCATCTACACCGCCCGCGCGGGGCTGAAGCCGCTGGTTCTGGAAGGACATGAGCCGGGCGGGCAGCTTTCGATTACCACGCTGGTGGAGAACTTTCCCGGCTGGCCTGAGGGTATCCAGGGGCCGGAGTTGATTGCCAACATGAAGAAGCAGGCGGAGCGGTTTGGCGCGGAGTTTCAGGTGGCGCATTTGAATGCTGCCGACTTGCATGCGCACCCGTTTCGGCTGAGCACTTCGATTGGCGAAATTCATACGCGGACGCTGATTATTGCTTCGGGTGCGAGTGCGCGGTGGCTGGGGCTGGAGAGCGAGCAGAAGCTGATTGGGCATGGCGTTTCAAGCTGCGCTACCTGTGATGGGTTCTTCTTCCGCGGCCTTGAGATTGCGGTTGTGGGTGGCGGCGACTCGGCGATGGAAGAGGCGCTGTTTCTGACGCGCTTTGCGAGCAAGGTGACGATTCTGCACCGGCGCGACCATTTCCGCGCAAGCAAGATTATGCTGGAGCGCGCGATTGCGCATCCGCAGATTGAGCTGCGCACCAATGTTGTGATCGAAGAGATTCTCGGTGTGGACGAGAAGGAAGTGAAAGGCGTCAAGCTGAAGAACATCGCGACCGGTGATGAGGAAGTTCTGAAGCTGAATGGCGTCTTTCTGGGCATTGGGCATGAGCCGAACGCGAAGATGTTTCATGGGCAGATTGATCTTGACTCCGAAGGCTATGTTCTAACGCAGAACAATGTCTTTACTACTCGCAACGGGGTTGTTGTTCCCGGCGTTTATGCCAGCGGCGATGTGCAGGACCGGCGGTATCGGCAGGCGATTACGGCCGCGGGAACGGGCTGCATGGCTGCGCTGGAAGTGGAGAAGTACCTGGAAGAGCATAACCACTAATCGGGTGTCCCACATCTCTTGTAATTGGGGATGTGGGACGTACTGCCCCAAATATTACGGCGTGAAGGAGGCGTGAATGTCCGTCTTCCCCGGTCGTTACGCTGCGCAATTCGATGAGCCATTTGTCGTGTTTCTTATCGGCATGCGCATTAATCATCTCTGGGCTATCTCCAACTGGACGCGTGTTGCGGCTGCGATGCCGCCGATGATTGCGGAACTTAAAAAGCAGCCGGAGCTGGGGCTTCTTCATTCGCAGTACATTGTTTACTGGCGCGGTGTTGGGGTTCTGCAGTACTGGCGGAGCTTTGAGCATTTGCATGCGTATGCTCATGCGCGCGAGGCGAAGCATTTGCCGGCGTGGGCGGAGTTTAACAGGCGCATTGGCGGCAATGGCAAGGTAGGAATCTGGCATGAGACGTATACTGTCTCACCGGGTCAGTATGAAACCGTCTACGCCAATATGCCTCGCTTCGGTCTGGGCCGTGCTGTGGCACATCTTCCGGCAACAGGCAGGCTCCAGGATGCCCGCTCCCGCATCGCGCGATAATAAGACCATCCGAATGTTACTGAAAGAAAATCTCGAAAAACTGGAAGAGGCGATTCACGCAGCGTGCAAGCGCGCGGGGCGGCATCGGCGCGAAATTGAGCTGATGGCTGTGTCGAAGACGTATCCGGCGGAAACCATTCTTGAAGCAGAGAAGCTGGGGCTGCGGTTGTTTGGTGAGAATCGCGTGCAGGAGTTTGCGGCGAAGGCTGAGGCGCTGGCTTCGTGCCGCGAGCAGGGGCCGCTGGCTGGCTCGGATGAGCCGATTCGCGTGCATTTGATTGGGCATTTGCAGTCGAATAAAGCACTGCGTGCAGTAGAGCTTTTTGACGCGATTGATTCGGTGCATTCCGTGCGACTGGCGGAGCGGTTGAACGATGCGGCGGGGAAGCTGCATAAGCGGTTGCCGATGCTGATTGAGGTGAAGCTGAGTCCGGAGGAGACGAAGGATGGGCTGGAGCCGGAGTCGGCAGAGATGGCGGCGCTGCTGGAGCGGCTGCCGGATCTGCACCATCTGCACATGCGCGGGCTGATGACGATTGCTCCGTTTGGCGTGCCGGAGGCGGAGACGCGGAAGTGCTTCCGGGCTCTGACGGAGTGGCGCGACAAGTGGGCCCGGAGCTACCCGAAATTGCACTTCAATACGCTCTCGATGGGGATGAGCGGGGATTTTGCGATTGCGATTCAGGAAGGGGCTACTCGCATAAGGGTGGGGACGGCGCTGTTTGGGAAACGCGCGCCTTATACGGGGCCGATTGACGATGCCAATGGGGACGCGAGTACGGAGCAACTGCTCTGATGCTGCGGGAGACGAAAGACGGTGTCACGTTGGCGGTACGGGCGCAGCCGGGGGCTAAAAAGACTGCCATTGCCGGGGTTTATGGCGAGGGCGAGGCGACGCAGTTGAAGATTGCGGTGCAGGCTCCGCCGGTTGAAGGGCGGGCTAACGAGGCGCTTATCAAGTTTCTGGCAGCTACGTTTGATTTACCTAAGGCTGGCGTGGAGATTTTGTCGGGCGATCTGGGGCGGACTAAGGTGTTTCTGTTGCGTGGGGTGACGTTGGCGGCGGTGCGCTCCGTGCTTGATTCAGCGCGATGAAAACGCTGCTGCGAGAACTTCTTCCGGTTCGGGGCGGACGCGGAAGTCGGCGTGGGCTTCTGCGTAGAGGACTTTTCCGGATTGGCTTATAACGTAGGTGGCGGGTAGGGGTAGCGTTCCGCTCTGGTCGCCGTTGATGAAGGGCAGGTTGACGAGGATGGAGCGGTAGTAGTCCTGCATCTGTGGGGAGACGGTGTAGGCGAGGTTGAATTGAGCGGCGAGTTTGTTGCCGGGGTCGGAGAGCAGCGGGAAGGGGAGGCCGTGCTGTGCGGCCATGAAGTCGTTTTGGCGCGCTGTCTGCGGGCTGATGGCTACCATGACGGCGCCGTGCTCTCCATCTTTTCCAGTCCTGACGCGGTCGTAGAGGTCGCGCCAGGTTTCCAGTTCTGTGGAGCAGTAGCTGCACCAGCGGCCGCGGAAGAATTTCACGATGAGCGGGCCGATGGAGAGCAGGTCTGCGCTGCGGACGGTTTTGCCGTTCGCGTCTTTCAGGGAGAATTCGGGGGCCTGTGCGCCGACCGGGAGAATTTTTTCTTCGATGCCTGTGGAGAATAACTCTTCTACCGAGCGCTCGCTGATGCGAAGGCGTTCGGCTTGAACCAGCCTCCGGGTGTTGGAGGTGATTTCATCGAGTTGGTCTTGCAGGCTGGTGGTGGCCATCGTCGAGAAGAGCATACCTCAGGGGCTAAAGCCCGGAAGCTTTGTGAAGTCTTTAATTGTCGGGGATAAATCCCCGGCCTACCTGATTGCCCCTATGAAAGCGGCGAATAGGAGTTTTACCTGCCGAACTTTTGACGGCCCATGCCCAGGGCGCCCATGCCGCCGCGCATCATCTGCTTGGCGAGGCCGCCTTTGCCCATTTGCTTGAACATTTTGCTCATCTGGGCGTACTGGCGGAGGAGCTGGTTGACGTCCTGCACGCTGGTTCCCGAGCCGGCGGCGATGCGCTTGCGGCGGGAGCCGGAGATGATCTCGTGGTTGTGGCGCTCGTGGGGCGTCATGGAATTGATGATGGCTTCGAGGCGGACGAATTGCTTTTCGTCTACGTGCTGCGCGGCCTGCTGCATGCCGGCGAAGGGGCCTACTGAGGGGAGCATCTTGAGGATGCTTTCCATGGAGCCCAGCTTCTTGATCTGGCGGAGCTGGTCGCGGAAGTCTTCCAGCGTGAAGCCGTCGCCGAGAAGGGCCTTCTTGGCGAACTCTTCGGACTTTTTGCGGTCGAGGGTGGCTTCGGCTTTTTCTACGAGCGAGAGAATGTCGCCCATGCCGAGGATGCGGCCCACGATACGGTCAGGATGGAAGGGCTCGAAGGCGTCAGGCTTTTCGCCTACGCCGATGAACTTGATGGGCTGGCCGGTGACGTGACGGATGGAGAGTGCCGCGCCGCCGCGGGCGTCGCCGTCCATCTTGGTGAGCACTACGCCGGTAAGGCCGAGGCGCTTGTGGAAGTCGAGCGCGGAGTTGACGGCGTCCTGGCCGGTCATGGAGTCGGCGACGAAGAGGGTTTCCTGCGGGTTGAGAAGCTTTTTCAGCTTCTCCATTTCTGTCATCAGGCCTTCATCGATGTGGAGGCGGCCGGCGGTATCGACGATCAGGGTGTCGAAGCCGAAGTTGCGGGCTTCGCGGCGGGCTTCGGTGGCGAGGCGCTCGACGAGAGCCGTGCCGGGGGCTTCGCCCTTAGTGTCGCCTTCGTAGATTTTGGCGTCGATGGACTTGGCGACGACTTTGAGCTGTTCGCGGGCAGCGGGACGGTAGACGTCGACCGAAACCAGCAATGGGCGACGGCCTCCCTTCTTGAGCCATGCGGCTAGTTTGCCGGAGGTGGTCGTCTTACCGGAGCCTTGCAGGCCGGCCATGAGGATGACTGTTGGCGGTTGCGGGGCGAAGTTGAAGCGCGCGGTGTCTTTGCCGAGGAGTTCGACGAGCTCGTCGCGGACGATCTTGATGACCTGCTCGCTTGGAGACAGCGCGGTCATGACTTCCGTGCCGACGGCTTTGGCGCGGATGTGCTCGATGAGGTCTTTCACGACGTTGAGGTTGACGTCGGCTTCGAGCAGGGCTACGCGGATTTCGCGCAGGGCTTCGGCGATGTTTTCTTCCGTGAGCGTGCCCTGGCCGCGGAGGGTTTTAAAGGCCCGCTGGAGTTTTTCTGTGAGTGATTCAAACATAGGACAGTTTCTAGTTTAACCATTGCATGGCCTTGCATGCAGCGACTGCAACCTTTCGGTCGCCGGAAAGCCTTTGTGAGGCTCCCTATGGTCGCCGCGGGAGGTTCGAGTAGACCGCAGCAAAGTACATGGCTGAGCGGGCTTGCAAATTGACAGAATCTGCGGTCAAAAAAAGTGCGCGAAAAACTTTTTGAGCGGGAGGTGCAAACGGGCCGATTTCAAGGGAAACCGGCTCGATGAAGTGGCAACCGGCACAATCCGCTGTCCCCTGCCACCTGTAATCTGTCTTCCCCACAGTTGCACAGCTCCGGAATCGGCCCCGCTGTGCCAAACATGCGTAACTGGTCGCCAGCGGACAAACCCATAGCGCGAAAACTGGCTCTCAGGTATACTGATTTGGTGCCTTTGCGCGCGGAATCTGCGTGTGCAGGGTAGGTGTGGCTGGGAAACGCCGCACCGGAATACGAGAAGGACGAGCCGCAGGCTTGTCTGGAACGAGAAGAAAATGCCCAAGTTGAAGACTCATAAGGGCGCGGCCAAGCGCTTTAAGAAGACTGGTACCGGCAAGATCAAGCGGAACCAGACAAAGGTGCGGCACATCCTTACGTCGAAGTCGCCCAAGGTGAAGCGCAAGCTCGGTAAGTCCGTGCTCGTTTCCGACGGCGATCACGCGAAGGTCGCGCGCATGATCCCCTACGCCTGATCATAAGCGCCTCTCCTGACGGAGATGGCACTTTCCGGGCCTTTGTGGAAAGGCCCCCGAATGAAAATTCGAGTGAATCAGGAATGAATTGAGCGAGTGAAGAGGCAAGCAGGCCTGAAATGGTCAGCTCTCCTGCCTCCAGCCGCATAGACCACAGCAACCAAACGGAGAAACAGCAATGCCCCGCGTAAAACGCAGTACCAAACGGAATGACCGCCGCAAAAAGATTCTTGAGCGCGCAAGTGGTTACTTCCTCACGAAATCGAAGCTCTATCAGGCAGCCCAGGAAGCCGTCGAGCGCGGCCTGAAGTTTGCCTACACCGGCCGCAAGCAGAAGAAGCGCCAGTTCCGCTCGCTCTGGATTGTCCGTATCTCGGCTGCCGCCAAGCTCAACGGCATCAGCTACTCGCAGTTCATCAATGGCCTCAAGAAGGCCGGCATCGAGCTCGACCGCAAGATCCTGGCTGACATCGCTGTCAAGGACGCCGCAGGCTTTACCAAGCTCGTCGAGCAGGCGAAAGCCGCTCTGGCGAGCCAAGCAGCCGCCTAAGCGAGCGAGCCGAGCAGTCCCTGAAAAAGGCCCCGCATCGCGGGGCCTTTTTCTATTGCTTCCCGCAATCCTTTCACCGCGTATCCGTGAAGTATTCTGAGACTTAACGCATGACGAACGAAGCGATTCCTACTCTGACGGCTTTTGACGAAGCCTCGCTTGATAAAGCCTTTGCCGCGCTGGAAGAACAGGCGCGGAAATCTGCTTCTGCCATTAATGGTTCTGAGGCTGTAGAAGCTTTCCGGCTCGAATGGTTGGGGCGAAAGCAAGGGCGGCTGCAGGATGTTTCCGGCAAGTGGCTCAAAGCTGCGCCACCCGAGGCAAAAAAGCTCCTCGGCCAGAAGTTCAACGCGCTGAAAGCTGCCGTAGAAAGCCTGCTGGAACAGGCCGCCGGTGCGGGGCCGAGCGATGCAGAGCTTGTTGTCGAGGCGATTGATATTACGCTTCCCGGCACGCGGCGGCTGACGGGTGCCGAGCATCCGATCACGAAGACGCTCAATGAAATCGTCAGTGTCTTCGCGGGGCTTGGATTTTCGGTCGGAGTCGGCCCTGAAGTGGAAACCGACTTCTACAACTTCGAGAGCATGAACTTTCCGCCGGGGCATCCGGCGCGGGATACGCAGGACACGCTGGTGGTGGCGGGGCAGGAGCGGCGTCCGCTGCGCGACCGCCTGCTACTGCGCACGCACACTTCGCCCGTGCAGATGCGCACGATGGAAAAGCAGCCGCCGCCGGTGCGCATCGTCATCCCCGGCAAGGTACACCGCAACGATGCGGCCGACGCCACGCACTCGCCGATTTTTCATCAAGTCGAAGGCCTCTGTGTGGACGAAAACATTACTTTCAGCGACCTCAAGGGCACGCTGGACCATGCCATGAAGGCGCTCTTCGGATCCTCGGTCAAAACACGCTTCTTCCCGTCGTTCTTCCCTTTTACCGAACCCAGCGCCGACGTGCAGATCAGTTGCATCTTCTGTGGCGGCAAGGGCTGCCGCAAATGCAAGCAGAGCGGCTGGATTGAGCTTCTCGGCTGTGGCATGGTGGACCCTGCGGTCTTTAAATTTGCGGCGGAAAAACAGCCTGCGTATGACCCGAAGAAGATTTCGGGGTTTGCGTTTGGAATGGGCGTGGAACGCATTGCCATGATGAAGTACGGCGTGAGTGAAATTGGACAGTTCTACGCGGGAGACATGCGCTTCCTGGGGCAGTTTGCATGAAGATTCTTACGAAATGGTTGCGTGCGTTTTTACCTGGGCTGCCTGTGGATGATGCGCAGCTTGCCGAAGACCTGACTCTGCGCGGGATTGCAGTTGAGGGTGTTTATTTGTTGGGCGAGGGAAAAGGTTCGCTCTATGAGATGGACATCACGACGAACCGCGTGGACGCGATGAATCACTACGGTGTGGCGCGTGAGGCTGCTGCTATTTATGGCCTGCCACTGCCGGAGTTGAAGTATGCGTTGCCAGAGGCGAAGGCTGGCGCGGCGTTTCCGGTGGCGATTGAGGCGGAGGATGTCTGCGGGCGGTTTACGGCTCGTGTTTTGCGCGGCGTGAAGATTGGCGAATCGAAAGATTGGTTCGCGGGCGCGGAAGTTGCGACGTACTTCGGTTTGCTTGAGCAGAAGAAGATTTCGAATGCCGTGGATGCGACGAACTATGCGTGGCTGGCGATGGGGCAGCCTACGCATGCTTTCGACCTAGACAAGATTGAGGGCGGGATTGTGGTTCGGCGGGCCCGGAAGGGCGAGAAGCTGAAAACGCTGGACGGTGTTGAGCGTGCGCTCGATCCGGAAGACTTGATTATTGCGGACCACGCGAAGCCGCTGGGCCTTGCTGGCGTCATGGGCGGATGGGACTCGATGATTACGCCGGAGACGAAGAACGTTCTTGTCGAGGCGGCGTGGTTTGATCCGATGGCGGTGCGGCGGACGGCGCGGCGGCATGGGCTGCATACAGATGCAAGCCATCGCTTTGAGCGTGGTGCCGATTTCAATGCGTGTGAGACGGCCTCGGCGATTGTGACGAGTATCCTGCTGGCGAATGGCGGACATATTGAGGGTGAGTTTGTCGATGTGCGCGTGCCTGCGATTGAGGCGAAGACGGTTTCGCGGAAACCCGTGGAGCTGGCTCTGAGTGAAGTGCATCGTTTGCTTGGTACCACCGTCGACAAGGAAGGCATTACGGCTGGAACGGTCGAAAAGGTTCTTACTGCGCTTGGGTGCAAGCTGGCCGCACAGACCGGCGAAGCAGCTGTATGGCAGGTGACGTTGCCGAGCTGGCGTCTTGATGTGGAGCGCGAGATTGATTTGATTGAGGAAGTGGCCCGCGTTTACGGCTATAACCGCTTTGCCAACACGCTGCCTGCATTCGGAGAAGGTGTGAAGGCGCTGGCGTGGGCGGAGGCGGAAGCAGCCGTTCGGAGCACGCTTCGCGCTGCGGGCTTTCATGAGGCGATTGGGAGCACATTCTGTTCTGCGGCAGATGCTGCGCTTACCGCGCCGCAGCCGGGGCTTGTTGTTCCGCTTGGCAATCCGCTCAGCGAAGAGGCGGGAGTGCTGCGGCCTTCGCTGGTGTCGGGAATGTTGGCGATGGTGGCAGGGAATCTGCATCGCGATGTGAGCGATGTGCGTCTCTTCGAGCTGGGCACTGTTTTCAGCGGTAGTACGGAAAAGGTGGAGGAGCGGCCGGCGTTGAGCTTTGGTGCGGCAGGGGCGGTGCCGGAGTCTGGCGCGCTGCATCCGGCGCAGGCGATTGATTTCCACGATGTGAAAGGCGTCGTCGAGCAGGTGCTTTTGCGCTTCCAGCTTGACTCTGTTTACTTTGATCGCTTTCCGGCAGAAGCGGGGCTTACCCCGGAGTGGCTGCATCCGTATCGCGCGGCGCGGATTGTCGCGGACGGGCTGACAGTTGGCTGGTTTGGGCAACTGCATCCCAGGGAGGCTGCGGCACGCAAGCTCAAGGATGCGGTGCTGGTGGGAGAAATCTATCTTGACCGGCTTTACAAGCTGCTGTTGCGCAAGCCCGTGGCTCGCGAAGTTTCGCGCTTCCAGCCGGTGCGGCGTGATTTTTCGCTAGTTGTCAGCACAGAAACTAGCTGGGAAAGCCTCGATGCCGCGATGGCTTCGCTGCAGATTCCTGAGCTGGTTGAGTGGCGTCCGCGCGAGCTCTTCCGCGACCCGAAACTGGGTGCGAATGAGTACGTGCTGCTGCTGGGAGTAACCTTCCAGGCCGCCGACCGCACGCTGCGCGAGGACGAATTGCAGGAATGGCAGACAAAAGTGGTCCAGGCCGTTAGCAAGGCTGGTGCGCGGCTGCGTTCTTAGCCAGGGAAACCTCTTGTTGCGCGTCTATACTCGTACAGATATTGCGCCCTGCGTGGAGGTATTTATAAATGTCGCAAACGTCAGTTGTGTCCGAAGTGATGCCGGAGGTTGTGGAAAAAGTTCGTGAGTCCGCACCGAAACCTGCCGAGCCTGCTTCCTTGGCGCTGAGCGTGGATGAATTTACGGCTCTTGAAGAACGCGTGCTGCGCGCGGTGAACCTGGTCAAGCGTGAGCGCGTGGCCCGCGAAGCTGCTGAGACGCAGACCAAGGAACTGGAAGCCAAGCTGGCGGACCATGCCACAAAGCTCAACGAGCACGAGGAGCAGATTCTTGAGCACCTTGGGCAAGTAGAGCAGTTGCAAGGGGAAGTAAAGACGCTGCGCTCGGAACGCGATCACGTGCGGCAGCGTGTGGAACGGCTTCTTTCCCAACTCGACGCACTGGAGATTTAACGCTTATGGAGCAGGAACTGGCCAACTACGTAACGGTTGAGATTTACGACCAGACGTATCACCTGTTTGGTCAGGATGAGGAGCATATCCGCGGCCTCGCCTCGCAGGTGGACGCCAAGATGCGTGCCGTTGCCTCGCAGGGGCGCACGGCGGATTCGCTGCGTGTGGCCGTGCTGGCCGCGCTTAATCTGGCCGATGAGCTTTCGCTGTCCCAGCATACGACGAAGGGCGTGAAGCTGGGCCATGTGCGTGCCGCGGCGCTGCGCGGACTGCTGGATGAAGTGCTGGAAGCAGAGTTGAAAACAGGTTCGTAGCTCGTAGAGCAAAATCCGAGAAGATGTGCCCTTGGACGTATGGTTCAAGGTTGCCGCTCCCGGATGGTCGCGTCAACTTGGCAGTTGTGGCTTCAGGGGACAGCATCTCGGATTTTGCTATAACGTAATTGCCATGTGAACGCCGTCCGTATTTGGGCGGCGTTCGTATTTGAAACAACTTACGCGGCGTAACATATTTTGCCCTGCGGGCACAAGACTTGCAATTCTGCGCCGCGGCCCCTACTATCCGCAATAGAAACCGGCCTGCAAAGCAGGTGCTGTGGTCAACGCTGGATGAACCAACATTCATTGAACAGGGGCTCGACTCGATAATCGGTTCTGTGTGCCGTGTCCGCCAGTCCGGAATGCCTAAGGAACCGCGGAGAGCTCCACCGTCTTAGGACGGGTTCACCAGCGCATCACTCACGGCCAAGTGGGTCGGCTTCTTTTCATCTGACCGGGTGCATCAGTTCGGATCAAGTATCCTGACACTGGTGCATCCCGTTCTCTTCCACATCGGTCCTGTATTGATTCCCAGCTATGGCGCAATTGCTGCAGTTGGCGTGTTGCTGGCACTTCTGCTTGCGCAGCGACTGGCGGCCATCTCGAACCTTGCGCCTCAGCAGGTATGGAATCTTTCCATTCTCGGCCTGTGCGGGGCGCTTGTGGGTGCGCGACTGCTGCTTATCCTTGCCAACTGGCATGACCTGCTTGCGCATCCCATGTGGATGCTCGGCCTTGCCATGATTCACAATCCGCTGCTTGCAGGCGCGGGTGCGTTGGCAGGACTGCTTGTAGCTGCGCTCTACGCATGGCGCATGAAGATGCCGCTGCTTGCAACTGCCGATGTGCTTGCTGCGCCGCTGGTGCTGGGGCTGTGCTTTGAGCAGGTTGGTGCGCTGCTTGCCGGTTCCGGCTTTGGCAGTGTTGCCACTGCGCGATGGGCAATTGTCTACACTGACCCGCTGGCAACACGGTGGAGCGGAGCTCCGCTGGGTGTTCCTGTGCATCCTGTGCAGGCGTACGCAGCCTTTGGATTGCTTACGCTGGTGATTGCGCTCGTTGCTATCGTATATCTGCGCGCGCGTACGGGCGATGCCACCGGTGTAGCGCTTATGGGCGGTGGCGCGGTACTGTTTATCACGGAGTTCTGGCGCGACAGGGAAGGCCGCGGAGCGGTGCTGCATGGCGCGCTGGACTATCCGCAGATCGCAGCCGTTGTCATGGTTCTGTTAGGCTTCCTGGTGCTGCGCGAAAGAAACGCAGGTGAGGTGCGACATGTCTGATTCGCAAACGCTTGTAGTTCCCATCGAGGCTGCAGGACAGCGTCTCGACGCATTTCTTGCTGCGCAGCTCGATGGCGTCAGCCGCTCCCGCGTGCAGCTTCTGCTTGACCAAGGCAGCGTCCAGATCAACGGGGAAGTCCCTAAGGCCTCGCTCAAGCTGCGGGGCGGCGAGGAAATTGCAATCCTTGGCGAGCCGCGTCCGACACCGCTCAAAGCTGCGCCGGAAGATATTCCGCTCGATGTGATTTACGAAGACGACAGTCTTGCGATCATCAACAAGCCTGCCGGAATGATGGTTCATGCCGGCTCGGGCCAGAATGACGATGAGCGCAGTCGAGGGACGCTGGTTAACGCGCTGCTGCACCGCTTCAAGAAGCTTTCCTCCACTGGGGGCGAGCTGCGCCCCGGCATTGTGCATCGCCTGGATAAGGACACCAGCGGCCTCATCGTGGTGGCGAAGAATGACAAGACCCACGCCGCGCTGGCAAAGAAATTCTCCGGCCGCGAGATGAAGAAAACTTACATCGCGCTGGTGCAGGGAAATGTGGAGCGTGACCGCGGTACCATTAACGCCGCCATTGGCCGCGATCCTGTTCGCCGCACGCGCATGACAACGCGCGTTTCCGAGGAGAATGCCCGTTCTGCTGTCTCGCACTACACTGTTTTGAGCCGCATCAACACTTGTTTCGGCAAGTTCACGCTTGTTGAGGTGCGCATTGAGACAGGCCGTACGCACCAGATTCGCGTGCACATGGCCTCTATCGGGCACCCGGTTGTAGGTGACACACTCTACGGCGCATCCAGCCAGCTTACTGACCAGGTTGCCGCGAATGCTGCTCCCTCCCGGGCTGCGCGCCGCAATGCGGCTCCTGAAAGGCTTTCGCTGAAGCGTAACTTTCTGCATGCCGCCGAGCTGGAATTTGCTCACCCCATCACCGGAAAGCAAGTCCATTGGAATGCGCCGCTTCCAGAGGAGTTGGAAGGTTTCCTCGTCCGGCTGGGGGCGGATGCGATTAAAAGCACTTGATACAATGCATGCTAGATTTTCGATTGATAAAATAAAAGGCAGTCATGGACGCGCGAGTTTTCCCTTCAGCGCCGGTTTGCCGGCGGTTGTTTCAAAACACAGGCATGGCCATTCTGGTCATTGGCTCTGTCTTTTCGTCGCAGGCGCAGCAGCAACAGGTTCCGCAGCCTGCTCAGCCCGCACAACAGGCTCCGGCGCAGCAACAGGCGCCCGGTGCTAACCAGGCTCCGGCAAATCAAGCTCCGGATGACACAGGTCCCATCCTGCGGCTCGGCGCGAACGAAGTGAACCTGATCTTCACGGTCACTGACAAGCACGGCCACTACATTCCGAATCTGCAGCAGAATGATTTTGCTCTGCTTGATGACCAGAAGTCGCCGGAGAAGGTGACCTCCTTCCGCCAGCAGACGAATCTGCCGTTGCGCGTAGGTATCGTGATTGATGCCAGTACGTCGATCCGCACGCGCTTTGAGTTCGAGCAACAGTCGGCGATCGAGTTCCTGCTCGAAACCATCAAGGCCCGCAGCGATCAGGCTTTTGTTATGGGCTTCGACGTAACGCCCAGCATTAAGACTGACTGGACCAACAATATTGACTCGCTGGAAGCGGGTATTAACCGCCTGCGCCCCGGCGGCGGCACGGCCATGTTTGACGCGGTTTACACTGCATGCCGCGACAAGCTGCTTACGCAGCGAGGTCTCGAACCTGTGCGCAAGGCCATGATCCTGATTACCGACGGCGACGACAACCAGAGCCGCGTGCGTGAGGATGAGGCCATCAAGATGTGCCAGCGCTCCGAGACGCTGATCTACGCTATCAGCACCAACTGGACCCCGAGCCGCGGCAAGGGCGACAAGATACTCGCAGACATGGCTACGCAGACTGGTGGCCAGGTTTTCTTCCCACCGTCTGTGGAAGAGATGTCGTCCAGCTTCAAAGATATTCAGGCGGAGTTGCGCAGCCAGTACCTGCTTACCTATACGCCGGCGGACTTTAAATATGACGGGGCATTCCGGTCTATCTATCTCTACTGCAATGACCGTCGTTACATGGTTCGCGCGAAGAAGGGCTACTTTGCGCCAGCCGCGCAGTAGGACTGTATAAACTCTGCTTACGCCCGCTCTCCAAATGTGAGAGCGGGCGTTTGATTTTTTGTGCATAGAGTTACTTTGGGAAATTTCCAGATTCGCGTTTTCCCGTTTTTTGCGAAAAGTGCGGACTTTGTACAACAAGCACTCGCGTTGAACACTGGTTGTTCGATACATGCTTGAGCAGAGTTGCATCCATCACGCGAGTGCGGGCATTGCGCCTTTGCTCGCGGCTTTGGCGTCTCTTGCGGCAGGGCAGAAGGGAGCAGAGTTGTGATCCGGCTGGCAATTTCGTGCGATATCTGTGGAGCAGAGAAGAAACAGACGAATCACTGGTTTGTCGCGTATGAGCAGGGAGGGGAACTGCGCGTCGGTGGCTGGAATGCTCGATTCTGCAAGAAGGCTGATGCACGGCATCTCTGCGGGCAGACGTGTTTGCATAAGCTGGTCGATGAGTTCATGGCGCAGACAATTGCGGATGACCGTGCCGCAGCTGAGCCCGAGATTACCGCAGAGCATCCTGTTGCCGGGCCGCGTGGCTTTTCGGCCGATGTGAGCCTTACCTCGTCTTCTGCCTATGAAGATGAGTTTGGTTCTTCTGCGCGTTTGATTACGAGTACGGAGCCGGCAAACGATCTGCGCTCTGCGCATGCAATGGAGACACCGCGCGCAACTCCAACTTTGGCGCACATGGAAGAGTCGCCGAAATACGCCTCACATCAGTGGCGCGCCAATGCGTGGGAGAGGGAACGTGAGCGCGGCCAGCACAGTGACGCAGGCACGCGCCGCCACAAGTTTTAGCCTGCGAGCATTTCCAGCAGCGCAGCTTCATCAAGAACTGGAATTCCAAGCTCACGGGCTTTGTCGAGCTTGGAGCCGGCTTCTTCACCCGCTACCACGTAGCTTGTCTTTTTGCTCACTGAGCCTGAGACCTTGCCTCCCGCCGATTCAATCTTCTGTTTTGCTTCGTCGCGTGTCAGCGTTGGCAGCGTGCCGGTCAAAACAAAGGTCATTCCAACAAGCTCGGTTGACCGCTGCTTTTTCTCGGCGGTCATAATGACACCTTTTTCGCGCAGGCTTTTGACGAGTTGTAGATTGGCGGGCCGCGCAAAGTAGGAGTGAATCGACTCGGCAATCTTCGGGCCAACCTCTTCGACGCGTTCGAGTTTTTCTACCCCTTCCGGGCCGGTTTCACTTGTGGCAATGATTTCATCAATGGAGCCGAACTCTTCTGCGAGCAACTGTGCGGTGCGCTCGCCTACAAAGCGAATGCCCAGTCCCATCAGCACGCGTGCAAGTCCGGCGTTTTTCGAGCGTTCGATCTCTGCCAGCAGTGCCTTTGCTGACTTTTCCGCAAAGCGATCGAGGCTTACTAATTGCTCCTCTGTCAGTGAGTAAAGATCGGCAACGTGATGGACCAGGCCGCGGTCGAGAAGCTGTGCGACGACAGCTTCGCCGAGGCCTTCAATATTCATCACATCGCGCGAACCGAAGTGCAACAGAGTCTCACGCAGCTGTGCCGGGCAATCGGCATTTACGCAGCGCCAGTCTACTTCTCCTTCGGCGCGGTCAAGAACACTGTTGCACTCGGGGCAAGTGGTGATGAGTTGAAATGGTGCACTATTGGACTTTTTTACTACGCGGATCACCTTTGGAATTACATCACCGCCGCGTTCAATTTCTATTGTGTCTCCTGGGTGCAAACCGCCGAGCCGTTCGATGAACTCCCAGTTGTGCAGTGTGACGCGGCTCACGGTTGTGCCGCCGACAAAGACGGGCGCCACGTCGGCAACAGGAGTGACTTTTCCCGTGCGGCCAACCTGCCACTGGATGGAATTGATTGTTGTTTCCGCCGTCTGCGCCGCGAACTTGTAGGCAATGGCCCAGCGTGGCGCGCGGCCTGTGTAGCCGAGGCGCAGCTGCGTGGTATGAGAGTCCACTTTCAAGACCACGCCGTCAATCTCATAGCCGAGCTCCGCACGCTGCTGCTCTGCTTTCCCGATGAAGTGCAACATCTCTTCAACTGAGTGTGCGCGGGCGCGGTGTGGATTCACGCGGAAGCCAAGTGCCGTCAGTGTGTCCAGCGTGGCTGACTGCCCCGCAGCGAGATATTCGCCGTCAATCAACAGAAAGTAGGCGAAGAAGACAAGCCGCCGGTTCGCCACGATGCTCGGTTCAAGCGTGCGCAATGTTCCGGCAGCTGCGTTGCGCGGATTTACGGCAGGAGGCAGGCCCTGTGCCTCGCGCTCGTGGTTCAGTAGCTCAAAGCCTTTCAGCGGCATTACTACTTCGCCGCGAACTTCGAAGTGTGTCGCACCGTGGACTTTTTGGAGGAGAGCTTCAGGAATGAAGAGAGGCACGCTGCGGATAGTGCGAATGTTGGACGTGACGTCTTCCCCGATTTGCCCGTCGCCGCGTGTTACTCCTGTGAGGAGTTGTGCTCCGCCTTTGTTCGCGGGGCCGTAATGCAATGCAACGCTCAGTCCGTCGAGCTTGAGTTCCGATGTGTATTCCACCGGCAGATTACCGGCCAGCTCATGCACACGGCGGTCCCAGTCGCGCAGGTCAGCTTCGTCGTATGCGTTGTCGAGCGAGAGCATTGGCCGCGAATGCGCGACCTTCTGAAAACCCTCTGCGGGTTTGCCGCCTACGCGCTGCGTCGGCGAATCCGGAGTCACCAACTCGGGATGCTCTGCCTCCAGCCGCTTCAGCTCGTTCATCAGCTTGTCGTAGGCTGCGTCCGAGATCTTCGGTGCGTCCAGCACATAGTAGAGATGCTCGTGGTGGCGCAATTCCTTACGGAGTTCTTCGATGCGGTCTTTATCGCGCGTAACGCTCATGCGCCGATTATAGGAGGCGGCATATTCGCGAGTCAGCGCACCCATTTGCGATAGGATGGTCCGCAGAACGCATGGAGCCAGTTACACACTTTCTTACCGGAACCTGCATTGGACGCGCCGGCCTGAACCGCAAAACGGCTTATGCGACCGTGGCTGCGACGCTTGCTGCGGAGGCGGCCGATCTTGATGTGGTCTGGAGCCTGCGTGGCCCGGTAGAAAGCCTCAAGCACCATCGTGGCATTACGCACACGTTGATAGGCGCGCCGGTTGTGGCGCTGGCTGTCATTGCGGTCATTGCCTTGTGGCATTTTGCGCGAAAAGGAAAGCGCGCTTCTGCCGTGCCGGTCCAATGGGGATGGCTCTATGCAACCGCGCTGATTGCTGCGCTCAGCCACATCCTTCTCGACTGGACGAACAACTATGGCGTACGCCCGTTCTTTCCGTTGAATCCGCGCTGGTATGCGGGCAGCATCTGGTTCATAGCCGAGCCTGTTGTGTGGGTTTTGCTGGCGCTTGCGCTCATTATGCCTGCCATTCTTGGCATAACGGATGGCGAAATCGGAGTGCGTAAAGCGCGCTTCCGGGGGCGGGGATGGGCTATTTTCGCGCTTGTTGGCATGCTCGCGCTCGGTATCTTGCGGTGGTACGAGCAGTCGCAGGCAAGACAACTGCTGGCGCAGCAGCCTGTGACGGACGCACCCGTGTTACGCGTCGGCCTGGAGCCTTACCCGGTGAATCCCTGGCGCTGGCATGCGATTGTCGAAACCCCGAATTACTACCAGTTTGCCGAAGTGAACACGCGTACGGGATTGGTGGAGAGTGACTCCAAGGCTGACGTGCTTTACAAACCGGAGGTAACGCCGGCAGTGGAAGCGGCGAAACGCACGCTGCTGGGGCAGGTGTATCTCGACTGGGGTACGTGGGCCGTGGTGCGCGACCTGGGACAGGAGACTATACCGGGTAATGCGCCGCCGCAACTGCCGCCGGGGCGCACCTGGACGACCGTTGAGTTTACGGACCTGCGCTTCGCCTATACCTTTCTCTCTAATAGCGATGGCCGTACGCCAAGCGGCCTTTCCGGGTGGGCCTACATTGTGGACGGCCGTGAAGAGGCTGCTGAGGGTATGGGGCATCGCGAGCAAAAGTGAGCTTTCGGGTTGACCGCTTGGCCGCCGCACCGCAGAATGGAAAGAAACCGCCTGTTATCCAAAACCATTCAGGCCTGGCGGAAACTATCCAGCCATCGAGGTTCTCATGCCTGCTTATCTTCTTCTTCTCCTTGCCGTTGTCAGTCGCCTGGTTCCCCACGCGCCGTGGTTTAACTTCACCGCGGTAGGCGGATCGCTGCTCTACTTTGGCGCACGGCGCTCCTGGAAGGAGATGGCGATCCCCGTGGTTGCGCTAATGGCTACGGACGTGGCGCTGACGACGGCGGTGTACCACTACAGCTTCCAGTGGCAGAACTATGTTGCGACATGGGCGTGGTACGGGCTGGCTATGGTGTTGGGCAAGCTCCTGCTGGGCCGCAAGACTACGTTCACTCGCGTTGCCGCGGCGGTAGTGGCTGGGCCGACGAGCTTCTTCCTTATCTCGAATTTTGCCTATTGGCTGACGGAGCAGTATTACCCGCAGCAGCTCTACCCGCATACGGCTGCCGGGCTTCTTGCCTGCTATACGGCTGCGTTGCCTTTCTACGGCAATGATATTGCGGCCACAACGATCGTAGCCGGACTCGCCTTTGGGCTTCCGGTGCTGCTGCACCGGATCTTCCCGGCGCAGCCTGTACGTGCATTCGTTCGCAGCAAGTAACCTGTTGTACCCTCTGTTTTCGCGATAAAAATCCTCGGCAAAGGAGGAATGTGCGATGGCTGCTGCTTCCCAAGTCCCATTCGTGCCGCTCGAAGTGTATCTGCACTCCTCCTACGAGCCGGACGCGGAGTATGTGGATGGCGTGATCGAGGAGAGGCCGTAGGCGAATGGAGCCATGCGGATTGGCAGACAGCAATCGTGGAGTTTTACCGGAGCCGCCGAATTGAGTGGAATATCCGTGCCGGAGCCGAAGTGCGCGTGCAAGTGAGTCGTAATCGCTTTCGGGTTCCGGATGTTACGGTTGTTGATCGCAACCATCCCGCGGAGCAGATCATTAAGCATCCTCCCATGGCTGTCTTTGAGGTGCTCTCGCCAGAAGATTCAGTTGTGCGCATGATGACGAAACTGTCCGACTGCCAGCAGATGGGAATTGCGACAATCCTTATGGTTGACCCTAAACGTAAGGGCAAGGGTAAGCACTTTCGCTTCCGCTCTGGCGCATTGGAGCCGCTTACAGAAACCGCCTTCGACCTGCCCGGCAGCAAATGCCGCTTTGATCTCGCGGAAATCGAAAAGCTGCTCGACTAAGCCCCGGCCCCAGCCCGCTTGCGCTTCATCCACCACGCAATCAGCCCTACGACGATCAGCACTCCCAGTGCGGCAAATGCTGTACGTGCATGGTGCGCCACAATGTTTACCGCGCCCGGCCCCAGCTTGAGCACCAGCACAGATAGTATGCCCCAGCGCACGATGCGGCCTGCAAAAACGCTGAGCATATAGAGCACCACGCGCATCTCAAAGACGCCCGCAGCAAAAGCGAAGGCCTTCCATGGCGTAGGTGGCGGCAGCATGGATGGAATCGCCATAGCCCAGAACTCCTGCTTTTCAAAACGGTGCCGCAACTGATCGAAGCGTTCGCGGTTAATACGCTTCAGCAAGAACAGCTCGCCGCCGGCGCGACCGATGCCATAGGGAACCAGCCCGCCAATTGCCGATCCGACCGAGGCCAGGAGCACATAAGCCCACCAGTGCGGCTGGTCCTTCCATACGTAGAGCGCAAGAATCGCGTCCATTGGCACCGGGATGGACGAGGCGTCCACAATGGAGACCGCGAAAGCACCCCAGAAACCCAGCTTCAAAATGGCCGGCAGGATGATGAGATTCCACTTGGCCAGAACTTTGGCGAGAAAAGCCTTCAAACCCCATCCCTTTCAGGGTAAAGATTCGTCTATGCAAAAGAACATTGTACGGGACTGGCCGTTCAGGCAACCGCGCGCTTTGCGCGCCATTCGTGCGGGGGCCGCGATTGTGCAATTTCGCTGACGACCGAGACGCAGGAAGCGGTTTTGTCCTCTGCCGCAGGGATGAGAGAATAGACGGAAAGGAATCGAACCGGAGCGGCGCACGTCCGCGCCCTCTGTTCACGGGATGCCCACCAGCGTAGTGCCAACCAATGCCCGCCAGCCGGAAGAGCCGGAGCTTCGTCCGGAGCAGGAGACCCGCGAGGAGTCCAGCGCGGGCGCGCGTCCGCCTGTCCGCACCGCCGGCGGCTCACGCTGGATAGACTACGACACGCACGAACTGCTGGATATGATCAGCGAGCTCGAGGATGAGCGCCGCTGGGCGCGTCTTCGCGAAGGCATGCTCTGGGCCGTTCTCTTCCACATCCTGCTGCTTTCCGCGATTACGTGGATTCCCAGGTACATCCTGCGCCAGCCGCAGGTGATTGATCCGTTTGATGCTATCAACAAGCGCAAGGATTTGAAGTATCTTGACCTGCCGCCTGACCTGATGCAGAAGTACCAGCCCAAGGTGGCCATCAAGCCGGTTCCGCAGAAGCAGCCGCAGATTGACCGCAAGACGCTGGATACGTTGCAGAAGGAAGAGGCAGCGAAGCCCAAGCCGCCCGCGCCGCAGCCTGAGCCACAGCAGTCGCCTCCGCAGCAGGCCAAGGTGGAGCAACCTGCGCTGCCGACACCGCAGCCTCCTGCGCCCGCGCCGCAGCCAGCTGCAGAGGCTCCGCGGCCGCAGTCTGTGCCTGCCAAGGCCTTCCAGCTTGGTTCGGCGAACCCGGCGGACCAGCTTCAGAAGGCGATGCAGGGCGCTGCCCAGCGCGGTGGCTACAACAGCGGGCAGTTGCCTACCAGTCATGGGGATATGAATCTGCACCCTGGCGCGGGGACCGGCGGCGTACAAGTGCTTTCTGACACGCAGGGCGTCGATTTCAATAATTGGCTCATCCGTTGGCACCGCGAAACTGAGCGTACGTGGGATCCGCTGATTCCTGACGAGGTTAACCCGCCTATTCTCAAGCAGGGCGTCGTGGTCATCCGCTTCAAGGTGCTGCCAAATGGGCAGGTTACGGAGATGACGCTCGAAGGCCGCTCCGGCGACACAGGTCTTGACCGTGCGGCATGGGGCGCCATCAAGGGCTCCAGCTATCCGCCGCTGCCGCGTGAGTTCCATGGGCCGTACCTGGAGTTGCGTGCGGTCTTTATGTACAACCAGCGGCCGTAAAAAGCAGCTTTTAGTTGTTAGCTCTTAGATTGATGAGGGAAGCGCACTTCCGCCAACGTCCAATCCGCTAACCTGCTAACTACTTGCCACGCGCAAGGCGCGCTGACTTGCTAATTCGTTCTCTCCAGCAGCTACCTTCGTCCCTCACCCTTTCGTGCAAACTTTTCCACCGGATACTTTGCGGTGAATTAACCCCAAATATGCCAGACTGAAAATGAACAGACATAAAGGCTCGATTCCCGCTGGAATCGGGCCTTTTTCATTTCCAGCGCAAACAGGAGCAAGCATGACATTTCTCACCGCCAGCAAGACGCCGTGTTATCACGTGCCGCTCAGCCCCGCCGTCCAGCACTGCTGCAATGCGCGCAAATGAGATGGAACACGGAATGCCAGTTCTCACAACACCGAGCAAAAAGCTAACAGCTAAAAGCTGCCCTTACGCTGTTGCGTCTTCCGGTTGTCCCATACCGAGATGCGAAGGGCCGGAAGGCTCATCTGGCGAATTTCCATGCGGCAGGTGAATGCCGTCCTGTTCCAGCAAGGCCTCGTAAACCTGCAACGGCCGCCAGCGACGGGCCAGAGCGAAGGCGCTCATGTTGGCGATCATCAGCGGGAGCACAAGGCCGTAGCCGCCGGTCATTTCAAAGACGATCAGCACGGAGGTCATGGGCGCGCGGACGATGCCGGCAAAGACCGCTCCCATGCCGACGACGGCGAAGGCTCCAATCGAGTCTGACGGATGGTGAAAGACGGCTACGTCAATCCAACCCACCGCGCCGCCCAGCATGGCACCCATGAACAAGGACGGTGCAAAGATGCCGCCCGAGCCGCCGCTTGAGTAGGAGCAGACGGTAGCCAGCAGCTTGAGCACGCAGAAGCTGGCCATCAGCACTACGGGCATGGTTCCTGTCAGCGCTTCGGTCAGCGTTTTGTACGGGTCTCCGGCGATGCCGTTGCGATGGAAGAGCTCAAAAGCCAGTACGGCAAGGGCCCCGGTTGCCAACCCGCCAATTGCCGGGTGAATCCACTTTGGGACCGTGGTCCACTGCTTGAAGCGTCCGCGGAGCCAGAGCAGGGAATCTGTGAAGGCGACGGAGACGCCCGCTGCCAGCAGGCCGAGCAGGGCGTACCAGATGAGCGATTCGGGATGGTTGAGCGTATACGGCTGCGAGACGTGAAAGACCGGATTGCCGCCCATGACCGTGTGCTCCACTACGGCGGCCAGCGCGGCGGCGACGATGACGCCGGAGAGCATGGTCTGGTCGAGGTCGCCGATGAGCTCTTCCAGCGTGAACGTGATTGCCGCGATGGGTGCGTTGAAGGCAGCGGCGATGCCTGCGGCCATGCCGACAGAGGCCATGCGGCGCTGGTACTGCGGGCTGAGGCGAGCGGCGCGGGCGAGGAAGCTGCTTACGCCGGCGCAGATCTGGACCGTTGGGCCTTCGAGGCCGAGCGAGGCTCCGGAGCCGATTTGCAGAGCGCAGAGGATGAATTTACCGATGGTTTCCTTGAGCGTGATGAGGCCGGAGCGCAGCTCGTAGGCTACCTTTACCTGCGGGATTCCGCTGCCGGCTGCTGCGGGGACCCAGAAGGTGAGCCCGAGACCCGCGACGAGGCCGCCGAGTGCCGGCGTTACGATCGTCCAGAAGATCCACCAGTGGCCGGGGGCGTGGTTGGCATGGTCGATGAGCAGCTTTTCAAGGCCCAGGATGGCGCCGTGGAAGGCTACTGCAGCCAGCCCGCACATGCCGCCCGCGACGATGGTGAAAGCCAATAAACGCTGCCGTTCGCTCGGCATGCGGCGCATGAGCCATGACAGAAAACGCGACCAGAGGCCCGCAAGCCCTTCGGAATAACTCACTGTTGGATGAAACCTCGTCTGTATACAGTATAAGAGCTACTGTTTTGGCTCGGTTTGGCGCATGAATTCGGCAAGATAATCCTTCCACACAGCGGCCATGGTGTGCGTGCCGTGGCCGCGTGTCTGGTCGGTAATGGGCAGTAGGATGAAGCGAGCGTGGGGGATGCGTTTCACCATGGTTTCCGCAATGCCGAGCTCCGGCGGATTGATGAAGTCGTCGGCGGAGTTGATCCACAGCACCGGCGCGGTGATGCTTTCGAGGCGCGGGGAGGGATCGTAGTTCCGGCTGGCGTTGAGGTAGAAGACCATGTTGTTGGCGTCGGTACTTGCCGCGGTTCGTTCGAGATAGCGGTCTACATATTGCTCGGCCTGCTGGCGCGTGGGGAATTGTTTCTGCATCTGCAGCGGGCTTGAGCCCATTACGAGCAGCATTTCGTTGGCGGTACGCAGGCCCTGGGCTGGTTCGGTTTTGTACTCGCCGGCCATATAGGCGGGGTCGTCCTGAATCGCTTTGATTGCCATGTAGCGCATCATGCGGTTGCGGCCGGCAAGCTGCACGGGCAGGCAGGCGAAGGGTGCGAGGGCATCGGCGAAGCCGGGATAGGTTTCACCCCAGACAAACGACTGCATGCAGCCCATGGAGGTGCCGAGGATGAGGCGGAGATGGTCGATCTTCATTGCGTCGAGCATCAGGCGCTGGCTGCGCACCATGTCGTCGTAGTCGTAGGCAGGGAAGTGGGCGTGCAGGCCGTCAGAGGGGCGGGAGCTTTGGCCGTGGCCGATGTCGTCGGGCAGGATGAGGAAATATTTTGTGATGTCGAGAATGCCGCCGGGAACGAAGAGGACGTTGGAGAAGGCGGGGTTCAGGAGCGAGTGGGCGTCGCCGCCGGTTCCGTGGAGGAGCAGGACTGCGTTATCTACGTGGCCGGCTGCGTTGCGGTGCAGCGTGCCTAGCGTGAGGTAGTGCAGCTTGAGCTCGGGGAGGGTTTCGCCGGTGCCGAAGCGGAAGTTGGGCAGGGTTACGGTTCCGTCCTGCGAATGCCAGGGAGAGGCCGGCTGGGTATTTCCGGTCTGGGCCACAAGGGCAGATCCAATGGCGAAGAGAAGGATAAGCAGACACCTGGCTGCGCGTAATGCCATCAAGGACTCCTTGATCACGATTTGGATTGAGCGTAATGGCATGCATGCGGAATCGCAACTTTTCCTGGAGGGTGATTTTTTTGCGGGCCGCTGCGTTGAAATTCAAGTGACATTGGGATGACATTTGCGGCGCGGTGGCGGCGCTGGGGAGCCGTCCAAGACATCGCGGAATGCACGGCAGATTTCTTGTGCTGAGAACGTGTGCCGCTGGAGGTATGCGATGTCAGGAAAGTCATTTCAAAGAGTCATTCGCTTAACTCACGGCGCGGGTGTCGTGGCAACCATGCTTCTGGCTGTGAGCCTGTCTGCGGATTTCGGCGCAAGGCAAGCGGTGGGGCAGGAAGAGCGTGAAGAAACGCGTGGGCAGGTGCTCATTTCGGACCAGTTCAACAATCGTGTGATTGTGGTGGACAAGGAGACGCATAAGGTCCTGTGGACCTTTGGCGACGGGTCCGACAAGCCCGGGCCGCACTCGGTGGTGGGCGTGAATGACGCGGAGCGGTTTGGGCCGTTCACACTGATTTCGGGTACGGGGATTCCGTCGAGCAATCCGGCGCTGCCGGGCTGCTCTGACCCAGTGAATGGATGCCCGGATAACAGGGTCTTTATAGTGGGGCCGCGCGGGGGAATTCTGTGGCAGTACGGGCAGGGCGGCGTGACGGGCTCAGGGTCGAATGAGCTGAATACACCGGTGCAGGCGGCGCTGGTGACGAATTTTCCGGGGCACCGGGGGCCACACGTGATCATTGCCGACCAGGGGAATCAGCGCATCATCCTGGTGGGGATTTTTAGCAATGCCGTGGATTGGCAGTATGGCATGACGGGCACCGCCGGAAGCGGGCCGGGGCAGTTGAATAGTCCGAACAGCGCGGAGCTGCTGGAGAACGGCAATGTACTGATTGCGGATGAGAACAACAATCGCGTGATTGAGATTACGACGACGGGCGCGTTGGTGAACACCTTTACTGCGCAGGGAACGCTTGGGGCGGCGGCCTTTGCCAGCAGACTTCCGAATGGCGACACGCTGATTTCCGATGCGGGCAACAACCGCATTGTGGAGGTGGATGGGCATGACGCTGTGGTCTGGCAGTATGTGACCAACACGGGGGCACGCAGCAATCTCAATCCGCAGCCCACACGCGGTGTGCGGTTGCGCAATGGGAATACGCTGATCAGCGATCAGTTCAACAATCGCGTGATTGAGGTGACGATGGCTGGGAAGACTGTCTTTCAGCAAGGGATGACGAATGTGGGCGGGAGTGGCTTCAACCAGTTGAACGGGCCGTATGACGTGAAAGAGATTGGCGACTTTACGGGGCTGACTCCGCCTTTTGATTTTGACCGTGAGATGGGCGGTTTCCTGGATCGCGATCAGGAGTAATTTCGGGAGTAATTGAAGTTTGCGCTTCCGGCGGTCTGGCGGTGAAAATGCTGGTCCGCCGGGAGAGTTTTACGGGGCTCTGCCCGTCCCTCGCATGGAGGATGCCAAGGGTGGAGTCTTCGCGCTAAAATTGGTGCGAAATCCGATGCGTGTTCGTACCGCCATTCCCGCCTGTCCGCCTCTTAAGCGTTTCCGCCGCGGCCGCCATGACCGTGGCCGCTGCTGCGCGCAGGGCGGGCGGCGCTTCGCGCTGTAGGCTGGCGAAGTGATTTTCCGTGTACAAAATGTGGCTGAGGCCGGGTGGACGATGCAAACCGGAGACGAAGCTGCGCGAATGTTTTCCTGTGATGTGTCCGGCTGTTGAGCACGGACGAGAAAGGTCTAGTCAAGATGTCGAATAGTTTTTCGAGCCGCGCAACGATTCAGTCCGGCGGCCGCTCTTATACGATCTATCGCTTGCCTGCGCTTGAAGCCAAGGGCTTCAACCTCAGCCGTCTGCCGTTTAGCTTGAAGATTTTGCTGGAGAACTTGCTGCGGCGCGAAGATGGCGTGAATGTAACGGCCGGAGATATTGAGTTCCTGGCGAAGTGGGATGCGAAGGCTGAGCCCAGCCGCGAAATTGCCTACATGCCTGCGCGTGTGCTGATGCAGGATTTTACCGGCGTTCCGGCGGTGGTTGATCTTGGTGCGATGCGCGATGCGGTGAAGGCTCTGGGCGGCGACCCGGAGCGTGTGAATCCGTTGATTCCGGCGGAGCTGGTGATTGACCACTCGGTGCAGGTGGATGAGTTTGGCACGCCGCTCGCTTACGAGGCCAATTCGCTGTTGGAGTTTCAGCGCAACCGTGAGCGGTATGCATTTTTGAAGTGGGGACAGACGGCGTTTCGCAACTTTTCTGCGGTGCCTCCCGGCATGGGGATTTGCCATCAGGTGAATCTCGAATACCTTGCCCGCGTAGTTTTCACTGCGGAGACAAACGGAGAGACGTTTGCTTATCCCGATACGCTTGTCGGTACTGACTCGCACACGACGATGATTAACGGCCTCGGCGTTCTTGGCTGGGGTGTGGGTGGTATTGAAGCCGAGGCTGCGATGCTGGGGCAGGCTGTGTCGATGCTGGTTCCGCAGGTGGTTGGCTACAGGCTCACCGGCAAGCTGCGTGAGGGCGCTACGGCGACGGACCTGGTTCTGACGGTGACGCAGGCGCTGCGCAAGCTGGGTGTGGTGGGCAAGTTTGTGGAGTTCTATGGGCCGGGTGTTGCGGAGTTGCCGCTGGCGGATCGCGCGACGATTTCGAATATGGCACCCGAGTATGGCGCGACGTGCGGCATCTTCCCGGTGGATGCGGAGACGCTGCGGTATCTGCGACTCACCGGTCGCAGCGACGAGCAGATTGCGCTGGTTGAGGCTTATTACAAGGAGCAAGGGCTCTTCCATACCGCCGGTTCGCCGGAAGCGGAGTATACGCAAACGCTGGAGCTTGATCTCGCGACTGTTGAGCCGAGCGTGGCTGGGCCGAAGCGTCCGCAGGACCGTGTTCTGCTGAAGGATGCGGCGACGAGCTTTGCTCAGCAGTTGCCTTCGCTGCTCGCGCCCACCGCCAAGCCGCTCGGCACCCGCACAGCTGCAATGTGGGAGCGTACGACGAAGGTGACTGATACTGCAGTTGCTGAGAAGACGCCGCTGCACGTTACGACAACCGTGCAGGAGCGCTTTCACGTCGATCCCGACAAGTATCTCGATCATGGTTCGGTGGTGATTGCTGCGATTACGAGCTGCACGAATACGTCGAATCCTTCAGTGATGCTGGCTGCCGGAATCCTGGCGAAGAAGGCCGTTGAAAAGGGGCTGAGTGTGCCGCCGTGGGTGAAGACTTCGCTTGCGCCGGGGTCGCGCGTGGTGACGGACTATTACGAGAAGGCGGGACTGCTGCCGTATCTTGAGAAGCTACGCTTTAACGTTGTTGGTTATGGTTGCACGACTTGCATTGGTAATTCAGGGCCCTTGCCTACGGATGTTTCGAAAAGCATTGACGAGCATGGGCTGGTGGCGGTGAGCGTGTTGAGCGGCAACCGCAACTTTGAGGGGCGTGTGAATGTAGATGTTCGCGCGAACTACCTGATGTCGCCTCCGCTTGTTGTTGCGTATGCGCTGGCAGGCAAGATTGATCATAACTTTGACACTGATCCGCTTGGCACGGACCAGGCTGGCGCGCCGGTGTACCTCAAGGACATTTGGCCAACGCAGGCAGAGGTGGCGGCGGCGATTGAGAAGGGAATCAGCAGCGAGGGCTTCCGCAAGGAATACGCTACAGTTTCGCTTGGCGACGCGAACTGGCAGGGGCTGAAGTTCCCCACGGGCGATGTTTACCAGTGGGAGCCGGATTCGACGTACATCCGGCAGGCGCCGTATTTCGATGGCATGACTATGAAGCCCGCACCGGTTTCTGACATTCTGAATGCGCGTGTGCTGGCGGTGCTGGGGGATTCGGTTACGACGGACCATATTTCTCCGGCAGGCGCCATCAAGGCCAACGGCCCTGCCGGAAAGTATCTTTCCGAGCATGGCGTCAAGCCTGCCGACTTTAATAGCTACGGTTCGCGCCGTGGCAATCACGAAGTCATGGTGCGTGGAACGTTTGCCAATGTGCGGCTTCGCAACAAGCTGGCTCCGGGCACCGAGGGTGGCGTGACGCGTTTGCTGCCCGAGGGAGAGCAGATGTCAATCTTCGACGCCAGCGTGAAGTATGCCGAGCGGAAGACTCCTCTGGTGATTCTCGCGGGTAAGGAATATGGTTCTGGCTCGTCGCGCGACTGGGCTGCTAAGGGGCCGAATCTGCTGGGGGTTCGCGCAGTGATTGCGGAGAGTTTTGAGCGTATTCACCGCTCGAACCTTGTTGGCATGGGCATTCTTCCGCTGCAGTTTACGGAAGGCGAAAATGTCGAGTCGCTTGGGCTGACTGGCGAAGAAGTTTATGACTTTGTCGGGCTGATGGATTTGCTCAAGAGCAAGTTCTCTGGTCGCCGTACGCTTGCTGTCATGGCAACTGGCGCTGATGGTAGCGTGAAGAGCTTCACTACCAAAGTCCGCATCGACACGCCGCAGGAGATTGAGTACTACGAGCACGGCGGCATTTTGCAGTACGTTCTCCGCCAGCTCGCATCCAAGTAAACCCGTAATTCCAATAAGAACGCCGCTCTCTGTGAGAGCGGCGTTTCTGTTTTGCGTAAATTTGTGGCTTACTTCTTGGCGCCCGCGCCGACAGGCTCAGCCTCGTCATGCACAGTCAAGAAGTTATCTGCTTCCAGCGACTGCTCGCCCAATACGTGCAACCGCATGAAGTTTGTCGAGCCGGATTTCGTGCGCGTTCCGGCCACAATGGCGATCACTTCATTTGCGCGTACATATCCACCCTGCTGCAGCAGCGTTTCGGCCAGATCGACCATCGCTTCCGTGGAGTGAACCTTGGGACAGCGCAACGGTACCGTACCCCAAAGCAGATTGAGGCGGTGAATCGTAACGTCCAGCGGGCTGAGCGCAAAGATCGGGGCTGCGGGGTGGTACTTCGAAAGCTGTCGCGCCGTTGTGCCGGACTCCGTAAAGAGTGCAATGCCGCGCAGGTCAAGGTCTTCAGCAGCGTGCGCGGTGGCTTCGCAAATTGTTTCCGCAATGGAAAGCTGCGCGGTGTGCCGGCGGCGCTTGCCGTTGTTCTGCGCGTCAATGGTGCGCTCGGCTTCAATCACAATGCGGCCCATCATGGAGACAGCTTGCACTGGATACTTGCCTGCCGCGCTCTCTGCCGAGAGCATCACGGCATCGGTGCCGTCATAAACCGCATTCGCGACGTCAGAGGCTTCGGCGCGTGTCGGCCGCGGATTTTCTACCATCGATTCCAGCATCTGCGTGGCGGTGATGACCGGCTTGCGATACTCGGTGGCCTTGCGAATCATCAGCTTCTGCAGCGCAGGCACCTGCTCCGGCGGAACTTCCACGCCAAGGTCACCGCGGGCAACCATGATGCCGTCGGCCTCTTCGAGAATGCTGTCGAGGTGCTCCACCGCCTGCGGCTTTTCGAGCTTGGCGATAATCCAGGTCTCGCAGTTCAATGCGGCAACACGCTTCTTCACCAGGCGAATATCGTCCGCGGTACGCACAAACGAAACGGCAATCGCATCCACGCCATTCCTGAGCGCAAACTCGAGATCTTCTTCGTCTTTTTCCGTGAGCGAAGGAACCTTGACCGGGATGCCGGGCAGATTGATGCCTTTGTTCTCGCCAAGCATGCCGCCATTGATGATCTCGCAGATCACGTCGCCGTCGTTCACAGCCGTTACGCGCAGCTCAATCAAGCCGTCTGAGAGCAGAATCCGCGAACCCGGCTCAACGTTTTCCGCGAGCGTTTTAAAAGTAGTGCCCACAAGCTCCGCCGTGCCCAGGATCTCGCGCGGCGTGATGGTGAGCGTTTTGCCCGTTTCCAGCAGAACCGGTTTGCGGTCCACCAGCTTGGCGGTGCGAATCTTGGGACCCTGCAGGTCACCCAGGATGCAGAGCGGCTTGCCTTCTTCGGCACTTACTTTGCGGATCATCTGGATGAGAGCTAGCTTTTCTTCTTGCGTGCCATGAGAAAAATTCAGGCGGACCACATCCACACCGGCGCGAACAAGCTCGCGAAAAACAGGTTCAGTGTTGGAGGCGGGCCCAAGCGTCGCAACAATCTTGGCGCGGCGCAGCGGAGTGGGTCCAGTCAAGCTGGGTGCGGCAAACGACATCGAAACAAACTCCCGAGGTTAAAACGGCAAAAAAGGAAAAAAGCGATGTACTTGTGGTAACCGGATTCATTGTACATGGCCCCGGCTGCGCCGCACGGCCTCTGCCGTCACAGACGCGCCGGCTTACAGGCTGGTGAGCGCCGCGGCTGTTTCAGAATTCGCTGCTGTGGAGGCGCGCCGTTCCTGGCGGCTGTGGAAGAGCACGCCGTTCAGTTCCGCGCCCAGCAGCGCGCTGAACGAGGTGAGATAAAGCCAGACCAGTGTTGCAATTCCCGCCGCAAACGAGCCATAAAAGCGCGTATAGTCCGCAATGCGCGTCACGTACCAGCCGAAGGCCAGCGTAGCGGGGAACCATAGCAGCGTGGCCGTGATGGCGCCGGGCAGGACCCATCCCCAGTGCTCTTTGCGGCGCGTGCCGAAGTGGTAAAGCGCGGAGAGCACACCTACCGCTGTTACACCGGAGATCCCCCACCGCACCATGCGCCAGAAGACGATAACGATGCTGCGCAGCTCGTGGTCCGAGTTGGCGATCATCCACAACTCAATCTGGTGGCCGAAGACCAGCAGCAGGCTTACCAGCCACAGCGGCAGCAGCGCTACAGGCACCATTAGCAGTGCCCGCAGCCGCTTCTCCCAAAAGCCCCAATCGTCGCGTGGAAGCTGATAGGCGCGCCGGAAGCCTTCCATCAGCGAGAGCATCACGCCGAGGCCGGCGAAAACTGTCAGCACAGTGGCGGAAAGAATTACCGGGACAGTTCGTGCTGATTGTGTGTCGAGAGAGTTTTGCAGCAGGTTCATCGATTCCGGCGGCAGAACCTGGTCGAGCGTGCCGCGCATAATGCCGATGATGGTCGGTCCTTCTTCCACGCGCGCCAGCAGGGTGGTGATGACCAGCACGGCGGGGAAAAAGCAGAGCATTCCAGAGTACGCCGCCGCCTTTGCCGTGTTGAACACGTCATGGTCGAGCGCCCGCAGGAGCGCAGCGCGAAGATGGGGAACAATGCGCCTCATACGGCCCAGAAGCAAGAGTAGTGCAAAGATGCCGCTTCCATGAATAACTTTTTGTGCTCTCTTGCCCCGCGTAACTTGCTGTTTAGGTAGACGCTTCAGCGGGAACGCGGGTTGCGTGGTTTCGTAACGGTTTGCACGGAACTTTCCTTATGGAAGAGTACGTATTTAGGGACACAACCAGAGATGCGGGCGGGTACACTGTTCGCAGCCGGAGGCACACAGAATGCAGGCACGTATCCAGGGCACCACCATGCCGGTGCTCGAAATTCAGCTGGACCCCAATGAAAGCGTTTTTTCTGAAAGCGGCGAACTTTCCTGGATGACGCAGTCCATCCAGATGACCACCCACACGCAGATGGGCGGCGGAGGCGGATTCTTCGGCGCCATCAAGCGCGTGATTGGTGGCGGAAGCTTATTTATGACGGAGTATCGCGCCTGGCAGTATCCCGGCGAAGTTGCTTTTGCCACGCACGTTCCCGGACATATCGTTCCGGTGCAGGTGGGCAACGGCTATGAGTACATGGTGCACCGTCACGGCTTTCTCTGCGCCACGCCTCAGGTCGCTATCGGCGTCGGCTTTCAGCAGTCGCTTGGCGCGGGCATCTTTGGCGGCGACGGCTTTGTCCTGCAGCGCGTAGGCGGCATGGGGACGGCGTGGCTTGAGCTTTCAGGCGAGCTGATTCAGAAGGATCTTGCGCCGGGAGAAATTCTGCGTGTGCACCCCGGCCACGTTGGCGCGTTTATGACTAGTGTTTCGTTTCAGATCACAATGGTGCGCGGCATCAAGAATGTCATCTTCGGTGGCGATGGCCTGTTCCTCGCCGAGCTGATGGGGCCTGGCACAGTGTGGCTGCAGACGCTGCCCATCGCGCGCCTTGCGCACAAAATTGAGCAGTATCTACCGCGCGAAGGTGTACGTGAGATTCCGCAGGCAACGGCTGGCGGCGTGATTGGCGGCATCGTCGGTTCCATCCTGAGCGGAGAATAAATGCGACTTCTGCGTGAGATGACCCAGGCTGGATCGGTGTTCGCAGTCTTTGTTGCTATGGCTTTTGCGGCGCACGCGCAGAATGCCCAACCGCTTACCGCAATTCCAGCGGGCTTTCATTTTGAAGGCTCCTGGAATTGCACAGGAGCATTCGGCAATGGCAAACCGCACCGCTCAACCATGACGGGTTCCGTAGTCGTCGGGGCAAAATGGCTGGAACTGACCGAGCAGGATATCGAACCGGCCACCGGCTATCTCGCAAAGTACCTCATCGGCTACGACGCGCAGCAGAAGCACCTGGTCGAGTTTGACGCCAACAACTTCAGCGCGGCCACCTATATCAGCCCTGGTGGCTGGCAAAACGGCGCTCTTACCATGACATCGGTGATCGACGGAGATCCCAAGGCTCCTTATGCCGCCAACCGCTTCGTATTTTCCGTTGTGAACCCGGACACATTCACAATGGACTGGCAGGTCAGCAAGAGTTCGCAGCTGAACTGGATTGCCGCCGATCATCTGGCATGCAAGCGCAGTGCTCAATCTTAACGGGGAAGGAATTTGCATGGCAGCATCGGATAGCTGGTCGCACACACTACGCAATGCAATTCTCTTTACCTTTGCAGGAGTCATTGCCTGTTATGTGGCGTGGCTGCTGCGCGCAGAGCTTTTGCTGCTTTATGTCAGCGCACTCTTTGCTGTTGTGCTGCGCCCGGCAGTGGAGTTTGTCAGCGGCCTGAACATTCGCGGCTGGCATCCTTTTCGCAAAACCGCAATCTTTTTGCTGCTTCTCCTGGCGCTTGCAGGCATTGTCGCCTTCGGAGCCCTTGCTCTGCCGCCGGTTATTCGTGATCTTCAGTCGTTCGCGCAGGATATGCCTTCTCGTTTGCCCGCTATGATGGCCCGAATCCAGCGCATTCCCTTCGCTGATCAGATCGATACGGCGAATCTCATCTCACAAGCGCAGGGCGCAATTACTAAAGGCGCCACATTTCTGCTCTTCTCCATCAAGGACTGGGCCAGCGCCGTCTTTACGTTGGCTATGGGCGTAATCCTGACTGTTTACTTTACGCTTGAAGGCGACGAAGCCTACGGATGGGTGCTTTCCTTCTTCCATGAGCCGCACCGTGCGCGTCTTGATGCGACACTGCGCCGCGCTCAGCTTCGCATGGGCCGCTGGCTGCTGGGGCAGGGTGCGCTCATGCTTATCTTCGGTGTGCTCAGCACTATCGTTTACTCGCTGCTCGGTGTTCGTTATGCCTATGCGCTCGGAGTGCTCAACGGCATACTGAACATCGTGCCCGTCCTAGGCGCGGCCGTTTCGGTGGGTCTCTCGCTTCTTGCTGCTGCTGTCGATTCCTGGCAGCGCGTGGTTGGTGTTGCCATCTTCTATCTCATCTACGTGCAACTGGAAAACTCATGGCTTACGCCACGCATCATGAAATCCAGCGTAGATCTGCCTGGCCTTGCGATTCTTGTTGCGCTGCTTCTTGGCTCGGCGCTTGCCGGCATTGTCGGCGCGCTCGTTTCTGTGCCTACTGCGGCATTGGTGGCGGTGCTGCTTGACGAATATCTCGTAGTGAAAGATGCTCAGCCCGCAGCGTGATTCCGAAGGCAGCTAATTCGTATTCGCAGCTGCAGGCGTAAGTGGAGTATCCGCAACTACTACGGCGTTCAGGCTCATGCCTGGTTTGATAACGGCCTGTTCTCCATGTGCAAGCAGTGTGGCAGGCCCGGCAACGGGAAGCAGTATCAGGCCCATCGCCCGCTTCATGTGGTTCTCGCCTTCCAAAGTCTCCCCGCCGGTGAGCGGAATTGTGATACCGCCTGCTACCAGTGGCTGCACTGCGAAAGCGATGTCTCCCGCAATGCCTGCATGGCCTGCGGGGTCCGCCAGTGTCACCACGGCTTCTACTGTGGTGCCTTTGGGAATTACTACTTTGCCGCCGGCTGTGATGTCCTGTTCCAACCGGAGCGGAAGTGTGTCGCCCACCTGCGCGGTCTTCGAATCGATTTGAGCCGCTGTTGTCAGTTGGAGACGCGTGCCGGAGCGCAACACGCCGTCCGTGTTCAGCACCACGGGCTTTACAACACTGCTGCCGGGAACCGTGTACTCGGACCGCGTAATGAAGCTGCGCATCATGTTGGGAGAGACGGCAATCGCCTGTAGAAGCATGTTGTGATTCACGCGAACAGGCCCCATGTATCTCTTGGAAGCAGTTGTCGGTGTCCAGCCGTTCGTTGTGTAGTAAATCGTCGCGTAGTGCGTGGAAGTCTTCATGCGCACAAGCGTTCCCGCAGCCACCGTTCCTGCCCCGACGGAAAACTTCGGCGCGCGCGTCATGGCAACCGCAGGGCCCATATCCTGCGCATTCTGCATGGCCTGCTGGGTAGCGTTTTGTGCATCCTGCATCGCCTGCTGACTGGCCTGCTGTGCGGCAATCATGCCAGGATCCTGCGCATAAGCAACCAGGGCACTACTCAAAAGAACAAGGCAACTCATCCAAAGGGCTTTCACGTGTCCGCCCTCCTCTGCCTCATTCGACGAGCCAGCTTCAACAAAAGTTTTGTGATAGTGAAATCGCTTCGCGCGTTATTGCGCTGCAGCTAATCTAGCCGCGCGCACGGCAGACTTCATCACCCCGCACTCTGCAAACAGGTGCACAAGTCCGCCGCTTAGCGTCGATCCCGCAACGGGAGGGGCAACAGGCGCTGTAGATTTCGCCAGGTGCATTTCGCCCGAGCCCTGTGTGTCCAGGATCAGCTCCGCCAACTTGCGGGCCATCGGCAGGTCAAAGCTTTCCGAAACAAATACCAGCTTGCCGCGTGTGGTGATTACCACCGGGCCTTCATTTGTGCTGTAAACCTGCTCATCGGCCCCTGACAGTGCATTCGCAGGCGCCACTGCAGCTGTATCTTTGTGCAGGCCGGAGTACTTTCGTCCCAGTGCATTCGCATACAGGTCTGCAAAGTGCTGTGCGGATTCCTCGTTCTTCCACACGGAAAGATAAAACAGCGAGATCGACTTCGTGCTTGCCTGCTCTTCCGGAGTCTTGGCGCTCAGGCGCTGTCCTGCCCAGTAGATGCCGCCATCCCACGCTGGGGTCAGATCGCGTGCGGCTGCATCGCCGCCAAACAACTCGGTCAGGATGTGCAGATCAAGCTGTCCCACTTGCCCGATGTCATATGGTTTGTAAACCGGGTCCACAATCGGATGAATATCCGGCAGGATTGGCACAGCAGGCACATGCGCGCGCTCGAACTCCCGCGGGTTGATAATTTCCCACGTGGATGTCGGCGGCTTGTCGAGCGCTCCAGCAAAGGCTGCCTGCTGTCCTCGGTCCATCCACAGGTCCTGCTCAAAGCTCAACCCCTCGCGATAGGGAAAGATCAGCGATTCCGACAACAGCAGCGGCGCGCGAGCCATTACCGGTGAGTCGCCTGTGCCCACCATCTGCTGCTTTACAAATTCGACAACTTCAGGATCTTTCACCAGGCTCTTGCCCATCGGCTTCAGCACGTTGTCAATCATTACGGCTGTTGCCTGGCCTTCAGCGACTGCTTCGCGGGCCGTGTCCAGCTCATCTTTCGCCAGGTGCTCCAGATCCTCGTGTGCGTTATGCGAAACCTCATCCGGCGTCTGGTCGCTCCACTTTTCCAGGTCCACATGCTGATCCTGTAGCGCATGGGTCAGCTCATGCGCCAGCACGGGCTTCTGCTCATCCACGTCCACCCAGTCCAGCATGTTCACCGTTTTGGTTTTCGAGTCGTAATAGGCCTCAATCTGCTCCTTCAGCAGTGCCAGCAGGAACGGCTTCAGCTCAAAGTCGTGGTCCAGCAGGCCGAACTTCTTCAGCACGATCTCGCCTTCCTGCAGCTTCTTCGCGCCCTGGTCTTCGTCGAATTTTTCTTTGAGGTATTTCTCCACCTCGGTGCGGCTGGTTAACTGGCGTTTTACCGTGCTCTTGACCGGCAGGCCGGTTTCGTCGGATGAAAATTTCAGCAATTCATCGACGAGTGAGAAGAGCTGCTTGGCCTGTTCCGGCGTGATGTGGGTCTCGGCCTTGGGCTTTTCCGCGCCGTTGCCGGGAGTCTTGCCGGCAGGGGCCTGCTGCGCGTAACCGCAAGCCACGCTGAGGATTCCAAGGGCTGTAACGAGGCGGATTTGCCTCAAAATGCTTGCTTTCCACCGCCTGACCATTTGCCCTCCGTGCATCCTGTCGCGCCTATGTGTCATCTGATTCAAGGCTATAATCGAAAGTTGCGATTCTGTTGCATCTATGCTGAAAAATCTGCACCGGAATCGCCAGGCAGACGTATTCCATGACTGACACTGCACTTACAGAAACGTTATCTGCCACACCGCTGGCCCTGTCGCTTGCGCAGCAGAAGCCTGATCTGCGCCTCGAGGCTTATCGCGGCGTGCTCACTCCTGTGGAGTTGGACGCGCGTTTAGCGGAAACAGAGGCACTTCTGACCGGCGCGGCTGTTCATGATCTTGGATGGCTACGGGGGGTGCGCGTGCGTGGCGAAGACCGCTTCCGCTGGCTCAGCGGCATGGTCACGAACATGATCAACGACCTTCCGGAATACGGCGGCGCGTGGAACCTTGTGCTCAACGCACAGGGCCGCATCCAGGGTGACGTAACTGCATGGCGCTCTGGCGACCATCTGAGTCTTGAAATCTCCGCCGACCAGTACAACAGGCTGCTTGCGCATCTCGATCACTTCATCATCATGGATGACGTTGAGCTTGAGCCGCTGGAAGGCGTGACGGCAATTGGCCTCACTGGCCCCAAAGCAGCAGAAGTCCTGGCAAAAATCGGCATTGCACCACCAGCTGAACCTCTTACGCAGGCGCGAGTGACATTGGACGGGCTAAATTTGAGCGAGCCCGAGCTGCATGTATTCCGCACCTACGGCGTTCTGGCAGATCATTACGCGCTATGGGGCACAGCCGATGCTGTTATGCATCTCTGGCAGCGCCTGGTCGAAGCCGGCGCCAAACCCGCAGGTTCTGCAGCTCTCGAAGCCTTTCGCATTGCCGAAGGTATTCCCACCTACGGCATTGATATTGCCGAGCGCGACCTGCCGCAGGAAACCAGCCAGACGCGCGCATTGCATTTCAACAAGGGCTGCTATCTTGGGCAGGAGATTGTGGAGCGCATTCGCTCCCGTGGTAATGTGCATCGCCACCTGCGCCAACTGGAGCTGACCGGTCCGCTGCCCGCTACGGGAACCGAGTTGACGCTTGAAGGCAACGCCGCGGGCACGTTTACTTCCGCAGCAGTGCTGCTTACGCCATCCGGCGAGCGCCGTTTCGCTCTTGCTATGCTGCGAGCGGAAGCAGAAGTGCGCAATCTACCGCTGTCGTACACAACCGCGGAAGGCACAGGCGCCGCAAAGATTCTGACCGCATCACCAGTATTCTGATTTTTCGGAGTGGAAACGAAGAGTATGAGCGATACCCCCAAATTTGAAGTGATTGACCGGCGCAAGCGAAAGCTGGAAGAAGAGGCCGCACAAGCTCCCTCAGCCCCGGCTGAGTCTGAGTCCACACCCGTCCAGCAGCCTGAGCCTGTATCCCAGCCCGGCCCGCGCCTGGTAGTCTCTGAGCCGGAACCGGCCGCTGAGCCCGCAGCCGGTGGACAGGATGCATATCCCATGCCGGCTGCGCCTACGGTCGAAGAGAGCCGCGAGCAGAAGTCTGCGTATGACGCCTCCGCTGAGCGCCTCGAAGATTTGATCCGCGCGCAGAACCCCGGCGCAGGTCCGCAGCCTCCGGTCACCTTTGAGAGCCTGGTGCAGCAGCTTTATCTCTCCGCCATGATCCAGATGGGCGCAGGCACGCGCGAAGGCGAGCGGCCCCGCGTGGATATCGTTGGCGCGCGGCAGACGATTGACCTGCTCGGCATCCTCTCCGAAAAGACCAAGGGCAACCTCAACGAGCAGGAAGACCGCATGCTGCAGACGGTGCTCTTTGAGGCGCGCATGGCGTTCCTGGAGCTCACCAGCATGATTACCCTGCAGCCGCCTCCGCCACCTCCGGTAACCAAGTAAGGCTTGATGCAAGGACGCCTGACATTTCTCGGTACAGGGACCTCCACAGGGGTTCCTACGGTTGGGTGCGGTTGTGCTGTATGCACCTCCACGGACCCGCATGACAAGCGCACGCGGCCATCCGTAGCCCTGCGCTGGACAGCGAATGGCCGCGAGCGCACAGTCGTCATCGACACCGGCCCGGAGTTTCGCATGCAGGGTCTGCGCGAAGGCATCCGGCATGTGGATGCGGTGCTCTACACGCACGCGCATGCCGATCACATTCTAGGTATGGACGATCTGCGCCCACTTAGCTGGGAGGCTTTTCGCAACGGCGGCCCTATTCCGCTTTACGCCGACGCAGATACAACGGAAACCCTTGTGCGCATTTACGACTACACTTTTGCTCCCAGCGCAACTTACTCCAACCGCGCCCGCGTGGAGCTGCGCCCGCTTACTGACACCGTGCGCGTGCATGAAGTCGAGTTCGTGCGCGTGCCGGTCATGCACGGCAAACAGGCAATCTCCGGTTTTCGCTTTGGCAATGCCGCGTATCTCACGGATGTGAGCGAAATTCCTGAGTCGAGCTATGCCTTATTGGATGGCGTGGAGACTCTGGTACTGCCTGCGCTGCGGCACACGCCGCATCCCAGCCATGCCAACGTAAAGCAGGCGGTGGAATGGGCAAAGCGAATTGGCGCGCGGCAAACATGGTTTACGCATATTGCGCATGAGCTGGGCCACGAGGAAACGAACCGCATGCTGCCTGCGGGCATGGCGCTTGCTCATGATGGATTGGAATTCCCGGTAAACGTGAACGGAGATGAGCACGTATGATTCCCGTTTACCGCTCGATTGCAGAGATTCCCGCGAACTTTGGTTCTACGGTTGCTGCCATTGGCAACTTTGACGGCGTGCACTGCGGGCATCGGAAGATTCTCGGCACGGTGGTTGCAGAAGCACGTAAGCGCAATCTGCGTGCCGTGGCCGTTACCTTTGATCCGCACCCGGAACAGTTCCTGCACGCTGCGCGGGCGCCGAAGATGATTACGCCGAATGATGAGCGCCTTGTACTGCTTGCGGAAACAGGCATCGACGCAGTTGTGGTGCTCCGCTTTGACGAGGAGCTGGTGAGGCTCTCCGCTCATAAGTTTGTGGAAGACGTGCTGGTGAACGGCCTCAAAGTTCGTGGGCTGCATGAAGGCTCAAACTTTCGCTTTGGATACCGTGCGCAGGCTGGTGTGCGGGAGCTTTCTGAATTCGGCCACGAGTTTGGATTTTCGCTTACGGTGCATGAGCCGGTCAGCGTGCATGGACTTGAGGTTTCAAGCTCCGCTGTGCGCGAGCTGGTGGGTGTTGGTGATCTGAAATCTGCTCGCTGGATGCTTGGCCGGCCATTTGTCGTGCGCTCCACTCCGGTGCGCGATCGCGGTGTTGGCTCCAAACTTGTTGTGCCTACAGTGAACCTCGCGCCGTATAAAGGGCTGCTGCCTGCGCTCGGAGTGTACGTTACGCGCCTCACCATCAATGGCCGCAGCTTTCAGGCTGTCACAAATGTAGGCAACCGGCCTACGTTTGAAGGCGCGGGCTTCAGTGTCGAGACGCATATCCTCAATTTCGAGCCGATTGAGCTGACGGACGAAACTCCGCTGGAGCTGGAATTTCTTTTCCGTCTTCGCCCTGAAATCAAATTTCCTTCGCCGCAGGAACTGAAGTTGCAGATCATGCGGGACGTGGCCCGGGCGCAACGTTATTTTCGGTTGGTTGAGCGCGGCCGCTGAGCGGCGTGGCGATTAGTTCAGAATCGAATCCAGCTTATTCACCGTGGATGGCGTTACCTGCGGCACAATTTTGGGGATTACAGGCTTCTGCTTCGCTGTATTTTTGGCTGGTGTTGTCTTTGCACCTGGAACCGGGGCGGGCTTTGCCGCTGTTACGTTCTGTGGCTTGATGCCCGCAAGTGGGATGGATGGCTTATTGTTTGCAGGTGTTGTTGGGGCAGCCGCCGCGATTGTCGCAGGCTTCGTCACAACAGTTGCAGGCGGCTTGGTAAGATTCGCCGTCTGCATCTTTGCTGGATTCGTATTCGCCACAACAGGTGTAGCAGGCTTTGGCGCAACCGGAGCAGTTTGCACCGTTTGCGGAACAGGCTTCGCAACCGGAGCGGCCATAGCCTGCAGGACAGGCACGGTCTTTTGCGGCGCCTCGAAAAGGAACTTTTCCTCTTCGTGACCCACAATCGCCTGCTTCATCACCTTCATCCAGATAGGTAACGCGGCTACCGCGCCGGTTTCCTTGTCGCCGAGCGACTGGTTGCTATCATATCCAACCCAGACGCCGCACGTTACCGAAGGCGAAAAGCCGAGGAACCATGCATCGGTGTAGGAGCTAGTGGTGCCCGTCTTGCCTCCCACCGGATGGTTTAGCTGCGAAGCTGCGGCTGCCGTGCCATAGTGTGTGACGGCTTCCAGCATGTGTACCATCGAGCGAGCCGTCTGCTGGCTGATGACCTCTTTAATCCCGGGAGCCTCATCGGAAAGCGTGATTCCATCGGCATTGGAGACTTTGCGAATCAATCGCGGAGCTACGCGCACGCCGTCATTCGGGAAGACGGAATAGGATGCCACCTGTTCTTCAAGCGTGATTTCTGCGGCGCCCAGAGCTACCGGCAGATATGCGGGGATGTTGGACGTTACGCCGAAGCGATGCGCCATGTCGATGACCTTGTGAATGCCTACGCGCGCTGCCAGCTTTACTGCCGGGATATTTCGTGAGTCGGCTAGAGCATCGGTCAGCGTCATTGCGCCCTTGTAGTTGTTTTCGTAGTTGTGCGGGCTCCAGCCGCCAAAGCTCACAGGCTCATCCACGATGATGTCGTCCGGTTTTGCGCCCGATTCGAGAGCGGTGCTGTACACATACGGCTTAAAGCTCGATCCTGTCTGCCGCTCGGCCTGCGTTGCGCGGTTGAACTGCGAGAGGGAATAATCGCGGCCGCCGACCATCGCCAGGATGTCGCCGTTGGTGTTGTCAATTGCCAGCAGCGCGCCCTGCGCGCCGGAATCCTGTTCCAGGGTCCCACGAAACTCTGCACTGGTAAGCCTGACGGCTGGCTTGTTTGCGGTCTTGCCCTCCGGTTCTCCGGCAAGGTGCACGTAAATTACATCGCCCGGCTTTACTAATGCGTCGGCGTAGCGCTGGCCGGTCCATTGCCAGTCGGGTTGCATCAGTAGGACTTCACTGCTGCCCACTCGTGCATGGATTTCCAGCGGAAGCACACGCGTCACCACCGCGTGGACGTAGTCGCCTGCATGTGCGCGAACTGCCCAGTCAGGATGCTTGTAATCCGCGATGGTTGAGCCGTCGGCTAGCACATTTGAGAGTTTGCCTTTCCATCCATGCCGCCGCTCGTATGCCGCGAGACCGTCGAGTACTGCATGGTTCGCGGTCTCCTGCATATCGAGATCAAGCGTGGTATCCACGCGCAAGCCTGCCTCATGCACCTGGTCGGGTCCGAAGCGCTTTTCGAGATCGCGGCGCACTTCCTCCTGGAACCATGGAGCAATCACGCCTTCCGGCTGTGCGATATTCAGCCCCAGCGGAGCCTGCCGCGCTGCGTCCGCCTGCTCATGCGAAATTACGCCGTCGCCTTCCATCTCGCTGAGGACGAGATTGCGACGCTTCAGGGCCTTGTCGGGGTAGAGAATCGGCGAATATCCTGCCGGGCCCTTCGGTAGTCCGGCCAGCAGGGCGGCTTCTGTCAGCGTCAGATCCTTGGCGTGCTTGGAGAAGAAATACTCCGAGGCTGCCTCGAAGCCGTACTGGCCGCTGCCGAGGTAGATCTGGTTTCCGTAGAGCGTGAAAATCTGCTCCTTGGTGAAGGCGCGCTCAATCTGGATAGCAAGATAGGCCTCCTGGATTTTGCGGCCGAAGGTGCGTTCGCTGGAAAGGAAAAGATTCTTTGCCAGTTGCTGCGTCAGCGTGGAACCGCCCTGTGCGCGGCCGTGGCTTGTCAGGTCGTGATACACCGCTCCGGCGATGCGGAAGACGTTGATACCGCCGTGGGACTCGAAGTTTTTGTCTTCAATTGAGATGACGGCTTGCCGCAACACCGGCGCAAAGTCGTCGTAGTTGATTACTACGCGCCGCTCAAGGGCGAACGAGCCGATTACACGGCCTTTGCGGTCATAGAGCTCGGTGGTGGTGGAGGGGCGGTAGCGCTCGAGATCGTGAATCTGCGGTAGGTCGGCAGAGTACACCAGCGTTAAGCCGGCCAGCACACCTGCAACTGCCGCCAAGGCTACCAGGAGAATCAGGGCCGGCCTGCCGGCGAGCTTGCGCTGGTTGCCGCCGGGAAACTGCCGCGGAGGTGTGGGCTGTCTACCTTCCGGAGGTAGTTTGTGACTGCGCCCCAGGGTACGGGGAGACGAAGGGCCCGGGATGGAAGGTGCGGCCAAGTGCAACAAGCCTCATAAAAGTTGAAAGGCGGGAGCAGAGATACTCCCGCACATCCGAGGCTAGCACGGTAGCGAATCTCCGAAGCAGGGAATTGGAGGTGGGGAACCTGTGTGTGCAAGAACGGGACAAAGGTAGGGAGCAGGCTGGGATGCAATCTTCCGTTCTTGGGATTTCCATGTAAAACAAAAGCCCCGCCAAGCACTTGTGCTTGGCGGGGCTTTTGTTTATTGGTCCCTTGGTCCCTAGTCCCTCGGTTCCTGCCTTTAGCTCTTTGCTTTCAAGATTTCCAGGCCTTTATCGAGCAAGGGGTCGCCCTTGTTTCCGTTGTCGTCGGCTTCCTCATCTGGCTGGTCGATCAGAATTGTAGGCATAACTGCTTCATCCTGAATCTTTTTACCGCCGGGGCCTTCGTACTTGGCTACGGTCAGCAGCAGGGCAGCGCCGTCGGGCAGCTCAAGCGTCTTCTGTACGCTGCCTTCGCCGAAGGTGCGCTCGCCGACTACATCGCCGCGCTTGGAGTCCGCAATTGCCGAGGCGAACAACTCCGCTGCGCCATAGGTGCCGCGGTTTACCAGAACCACCAGCGGGGACGAGCTCAGAAAGAGCGACGGGTCGGCTGCGAAGGTCTGCTTGGGAAACTTCTGGCCTTCAAGCTGCGCCAGCGTGCCCTGGTTGATGAAGAAGTTTGCCAGGCGGATTCCTTCCTGTGAGTCGCCGGCAGAGACGTCACGCAGGTCGAGCAGAACTTTCTTGCCCTTGGCGCCCTTGATCTTGCTTGCAATCTCATCTACGCGGGCCTTGGTGAGCGTGCCGGGCTTCAGGTAGAGGATCGACGAGTTTTCGTACTGTTGCTCGCTCAACTGCGGCAACGAAATCAGCGCGCGCGTCAGCGTCACGTTGTCCGGCTTGCTGTCCGGGTTGGCCCTGCGCGGCCGTATCACGGTTAGCGTGACTGTTGAGCCCGGCTTGCCTTCAAGCATCATGCGGATGACGGCCAGCGACATCTGGTAGGTGGATGAGTCGCCGATGGACTCGATGATGTCGCCATCGTTGAAGTGCTCGTGGTCGGCGGGCGAGCCTGGCACTACGTCTACTACGGTTGCGTATCCGCCGCGCTTGGAGACGGCAATGCCGATCTGGCCGATGCCGCTTGAGGGGCGATCCTTGTAAATTTTGTACTCTGCGGGTGTGAGGTAGCTCGAATCCGAGTCGAGCGACTCCAGCAGGCCGTGGAGCGCGCCGGTCGTCACATCATTGATATTCGGCTCGGTTACGTAGTCTGACTGCACGCGCTTGAGGACTTCAGCGTAGACGTGCATCTGGCGGTATGCGCCATCCTGCTCGCCATTTGCATGCACGCCGAAAAGGCCGAACTGGCCCAGCGCAAAACCCAGTCCGAGAGCGGCAAAAACCGCCGCGCCCAACACAAAAATGAGCCGTTGAACGAATTTAGACACTCACACCGCCATAGAGCAGGGCGCGGAAGGCGCCAGCATGCTGATATAGACGAAATCATACTCTAATAGTCGGCGTTTGGGCGGAACCGGGGCTTTTCAGCACGGAAGTCTTTTGCGGCCAGCGGGAGCACCGAAAAGCTTCGTGGCGGCCATCAGGCCGCAGCGGCTCCATGCAATGGTGGCGGAGGACGGGATCGAACCGTCGACCTTGGGGTTATGAATCCCACGCTCTAACCATCTGAGCTACTCCGCCTTAAGGGAAAATGGCGCGGAAATGCGCCATGGGCTCCAACTATTGATGATACGGGTGCTTTGCTCTACGGTCAAACTCCGCGACCCCATTGCAGAATGCAGTATGGGTGACCCGAAATTGGACAACCCGAGGTGGGGGTGTGGCATCTGAGTAAACAGTAGTCCCTCCCCTAAATAAATAGAAACCTATTCTCTACCCGGCTCCTTCCCCTTAGGGGCCGGGTAGAGAGGTGGTTTTTCTCTCCCACCCTCCCCCATTACACTTGCCAGAATGAAAGCTGCACTTCGTGTTGCCGGTGTTATTCCCGCCCGGCTTGGTTCTACGCGCCTTACGCGTAAGGTGTTGCGTCCGATTGCCGGCCGGCCCATGGTGGAGTGGGTGTGGCGTGCTGCGCATGGTTCCGGGCTGATGGATCCGGTGGTTGTGGCTACGGATTCCGAGGAAGTGGCCGCGGCTTGCCGGGAGCGCGGGATTCCGTTTGCGATGACCTCGCCGGATTGCGCTTCGGGTTCGGACCGCGTGCGCGAGGTAGCCGGGCGCGTTGAGGCCGATATTTATGTGAATATCCAGGGCGATGAGCCTACGCTGACGGCGGATTTTTTTCGGCCGTTGCTGGCCTTGTTTGAAAGGCCGGAGGTACAGGTGGGCACGCTGGCTGTTGATTGTCCGCCGAATGAGATTGCCAATCCCAATGCGGTGAAGGTGGTGACGGCCCGTGATGGGCGGGCGCTTTACTTTTCGCGGTCGACAATTCCGTTTGATCGCGATGGCGTGGGATTCGGCGGGTATCGCAAGCATCTGGGAATTTATGCCTACCGTAAGACTGTGCTGGAGCGATTTGCCATGCTGCCGCCAGGAACGCTGGAGGTTGCCGAGCGGCTGGAGCAGCTGCGACTGCTGGAGAACGGGGTGGATATTTATGTGGCTTCGGCTCCGGCGGATACGATTGGCGTGGATACCGAGGAGGATCTGGCACGGGCTGAGGCGGTGCTGCTGCGGCGCGGGGTGTGATGGCAGAGAATCCTCGCCTTTGCGTGCGGAGTGCGGCTGTTTTTGATATTTAGCTGTTCGGATTCCTTTAAGTAATTTTGATTCATGTGTATAGGTTGATGTTTATCTATTTACTGAATGGTAAATAGGTCGGCGGAAAGTGGTTACTTACCTGGAAAAGTGCCTCGAAAAAACCTTTTTGAGGGCTAGAAAGCAAAAGGTCCGGTTCCATGGGAGAACCGGGCCTTTTCTTACTTAATTTGAGTGAGGCATAAATGGGCGTAATTCACCGCAAAGTTTTTCCATAGATTAAGGATTTAAGCAGTTTGTCGTCACGTTCACCGTGACACCGGACAAAAACAGGAAGACCCAAAGCGCTGATCTCTTGGCCGGGATACGATTCGGGCCGTGGTGAACTACTTTGCCCTGTTCGTCCTTGGCTTCCGGCAGGGACGACTACGGAGGGGTTCTGTCGCCGGAACGACTAGGAGCCTTATAAACTCCGAACGGCAGTGCTGACACACTGCGGGTTCGACTCCCTGCCTCTCCGCTTCTTTGATTGTAGAACAGAACCTGTAAACTCTACTGTTTCTTCGAGCTCTTTTCAGAAGTGCTTGTTTTCTCTTGCGGCTTTTTGATATTAGGAACTATCTCTATCACGGAATCATCCTTAATCACTCCTGGAAGATGTTTAGCCGCGCAGCCGCTGATACCAAGGAAACGGACCATTTTGCGGACATGTCCGTTTTCCATCGGATCGTGCTTCGGGAATGTGCGATAGAGTTTGTTACCAAATTGAATCACCCGGCTATGGTTCGCAAGGCGAATAGTATAGCCGGGTGCACACTTATCCAACATTTTTAGGACTTGAGTAAGCGAAGTAGAACTGGACATCAAGCCGCTTTCGCGAGTGAGTCTTGGATATTATTCGTCGGCTTAAGTTCTGACTTTTTCATCTGTTCAAGACGTTCGATCCGTATGCCCAACTCATAGTCGCTGGGGCGCTTCCGAGGCAGAGTATTGAATGGCTCGGTAATGCAATGCTCGTTTTTACGCAGGATATTTAATGCGGTATCCCAGCGGACATTTTCATGTTCATCTTCTGCGAAGAATTCTCGGACCGCTTTCTCGAACTGGGGAAACCCCCCACACTCATCTGCCATATCGAACAGTGCCTCTTTGTATCTGTTACGGAAATCGACGAACGCTTCATTGGGAGATGCGCCTGATCCTGCAATACCACCCGGGCATACCCCATACATCCACCATTTTCCGTCTTCATGTTCCATGACAGCCTTGCCAGTCACTACGATTCCGGCGAGGAACCCGCATCCGGTGACAATATCCTGTAATGTGAACACGAGCGGGTGGAGATGTATCAATTCATTCATGTTTGGCTCCAGCCTTCGGTTAAGGGAGTTATTTCGCGGATTTACTTTTCTGGAGAACAATAGCACGCAAAAATCACAATTGTCGCTCTTTTTCAAGTGTAAATCTACTTTTTCCTCCCTTTCCGATATATGAGATTTGATGTGGTTCCCAAAGTGATACTCGGAGCATTACCGATTTTCAGCTTTGATGACTCGAACAGAGGATACGATGCGTCGCCGTATCCCGGCTTGAAGTGAGCGTATCTACATAGATCGGCCCCAAAGAACAATGTTACAGAAGTATTTTGACTTAGCTTATTTCTGTGTAAAGTGCATAATATTTCTGGAGGGTAAATAGGTTGGTGAAAAAGTGGTTACTTTTCAGATTTTTGAAATTTCTTTCCTTTTTCTGTCTACCGGTGGGCTTACAGAATCTGGGGGATAGGGGGAGGGGGTACCGTGATCTGAAAAGTGGTACGGCCCGATTCCATAGGAATCGGGCTGTTTGTTTTCTTAGTTTGAGTGTGGCATAAATGGGCGTAATTCACCGCAAAGTTTTTCCACAGATTGGAAGATTTATTTTTGCAGCGGGTTGACGGGATAGAGGTGTTCAGCGCTCCCGTTGAATCTCCCGCACCACATCTTTTACAGCTTCGGCAATTGCACCTGGTCTCTGCTGGTGCATGATATGGCCCGAACCGGCTACGGACCTGAGTTGTCCGTAGCGGGAGCGCGCGGCAAGGTCTACCTGATGGTTATGCCATTCGTCGTTTAAAGCGTCGCATTGTTGTTGACTAAGCCCTGGAAAAGCAGAACACGGAGGCTTTTCTGTGCGCTCCAAAACGATGAGGGGTATGTCTGCGTGCCAGGTAAGCTTCTGATGGTCCGGAAGGAACCCGTTTTCCCGCAGAGATTCAGGATTATTCCAGTTTGGGTCAAACTCCTTTGAGATGGCAGCAATGCGCCATGCCTGCTCTTCGTGTGCTGAGTCTACAAATACGAGCCCGGCGATCTCATTCGGGTGCTGTTGTTGATAGCGCCGTATAAGAATTCCTCCCGCTGAAGCTCCGACCAGCACATATGGCCGCTTAAGCTGTGCGGTTTGGAAGAGATCATGCATTTCAGAAACGACCTGATCGATAGGACGCAACTCTGGATGGGGTTGCTGAACGTGATCGCTTTGGCCTGCCCCGATCGCATCGTAACTGCATGTTCGGATGGATGGAGGCACTAACTGTTGGACTTTCGCCCATGCATCGGCAGTGCCGAGTCCCTTGCCATTGGCCAGAATTACGGTCGGCTCTGCGCTCGGATCTCCGGAGCACTCGAGAAACATGTGACGCCCATCTGCAAGCGGAACAAGCTTGCCTGCCTGCATTGCATTCGGGCTCATCTGCTGCGTAATGGGGACTGTGTTGGCTTGTACCGTGCCGGAAACTCCAATTGTGCAAAAGCCAAGCAGTGTAGCCGTAAAGAGAGCCGCGGCGGCGAATACGGAAGAGGCTGCCAGCGCAAAGGGCTCGGAATACGCTGTCCCCACAACCGCTATCGATTCCTTAACGGTCGTCAGCCACACCTGGGCCACTGCAATCAGGCCTTGATTGGATGCCTCCTCCAGCAGGTTTTCAAAGTCCTGCCTCATTTCGCCGCCATACCGTGCACGCAATTCCACAGGGTAAAGTGCAAGCAGGCAATCGAAGAGCCTGCATCCAGCACGAAGCGCAAGATTCATAGCTGGCCTCCGAACTGGAATATCTTCTTTTTCCTTGCCAGAAGCAGCACATTGCGCTGGCGCGAGAGCTCGGCATCCAGCAGGCGCTTTCCATCATGGGTTAAGCGGTATGTTCTGCGCCGTGCGTTGCTCTCGCTGTCAATTTCCTCAATTAAACCGAGGCTGGAAAGTTTCTGGATGGTTGTGTAGAGCGTGGCTGGTCCCATTTGCAACCTGCCTTCGGAGAGAACCTTCACGTCCTGCATGATTCTGTAGCCGTGTCTCTCTCCGTCGGCTAATGCGAAGAGGACAAAGAAGGAAGAAGGTGCAAGCGGGAGAAGCGTATTGAGCGTGTCCTTATCGCCAGGAAGGGAAGTGGTCATCTGGTCTCCTATATCGTAAACAGATATATCATAAAATGATATAAACTATCCAGTCACCTCGAATCGCTGCTAGGTTGGAATTGCGCGCAAGAAACGGGGTGTGTACCCTGGCCCGGTTGCGGCACGATGTTTGCATGAACGCTACTGCACAACTCGTTACTGAGATGGAGATGGATACGGAGGCGGCGTGGGAGAAGCTGCTGCGGCGGGATGCTGACGCTGGCTTCTTCTATGCGGTAACTACGACGGGCGTTTTTTGCCGGGTTGGCTGCGCCAGCCGCGTACCTCTGCGCAAAAATGTTCGCTTCTTTCGTTCTACTGAGGAAGCCAGTGCCGCCGGTTTTCGACCTTGCACGCGTTGTAAGCCTCTTACTGCGCAAAGCAATTGGGTGGACAGGGTTCGTGCGCATATTGAGCGGAACTTTGACCGCGCGGTGCCGCTCAAGGAGTTGGCACGCATTGCGGGGATGAGTCCGTTTACGGTGCAGCGGCTTTTTAAACAGGAGATGGGCGTGAGTCCGCTGCAGTACCAGCGGGCGCTGCGGGCGGGACGGCTGCGGGAGGCGCTCAGGGAGGGTGATTCCGTGACGAATGCAATTTATGACGCTGGATACAGTTCGCCTAGCCGCGCCTACGAGGGCGCGCAGCTTGGGATGAAGCCGGAGCGGTTTGCTTCCGGTGGGGCTGGCGAGAAGATTGGCTGGGCTGCCGCTCCTTCACCTTTTGGATGGGTGATTGTGGGAGCAACCGAGCGTGGGCTTTGCTGGCTGGCGCTTGGCGGGACGAAGGCTGAGGCTGAGGAGAGTTTGCGCGAGGAGTTTCCGGCGGCGGAACTGCGGAGGGATCCATCTCTGTCGAACCTGGTGGATGCGGCGCTGGCTTATGTGAAGGCCGGTTCCGATCTGAGTGAAGGCCGATTGACGGATGATGCTCTTGACCTGCGCGGGACTGTCTTTCAGCTGCGGGTTTGGCAGGCGCTACGGCAGATTCCGCGGGGAGAGACGAAGACGTACAGCCAGCTGGCGCGGGAGATGGGGATGCCGAAGGCTACGCGCGCTGTGGCGAGGGCTTGCGCGGTGAATCGCGTGGCGGTGCTGGTGCCTTGCCATCGTGTGGTGGGCGTGAATGGGTCGTTGACGGGATATCGGTGGGGTGTGGAGAGGAAGAAGAAGCTGCTTGCAGCGGAGGCATTGCATGCAGCAGGCGCGGCCTCTGGCCGCCAGTCGGGATCTTAGGCCCTCCCGATGGTCGGGGTGGAGTTTGCGGAGATGTTGGCGAAAGGCAGCTGCAGATCCTTCGCTTACCACTTCCCAAACTGAAAAACGTTTGGGGCCCCGTTCGCTCAGGATGACAGACTCTAATTTTGTTGTGGATTGAATTTTTTGTTGCGGATGGAAGATTGCTCGAATGAAGTTGCTCTAAGCGGAGCAGAGATTCAATTGCGGGGTATCTTGTGGGAGTGCTTCCCCAGGTCCCAAAACAGGGACCTGGGGCACCCACTTGCTGTGCGGTGATTAAGTTAGCAGGAGCCGTGGCGGATTACGGGGCGCCAGGCGTCCTTGCTGCTGGTGGATGGCTGGTAGCTCCATACGACAGCTTTTTGTTCGGCTTCTTCGCAGCGCTTGCGCTTGTCAAAAGGATTGCGAAGCTTGTCGCCTGCGTTCACGGCAAAGAGCGCTACCGCTGCCGCCGCGAATTCCGGAAGAAATGCTGCAAGTGTCATTAGTTTTTCTCTCTCCTTCTTGTGGGAGTTGGTTGTGTGGTTATGCGGCGCAGGCCGGAAGTTAGAGTGTGAAGCCGCCAGAGGCGTAGATGGCCTGGCCATTAATCCATCCTGAGTCATCGGATGCGAGAAAGGCTGTCGCCGTCGCAATATCCTTTGGCTGGCCGATGCGGCCGAGAGGCGTGCGCGCCTCGGCTGCCTTTTGGAAGTCGCTGCCGATGAAGCCGGCGGAGTGCGTTCCTTCGGTTTCAATGATGCCGGGGTTGATGGAGTTGACGCGAATCTTTTTCGGGCCGAGCTCCTTGGACAGTGCGGCGGTGATGGTGTCAACCGCGCCCTTGGTGGCGCTGTAGACCGTGCCGCCGGGTACGCCGTCGACGACGACCGAGCTGACGTTGACGATGCTGCCGCCGGCGGGGTTGAACTGCGCAACCGCTGCCTGCGTGGTGAGCAGGAGGCCGAGCACGTTGACGTTGAACTGTTTGTAGAAGTGCTCGGGTGTGATGGCCTCAAGAGGACCAAGCTCGTAGATACCCGCGTTGTTGACGAGGATATCGATGGGGCCGAACTCCTTGGTGGTCTGGCTGACGAGCGGGCCGATGGCGGCCGGTTCGGCTACGTTAGCCTGGATGGCAACGGCCTTGCCGCCCTTAGCCTTGATTTCGTTGACTACCTTTTCGGCGCCGACTTTGTCGCTTGAGTAGTTGACAGCCACGGCGGCTCCGCGCGAGGCCAGCTCACGTGCAATTTCCGCTCCGATGCCCTTGGATGCGCCGGTGACCAGCGCCACTTTGCCATTGAGGTTTGCCATGATTCGTTCTCCTTGTTCGTCGGGATGCCGGAGCGTTGATCGTTTCGACATTTCGACAGCTATCGAAATGATTCGAGACGGCGGGAAAAGGATTCAGAGTGGTTGTGGAAATTTTGTGGTTGTTATTTGCCGGGTTGGGGGCAGCCGGCGGTAGAGAGGGATTGCAGGGTTTCTGCGATGGCTTCAAGGACGCCGGGTTGGAGGCTGAGAAGGTGGAATTTGCCTTCGCGCTCGATGCGGATGAGGCCGGCGGCTTCGAGCTCCTTGACGTGGTGGGAGAGTGTGGCGGGTGAGATGGGCAGGGCTCCGCGCGCGGCCGAACAGTTGAGTTTACAGCGTGCTTTGGCGATCTGCTCGAGAAGCTCGAAGCGGCGCGGGTCGGCGAGAGCTTTAAGGATTGCGGTGCGGCGCTCGCTCGTCAGGCTTACGTGATGGGCGGCCTTTTGCGCTGCTTCGGGTTGGAGCGTGGTGGCCATAGATTGCGCTCAAACTAATTAGATGTATGGTACCGCAGCGGCGCTTCATGCGCCGTGGGTATACTGCCGCCATGCTTCGCATTGGTTCGCATCCTTTTTGGCATCCGATCTTTGAGACGCTTGCTTACGCGGCGGGATATGCGGTGTATCGCTGGCTGCGCGGGCGGCAGGGCGATGTGATTACCGAGCCGGCGCGGTGGAATGTGATTGCTGCTGCGGCTGTGGGAGCGCTGGTGGGCAGCCGGGTGCTGGGACTGGCGGAACAGTGGCCTGCGGTTGTGTCAGCGTGGCGGACGGCGCATTTTTTGCAACTGCTGATGGCTCCAGGTGGTAAGACGATTGTGGGCGGGCTGCTGGGCGGATGGCTGGGTGTGGAAGCTATCAAGCGCGTGACGGGGATTCGGCAACGGACGGGGGATTTGTTTGCGCTGCCGCTTTGCGTGGGGATTGCGGTGGGGCGCGTGGGATGCCTGATTGCGGGGCTGGCGGATGATACGTATGGCAAGCCGACTACGCTGCCGTGGGCGGTGGATCTGGGGGATGGCGTGGGAAGGCATCCGGTGCAGGTTTATGAAATTCTCTTTCTTGCCTTGGTGGGGTTTGTTGTGACGCGGAAATGGGAGCTGCCAGAGGGGGCGCGGTTTCGGATTTTTATAGCGGGCTACCTGGCTTGGCGCGTTGCGATTGATTTTTTGAAGCCGCAGCCGCTGGTGGGCGGATTGAATGTGATTCAATGGGCGTGCCTTGCGGGGCTGGGGATTCTTGGGGCCTGGAGCCTTGCGGATTTGGGGAGAGAGAAGATTGCCGCGGCTGTTTGAGAACATCAACTTTCCTAAGACGATTGCGATTCTGGCGAGTGTGTTTGGGATTGCGCTGGGGCTTTGCGGGTTGACGTGGATGGCATCCACTGCCAGCTCAGGCGGCCCGGCTCAATTCTTGATTGGCCTGGGCATCGTGGAGCTGATTGCGATGGCTGTGTCGGCTATGGGGCTGGTGGTGATGTTGATTTTATGGATCCTCTCCTCATTGTTAGGTGGCTTTGGAAGCGGCAATGATCCGCAGAAGCTCTTTGATGGTTCCGATGATGAGAAGAAGTGACGGGTGGGTGCGATGAGCTTTCGGGAGTGGTGGCGGAACAGGAGCGGGAAGGCTAAGACGATTACTGTTCTTTGCGCGCTGCTGATTTTGCAGATTGGGTTATGTTTTGGGACGCCATCCATCCTGGATGCTTACCAGGCAATTTTTCATCTCAATTTGAGAGCGGATGAGGAGTTTGGCCCTGGCCTGGGATTCATGTTCTTTGAGGCGTTGCTTTGCGTCGTCACGGTTTTGGTGTTGTTTGTGGTTTCGTTGTTCTGGCAATCACGGCAGGATCCGCAGAAGTTGTTTGATAGTTCCGATGATGAGAAGAAATGACGGGTGGGGTGATGGGCTTTCGGGAGTGGTGGCGGAATAAGAGCGGGAAGGCTAAGACGATTGCGGTTTTATGTGCGCTGCTGATTTTGCAGATTGGGTTGTGCTTTGGGACGAATGCGTTAACGTCCTTATTTCCTTCTGTCTTTCATATCAGGCCGAGCTATGAACCTTACGACACTCTTACCTACATGCTGTTTGAAGCACTGCTATGTGTTATTACGGCAATCGTTCTTTTTGCCGTGTCAAGCCGCCCTTTGAGAAAAAGAGCGGCGAAGGAAAAGGAGAATTATGACTGACAAGCTTCGGCCTTATCTTTTTTATGACGTGGCGATTTCAATCTGCTCGACTTGCTATGCGCGGGTGGACGCGAAGATTGTCTTTGAAGACAGTAAGGTGTGGATGCTGAAGCGCTGCCCGAAGCATGGGCATGAGCGGGTGCTGGTTGCTGACGATGTGGACTACTATCGGCGGTCGCGCGAGGTATTTATTAAGACGCCGGAGCAGCCGATGGTTTACAACACGCCGGTGAAATATGGCTGTCCTTATGATTGCGGGCTTTGTCCTGACCATGAGCAGCATAGCTGTTTGACGCTGGTGGAGATTTGCGATGCGTGCAATCTGACTTGCCCGATTTGCTATGCGGGGAGCGGGCAGCATCGGACGGAGTTTCGGACGCTGGAACAGATTGAGTCGATGCTGGACTGCGTGGTGCGGAATGAGAAGCAGCCGGACGTGGTGCAGATTTCGGGCGGGGAGCCGACGCTGCATCCGGATTTCTTTCGCGTGTTGGAGATGTGCAAGGAGCGGCCTATTCGTCACCTGATGGTGAATACGAATGGGATTCGCATTGCGCAGGATGCGGAGTTTGCGAAGCGGCTTGCTGATTTTATGCCGCAGTTTGAGATTTACTTGCAGTTTGATTCGCTGCAGCGCGAGCCGTTGATGCAGTTGCGCGGGGCGGATTTGCGCAGCATTCGCGAGAAGGCGCTGGAGCGGCTGAATAAGCTGGGGATTTCGACGACGCTGGTTGTGACTGTCGAACGCGGCGTGAATGACAGCGAGCTGGGCGCGATTGTCGAGTTTGCGCTGAAGCAGCCGGCGGTACGCGGCGTAACGTTTCAGCCAGTGCAGCAGGCGGGGCGCGTGCAGGGGTTTGATTCGGCGCGGCACAGGCTGACGCTGACCGAGGTGCGGCGGCGGATTCTGGAGCAGACGGATGTGTTTCGGCCGGAGGATTTGATTCCGGTGCCTTGCCATCCTGACGCGCTGGCGATGGCATACGCGCTGAAGCTGGGCAGGAAGACAGTTCCGCTGACGGGGATGGTTCCGCCGGAGGTGCTGATTGATGGGGCACGGAACACGATTGTTTATGAGCAGGAGGCGGGATTGCGCGAGCAGCTTTTCAAGCTGTTTGCTACGAATCACTCGCCCAGCTCGCAGGCTTCTACGCTGAAAGAGTTGTTGTGCTGCCTGCCGAAGGTGCTTATCCCGAAAGATATTGGGTATAAGAACCTGTTCCGGATTTTGATTGTGCAGTTCATCGATGCGGAGGCCTTTGACGTGCGCAGCGTGAAGAAGAGCTGCATTCATATTGCGCATCCGGATGGGAAGCGGCTGATTCCGTTTGATACGTTCAATATGTTTTATCGCGGGGAGCTGGAGAATACGCGGCTGGCGGGGTTGCGGCGGGAAGAGTTGGCTGCGGTTTAGAGCTTGATGGCGATGGCTAGCAGGGTTTGGAATTGCGGGGTTTCGGAGGATTTGTCGACAATGGAGACTTCGATTCTTGTGAAGCCGGCAGTGGTAAGCATCTGTTCGAGCTCGGCTTCGCCGAAGCCCAGCCACTCGTCGGCGTAGAGCTCGCGGGCTTCTTCGAAGCGGTGTTTCGCTAAGTCCAGGATGGCGATGTGGCCACCGGGGACGAGGATGCGGTGGGCCTCTTCAAGGGCACGCTGCGGGTGCATGGCGTGGTGGAGCGACTGCGAGAAGAAGGCGATGTCCACGGTGTGGGCTTCGATGGGGAGTTCTTCCATGTCGCCCAGGCGGAAGTCGATATTGGCAATGCCGGCGCGGGCGGACTGCTCACGGGCTACTTCGAGCATTTTTTCTGATGAGTCGACTGCTATGACTCGCGTGGCTCTCTGTCCGAGAAGAAGAGAAAAACTCCCGTCACCGGAGCCTAGGTCGGCGATGGTTTGAGGGGGCATAAGGCGGAGGAGGGCTTCGGCGAGGGACTTCCAGCTTTTGCCGGGGACGTAGTCGCGGCCGAGTCGGCCGGCCATGGAGTCGAAGAAGCTGCGCATGCGGTCCTGGCGCTTTTTGACGACACGGCGCATGGCGGCTTGATCGGGGGCGGATTCCGGGGTTTCCTTGCGGGCCTTGGTGAGGATTTCTTCGAGGAAGCTGTTGGCGGTGGTGGAGTTGAGGCTGTAGAAGCTGCTTTTACCGGTGCGGCGGTCTTCTACCAGGCCGGCTTGCTTGAGCTGGGCTAAATGCGTCGAGATGGTGCTTTGGCCCATGGTGAGGATTTCCTGCAGTTCGGCTACGGAAAGCTCCTCGGATTTGAGCAGGAGGAGGATTCTCAGCCGGTTGGGGTCGGCGGAGGCGCGGAGGATTTTCACAATGGAAGGTGTTGACGACATCGTAGAGGCTCTGATACATATCAACATATCACGATGCGTCGATGGGTTAAAGCGGAATGACGTCAGGCGCAGAGAGAGATTCGTGTTATCCCTACCCATGCGCGATAAAGCCGCGCATGAATGGGGCACCCAAATGAGTGGGGTATCCAAAAAGGAGTTTGTATGGCGACAACGCTGGAGATTGGCGCGGCTGACTACAAGGTAGCCGACATGAGCCTGGCCGACTGGGGCCGCAAGGAAATTTCCATTGCCGAGCATGAGATGCCCGGCCTGATGGCGATTCGCAACAAGTACGCGGCCGAAAAGCCGCTGGCCGGTGTGCGTGTGACTGGCTCGCTGCACATGACGATTCAGACGGCGGTGCTGATTGAGACGCTGGTGAGCCTGGGTGCGGAAGTTCGCTGGGCTAGCTGCAATATCTTTTCGACACAGGACCATGCTGCCGCTGCTATTGCAGCCGCGGGCGTGCCGGTTTTCGCGTGGAAGGGCGAGTCGCTCGAAGACTATTGGGAGTGCACCTATCTGGCGCTGAGCCACAAGGGCGGCAAGGGGCCTGAGATGGTGGTGGATGACGGCGGCGATGTGACGCTGCTGATTCACAAGGGCTATGAGCTGGAAGATGGCGACAAGTGGGTGGATACGCCGAGCGGCAATCACGAAGAGCAGGTGATCAAGGATCTGCTGAAGCGTGTGTATGCGGAAGATCCGCAGCACTGGCACAAGGTTGTAAAGGAATGGCGCGGCGTGAGCGAAGAGACGACGACCGGTGTGCATCGCCTTTATCAGATGCTCGAAAAGGGCAAGCTGCTGGTGCCCGCGATCAACGTGAATGACTCAGTGACGAAGTCGAAGTTTGACAACCTGTATGGCTGCCGCGAGTCGTTGGCCGATGGTATCAAGCGCGCGACCGACGTGATGGTTGCGGGTAAGGTGGCTGTGGTTTGCGGTTACGGCGATGTGGGCAAGGGCTGCGCGCACTCGCTGCGCGGCATGGGTGCTCGCGTGATTGTTACGGAGATCGATCCGATCAATGCGCTGCAGGCGGCGATGGAAGGTTTTGAAGTGACCACGACCGAAGACACGCTGGGTCGCGGTGATATTTATGTCACGACGACCGGCAATGTGGACATCATCACCTTTGAGCACATGCAGAAGATGAAAGACCAGGCGATTGTCTGCAACATTGGTCACTTCGATAACGAAATTCAGATGGACCGGTTGAATGCTTCGGATGCGAAGAAGCTCAACATCAAGCCGCAGGTGGACAAGTACACCTTCCCTGACGGGCATGAGATTTTCATTCTTGCGGAAGGGCGTCTTGTGAACCTTGGCTGCGCTACGGGGCATCCGAGCTTTGTGATGTCGAACAGCTTTGCGAACCAGACGCTGGCGCAGATCGATCTTTGGAAGAACAAGGATGTCTACAAGGTGGGCGTCTATACGCTTCCGAAGAAGCTGGATGAGGAAGTGGCGCGGCTGCATCTCGAAAAGATCGGCGTGAAGCTGACGAAGCTCTCGCAGGCGCAGGCCGATTACATTGGCGTGCCGGTGGATGGGCCGTTTAAGCCGGAGCATTATCGGTACTAAAACAGTGGTCAGTGGTCAGTGATCAGCACATGCTGGCGACTGACCACTGTCTTCTGACAACCGATCACTGAATACAGGTCCCCATATTTATGAGCGCGCCTACGCCGATTTCGTTTGAGTTGTTTCCACCGCGCACGCCGGAAGGTGTGGCGAAGCTTCCTGCCGTTGTTTGCCAGCTTGCGGAGGCAAAGCCGGGGTATTTCTCTGTTACGCATGGGGCGGGCGGGTCTGACCAGGACGGCACTTACGAGACGCTGCTGACGGTGGTGCGCGAGTGTGGCATTGAGGCTGCGCCGCATCTTACGTGCATTGGGTCGACGCGCGCAAAGGTTGGCGCGCTGCTGGACAAGTATCGCGAGGCGGGCGTGAAGAAGATTGTTGCGCTGCGCGGGGATCTGCCGGCTACGGCGATGAGTGCGGCTGCGCCGGGTGAATTTAATTACGCCAATGAGCTGGTGAACTTTATCCGCGAGACGCACGGAGATTACTTTACGGTTGAAGTGGCGGCGTATCCGGAGATGCATCCGCAGGCTACGAGCGCGCAGGCGGACTTTGATAACTTTCGCCGCAAGGTGGATGCGGGCGCAGATGGCGCGATTACGCAGCTGTTTTACAACGTGGATGCGTACTTTGACTTTGTGGACCGCTGCGTGAAGGCAGGCATCACGATTCCGATTACGCCTGGGATTATGCCGATTACAGCCTATGCCAACATTGTGCGCTTCTGCACGGGCTGCGGCGCGGACTTGCCGCGCTGGCTCAAGTTGCGGCTTGAAGACCTGCAGGACGACAAGCCCGCGCTGCAGGAGTTTGGGCTGGAAGTGGTGACGCGGCTATGCGAGACGCTGCTGAAGCATGGCGCGCCTGGTTTGCACTTCTACACAATCAACCAGGCGGAACCTACGCTGCGGCTGTGTGCCAATCTTGCTTTGGGCGTTTCGGCGTAATCGTCAAGCGGTACGCGTGCCTGCTCCCTTCGCCTGTTCGTCGTGTTTCCTTACCCAGCGCTTCCAGAGCAGCAGTGGCAGCGGCACGTAGAAGCGATGATTGCAGGTGTGGCAGCGCATCGGTGTTAGCAGAAGCAGACGGGGCAGAAAATCTCCGGCCTGCATGCGGGAATGTTTAATTTTTTCGGACGTACACTGAGAGCAAACCATGGCATTGAACCTCTTCCGCAATGGCGCAGACCAAACTTGGTAGCCTGACGTGCAAGGCATTGCAAATCTTTGAAATTAGGATTGTGGCCGTCATTTATGAAGGACTACTTGCGGCCTTAGTAGGGACGGTACCCTGCATCGCGCAGAAATTCAAGTGGTAATCGCTTGGCGGATGGCAAATTTTAAGTTAATTACTTCGATTTCGAAGTACCGGACGCGCGGGCGCTGACTACGCGGATTTCATAAAGGCGCGGCCAGAGTTTGCCGGTGACGAAGAGCCGGTCATGCGCGGCGTCGTAGGCGATTCCGTTCAGCACTGCCTCGGACGAGGAGTGCAAATTCGTAGGTAGTAAGCCGCTTAGATCAATCCAGCCGAGCACGGCACCGGTTTGCGGTGAGATACGCGCGATGCGGTCGGAGTGCCAGATGTTGGCGTAGATCTGGCCGTGGATGTACTCGAGCTCGTTGAGTTCCTGGACAGGTGTGCCGTGGTCTTTGACGGTGATGCGGCGAAGTTCGCGGAAGGTGGCGGGGTCGAGGATACGCAGGTCGGGTGTGCCGTCGCTGAAGATGAGATGTTTGCCGTCGCTGGTGAGGCCCCAGCCTTCGCCGGGGTAGTTGAAGGTGCGCAACAGGCGGAAGCTGAAACGGTCATAGACGAAGGCGACGTGGCTTTGCCAGGTGAGTTGAATGAGCATGCTGCCGTAGGAGGCCAGGCCTTCGGCGAAGTATTCGTTGGGGACGGGGAGCTGTTGCAGGATGCGGCCGGTTTCGAGGTCTTCCATGCGGAGGGAGGAGTGACCGTTGCGTCCGGTGCTTTCGTAGAGATGGCCGTCGAGATAGAGCAGGCCCTGTGTGAAGGCGTTGGCGTCGTGCGGGTAGGTGTGGAGGACTTGATACGTGGCCGTGGATTGAGCGTGCGCAGCTATACAGACGAGTGCGCAGAGTAGAAGTGTGAGTTGGCGCATTTAGTTGACGTCGTCGGCGATGAGCGCCTGTACCGGAGGGTTGCTGGTGAGCTGGCTGTCGACGATGACGACGGTGCGGACTTCGCCGCCGGTGAGCGCGAGTGAGGGTGAGGTATAGCCGGGGATCTTTGTTGTGGTTGATGTGACGTTGGTTCCGGTAGGCACAATCACCATGGTGACGGTGGTGGAGGCGAAGCTGATATAGCCGCAGGTGGCGTCAACAACCACGTCTGTGCAAAGAGGAGTGGAGTCTGCCAGCGTTGAGCTGGAGGGAACTATATATATGTCCACGGCGCCGGTGCGCGGGGCCTGGTTGAGAAAGCGGAAGGCGGAGTGGCCGCTGGCTGCCGAGGTGGACTGGTCTTCCAGCACGGTGACGACGTACTGCGTGGCGGCAGCGCCGTTGTCCGTAATAAAGACGGAATGCTGGGTGTTGGCGTTGAGAGTGGCCGCGGCGGTGGCGGTGGGAGTGGTACCGCTGACCGGGATGACCTTGATGGCGGCAGCCGTGGAGGGCGAGATCGTACCGTACTGCGTGATAGTTCCCTGGCCGATGTTGCCGGCGAAGAGCTGGCCTTCCACGTAGACGTTGGCGGCGGGGGCGATGTAGGAGGCGTCAATTACGCGCACAAGCGCGGTGGGCGTGGATCCCTGCACGGTCTGGCAGGCGGAAAGACCAAGCGCGGCCACAAGCGAACCAACTCCGGCGGCTGCCAGGAGTGGAGGGCTGAGCTTGCGCTTGTTTTGTTCTTTTATGTGCATGGTTTTTGGCAACTTGCGCCGGGTTATGTGCGAAGTTTTCCCCCTCATGGTACACGCAGGTTTGGATGCAGAAGTGAAGATTCGCGTAATGGCAACGTGGGAGGAATCCAGTTGGTTGCGTGCTGCAGGGTGTCGAAGCGGGCACATGGAAAGTTCCGCAAAAACGTTGCAGTGGCCAATTGTTGGACTCGCGTGGTAACTTGGTTGGCACCAGAATTCAAGACCTCTGAGAGCACTCCTAACAGGGGAATGGTTGTCCATACCCTGATGTTGTTATTTCTGCAATTCTTTTCTTTTCAGCGGATTACATAGTGGGATGTTGAGGGAAATTTTTCGGAATAAACAGCAAGACAAGGCGACTGAGATGTGATTGGACTGCTATATTGGGTTTTCGGAACTGCAGGCCTCTAAAAGACACAGTTCTTTCCATAAGAAGCAAGCAGGCAAGCACATTTGGGCGTGTGCTGGCTCGCCCCGCCGGGCAGCGCATTCCCTACTAATAAACAAAGCGCAGTAAGAACTAGGGAAACCATTCATGGCGCAGATATTTGACCGCAGCTCCAATGCACTTGCTCGCATGAGCCTGGTGTTGACGGGGCTGATCGTGATTGCCCTGGGAGTCACGCTTGACCAACTGCAGCGTTCGCCCTGGGTGACTCGGCAGGGGCAGCGTGCGGATCAGCCGGTGCCGTTCAGCCACAAGCACCATGTGCAGGGACTGGGGTTGCAGTGCCAGTACTGTCATACGACGGTAGAGAAGTCGATGTATGCCGGCATTCCTCCCACCAAGACCTGCATGAACTGTCATGCGCAGATCTGGACGAATGCGCAGCTGCTTGAGCCGGTTCGCCAGAGCTGGGCGACGGGCAAGTCCATTAACTGGACGCGTGTGCATGACCTTCCCGACTTTGCCTACTTCAATCATGAAATCCATGTGAATAAGGGAATAGGCTGCGCGACCTGCCACGGGCGCGTGGACCAGATGCCGCTGATGTATGCACAGAACACGCTCCAGATGGAGTGGTGCCTGGACTGCCACCGCAATCCCTCGAAGAACATTCGGCCGACAAGCCAGATTTACAACATGGCATGGGAGAAGCCTTCCTCTGACCACCCGGTGTGGTGCTCGGTTAAGGATGCGAAGGATGGAGTTCCGACGGCACAGTCAGTTGATTGCACGACTAAGGACCCTGAAGGCGCTGGTCCACAGGTTGCGCTACTTCAGACTGCGGCTGAGAAGGGAACTGCTACGGACGCCCCGCCAGCCATGAGGCTGACGGCTACGAATACGGTCAAATTCACCAGCCAGGATGCGCTGGGACATTTCCTGGTGGCGCAATACAAGATTCGCACTCCGAAAGATCTCACCAGCTGCGAGGTTTGCCACCGATGAGCAACTGGGAAATAGGGCCGGAGAGCAGGCCTGAACATAAGGGACACAACTTGATGGGGAGCGGCGTGGATAACAACAATAAGAATCCGCAGGCTGCCGACTCCGTGCCAGACCAGTCTTCGGGAATGACGCTGGTCCAGGTGCGGGAAAAGCTGAAGAGTGTGAAGGGGAAACGTTATTGGCGGTCGGTGGACGAGCTGGCCAATACGCCCGACTTTCAGGCCGCTGTTGAGCGCGAGTTTCCCTCGGCTGCGCAGGAGTGGGTCGATCCGGTTTCGCGGCGCGGCTTTATGAAGCTGATGGGCGCGAGCATGGCGCTGGCCGGCATGGCTGGTTGCGCCAAGCAGCCGGATGAGCCGATTTATCCGTATGTGAAGGCGCCGGAGGACTTGATTCTCGGCAAGCCGAACTACTTTGCTACGGCGCATCCTTTTGTTACGGGCGCGGTGCCGACTCTGGTGAAGGCGGATTCGTTCCGTCCGATCAAGGTGGATGGCAACCCGGAGCATCCTTATAACGTTGGCTCCTCGGATGTGTTCACGCAGGGGACGCTGCTGGACCTTTACGATCCGGACCGCTCGCAGAAGGTTATGTTTGACGGCGAGAGCCGCCAGTTTGAAGAGTTCTCGGAAACTTTCAAGCATGCGGTGAGCGAGTCGAAAGATGGGACGGGCGTCTATTTCCTGAGCGCTACGGTGACTTCTCCGACTCTGGCGCGGCAATGGAGCGAGGTTCAGAAGGCTTATCCCAAGGCGAAGCTGGTGCAGTATGACCCGGCGGTTGCGGGGACCAGCCTGACGGGCGCTGGCTCGACGCAATATTCGCTGGCCGATGCGGACGTGATCGTTTCGCTCGACGCGGATTTTCTCTCGACTGCTGGCTATCCGGGCTTCCATAAGCTCGTTCGTGAGTATGCGGCTCGTCGTAAGGATCCCAATAACCTGAACCGCCTGTATGTGATCGAGGCCACACCTTCGACGACGGGCATGAAGGCGGAGCACCGGCTGGGATTGCGGGCCAGTGAGGTTCCGGCCTTTGCGGCGGCGCTGGCTGCGGCGGTGGGAGTTTCCGGTGTTTCAGCACCGGCTTATAGCTGGACTGGGGAACAGCAGAAGTTTTTGGAGGCGCTGGCGAAGGATTTGAAGGCGCATGCCGGCAAATCCGTCGTGATTCCGGGGCTTTACCAGGATGCTTCGGTTACAGCGATTGCGGCGGCGATTAACCAGGCTCTGGGGAATACGGGCAAGACGGTGCAGGTTGCCGCGCAGCCGGTGAATCCGATTCCTAGCGACCAGGTTGCGGATTTGAAGGCGCTGGTTGCGGATTTGAATGCGGGCAAGGTGGATTGGCTGGTGATGCTGAATACCAATCCGGTCTACAACGCGCCTGCGGACCTGGAATTTGCCACGGCGCTTGGCAAGGCGAAGACTACGGTTCACCTTGGCTCGCATTTGGACGAGACGGGACAGATTGCGAACTGGCATATTCCGGCGGCGCATTCGCTGGAGTCGTGGTCGGATGCTCGCAGCTATGACGGAACGATCTCGATTGTTCAGCCGCTGATCGATCCGCTCTATAGCGGCAAGAGCGCGCACAATGTTTTTCAGCTTCTGCTGAATGATCCGTTGATGAGTGCCTACGATGCGGTTCGTGAGACAGCGAAGACCAGCATCAAGGGTGACTTTGAGACGGGCTGGCGCAAGGCTCTACATGCGGGCTGGATTGATGGAACGGCGTTCACGGCTGGAGGTGGTGCGAATACGGCTGCGAAGCCGGTTCCCGCGCCTTCCTCGAAGGATGCTCTCGAAATCATCTTCCGGCCTGATCCGAATATCTATGACGGACGCTTCTCGAATGTGGGCTGGCTGCAGGAGCTTCCGAAGCCGGTGACGAACCTGAGCTGGGATAACGCGGCGCTGGTTTCGGGCGCTACGCTGACCAAGCTTGGCGTGGAAGAAGACGACATTCTGGAAATTACCGTGGGCGGGCGCAAGGTGAAGGCGCCGGTGGTCGTGGCTCCGGGACATCCCGACAACAGCGTTACGGTTTACCTGGGTTATGGGCGCTCGTTTGCGGGGCGCGTGGGCTCGGGCGCTGGTTTCAATGCTTACCTGATTCGTACCAGCGATGCACCGTTCCATACGACTGGCTCGGTGAAGAAGGTGGATGGCAAGTGGGGCGTGGCAATTACCAAGAGCCACTACCAGGATCACCGTCCGGCAATGTTCAGCGTGGACGGCAAGGATCATGCGAATACGAATGAGTCGCTGGAGGCTGTTGAAGCGCTGGGACCGCGCGGCATCATTCGCTACGCCACCCTCGACGAGTACAAGCAGCATCCGGGCTTTGCGAACGAGGGCGAGGGACACGAGAAGACTGACGAAGGGAACTCGATGTTCCCCAACTGGACCTATACAGAAGGCAATGCATGGGGCATGTCGATTGACATGAACTCCTGCGTGGGCTGCAACGCCTGCATCGTGGGCTGCTACGCGGAGAACAATATTGCGGTGGTGGGCAAGCAGCAGGTGCGCATTGGCCGCAACATGCAGTGGCTGCGCATTGACACCTACTATGAAGGCGACCTGTCGGCTCCGCGGGCTCACTTCCAGCCGATGACCTGCCAGCACTGCGAGAACGCACCGTGCGAACAGGTTTGCCCAGTGGGCGCGACAGTTCACTCGCCGGAGGGCATTAACACGATGGTGTACAACCGCTGCGTTGGCACCCGTTATTGCTCGAACAACTGCCCGTACAAGGTGCGCCGCTTCAACTTCCTGCTCTTCTCCGACTTTGAGACCGAGAGCCTGAAGCTGATGCGCAATCCGGATGTCTCGGTCCGCTCACGTGGCGTGATGGAGAAGTGCAGCTACTGCGTGCAGCGCATCCAGGCCGTGAAGATTGAGTCCGACAAGGAGAACCGCGCGATTCGCGATGGCGAAATCCAGACCGCCTGCCAGCAGGCGTGCCCGGCGCAGGCGATCACCTTCGGCAATCTGAACGATAAGGGCAGCAGGGTTGCAAAGCTGCGTGCCGACGAGCGCACCTACCAGGTGCTTGCCGAAAACAACACTCGTCCGCGGACAACGTATGTGGCCGCGGTCATCAATCCGAACAGCGAACTCGAAGAAGCTCCGGTGGAACACGCACCGGCAAAGGGTTAAGCCACGATGGCAACGAGCGAACTGAAACCTGGCAATCCGGATTACGAGCGGTGGATTGATCCTGCCACCGGCGAGTACCGGGTACTGGAGCCCGGACAGACCTTCAAGTCTGTCACCGCGAAGATCAGCGATATTGTGCTGACGCCGAACACGCCTCTGGGCTGGTTTGCGCTGTTCAGCATGGGCGGCGCGGTGGCCGTCTTTCTGCTGACCGCCGTTACCTGGCTCTTCCTCAAGGGCACTGGTATCTGGGCGATTACGCAGCCCGTTGCGTGGGGCTTTGCCATCATCAACTTCGTGTGGTGGATCGGCATTGGCCACGCGGGCACGCTGATTTCGGCGATTCTGCTGCTCTTCAAGCAGGGATGGCGTAATTCGATCAACCGCTTTGCGGAAGCGATGACGATCTTCGCCGTGGTCTGCGCCGGCATGTTCCCGCTGATTCACGTGGGCCGTCCGTGGCTGGGGTACTGGCTGCTGCCGTATCCGAGCACGATGACGGTCTGGCCGCAGTTCCGCTCGCCGCTGTTGTGGGACGTGTTCGCGGTTTCGACGTACGCGACGATCTCGGTGGTCTTCTGGTACATCGGCATGGTGCCGGATTTCGGCACGATGCGCGACCGCGCGAAGACGCCAATTGCTCAATACTTTTACGGAATGATTGCGCTCGGCTGGCGCGGTTCGGTTCGCCACTGGGTTCGGTATGAAACGGCTTCGTTGCTGCTGGCAGGATTGGCTACGCCGCTGGTGCTCTCGGTGCACACAGTCATCAGCTTCGACTTTGCTGTGGCCGCAATGCCGGGCTGGCACACGACGATCTTCCCGCCCTACTTTGTTGCCGGCGCTATCTACTCCGGCTTTGCGATGGTGCTGACGCTGGCTCTGCCGCTGCGCAAGTTCTATCACCTGGAAGCGCTGGTGACGGAGCGGCACATCGACAACATGGGCAAGGTCATGCTGGCGACGGGCTTCATTGTGGCCTACGGTTACGGCATGGAAGTCTTCATGGCGTGGTACTCGGCCTCGCACTGGGAATTCTTCATGATGTGGAACCGCATGTTCGGGCCGATGGGCTGGTCGTACGGCGTGCTGATCTTCTGCAACATTTTCTTTCCGCTGACCACGCTCTGGTTCCGCAAGCTGCGCACCAACATCGGTTTCATGTTCCTGATTTCGATTGTGGTCAACACGGGCATGTGGTTTGAGCGCTTCGTGATTGTCGTCACCAGCCTCTACCGCGACTTCCTGCCGTCGAGCTGGGGCACGTACCGCGCGACCAAGTGGGACTATATGACGTATATCGGAACGCTGGGCCTGTTTACGGCGCTGTTCATGCTGTTTGTGCGCTTCGCGCCCATGATTCCGATGAACGAGATCAAGATGATGCTGCCGGGGGCGAAGATTAAGCCCAAAGAAACGGTGGCGGGAGAAGGACACGTATGAAGTTCCCCGATTGCAGCTCATCGAAGCCATGGACCTCAAGTGTCCTTTTCCTCAAGAAAAGGACACCTTGGATGAACTTTCAAAAGGCAAGTAAATCGGAGGAACTTCTTTAATGCCTCCTCGTGAAGGAACTTACGGATTGCTGGCTGAATTCGATACGCCCTCGGATCTTGTTCGCGCGGCCACAGCAGCGCGGAAGGATGGATGGCGCCGACTGGACTGCTACACGCCTTATCCGGTGGAAGAGGCGGCGGAGGCGATTGGCTTCCATAAGAACAAGGTGCCGTTGATTACGCTCATCGGCGGCTTGATGGGGCTGGTGGCGATGTTCTCGCTTGAGACGTGGATTTCGACGCTGGCGTATCCGCTGAATATCGGCGGACGTCCGACGTACTCCTGGCCCGCGTTTATTGTGCCTGCCTACGAGTGGACGATTCTGTGGGCTGGTCTTTCGGCGGCCTTTGGAATGCTGGCGCTGAATGGTTTGCCGTCGCTCTATCACCCGCTGTTCAACGCGCCGAACTTCCGTGCAGGCGCATTGGATGACAAGTTCTTCCTGTGCCTTGAGGCGCTGGACCCCAAGTTCGACCTGATCGAAACCCGGGCTTACCTTGAAACGCTCTCGCCGGTTTCGGTCACGGAGGTGGAGTACTAATGAACAGGGTGCAGGGTACAGGGTTCAGGGTTCAGTTCTACGCTTCCGGTGCGCGGCGTCGGGTGCTGGCGATGGCGTCGCTTTCTACGTTGCTTGTGCTGGCTGGTTGCCGTCAGGATATGCACAACCAGCCGAAGATCTTTCCGCAGCGTGGCTCGGTCATGTTTGATGATGGCCGCGGCGCGCGTCCGCAGGTGGTGAACACCGTGGCTCGCGGGCAGCTGCATGACGACAGCTACTTCTATACCGGCGTGACCGATGGCGCCAACGGCTATCGCGAAGAACACGACCAGCTTCCGGCCGAGCTGCCTGTTTCGTTGGAGCTGCTGAAGCGCGGACAGGAACGCTACAACGTTTATTGCACGCCTTGCCACTCGCGTGTGGGCAATGGACTGGGAGAGATTGTGCAGCGCGGCTACAAGCCCGCCGGCAACTTTCACGATCAGGTACGGCTGTCGCAGCCGCTCTCGCACTACTTCTGGGTGATGACGCATGGTTATGGCGCGATGCCGGATTACTCGGCTCAACTGGCGCCGGCAGACCGCTGGGCGGTTGCGGCTTACATCCGCGCGTTGCAGTTGAGCCAGGCTGCTTCGGCGAGCGACGTTCCGGCGGGCGTGAGGGTGGAGAGCCTGAAGGACATTGCCGCGGAAGAGGGATTGCCCGCGACGTATGCGCAGCCGTGGACACTGCCTGCGACGGCGGTGCAGGCTTACCCGAATGTGCAGAAGGAAGGCACACCGGGGATGGCTCCGGCGAATCCGGCGGACCCGCTGATTAAGGTTCCAGCCACAAAAGTTGGCAAGTAGAGAAACGGAAGAAGAGCAGGATAAGGAATAACGATGGCTCACGAATCTCATACGAAGACGCTGCCCGCCGATTTGAGCGCACCCGCGGTCGTCAATACGTGGCGGACGCGCGCGCTGCTGGTTGGAGTGATCTTCTCGGTTATCGCCGCCGGCCTTGCGTTTGCGGACGGGTCGATTGACCACCTTCTGCGCGGCTGGCTGCTTGGCCTTACGCTGACGTTCGGTTTTGCGGTGGGCGGCATGGCGCTGCTGATGGTGCAGTACTGCTCGGGTGGTAAGTGGGGCCTGTTGCTTCGGCGGCCGTTGGAAGCGATGACGCGCACGCTGCCGCTGGTCTTTCTCTACTGGCTGCCAATTGCGTTCTTCCAGGGCAAGCTCTATATGTGGGCGAACCATGGGCTGGTGGACAGGGCATTTGCACTTGGACAGATTACGAAGGAGCAAGTGGAGGCCATTGACCACTGCATCAAGTGGAAGGCGCCGATGCTGAACCCGGTCTCGTTCTGGTGGGTCAATATTCTCTGCTTCCTCATCTGGGGCTTTTACACGTGGCGGCTGAACTCGCTGGCGCTGAAGCGCGACGCGGATACGCCGGAGAACACGCCTTACTGGATCAAGAAGTTCGAGAACCTGAGCGGCCTGGGCATTGTGATCTACTCGCTGACCATGACGGCGGCGGTTATCTACTGGGTGATGTCGCTGGATGTGACGTGGTACTCGTCAGTGTATGGATTGCTGTTCCTTGTGGGACAGGGCTACCAGGTGCTGGCGCTTTCGATCATCGTGGCCATCAGCCTTTCGAAGTACGAGCCGTTCAAGACGATTCTGCGACAGACGGAACAGCATGACTTGGGCAAGTTCATGTTTGGCTTCGTGATGCTGAACATCTACCTGGCTTTTGCGCAGTTCCTGATTATCTGGTCGGGCAACTCACCGGAAGAGATTCCGTGGTACTTGGACCGCATTCGCGGGCACTGGGGCATCATCATCACGCTGGACTTCCTCTTCCACTGGTTGATTCCGTTCACCATGCTGCTCTCGCGCGATCTGAAGCGCAACAAGAAGCGCCTCACCCGCGTTTGCCAATGGATGATTTTCGCGAAGGCGTTTGACCTCTTCTGGCTGATTGAGCCGAACTTCAAGGATGCCGCACGCAATCTGCACTTCAGCTTCGGCATTCTCGAGTACATTGCCGTGCCCGTGGCGCTGCTTTCTTTCTGGGTTGCACTCTTCTCGACCAACCTGAAGACCCGCCCCGTGGTGCAAGTCAACGATCCGCACCTGGCGGAAATCCTGGAGCCCGAACATGCACACGCCTAACGGACACGAGCCCGAGCAGATTGATACTTCGCACGGTTACGAGCGATCGGACGTTCGCGTCACCGGTATCGTGGTCTTCCTCACCGCGCTCACCACGTTTGTTGTTGTGGCGGCGGTGCTCTGCTGGGGTATCGGCAAGGTAATCAACTACGGCATGGACAAGGAAGACGGTCCGACCTCCAAATGGGCAAAGACCGCGGATATTCGCGCTCTCGGCGACCTGGCCAACAACCCTGAGATGCAGAACAAGGTGGAGTCCCTGACGCGACAGTTCCCGGCGCCGCGCCTGCAGAATGATTCTTCAGATGGAGGCCTGGATCTGGCCGACCTGCACCAGCGCGAGGACCTGCTGCTGGACCACTACTCGAAGGTGGACGGCACGGATAAGGTTCGCATTCCGATTGAGCGGGCGATGGAGCTGATTGCGCAGAAGGGGCTGCCGGTTGCTCCGGCTGTGACAACAGAGAAGCCGATGACCGGCGATAGCGTGCCGGTTGTGACGGCTCCGCTGACGAATGGATTTGCGCGTACAGGGTTTGAGCAGGAAGAGGCGGCAAAGAAGCAGGCTGAGCGGGTCCAGGGCGAGAAGCAGTAACGCACGATTGAAACGGAGATTCTGAGGTTTCTTATGAAGTTGCAGAGCACAATTCGGAGCGTTTTTCGCGGAGCGATTTTTACCGCGGGCGCGGCGTTTGTGCTTTCAGCTTCGGCCTTTATTTCAGGGGCTAAGGCACAGGTTGCCGGTTATGGCGACAAGCAGATGGGGCCAGCGAATCAGAAGTCTTCGATCCTGGACAAGGTTGGAATTGCACAGCATTTGAACCAGGCGCTTCCGCTGAATGCGACGTTTACGGATGATGCAGGGAAGCAGGTGCAGCTCGCCAGCTACTTCGGTCAGAAGCCTGCGATTCTGGCGCTGGTTTATTACCAATGCCCAATGCTTTGCTCGGAGGAATTGAACGGGCTGACGGGCGCGCTGCAGATGGTGGATGAGAAGCCTGGGCGTGACTTCAACATTATCGTCGTCAGCATTGATCCTTCCGAGGGAACGGATCTTGCGGCAACGAAGAAGCGCAGCTACGTGAAGCGCTACGGGCATCCGGAGTCGGCGAACGGCTGGCACTTTTTGACGGGGACGGAAGCGAATATCAATGCGCTGACGCAGGCGGTTGGGTTTGGCTATACGAAGATTCCCGGGCCGGACGGCAAGCTCACGCAATATGCACATGCGAGCGCCATCCAGATCATCACGCCGCAGGGGCGCATTGCGCAGTACTACATGGGTGTGGAGTACAGCCCGAAGGATTTGCGTCTCGGCCTGGCCGAGGCATCGGACAATCGCATCGGCTCGCCGGTGGACAACATTTTGACCTACTGCTACCACTACGATCCCGGCACGAATAAGCACTCGCTGATTGTTGCCCGGGTTGTTCAGTTTGGCGGCCTGATTACCGTGCTTACGCTGGCCGGCTTCATGTACATGATGTTCCGGGCAGATGCCAAGCGGAATCAGCAGGCAAAGGTAGATCTCCAGAGACCAGCAACAAAGGTGAACGGATAACGGAATGGATCATATTAGCCCAGTACTCTGGCAATTTCTCGTCAAGTGGATGACGAACTTTGCGCTCTTCCCACCGGAAGCGTCAAAGATCGCGCCGCAGATGGACGCGCTCTATTTCTTCATGGTGCTGGTGAGCCTTGTCGGCCTCACGCTCGTTGCGCTGCTGATCTTTGGCTTCTCTATCCTTTACAGCAAGAAGCGGCATCCGGTGGCGGTGCAGATCGAGGGCTCGACAATTCTCGAAGCCACGTGGACGATCATTCCGCTGGGTCTGTTCCTCATCATGTTTGTGTGGGGCTCTCTGATTTATTTCCGCGTGTACACGCCGCCGGCGAACGCGATGAACATTTATGTAGTGGGCAAGCAGTGGATGTGGAAGGCCGAGCATCCGGGCGGCCAGCATGAGATTAACGCGCTGCACATTCCGACGGGACAACCGATTCAGCTCACGCTGATTTCGCAGGACGTGTTTCACAGCTTCTCGATTCCGGCGTTTCGTGTGAAGCGCGAAGCGATTCCGGGGCGTTATTCGTCAGTTTGGTTTGAGGCGACGCAGGTAGGCACCTATCACCTGTTCTGTACGCAGTACTGCGGCACGGAGCACTCGCATATGGTGGGTGAGATTGTTGTGCTCAGCCCGGATGACTACAAGAAGTGGCTGGCGGAATCGACCAGCGGCATGAGCCTGGCGCAGAATGGCGAGCGGTTGTTTGCTTCGCTCAGCTGCAATGCCTGCCACAATGGACGGCCGGACGCACGCGGTCCTTCGCTCGCGAATGTGTACGGCTCAAAGCTGCGGCTGTCGAATGGGCAGGAGCAGTTGGCGGATGAGGCCTATCTCCGCGATGCGATTCTGAATCCCTCGGAGCACATTACGCAGGGCTATGCTCCGATCATGCCGACGTACCAGGGACAGATCAGCGAGGACGGCGTGATCTCGCTGGTGGAATACATCAAGACTTTGAACTCGAACTATCGCGTCGAACAGACGCTCAACACAACCGGATTGCTGCCGGAAGGGGAAGGCACGGCTACCAAGACCGCCACGCCCGCGCCTGCAGCAAAAGGGACGGTGACACAATGAGCAGCGCCACAATTGTCAGTCTTCCCGACCAGTCAACGGCCAGGATTCCGAAGGTTAACTTCATTACGAAGGAGAACGGGATTCTCAGCTGGCTGCTGACCGGCGATCACAAACGAATCGCGATTCTGTACCTGATCTCGATTACGTTCTTCTTCGCGATTGGCGGTACGCTTGCCGGCCTTATCCGGTTGGAGCTGCTCACTCCGCAGTCGGACCTGATGGCCACCGACACTTATAACAAGGTCTTCACCATGCATGGCATCGTGATGATCTTCCTGTTCCTCGTGCCATCGGTACCGGCCACCCTGGGCAACTTCCTTATCCCCATCATGATCGGGGCTAAGGATCTCGCCCTGCCCAAGATCAACCTGCTGAGCTGGTATCTGTACATGGCGGGCGGCATCATGGTGCTCTACACCATGATTACCGGAGGCGTGGATACGGGCTGGACGTTTACGACTCCGCTCTCGACGCATTATGTGAATACCAATGTGCTTAGTACGGGCCTGGCTATCTTTGTTGCCGGCTTCAGCTCCATCTTTACGGGCCTCAACTTTATCGTGACCATCCACAAGATGCGCGCGCCGGGTATGACGTGGTTCCGGTTGCCGCTGTTTGTATGGTCGAATTATGCGGCCTCGATTCTGATGGTTCTCGGCACGCCCGTTCTGGCAATTGCGATTGTGCTGGTGGCCCTGGAGCGCACGATTGGTATCGGTGTGTTTGATCCCACCAAGGGCGGCGACCCGCTGCTCTTCCAGCACTTGTTCTGGTTCTACTCGCATCCGGCTGTGTACATCATGATTCTGCCGGGCATGGGTGTGATCTCCGAGGTGATTTCTACCTTTTCACGCAAGCGGGTGTTTGGTTACACGGCGGTTGCATTCAGCTCGGTGGCTATTGCGGTCTTCGGCTTCTTTGTGTGGGAACACCACATGTTCATCATGGGCGTCTCGAACTACTCGACGCTGGTGTTCTCGCTGCTGACGATGCTGGTTGCGGTGCCCTCGGCGATCAAGATTTTCAACTGGGCCTTTACGCTGTACAAGGGCTCGATCACCTTTGAGACGCCGATGCTCTATGCCTTCGGCTTTATGGGGCTGTTCACGATTGGCGGTTTGACGGGCGTCTTTCTTGGAACAACCGGTACGGATATTCACCTGACGGAGACTTACTTCATTGTTGCTCACTTCCACTTTGTGATGGTGGGCGGCATGCTGATGGCGTTCCTGGCGGGTATCCACTTCTGGTGGCCCAAGTTGACCGGGCGCATGTACCCGGAGAAGATTTCACAGTTGGCGGCCGTGGTGACATTCATCGGCTTCAATCTGACCTTCTTTCCGCAGTTCATCCTCGGCACGCTGGGTATGCCTCGCCGGTATGCATCTTATCCGGAAGAGTTCCAGATTCTCAATGTTTTCTCGACGGCAGGTGCGACGATTCTCGGTGTTGGGTACCTGTTGCCGATTCTCTACCTGACGTGGTCGCTGAAGTATGGCGAGATTGCAGGCGATAATCCGTGGCAGGCTACGGGGCTTGAGTGGCAGATTCAGTCGCCGCCGCTGACGGAGAACTTTACGGAAACTCCTGTGGTGAACTACGAAGCCTACGACTACGAGTGGCTGGAAAACAAGCAGAAGCAGAAAGAGGTCCCTAGTGTCGGATAGCTCTACCCTCGTTCAGACTGACGCACACGCAGGGCACGCACATCCGCCCTATCAGCGCCATCACTTCGAGACCATGGAGCAGCAGGTCGATGCGACTGGCTTTGCCATGTGGCTCTTCCTGCTGACGGAAATCATGTTCTTCGGCGGCATGTTTACCGCCTACCTGATTTATCGCAACTGGTACTATCCGGCGTTTGTTGCAGCGTCGCATCAGTTGTCCATCTTCTGGGGCACGCTTAACACTGGCGTCCTGATTACGTCGAGCTTCACGATGGCGATGGGCGTCTACTTCGCGCAGATGCGCAACAAAGGCAAGCTGGTTCTGTGCCTGGTGCTCACATTCATTCTTGGCCTGGCCTTCCTTGGCATCAAGACGATTGAGTACAAGGAGAAGTTCGAGAAGCATCACGTGCCGGGTGCGCATTACAGCCTGCAGTCGTTTCTGAATCCGGATTCGGATGAAGCCGCGAAAGCAGCCAACGACAAGCCGCTGCCGCTCGACATGGCGCGTCACACCGAGATTTACTTCTCGCTCTATTTCGCCATGACCGGCATGCACGCGCTGCACATGATTATCGGTATCTGCATTCTCGGCTTCATGATTGTGAAGGCGAATCGTGGCGCATACACCGGGGGGCACGTCAGTTTTGTCGAGTACTTCGGGCTTTACTGGCACTTTGTCGATATCATCTGGATCTTCCTCTTCCCGCTGCTTTATCTGATCAGCAGGCATCAGTAACCGGAAACCAGCAAAAACCTTTTGAAGGACTAGAGCATGAGCGAACACAATCAGAACAACAACGGCGGGCACGACGAAAAGAGCGGATTCGAGCATCACGATGAACTTGAAGGGCATATCGTCAGCCCGAAGATTTATCTGCTGATCTTCTCCGTGCTGCTGGTGTGCACGGCGCTGACCGTTGCCGCCTCTTACGTTGAGATGGGCCCGTTCAATCCCATTGTCGCTCTGGCCATTGCGGTGCTGAAGGCTACGCTGGTGATTCTCTTCTTCATGCATGTCAAGTACAGTCCGAAGCTGACCAAGCTGGCTGTCGGGGCGGGTATCTTCACCTTCCTGGTTCTTATTTTCATGACGCTGGCGGATTACATCAGCCGCGCCTGGGGACGCTGGTAAAGCCAGGGACGAAGGACGGGAAAGGCCGCCTTGGGGCGGCCTTTTCTATTTGGCTCCGTTGAGGGGCATTTCGAAATAAATCAGCGGGGCCGTGCGGTAGATGGTACGGCCTACTTCTGTGAAGCCGCATTTCGAGTAGAAGGGGCCAGCGCCAGCGGGGGTGTCATAGGAGTCAAGGCGGATTGCGTCGCCGCCGGATTCGAGGACGATTCTTCGCGCATCTGCGATGGTTTCGCGGCCTAAGCCCTGGCGCTGGAAGTCAGGATGTACTGCCATGTTGGTGAGATAGAAGGGGCGCTGGCGGGATGCGAAGTAGTCGAGATCAATGAGCCAGGGCTTGCGCGTTGCCAACGTCATGGTGGCCAGCACGCGGCCCTGGTGGCGCACTACGTATACGGGAGAGTTGCGCACGGCGGAGAGAGCGCCGCGCTCGCTCAGGTTTTCGCACCAGTAGCCGTAGCCAAACTCCTCTGTGAGATGTTCGTTGACTGCTTGGCGCAGCGAGACGAGCGCAAGCGCGTCATCGTCCGTGGCGAGTTGAAGCCGAATATTCATTCCAAGCCATTCGATGCATAGACAGAATAATCCGCTTCGGAACTCGGTGCGGAACGGGTGCTTATGGCGCGAAAATTCGTGTTTTTCTCCACGTGAATGGGCGGTTTGCCCTAGAATGAAGACAGATTTCACACACAATAGAAGCGCTCCACGATTTTGTCCCTGAAGGCTGCGTGTCTTCTCATCTCTTTTCCGGGTAGCTTCCGGATGGAGTCAGGATGCGTGTGTTTGCAGTGTTTTATTTGTTGTTTCGTAAGTGCCTTGGTCTTTCGAATTGCATTGCAGCCTTGCTGTGTGCGGTTTTGCTGCTCGCTGTGCTGAACTGTGCCGCACAGGCTAGTCAGCACAGGTTGCCGCTTACCCCGCGCGCGGCACAGGCGGAGCGCTTTCTGGCGCATCGCGGGGTGCGGCCTGGCTTTCCGGCGGGGTTGGCCCGGCGTCCGCGAGCGCAGCATGTGACTGCGCGTCCGCAATATGCTGCGGGAACGGCTGTCTGGCAGCCGCTTGGTCCTGTTGGCGTTACTACTCCTCATCACGGCACGGTGAGCGGGCGCATCTCTTCCATCGCGCTTGATCCTTCCGACGCTACGGGCAATACGGTTTACGTGGGCACGACCGGAGGCGGCGTCTGGTTCTCGAATAATGCGGCTACTTCCGATCCGGCTTATACAAGCTTTTCTGTGCTGACGGATTCGGTCGGTGCGCTCAACGGTGCGCTTGATCCTTCGATCAGCATTGGCGCGGTTACGGTGCAGCCGGGTGGGACGGGCGTGATTCTTGCGGGTACTGGCGATCCGAATGACGCGCTGGATTCTTACTATGGGACCGGGATTTTGCGTTCGGCGGATGGCGGCGTTACGTGGAGTTTGATTCAGCAGAGCTCGGATGTTGAGAAAGGAAGCGGGCTGCAGGATTTCGGCATGTATGGGCTGGGGTTTGCGGGATTTGCGTGGGGCGACCCGACGACGATGGCGAACACGGTGGTTGCCGCAGTCTCCGAGGCTTATGAGAGCAACATTGTTGGTGTGCAGTGGCCTGCGGGGCGTTCGGCGGGGCTTTACTACTCGAAGGATGCCGGGGTTACGTGGCAGCTGGCGACTATCGAGGATTTGAATGGGCAGGATGTCCAGGGGCCGATGGATCCTATCGCCGCGCAGGAGGGGAATCCGGCGACGTCGGTGGTTTGGAATCCGATGCGGAAGGTTTTTGTTGCGGCGGTTCGGTATCACGGTTACTACTCGTCGCCGGATGGCGTGACTTGGACGCAGCTTGCTACGCAGCCGGGGAGTGGGTTTACTACGCAGAACTGTCCGACGAATCTTGGATTGCCGGGGTCTCCTGCGTGCCCGGTTTTTCGCGGGACGCTGGCGGTGAATCCTAATACCGGAGATACGTTTGCTTGGTCGGTGGATTTGAATAACCAGGACCAGGGTATCTGGCAGGACGTTTGCGGAGCGGGGGCCAATAAGCAGTGCATGAATGCGGATATCACCTTTGCTGTGCAGCTTACGACCACGCAACTGGAGAGCAATGTGCCGGGACAGGGCGCGGCGACGATTGTGAATGGGGACTACAACCTTGCGCTTGCTGCGATTCCATCCGGGCAGGACACGATGATCCTGGCCGGGGAGAATGATCTCTGGCAATGCACGATTGCTCCGCCCGCGGGGGCTGTGTTGGCGAGTGTGTATTGCCCATGGAGGAATACGACCAATTCGCTGAGTTGCTTGAGCGCGCAGGTTGGGCCGTATCAACATGCGTTGACGTGGAATCCGCAGAATCCGCTGGAGGTACTGATTGGCAACGACAGCGGGCTTTGGCGCAGCACGGATGCAGTCGGAGAAACAGGCTCGGTTTGTGCGTCAACGGATGCGAGCCACTTTCAGAATCTGAATGGCGGACTTGGATCGCTGGCGGAGGTGGAGCATTTTGCTTCGCCGCCGAGTACCCCTTACACGATAATGGTGGGGCTGGGCGTGAATGGGACTGCAGGCGTGAAAGGTACGGCGGTGCCTGCGGCACAGTGGCCGCAGATATTGAGCGGCGAAGGTGGGCCGGTTGTGATTGACTCGGTGAGTCCGAATAACTGGTACGTCAATAATGGCGCGGGTGTTTCGATCCATCTCTGTTCGCAATCAACAGCCTGCACGCAGGCGGATTTTGGGACGAGCCCTGTGGTTGGCAATGCCGATGTAGCGAATGATGGATTGACGATGACGGAGCCTGCGCCGTTCCTTGTTGATCCTGTCGATCATACGCAGCTGCTGGTTGGTACGTGCCGGTTGTGGCGTGGCGCGGCTACGGGGGGATGGAGTACCACGAACGCAGTTGTTCCGATGCTTGGCGGTGGCTCGAGTGCGAGCTACTGCTCAGGGAATCCGTTGATTCGTACGATGACGGCGATGGCTCTGCCGAATGGCGGTGAGACTGTCTACGTGGGGACGTATGGCAATCTCGATGGTGGTTCGACGATGGCGGGGCATGTGCTGAACGCTACGATGAACGCTTCGGGTACATGGTCGGACTGGAATGATCTGACGTTCAATCCGGTTGAGAATGACATCCAGGCGATGAATCTCTATGGGCTCGATATCTCGAGCATCTTTGTGGACCCTGCCGATACGACTGGCAAGACTGTTTACGTTACGGTGCAGGGGATTACGGGGCAGAGCCAGCCGATTCGCACGGTGTATCGTTCGACCGATGGCGGTGCGACGTGGAACACGCTGAACTCCAATTTGCCGGAGGAGCCTGCGAACAGCGTGGTGGTGGACCCGGTGGATCCGAATACGGTTTACGTGGCGACGGATGCGGGTGTGTATGCGACACGGCAGGTTGGGTCGTGCACGGCTGAAGGCAGCGCATGCTGGGCGCCGATGGGAAGCGGGTTGCCGATGTCGCCGGTGGTTGCGTTGAGCGCTATGCCGGCTGGAGGAAATCCGAGCACACTGGTTGCAGCTACGTATGGACGGGGCGTGTGGCAGGTGCCTCTGTTTACCTCAGGCACGCTGTTAACGACGGCTGCTTTGAGTCCGGATACGCTGATGTTCACTCCGGGGCAATCGGTTGGGTCGTCGTCCAGTCCGTTGACGATCAGCGTTGCGAATACAGGCGGCGTGGGGCTTTCCATCACTTCGGTTACGTTGGGTGGGGATGATGCCGGGGATTTTGTGGAGACGGACAATTGCGCGAACCAGGAGGTTGTGGCGCGGACTTCCTGCGCGATCCAGGTTAAGTTTTTGCCTACGGCCATTGGAGCGCGCGATGCGACGATTACAGTTGCGGGAAACATTTCCGGCGGCTCGCTGGTTGCTACGCTGAATGGCACGGGTACGGCGGCTGCGCCGATTGTTATCAAGCCCAGCACGATTGATTTTGGAAGCCAGCCGGTGAACTCGCAGAGCGCTGCGCAGCAGTTGACGGTGGAGAACTCGAGCGCAAGCGCGGTGACGATTCAGAGCTGGACGGTTTCGGCGCCGTTCCAGATGGCGTCTAACGGATGCGGAGCTGCGGGAGCAGCAATTCCGGCTTCGTCGGATTGTTCGGTGTCGGTTCTGTTTGCTCCTGCTGCGGCTGGAAGTGCGAATGGCACACTGACGCTGGTGGATAGTGAAGGCACGCATACGGTGCAGTTGAGTGGCACGGCGACTTCACTGCCTACGGATACGCTGGCGCCGACTTCGCTGAGTTTTCCGGGCACGATCATCGGGCAAACGAGTGCTGCGCAGACGATTACCTTGACGAACAGCGGGCAGAATCCGCTGACGAATATTGGTATTGCTACGAGTGGGCCGTTTACAGAGACGACGAACTGCACGACGCAGCTTGCGGCGCAGTCAATGTGTGCGATTAACGTGGTATTTCTTCCGACAGCTGCTGGCGCAGCGAGCGGGACGCTTACGTTGACGGACATTCTTTCGGCGACGGCGAAGACGGTGGCGTTGAGTGGGACGGGTTTGAATCCGCCGCAGCTTACGCCGAGCGTGAACAGCATTGATTTTGGCAATGTTTCTACAGGGCAGCACAGCACGCCGCAGACGGTCACGATTACGAACACTGGTGGCGCGCCGATGGCGAATGTGGGGTTCAATATTACGGGGCCATCGGCGGCGAGCTTCTCGGTTTCGCCTGCAACTTGCGCGGCTACGCTGGCGGCGAATGCGAGCTGCAAGGGGCAAGTAGTGTTTACGCCTGCGAATGCAAATGGGGCTACGGCGAGTCTTGCGGTTTCGTCTTCTACGCACGGTGTTGAGCCGGTAACGGTGGCGCTGCTGGGCAATGGCGGAGTGGCGGGCAGTGGGATTTCGTTGAAGCCGGGTTCGGTAAGCTTTGCTGTGACGGGTGTTGGTACTGTGAGCGCTGCGGCGACGATTACGATTACCAACCTCAGCGTGACGCAGGCAGTGGCGGATCTGAAGTTTTCGGTTTCGAGTGGGTTTCAGTATTCGAACAGCACTTGCGGCAGTTCGCTTGCGGCGGGAGCGACATGCACAGTGGACGTGGCGTTTGCTCCGAGCGCGATTGGTGCGCAGGCGGGGACACTGACGATTGCGAGCAGCGCACTGGCTGAGCCTGCTACGGTGCCGCTTGCGGGGACGGGCTTTGATTTTACGGTGACGGCTCCCGGCCCTGTTACGGTTGCGAGTGGGCAGACGGCGATCTTTACTTTGTCGATTTCTACGCTGGGTGGTGCGGCGGGGACTTTCAACTTTGGGTGTGGCAGTCTGCCCTCGCAGGCGGCTTGTGTCTTTAACCCGGTGACGAACAACATTGCCGCAAATGCTACCGGGACGCAGACGGTTGATGTGACTACGAGTCAGACGAGTGGAGCACTTGCGATGCCGGGGCGTGCGTTGCTGCTGTTGAGCGGGCTGGTGATGTTGCCGCTGGCGTGGCGCGGGCGGCATCGTCTTCTGTTACTGATTGCGGCGCTGGCTGTGAGTGTGGGGGCGATTACGAGTTGTGCGGGGGCCAGTGCCGTGAAATCGAGTGGTGGCGGCGGAGGTACTACTACGACGACAACTTCGGCGGGAACGTATACGATTCCGCTGGCGATTAGTGCGAATGGGAATGTGAGCCCGATTAGCAGTTGCGCGGCGAATGGGGAGGGGAATGGGGCGCAGCGGTGCGTGAATTTGACGATGATTGTGGATTGATAAAGGCAGGGAGCAGGGAATAGGGAGTAGAAGGCGAAAGCAAATGCGGTTTCGTGGTGAGTTGGAGATGTGAGACACCCGATTCCAACGGAATCGGGCCGTTCTGTTTTTACCCCAAAGACCAAAAGAAAGGATCAGGCAATGCAGCTGGCAATCGGCACAACTAACTGTCCACTGGCACCTGTGCAATCGTCTCTAACTCACACAAAACAACAAGCGGAGGAATGGACCTTGCTGTGCGCAACGCGAGAGATTCACAAAACCTCCCGTTGGCTCTAGTACGCGGGCGGCAGCGTCGGGTCGCGGAAGATGGTGGTGGAGTGGCGGACGTCGCCTACGGAGCCAAAGTTGGCGAAGGTGAAGCTATAGAGATATTGCACGTCGTCGCCGCGCAGGGGGCCGAGGTCGAATTTCCGGTAGCCCATGGAGATGCCGCAGCAGTTCCAATTGTAAGCGCCGAGGATGCCGGCGTATTCAAGCTGGTTATGGACGACGTCATAGCCAGCATTGGTAGCAAAGTTGAAGCCACCGCGGTTCTGTTTACCGATTTCGATGAATGGATTGACGAGATGGCTCTGGATGAGGGTGGCTGATGTGCCGGTTTCGTCTACGGCGTTCAGGAGCGAGTGGCCGAGGCCTACGGTAGTGAGGCCGCGGCTGTATCCGGCGAAGAGGTTGTCGGCGCTGAGGCGGCCGGCTTTGGGATCGTAGTCGAGATCCCACTCGACGCGAAGGTTAGGGATGGCCTCAAAGCGCATGCGGGAGATGACGGGCGAGAGGCCGCGCGGGCCTGTCAGGAACGAGATGCCTGTGAGGTCGAGCGTGGAGTCGAAGATGTTGCGGCGGTCATTGATGGTTGCGCCGCCAAAGTCAGGATCTAAGTAGAATCGTTGCGCGATCTGCCAGCTTGCCCACTCGCGAGGATGATTGCTGCAGTAAGGATCTTCTTCGGCGCAGCGGGAGGGGTTGGGCGACTTGACGTAGAAGCGCTGCGTGAGCGAGAAGCCGATTTCGTTGTCGTTGGCGGTGACGTCGGTGGTGTCGAACTGCATGACGTTTTGCGCCTTGACGCCGATGCCTCCGGCGAAGCGGTAGGTTAACTCGGGCTCGATGACGTGGCGGAGGATGCGTCCGCTGCCAAATGAGAAATCGCGCTCGACGGCGGGCGGGCGGATGTCCACGGAGGCTTCGTAGTCGAAGCGGTTGAGCGAGTCGTGGCTGACGAAGGGAATGCCGCTGTTGATGCCGGTGAGATCGGGGTCCTGGCTGCTGCTATAGAGAGTGTTGCGCAGGGCGATTTCAGGAACGATGCTCCAGCCACCGGCGACGATGGGCATGGTGAGGTGCGGGTAGAGGTCTACGCGGCCTACATTGTGGGCATGGTAGCCGGGCTCGCTGCGTCCGAGATGTGCGATAGAGGAGCCGAGGCCCCAGTAGAGATTGAATGGGCTGTCGCCGGTGGCGAAGAGCGGGCGATCGAGCACGTCATAGCGCAGGCTGGGGGTTTTGAGAATACGGGCTTCGTCGCCGTTGGTGGAGCTGGCGAAGTTCTGCATGCGATAGAACTCGAGCGAGGGAACGAGGCCGTTGTGTGCGTTGGTGATGGCGAGGTCGCTCTTGACCTGCGAGGCGATAGCGATCCAGAAGTTATCGTTGAAGACGAGGCGGTAGACGTAGCTGGAGAGGTATTCTACGTTGCCAGAGATGCGGGTTTCGTCGGAGAGACGCTTGGTGCCGAGAGCTACGATGTCCACGCCGCCTTGATTGACGCGGGTGGTGACGCCGTTGACGGTCTCGTCGACGCCGCGGTCGAGAAGTGCGTTCCAACGGGCGGTGATGTGGTCGGGGCCGGGGCCTTTGTAGCGGAAGTCGCCGTTGGGTGCGAAGCCGCGCTTGGAGTAGTACTCGGAGCCGATGACCATGTCCATGGAGCGGCTGATGACCCAGTAGAACTGCTCGCCGGTGGTGAAGCCGCGGATGGAGTTGTAGTTGGACGGAATGACGGGGATGAGGAAGCCGGATTGGCGGCCGCCTTCATCGACGGGGTGCTGGAGCCAGGGCAGGTAGAAGATGGGGATTCCGAGGAGCTTGAAGTAGGCGTTGCGCGTGGAAGCTTTTTCGTCTTCGACCTTGATGAGGCTGGCGAGGATTTTCCAGTCGGGGTTGGGGAGACGGCAGTTGGTCATGGAGCCGTCGACGATGCGGTAGCTGCCTTCTCCGGCCTGTATGAGAACGCGGCCTGTGAAGACGAAGGGGTTGGCCGAGGTGAAGACGACACTGCGCTCGCTGGTGCGGACGCCGAGGGTTCCGGTGACGTTGTAGAAGCGGCCGGTGTGGGTGTTGAGCTGCATTTCGCCGCGGGAGGCGTTAAGGACGAGGTCGTTTGGGCCGCCTTCCATGTGGAGATGGCCGTCGGCTTCGACCTCGGTGGTGTCGCGGTGGTAGACGACCTTGTCGGCGGAGAGGACGTAGCCGCGGTAGTGGAATTCGGTGACGTTGTAGAGGGTTGCGATGTTTTCAGACCAGGTCTGGCGGTCGGCCTTCCAGCTGATGGGCTCGCCGTTTGGCGGAGTGGGCTCGGGCTTGGCGATGGGCATGGCTTCCTGTTCCGGATCGTCTGGCAGGGACGAGTTATCGGCAGGCGCGGCGGACTGCTGTGCTGGCGGTGCAGCGGGGGGTAACGCATTGGTCAATGCCTGCGACCTAAGTTGCAGGTGACAGAGCACTATTGCCGTGATAAACCAAAAATTGCGAAGGCGCATCCAGAGGACCAAGGCTCAGCATAGCAAATGCAGGGCTGATGGGAATGGGACGCGTCAGAAGCGGCTCTGGCAGCAGGAAAAAACCCGGCAGGGAGTCTACGCATCCATCCTTCCCATAACGGAAGGAGGCGCCTGCACGAAAGGCGCCAGGAGCGCGGAGTCTGTCGTTTTCCGCGAGCTCAAGACCTTTCAAGATAGCAACTCCGCTGGAACGGAAACCACCGCTGGCGGACCAACACAGGCGGTTCTTGATTTTGTTGAAAGCTGCGATTCGAGAATCGCATTGGAAGGGATAACACGAGTGAGCACACTTGGTCAGCCTGCCGCGAACTGGCGGGAGGAAGTGAACCGGCGCTTAGCGGAACATAAGAACCGCAAGGGCAACACTTCGGTATCGAACACTCCGGCTCAGCCTGTGACCGCTGGCAACAGCCGTGCTGCACAGGCTGCTGCGCGTGTGGCAGAGCGATATGCCAAAGCGAAAACCTATAGCCAGATGCAGGCCGAAGAGGCGCGCATGGCCGTGCGCGCGGCGGAGATTGCTACGCAGGTGGCGCTTGAGGCGCAGAATACCGCGGAGAGTCGGCTGGCGGAGATGCATGCGGCGACGGTGGAACAGGAGAAGCCGGCTGAACAGGCGGTGCTGATTCCGTTTGAGAATGCGGCTGTGCCTGCGGCTGAAGTGCATGCGCCGGAGTGGGATTGGACCGATCAGGCTGTTGCTGCAAGGCCAATGGCTGCTGCAGATGTTCCGGTTGTGAAAGCTGCGCCAGTGGCTGCTGCACGAGTTGCAGAGCCTGTAGTTGAGCCGGTGCGGGAGGTTGTGCAGCCTGCTGCGGAGATTCTTCCGGGGCCGATTACGGATGCGAAGACGAGTTCGGGGCAGGTGCTGCAGATTCGCTGGGAGCCGGATATGCCGGGGCTTTCCGGCAAGGCTGAGGCAGATGCGGAGTCGTTTGAGTTGGATGCGGAGGATTGGTGGACGCCGGCGGTGCCTGCGGCGAATGGCGAGGAGCCGGTTCACGTTGAGGCGCATTCAATCCAGGCGAACCTGATTCAGTTTCCGCGCGAACTGGTGGCGACGCGGCGGGTGCGGCCCCGGATTATGGATGGGATCTCCCAGATGGATCCGGGAACGCAGCTGAGCATCTTCGAGGTGGATCCGGGCTCGGTTGAGACGGCGGCTCCAGCGCCTGAGCCGGTGAGTGCGGCGTGGAGTGCAGCGGAGCCGTTGCACGCACGTGCGGACGCTGCGGAATGGGCCGAACATGCGGTGACTGCGGATGCGCAACCGGTTGCGAAGTCGAGCTGGGCCAAGTCCGAAGGGACTGGTCCTGCGTGGAGCGGGATGAAGCTTGGCGCGCAGGTTCGGCACGAGGTTGCCGCGCCGGTGCTCAAGGATAAGCTTTCGTTGGCTCCGCTGACTACGCGGCTGATGGCGGGGATTGTGGATACGGCGGTGGTTGGCGCGGTTGCGACTTTCCTATGGCTGACACTGGCATTGGGTATGTCGCACTCACTCGCGCCGCGCGTCGCGGAGGGGATGGGCGCAGGACTGATTGTGCTTGCCGGGGCGGCGTATCACGCGTTCTTCTGCTTCCTGGGAATGCCTTCGCTGGGCATGCGGTATGCAGGACTCTCGCTGTGCACGTTTGACGAGATGATTCCGACGCCGGAGCAGTTGCGGAAGCGGTTTGCGGCGATGGTGATTTCGATGCTGCCGCTGGGGCTTGGCATGGCTTGGAGCCTGTTTGATGAGGATCATCTGGCCTGGCATGACCGGTACTCGCAGACTTACTTGCGGCATAGCTAGAAACTAACTTTTTGCGGAAGAGGCCATGGGAGCGAATCCCATGGCCTGTTTCTTTTGGTTGTTTTTTAGCAGGTCAGCCGCGCCGCGCACGATAGCTGGTTAGCGAGTTAGCTGTTGCTGTTACGGCAGCGGGGCCGGGGGCAGGTTGAGCAGGAAGTGCTCGCGGGCGGCGGCTTCATTCGCTGCGGGGTGCGCCTCGGCGAGATTGGTTCCTGTGAAGGTGCGATAGGTGTTGGTGACGCCGATTTGTACGAACTCTACCGAAAGAGGCGCGTCGGGGATGCGGGCGCCGTACCAGTGGGAGTCTTCGCGCTGAGCCCAGGTGACTAGCGCTACTACGGAGCCGGCAGGGTATTGCGGGGCTTGCGGTGTGAGGGAGCGGGCATTGACGGACTTCATGGCTGCATCGTTGCCGAGGAGCATGGCGGTGGTGTGTTTGGCCGGGTCTACGTACATGGTGATGGGGCGCCAGTTGAGCGGCTGGTATGGCAGGCTGCCGGGAAGAGCGGCACGGCGGTTGAGGATTTCTTCGCTGCCTTTGGCGTTGGAGAAGGGCTGGGTGTAGACGTAATCGCCGTTACGCATGGGGGCGTGGCAGCCGGTGCATTCGCTGGCGAATTTTGCGTCCTGACCGTAGGGCTTGAAGGTGAGGCCTCGCCAACGTCCCCATCCCCAGCCGTTGGCCGCGGCGTAGCGGGACTCGTCCTTGATCATGAGCTCGACCTGGAAGAAGGGGCCAGGGTGGATGAGGCCGTCCGGGCCGGCTTGTTGCTGCCAGGCGATTTTGGCGATGCGTGCACCGTCAGGCCATGGGGCCAGGGTGCCGGACTGGATGGCTTTGATAGCGGTGTCGTTGGCGACGATGATGCGGAAAGTATAGTTGTCTCCGCGGTCGGTGGTGCCGATGGGCTTCCAGTGGATGAAATCGGGGTCGAAGGCGATGCCGTTAGGTTCGGGTTGGACCTTGGTGTAGTCAACCAGCGTGGGTGGAGGTGCAGCGGCGGGCGGAGTTGGGATGGCCTTCCATGGGGCGAGGTAGTTTTTCAGGATGGCCATGTCTTCGTCGGTGACTTTGGCTTTGGGGTGGAGCTTTTTGTAGGCGGAAAGAGGCATGTAGCCGAGCTGGATCATGTTGACGGCTTCATAGAGAGCGGCTCGCTGCGCGGGGATGGGCTTGGTGCCGATGGTCGAGAAGTTGAGGTGTTCGCGGGCTTGCAGAATGTCTTTGCGGACGATCCAATAAGCGGGGGCCAGCTCGTCGAACCAGGAGAGCTTGCGCTGGTTGGAGTGGCAGGCGTAGCAGTCCTTTTCGAGGACGTGGCGGACTTCGATGGGGGCCTGGATTTCAGCGATGGCAGGTTGCGAAGGGATGGGCGGACGGGCCAGTTGCAGCGCGGCGAAGATGGCAGCTAGAAGGATGAGGACGAGAACGAGGCGCTTCATGGGGATCTCCGCGAGTTTATGGAACAAGCAACAGTGTCAGCGAGAGAAGACGGGTGTGTCTAAGTAGAAATGCTTATAGGGGATTGGGGAAAGCGATGATGGGCTTGTGGGAGCAGTTTTGAGGTTGGAGAACTGGCGGGAGTGCTATCCCATCCTTGCGACAGAAAAAAGTCGCAAGGATGGGGCAAGGAGCAGTTATTACCAGGTTAGGGCGCGGAGGGCGGAGACGCCGGCGCCGATGAGGGCGGTTTCGTCGTCTGGTTCCAGAACTTCGAGAGAGAAGCTTTGCAGCGGGCTCATTTTCACCATGGATTCGAGGTGCGCGCGGAGCACGCGCAGGTCCACGAACTTGGCATTATGGCCAGTGAAGTAGAAGCGGCCCGGGCCTGCCAGGTGAATGAAAGACGCCGTTCCAGCGGCGAGAGCGCGGTGCCACAGGTCGACGAACTCGCGGCACTTCTGGTCGCCCTGCTTAGCGGCTTCAAAGATTTCTTCTGGCTCGCGGTCAAGGAAGCGCAAGCGCATGGCGCGGTAACCCACGATGCCTTCCATGTGGCCAACTCCGCCGCAGCCGCAATAGCGTTCCTTGGGGTCGAGGGTGACAGTGACGTGGCCGCCTTCCCAGACGCCGTCCACGTAGGGCCAGCGTCCGTAGCCTACGCCGTTGCCGATGGTCCAGACGCGGGTGAGGCGGTCGAGCTGGCCGCGGGTGGCGGCGACGCCGGCGGCAATGGCGTCGGCATCATTGGCAGCATGGACTGGTGCGTTGATGCCGCGGGAGGCGAGGAGCTTGCCAAGGTCGTCGGCAAGGCGCATGCCTTTGAGCTGGACGAGATTAGGGCTTTCTTCGATGACGCCGTGGCGGACGATACCGGGAACGGCAACTCCGATGGCCTGGATAGGTTTGCCGTTGGTGGCGATTTCCGCGATCTGGTCGGCTACAAGTTCGATAAGCTCACTACCGGGCATGGAAATGAGAGCGTCCATCTCGGTGGTGTCAACAGGATAGCGGACAGTTTTGCCGACCAGCTCGTGATCTTCCAGCCGGCCTGCCGCGATATGTTCGGTCATCACAACGCCGATAGCGACGGTCATTGCGTCCCCTTTATTTTTTGCCAGTTTTAACTGGCGGACTGATATCGTCCCAGTCGTCCGAGACCGTTCAGTCCTGCTACTTTGTAGCACTCAGCCAGCGTGGGATAGTTAAAGACACTATCCACGAAGTAGTCAATTGTGCCGCCCAGCGTCATGACGGCTTGACCGATGTGGACGAGCTCACTGGCGCCTTCGCCGATGATATGCACGCCGAGAACTTTGCGAGTGTCGCGGTGGAAGATGAGCTTGAGACGGCCAGTGGTATCACCGCGAATCTGGCCGCGGGCGGTTTCACGGTAGTAGGCCATTCCGACTTCGTAGGGCACGTCTTCATCGGTGAGCTGCTCTTCGGTTTTGCCGATGAAGCTGATCTCGGGAATGGTGTAGATGCCGTAAGGGTAGAAGCTGGGGTTGGAGTTGGTGAGGGTGTCGTCAAAGGCGCGATGAGCGGCGATGCGGCCCTGCTCCATGGAGACGGAAGCGAGGGCAGGGAATCCTACGACGTCGCCGGAGGCGTAGATGTGCGGCACCTTGGTCTGGTAGTGCTCATCGACCGGGATGCGGCCGCGTGAGTCGGCTTCGAGGCCGGCGGCGGGGAGATTCAAGTCGTCTACCGCGCCCTGGCGGCCAATGGCATAGAGGAGTGCGTCACCGCTGACGCGCTTTTTGCTTTCGAGATTGGCGACAACTGAGCCGTCGGGGAGTTCTTCGACGCTGGAGACTTCTTCGCCGAGGCGCATGGTCACGCGGCTGTCGCGAAGGTGGTAGCTGAGCGCTTCGATGATTTCCTGGTCGGCGAATTCGAGCAGGCGGGGGCGTTTTTCAATGATGGTGACGCGGACGCCGAGGGTGGCGAACATGCAGGCGTATTCGACGCCAATGACGCCGCCGCCGACGACGATGAGCGTGCGCGGCAGCTCAGCGAGGTCGAGGACCTGGTCGGAGTTGATGATGGTGCGGCCGTTGATGGGGACCTTGGCGCTGTTGGCGGGACGGGTGCCGACGGCGATGATGATTTTTTCGGCCTCAATGGTGGTGTCACCAAGCGGGCCTTCGATACGGAGCGTATGCGGGTCAGTGAAGTGCGCGATGCCGTGGATTACATCGATGCCGTTGCGGGAGAGCTGGGCTTCGGTGACGTCGACTTCAGTTTTGACGACGGCCTGCACGCGGAATGCGAGGTCGGCCATCGAGATCTTTTCTTTGACGCGATAGTTGATTCCGTAAATCGACTTGTAGTTGTAGCCGGAGAGGTGCAGAACGGCCTCACGCATGGTCTTGGAGGGGATGGTGCCAGTGTTGACGCAGACGCCTCCGACGACTGCCCGCGATTCAATGACCGCTACGCGCTTCTTCAGCTTCGAGGCGGCTACTGCGGCCCTTTGTCCGCTTGGGCCAGAACCAATCACGGCGAGATCGTACTTCACGCTGCTCATCCCACTCTCTTTCCAGTTTGCAAGGATTATTGTCTTGCCCGCACACAAAGGGGGCCGGTCAAAAGACGTCATCTGTACTCTGTCGCGGGCTTATACCGCTGCGTGAGACGCCATCGCAAAAACGCTTCCACGGGGAGCCTAACACATTGTGCTGATTACGCAGATGAAGACATGGCAAAAGTGGTTTGCTGCCTGCGTGGGAATTATTCCTGCTTTTTTGCAATTGCCAGGGCGGGCTGCTCGTGCCCGCTATTCGTTCTGGACGGTCAGCTTGATTTCAGTGGAGGCGGTTTGGTTGCCGTATATGGAGGGGGTGGGCACCCTGGATGCAGCAGTGACTGTCACGTTGTAGGTTTGCGGAGGCGCTTTGTAGGGGATGGCTGTGCTGTCACAGCCGTTCAGAACGAGGGCAGCGAAGAACGCAGCAGCAATTCCGCAAATTCCTAAGCAGAGACGCAGGCGGTTTCTGTTGCGCCGCGCGGCTGCAAAAGGCAGAAAGAGCCACGGCAGCGTGATCGCGTAGAAGAGCGTCGTCTGCGCGGAATCTCGTTTTTTCGCCGCAGAAGCAGTCGTCTGCGCAGTAATCCATATCAGAGCGGTGCCGGAGTTCTCTCCGCTGTTCGCAGGTTGGCCAAAGTTGCAGACAGTTCCTGTGGGAAGGCCGGTGCAGCTGTAGAGAGTAGTAAGCGTGCCGGAAAGGGAGATGCGAAAGACGCTTCCGAGGCCATATTTCCCGCCGACCGTGGTTGTTCCGTAGAGATTCCCGTCGCATGCCTGCACCAGCCCGGCCAGGGAATCGCTGCCGTCGGCACCGTTGAAGGTATGAAAGACGGTGACTCTTTGCGCGAGGGCCGAGTAGCAGCAGCACAGGCTGAGGAGCATCCAGAAAGCAAGCTTTCGCAGCATGGAAACCTTCTGTTTTGCTGATTCTTTTTGTATATGCCCGATGGACTGAGGGCGATAAGGAATGTTGCTGGATGTTGTGAAGTTATTATCACAACTCTACGTAAAGCGGCGCCATCCTGAACCACTATAGTCGTCTTTCACACGGAGGCGGAGAGAACGCCCCCGCTCTTGCTTTCGGTCTCGGTAGAAAACCCTTGTCAAGCCCCAAATCAGAAAATATTTTCTAACTCCTTTATCAACAACGCAAAAATCTTCGCTGACTTTGCGGTGAATTAACTCTATTTATGCAACACTAAGAATGAGCAAGAAAAACGGCCCGATTCCACCGGAATCGGGCCTTCGTATTTCCAGAAACAATCTTCACCCACAGAATCTGTGGTTCTGTGGGAACGGTGGGTACCCCCCTCCCCCCACCCCCTCCACAGAATCTGTGGAACTGTGGTTCTGCGGCGAAAAGGAGTGAGCAATGCAGCCAATGGCAGGCACAACAATCTGTCCCCTGCACCCTGTACCCTGCCTTTTGCACAGTTGCACAAATCAAAAATAAAGAAACTGCACAGCCACTGTGCAATCGTCTGCAATCATCAGAAAACAAGTAGCTGCGGAATCCACCCCGCTGTGCGCAACGCAGCGGCAGAAATCTTTCCCGTACTCACTCTGGTCCATTTCCGCATCCTGCTGCATCCATTCAGGGAAAGTGTTATTGACGGCGCAGGTTGTGCGTCCTAGGCTGAAATTATGGAATTCAAAGTTGTTGAGCTTGAGCGGGAGCCGGTTGAATTTGACCTGGCGTTCGAGCCGGGGAGTATTGACTTTGGCGACGAGGCCACGCAGACGGGGCCCCTGGCGGCAAAGGGACGGGCGGAGGTGCTGCATGAGCACCGCGGGCCCAGGGAAGTTGTGGACGATATCCGGCTGAAGGGCGAGTTTGCAGGGAAGTTTGAAGCGCCCTGTGCCCGGTGCGTGGAGCCGGTTCCAATGGAGCTGGAAGGGGATTTTGACCTGATCTTCCGACCGGTGGGCGTGGATTCCGGGCCGCAGGAGCGATCTATTACTGCGGAAGAAACGGAAATCGGGTATTATCAGAAAGACAGTCTGTTGCTTGAAGATGTGCTCCGGGAGCAGGTGCTTTTGTCCCTGCCGGCCAGAACGCTGTGCAAGCCCGACTGCAAGGGACTTTGCCCGCGCTGCGGCCAGAACCGCAATACAGTAGCCTGCAACTGTGAGGAAGCTTCGAGCGACCCGCGTTGGGAGGCGCTGTCCGGACTCCGCAGCCAGATAAAGTCCTGAAACGACTGATTTTGAAGAGATTTTGGGTGTTTTACCCTGCGCCGATGGCGGCTTAAGAAGGCCGAGTGCGGCCTTACCAGACTCGCAAAGCTGGGTGGGGACAAGACACGAAAGGAATTGCACCATGCCTAATCCGAAACGGCGCCACTCGGCGCGCCGCACCGCTAACCGCCGTGCCCATGACTTCCTGACCGCCACTGGTACCTCTGAGTGCCCGGTGTGCCACGAGAAGAAGCTGCCCCATCGTGCCTGCCCCAAGTGCGGCGAATACAAGGGCCGCCAGGTTCTCGAAGTGAAGGAAGCCGCTAAGTAAGCCTTCTGGCAGACATGCTCATCGACATCGTTCTCGACGCTGTTGGTTCCGACAAGGCCCCCGAGCCTGAGATTCGCGGGGCCATTCTTGCGTGCCGCGAATTGCCGGTTCGGGTCCATTTGGTTGGGCCGGAGCCTGAGCTGCGCGATCTGCTCGACGAGCATCTGGAAAACGAAGACGACCTGCCGATTGTCATTCATCACGCCTCGGAGAGGATTGGGATGGATGAGAAGGCGGCGCATGCTGTCCGCACGAAGAAGGACAGCTCGATGCGCGTGGGCCTGAAGATGGTGCGCGAGCACAAGGCCGCAGGCTTTGTGACCGCCGGCAACACGGGCGCGGCAATGGCTACGGCGAAGATGGTGCTGGGCGCGCTGCCGGGCGTGGACCGGCCTGCGCTGGCTACGCCGATGCCGACAACGACGGGAAGCCCCTGCGTGCTGCTGGATGTGGGTGCAAACGTCGATTGCAAGGCGCACAACCTGGAACAGTTTGCCGTGATGGGCGAGATGTATGCGCGGAGCGTCTTCAAGGTGCGCTCGCCGCGCGTGGGCCTGCTTTCGATTGGCGAGGAAGAGACGAAGGGCAACGAGCTGACAAAGGAAGCGACTCCGCTGTTGAAGGCTCTGCCTTTGCACTTCATTGGCAATGTAGAAGGGCGCGATATCTTTAACGGCAATGCGGACGTGATTGTCTGCGACGGCTTTGTTGGGAATGTGGCGCTGAAGACGAGCGAGGGTATTGGGCGCTTTGTTCGCGATGCGCTGCGCGCTTCTCTCAACCAGACTGTGACGGCGAAGGTTGGCGCGGTGCTTGCCCGGCAGGCGTTTAATGATTTCCGGCGGCGGCTGGATTATACCGAGTACGGCGGCGCGCCGCTACTGGGCGTGCGCGGCGTTTGCATCATTGGGCATGGCTCGTCGAATGACAATGCGATCTTTAACGGGATTCGCGTGGCGTATGAGTTTGCCAAGGCGGGCGTGAACGAAAAGCTTGAGCGCGAATTTGCGAGCAGGCCGCAGAGGCCAGTGCATTCTTCGGACGCGGGCTCCGATGCTACGATTCAGTAGCTTTCCGGTTCACTATGTCTGCGAACGATTTCAAGCCTGATTTTTCCAAAGACTATTCTGCGATTGCGGGGCTGCTTGCTTGTGCGAGTTGCGGCGGAGAGCTGCGGCTGGAGGCAGAGAAGCTGGTCTGCGGTGCTTGTGGAGCGGAGTATCCGGTTGTGGACGGGATTCCAGTTCTGACGCCGCGAAATCATTCCCCGAAGATCACCGGCTGAGAGATGACTGGACAACCTGGCAGGCGCTGCGTCTGATGTATAACTTGGGTACAGAAAAGCATCCCAGGGATTTCCGGAACTCCAAGGTACTTCCATGAGCAGCGGTCCATCTTTATCGCATCAGGTTGCCACTACGATCGTTGTTCCCTGCTATAACGAAGAACGCCGTCTCCCGGTTTCTGCGTTTGAGGAGTTCCTGCGCGATCCGCGGACCCAGGGGATCAGTTTTCTGTTTGTGAATGATGGAAGCAAGGACAATACGCAATCAATCCTGGAAGGGATGCAGAAGGCGTTTCCGGATCGTGTAGGCGTTCTTCACCAGGTACCGAACAGAGGCAAGGCGGAAGCTGTACGCAATGGCATGCTGCAGGTGATTGCGGAGGGGAAGTCTGCGATCACTGGTTTCTGGGATGCGGACCTTGCGACTCCGTTGGACCAGATTGAGCCGCTATTGGCGAATGTGCTAACGCAACCTGACGTGGATATGGTTTTTGGCTCGCGGGTGAAACTGCTGGGAAGGCACATTGAGCGCCAGCCGCTGCGGCACTACCTGGGACGTATCTTTGCTACTGCGGCATCAGCTGTTTTGCGATTGCCTATTTATGACACGCAATGTGGTGCCAAGCTGTTTCGCGTGAGCCCGGTGTTGTCGAAGGTGCTTGCCGAGCCGTTTCAGTCGCGTTGGATATTCGATGTGGAGATCGTGGCGCGGTACATCGGCGCTTACGGTGGAGACCCGGCGAATCTTCGTGACAAGATCGTGGAATATCCATTGATGTGCTGGCGGGATGTTGCCGGCTCGAAGTTGACCCCGATGGATTTTGTGAAGGCGTTTGGGGAGTTGATTGCGATTCGTCAGCGTTATCTTGCCTAGCTTTCGCAAATGGCATGCCTGCGTTGCACCAATTAGAGTGGTGTGCATGAAAATTTCGGCGCGGTTTGTGGCTCTCTTTGTGTGCGGGCTTTTGGTGTTGAACGCGGGGCGTGTTTGTGGGCAATCGGAGGCTTCGGCGGCGAAACAGCAGTTGGTTTGGCTGGATACCGATATTGGCGATGATATCGATGATGCTTTTGCGCTGGCGCTTTTGTTGCAGAGCCCTGAGGTGAAGCTGTTGGGGATCTCCACTGCGTTTGGTGATACGGAACTGCGGGCGCGGCTGGTGGATCGGTATCTGGATGCAGTGCACCGGACGGAGATTCCGGTGACGAAGGGCGTGGAGACGAAAAGCAGCAATGTCTTTACGCAGGAGGCCTATGCCAAGCGGCAAGCGGGTCGCAAGTATGCGGATGGAGTGGCGGCTTTGCTGGGGGAGATTCGACAGCATCCGGGGGAGATTACGCTGATTGCGATTGGGCCGCTGGGGAATATCAAGGCGGCGATTACGAAGGATGCGGCAACTTTCCGGAAGCTGAAGCGCGTGGTGATTATGGGCGGGAGCGTCTACCGCGGGTATGGTCCGATGGGGACGCCGCCTCAGGTGGAATGGAATGCGGGACAGGATCCGGCGGGTCTGAAGGCGCTGGTGGGAGTGGGAGTTCCGCTGTTTGTTATGCCGCTGGATTCGACGCAGATTGCGCTGGATGGGACGGCACAGGACCGGATTTTCGGGGATGGTTCGGCGTTAACCGACCAGCTTGCGACGCTTTATCACCAATGGAAGGCGCATAACGGGTGGCATGCGACGGGACCGAACCTGTTTGATCCGATGACAGTGGCTTACATACTGAAGCCGGAGCTGTGTCCGATGAAGCCGATGCGGCTTGAGGTGGATGAGAAGGGGATGACGCGGCCGGTGGAGGGGGATCCGAATGCGCAGGTTTGTGTGAAGTCAGACGAAAAGGGGTTTGTGGAGTTGCTGGAAGGGCGGCTTGCACCGGCGCAGAAATAAATTGCAGGCAGGAACACAACCGGCGCGCCGCGATGAATTGCGGCGCGCCGGTTGTGTTTTGGTCTTATTGCGCGGCTGAGGATGGCTTACTCTTCGCTGGTGAAGCGGACAGTGCGGCCTTGTTCAACGATCGGCGAGGCTTTGGCACCGCTCTGCGCGTTGCCTTTCCCCTTGCCGTTGCCGACGTTGGAGACTGCCTGGATGAAAGGCAGGCCGTTGGGCTCGCCGTAGCCGGTGACGTTATCCCAGCCGGGAGTGACGGTGAGCGAGGAGTCCGTGCCGAAGCTGATGGCTAAGGCGTCGTTGTAGCTGTCCTCGATCCAGATGGCATCGGGGAACTGCGTCTGGGTGTAAAGATCGCCGGAGAAGATGGCTGCTGAGGAGTAGCTGGTGGTTCCGTTGGGGTCTGTGATGGTGCCGGCAACATCGTAGGAGTTGAGGGCGCTGGTGGGTACGACGTCAGTGATTTGCCCGGGTTTGAGTGCGGCGACTGCAGGCGATGCGAAGCCGACGGGTTTGCCGTTGTACTGGTCCGCGAGGGCCCAGATGGCTGTGAAGATGGGGCTGGCCAGGCTGGTGCCACCGTAACCGGCAGCGAAGTAAGTGGTTCCCTGTTCTGTGACGAAGATGGGGAAGCCGGTGAAGGGATCGGCGAGTGCGGAGACGTCCGGCACCTGGCGCCACTGGCCGGGCAGGCTCTTTTGCCAGCTGGGCTTGGCATAGTACTGGCTCTGGCCACCACCGGCGCCAGAGTAAAAGAAGCCTTCACCGGTGGGCGGATCGGTCGGGCTGCCGCTGAAAGCGATGTAATCGATGTCATTGCCCCAGCCGGCGACGATATCTCCCGAGCCGTAAGGGTTGTTGAGAATGCTGGTGCCGCCTACGGCGACAGCGTACGGCGAGTTGGAGGGAACGCCGACGGAGCCAACCGGCGTGCCGAGACCGAGGTCGCCTCCGTCACCGGTGGAGAACTGGAAGGAGATACCGGCGGCAGCGCCTTTCTTCAGCACGGAGTTGAAGGCTTCTTCTTCGGCTGCGCCGGCGATGATCTCGTCATCGTTTTCCCAGCTGCTGGAGGTAGTGTAGGCAATTTTGTGGTCGATGATGTATTCGAGCGAGGCGATCTGGTCTTCGTTATCCTGCCCGGCGGAGGCTACGACAACAATTTTGGCACCGGGAGCGATGGAGTGGGCGGACTGGATGTCGAGAGCAATTTCAATGTCCCAGCCGGTGAGCTCGGCGGCTTGTGAGCTGGTGGGTTGGCCTTCGGGGTAGATGACGGAGAAGTTGGAGGAGTTGAGCGCGGGCAGGCCGAAGGTCTGGGCGGCGATATTGGCGTCCGACTCGGCGCCGGCATAACCGAAGGCTTCGACCAGGGCTATGGTCTGTCCACGGCCGTCGAGACCGTACTTGATGAGATTGGTGAGGCCATAGTGCGCCTCGAGCTCTTGCGGGGTGTAAGAGACGATGAGGTTGTAGTTGGCGTCGTAGACTGTGCCGGCGTAGGTGGCCGTGGTGCCGGATCCATTGGTAAAGGTGAAGTTGGACGAAGCAGTGAGAGGCGTGCCGGTGATGGTGCTCAGGACGCCGCCGTTGGCCTGGAGCGTTGCGAGTGGTTCCTTGAGACGCGGCAGGCCGGTTTTGAAGTTCTTCTGGAAGGTGAGCATGGGCTGGGTCTGGTGCCGCTCAAGACCGGCGACGGCTTTGACCAGCGATCCTGCGGAACCGGTGAGAACGGCGTCGCGGGTGTGGGCCTGGAAGGTGCGGCCGTTCTTCAGTGCGAAGGAGTGGATTTCAGTCTGGAAGGCGCTTTCCGCGTTGCCGGTGGTGCCGTGAACACGGATGGAAAAGCGGTTGGGGTCAGAGGAGACGACCGTGAAACCCTGGTTGGCGAGCTCGCGCTTAACGGTGTCGAACTCCTCCTGGGTGGGAGCGTACTTTTCGAAATCTGCGTCTGTGAACCATTGGTGGAAGGTAGGTGAGGTGGGATCGTAGAGGGCGTCTACGGCTTTGTCGTAGTCGGCTTCATTGTGTGGCTTGAGGACGACGGTCAGATTGATCTCGCTGGAGGGATCGACGCGGCCAAGGTCTTTGGCGATGGCGACGGCACGGGGTACGTTGTGGGTGGGGAGTTGCGCAAGAGAATAGCTGGAGGCGAGCAATGCGACTGCCAGCGATGCCACGAGGGCGCGAATAGCCGAGAGTTTCATCAGATCTCCTTTAGAGAGAGTTAGTTACGAAAATATGCGTGAAGGCGTACGAAGAGCAGGCAGTGTAGAGACACCTGCTGGCTCAGCGCAGGATGCGCAGTTAGGGATGAGGACAGCAGTCGAGAAGCTGGCACGGCTAGGGGAGCTGTTGCGCTCTCCAGAGCGTTTTCAGGCAGGGACAGTGCTTTCCTGAAATGCCATGATTCGCCGTCGTACGCCTAGCAGGAGGATTTCTGCTTTTTGCTCTAGGAAAGTTTGCTCAATCCGTGTGGAAACCAAAGCAGCGCAAGGGGAATTGCCACGGACGAGCGGAGAAAGGCATCAACAACAATGGGAACCGGCCTGCTTGTGCAGTGCCGGAACTGTAGGGTCGAAAGCCATGGCGGGATTCTAGCACCAGTTGGTTCGGTGTCAATGGGAGAGATTTGATTCTTTGTGGAAGGATGATGGAGATAGACGGAGTGGATTTGCGGGATTTTGACTATCCGATCCCAAAAAGCATTGACCCTCAAAAAAAAACTTGTTATTGTTAGAAGGTTCCGCAAGAACGCTTCTTTTCGTGTGTCTTGATGAAAGGAAGTGAACAGGCGGCCGGGGCAGGGGTATCAAGGCGCCGGTTGAACCTGAAGGCTGGAGTTTTTCAGCCAGACAAGCTCCGAACGACGCTCTCTTTCTTGCGAGGGCAGGAGCATGAAGCCGAAGGGCGCCGGTTGAGTTTGTTGGGCGCGGTCTTCGCAAAGATTCGCTACGGTGCTCGCGCGTTCTCTACCTTGGAGGGCTATGCGAGCCGGAACCGCGAAACGGAGTTGGCTCCCTTGGGCTGGATTTAAGCCTGATGGGACGTACAGCCACCGTCGCGGCTCTCGTCTGAATGGGAAGAAGGCAGACGCGAAGCAGCAATCGGGGCTTCTGTGCGTTTGTGCGGCGAGAATGCCGTCCAAAGCCAGAACTGCCCGAAGGGCTGTGCGCGGCTGCGAATGAAGTTTGAGGCTTTCGGGTAAGGAGTTTCGGTTTGCCTACTTTTAATCAGCTTGTTCGCAAGGGTCGCACGGCCCCCCGCTACAAGACGGCCTCGCCGGCACTGCAGGCTTCGCCGCAGCGGCGTGGTGTTTGCACGCGCGTTTACACCCAGACGCCGAAAAAGCCGAACTCGGCGCTCCGCAAGGTTGCGCGTGTTCGTCTGACCAACGGCATCGAGGTTACGACCTATATTCCGGGCATCGGCCACAACCTGCAGGAGCACTCGATTGTGCTTATCCGCGGCGGCCGTGTAAAGGATCTGCCTGGCGTTCGCTACCACGTTGTTCGTGGAACGCTGGACTCGGTTGGCGTTGCCAACCGTAAGCAGAGCCGCTCGAAGTATGGTGCGAAGCGCGCCAAGGGCGGTGCAGCAGCACCGGCGAAGAAGAAATAGTTCATTAGCCCGCCACTAAGGCGGGCTAATGGGCAAGACGGTTCCCGGACGGAGCATGGTGCCGGGACTGGGGCAGTAGAAGCAGCGCGTTGGGCGCGGAGAGTTTTGAGGAGCTATGCCGAGAAAAGGGCACATTGCGAAGCGGGAAGTGGCGCCGGATCCGGTTTACGGATCGACGCTGGTCACCAAGTTTGTGAACTCGATGATGTGGGGCGGCAAGAAGTCTACCGCGCAGGGCATCTTCTATCAATCGATGAAGAACCTGGAAGCGAAGGGTGGCGACGAGGCTATCAAGCTCTTCAAGAAGGCCGTCGAGAACGTAAAGCCCCTGCTCGAAGTGAAGACCCGCCGCGTGGGCGGTGCTAACTATCAGGTTCCGATTGAAGTGAACCCGGAGCGTCGCACCTCGCTGGCCATCCGCTGGATCATCACCTATGGCCGCAGTCGTGGGGAAAAGGGCATGGTGGAGAAGCTTTCGAATGAGCTGCTGGATGCGGCAAACGGCCGTGGCGCTGCCATGAAGAAGAAGGAAGATGTGCATCGCATGGCCGAGGCGAACAAGGCTTTTGCGCACTATCGCTGGTAATTGCGTAGATTGGGTCCCGGCGCTTCAGGCGTCGGGATGTTTTGGGATCAGGCAGTACGACTAACGGCGGACGGGAAGTCCGCAAGGAAGAATTGACGTGGCTCGCACTATACCTCTGAATCGTTGCCGCAATATTGGCATCATGGCGCACATTGACGCCGGCAAGACGACAGCGACAGAGCGCATCCTGTTTTATACGGGCATCACGCACCGCATTGGCGAAGTGCATGAAGGTACCGCGACCATGGACTACATGGAGCAGGAGCAGGAGCGCGGCATTACGATTACGTCGGCCGCGACGACCTGCATGTGGAATAACATCCGCATCAACATTATTGATACGCCCGGCCACGTGGATTTTACGGCTGAGGTGGAGCGCTCGCTGCGCGTGTTAGATGGTGCAGTTGCGGTGTTTGACTCGGTTTCCGGCGTGCAGCCGCAGACTGAGACCGTGTGGCGCCAGGGTGACAAGTACAAGGTTCCGCGCATCTGCTTTGTGAACAAGATGGACAAGAACGGTGCCGATTTCGAGCACGTGATTGATACCATCCGCAAGCGGCTTGGCGCTCGTCCGGTGGCGCTGCAGATTCCGATTGGCGCGGAAGCGAATTTTAAAGGTGTTGTAGATCTCATCGAGATGAAGGCGATCCTGTGGCATGACGAGACCATGGGTGCGAAGTACTCGGTGGAAGAGATTCCGGCTGACCTGCTGAAGAAGGCGGAAGCGTTCCGTACGCAGCTGATTGAGACGATTGCCGAGACCGATGACGTTCTGCTCGAGAAATTTCTTGAGGGCGAGCTGCCCACGGTGGCTGAGCTCAAGGCGGGCATTCGCAAGGCTGTGAATGAGCTGAAGGTCTTCCCGGTGATTTGCGGTTCGGCGTTTAAGAACAAGGGTGTGCAGACGCTGCTCGACGCTGTTGTGGATTATCTCCCGAGCCCGCTCGATAAGCCTCCGGTGGAAGGCATTGATCCGCACAACCACGAGACGATCCTGGTTCGCAAGGTGGATGATAATGAGCCGCTTTCGGCGCTTGCGTTCAAGCTGATCAACGATCCGTTCGGCAAGCTTTCGTTTATCCGTGTTTACTCGGGCACGCTCAAGACGGGCGATACGATTCTGAACCCGCGTACGGGCAAGACGGAGCGCGTAGGCCGCCTGGTGAAGATGCACGCGAACAAGCGTGAAGACATCACCGAGATCATGGCCGGCGATATCTGCGCCTGCGTGGGCCTGAAGGATATGAAGACGGGCGACACGCTCTCTTCGCCGCAGCATCCGATTGCGCTTGGCGCGATCACCTTCCCTGAGCCTGTTATCTCGGTGGCCATTGAGCCGAAGACGAAGGCCGACCAGGAGAAGATGGGCGTTGCGCTCTCGAAGCTGGCCGATGAGGATCCAACCTTTAAGGTTCGTACCGATGAGGATTCGGGCCAGACGATCATCTCGGGCATGGGCGAGCTGCACCTCGAAATTCTTGTGGACCGCATGAAGCGCGAGCACAAGGTTGAGGCGAATGTGGGCGAGCCGAAGGTTGCGTTCCGCGAGACGATTCGCAAGAAGGCTGAGGCGGAAGGCAAGTACATCCGCCAGACGGGTGGTTCGGGTAACTACGGCCACTGCTGGCTGCGGATTGAGCCAAACGAGCCGGGCAAGGGCTACGAGTTCATCAACGAGATCAAGGGCGGTTCGGTTCCGAAGGAATACATCAAGCCTATCGATCAGGGTGTGCAGGGTGCGCTTGAGCTGGGTATCCTGGCGGGCTTCCCGATTGTTGACGTCAAGGTGACGCTGTTTGACGGCAGCTACCACGACGTTGACTCGAACGAAATGGCCTTCAAGTTCGCGGGCTCGATTGCGTTCAAGGAAGCGGCGAGGAAGGCTTCTCCGGTTCTGCTGGAGCCTGTGATGGCGGTTGAAGTGACTGTGCCTGAGGAGTTCATGGGCACGATCATTGGCGACATCAACTCGCGCCGTGGCCGCATTGAGGGCATGGAGCACGCGGGCGGTTCGCAGGTGATTAAGGCGATTGTGCCGCTGAAGGAAATGTTTGGCTACGTGAACGACATTCGTTCGTCCACGCAGGGCCGCGCTTCTTACTCGATGCAGTTTGCTCGGTACGAGGAAGCTCCGCGCATGATTGCCGACGAAATCATCGGCAAGTCGCAGGGCAAGTGATAAAGGCGAGCCTCTAGCTACTAGCTTCCAGCTTTTAGCTAAGTCTCGTGGATGCCGACAGTCGCAGTTCTAGCGGAGAAAGCTAGAAGCTAACGGCTAGAAGCTGAAAGCTGATTTTTGGGGCTGGAGCCGCGCGGGCGGCGCCCTGAGTTTGTAACTGGTTGTACGAGCTACGAAAGGGATTCAGGACTTTTATGGCGAAGGAAAAATTTGATCGTTCGAAGCCACATGTGAACGTGGGGACGATAGGACACATCGATCACGGCAAGACGACGTTGACGGCGGCGATTACGAAGGTGTTGTCGAAGCACAACCCGAACATCAAGTTCCGTTCGTTCGACACGATCGACAACGCGCCGGAAGAGCGCGAGCGCGGCATCACGATCGCGACGGCGCACGTGGAGTACGAGACGGCGAACCGTCACTACGCGCACGTGGACTGCCCCGGTCACGCCGACTACATCAAGAACATGATCACCGGCGCGGCGCAGATGGACGGCGGCATCCTGGTGGTTGCGGCGACCGACGGCCCGATGCCGCAGACCAAGGAGCACGTTCTGCTTGCCCGCCAGGTTGGCGTCCCTTACATCGTCGTGTTCCTGAACAAGTGCGACGTGGTTGAGGACTCGGAGCTGATCGACCTGGTGGAGATGGAAGTTCGCGAGCTTCTCTCGAAGTATCAGTTCCCCGGCGACGACGTTCCGGTGATCCGTGGTTCGGCCCTCGGCGCTCTGAACGGCGAAGCGCAGTGGGAAGCGAAGATCGACGAGCTGATGGATGCGGTGGACAAGAACGTACCGCAGCCTGACCGCGCGATTGACCTTCCGTTCCTGATGCCGATCGAAGATATCTTCTCGATCTCGGGCCGCGGCACCGTGGTGACGGGCCGTATCGAGCGCGGCAAGGTGAAGGTGGGCGAG